>Ga0209698_10002187_pt1 | contig 22313 bp, 18 predicted proteins | sample LitLauG_LLR_2012_FD_187203 | JGI IMG/M metagenome (GOLD analysis project Ga0209698, IMG submission 187203) | Freshwater sediment microbial communities from Pennsylvania, USA - Little Laurel Run_MetaG_LLR_2012 (SPAdes) (version 2) | ecosystem: Environmental > Aquatic > Freshwater > Creek >...
TCCCTGAAAAGATGTCGCGGAATCCTCCGCCCCCGCCGCCCTGCCCGCGCCCGCCCTCAAACAGATCAGAAAAATCAAATCCGCCAAAGTCGACGTTGCCAGCCCGGCCTCCCGGCTGCCCCTGGCCGCCGCCCGGAAATCCGCCGGCGCCTCCGCCTGCGCGGGCATAGGCCTCGGCAGTTGCGGGATCAATATTGTCGGAATAAAACCCGAGCTGGTCGTAGACCTTGCGTTTCTTGGGATCGCTGAGGACGTCGTTGGCCTCAGAGAGGGTCTTAAACTTCTCTTCCGCAGACCTGTCGCCAGGATTGACGTCGGGATGATACTTCCGCGCCAGTTTGCGGAAAGCCTTGCGAATATCGTCGGCCGACGCCGACTTCTTTACGCCGAGGATCTCGTAGTAGTCCTTCTTCGGGGTGGTTGCCATTTAGAGCCGTTCTTGATCGGATGGACGACTCGAGTTTAATTCAGAATCTTCCGCCGCTCTTTATCTTCTACCACCGCGTGCAAATCCTCGGAATCAATCCCATCCTCGTAGACGGGGATGGCTCGCGCGCCGGTTTCAGTCGACACAAAAACAAGCCAGCGCCTCGCATCCTCTGCGAGGCTCAAGAAATACGTTTCCCCATTGACTTGAAAATCCACTTCGCTCCTCCAAAAAAGCTGGCCACGGGTCTCATGGATAAATCCGCGCCAATCCGTGGCCATGCCTTCGAGCTTACCGCTTGTCTTCCACATCCACGTACTCGGCGTCGATCACGCCTTCGTCCTTCTTCTGGCTCCCGCCGTTCGCGGACGCATCGCCACCCGGCGTAGCTCCGCCCTGCGGTGCTGCCTGTGAACTGGCCGCCTTGTACATCTGCTCGGCCAGCTTGTGCGAGGCTGCGGTCAGTTTCTCCCGAGCCTTGTCCATGGTCGCCTTCTCGTTCGACTCCAGCGCTTTCTTGGCATCGGCCAGGGCATTCTCAACATCGCCACGATCCGAGCCCGAAATCTTGTCGCCCGACTCGCGCAGCATTTTCTCGATCTGGTAGACCATGCTGTCAAGCTGGTTCTTGGAGTCAATCGACTCGCGCGCTGCCTTGTCTTCGGCCGCGTGGGCATCGGCTTCCTTCGCTATACGCTCGACTTCTTCCTTGCTCAGACCCGAAGACGACGTGATCGTAATCTTCTGGTCTTTGCCGGTGGCCGTGTCTTTCGCGGTTACATTCAGGATGCCGTTTGCATCAATGTCAAACGTAACCTCGATTTGCGGTACTCCGCGTGGCGCCGGAGGAATCCCGGTCAAGTGGAACTTGCCGAGCGTGCGGTTCTGCGCCGCCATGGGCCGTTCGCCCTGCAGCACGTGAACCTCAACCGACGTCTGACTATCGGCCGCGGTCGAGAACGTTTCCGTCTTTTTTGTCGGAATCGTCGTGTTCCGCGGAATCATCGGCGTCGAAACTCCGCCCAGGGTTTCAATCGACAGCGACAACGGAGTCACGTCGAGCAGCAACAGGTCTTTCACCTCGCCGCCCAGCACTCCACCTTGAATCGCCGCGCCGATCGCCACCACTTCATCAGGATTCACACCCTTGTGGCCTTCGCGTCCAAACAGTTCCTTCACCAGCGCCTGGATGCGCGGCATGCGTGTCTGTCCGCCCACCAGCACGACTTCGTCAATCTTGCCGGCGTCCACGCCTGCGTCCTTCATGCACTGCTTGCACGGTCCCACCGACCGCTGAATGATGTCCTCAACCATGCCCTCGAGCTTCGCCCGGGTCAGTTTCTTCACCAGGTGCTTGGGCCCGCTGGCATCGGCGGTAATAAACGGCAGGTTGATCTCCGTCTCCATGGTTGTGGAGAGTTCAATCTTCGCCCGCTCGGCCGCGTCGCGCAGACGCTGCAACGCCATCTCGTTGCCCTTACCCCGCAGGTCCAGGCCTTCGTCTTTCTTGAATTCGTCAATCAACCAGTCCACAATGCGCTGATCGAGATTGTCGCCGCCCAGGTGCGTATCGCCGTTGGTGGCCTTCACTTCAATCACGCCCTCGCCGACTTCCAGCACCGAAATATCGAACGTCCCGCCGCCGAAGTCATACACGGCAATGGTTTCGTCCTTACCCTTGTCGAGCCCGTAGGCCAGCGCGGCCGCCGTCGGCTCGTTGATGATGCGCTTCACTTCGAGGCCGGCAATCTGCCCGGCATCTTTGGTCGCCTGCCGCTGCGCGTCGTTGAAATAGGCCGGCACAGTGATGACCGCTTCAGTCACTTTCTCCCCGATGTAGTCCTCCGCCGCCTTCTTCAGCTTCTGCAGAATCAGCGCCGAAATCTGCGGTGGCGTGTGTTCCTTGCCCTGCGCCAGCACCGCAACGTGGTCGCCCGACTGTATGACCTTGTAGGGCACCATCTTGATCTCTTCCGAAACTTCGTCATAGCGGCGTCCCATAAACCGCTTGATCGAATACACCGTGTTTTCAGGATTGGTAATGGCCTGCCGTTTGGCCACCTGCCCAACCAGCCGTTCGCCCGTCTTGGTAAAGCCCACTACGGAAGGCGTGGTTCGCCCTCCTTCTTCATTAGCGATGACCTTCGGCTCGCCACCCTCCATCACGGCAACGCAGGAATTCGTGGTTCCCAAGTCAATTCCAATAATCTTCCCCATAAAACGCTCCTTTTGATACTGATAAGTGCTTTATAATCAGTGCAGTTATGAGTGCGGCCGTACCTATGCTAAGACCTGAGTGAGTTGTTGTCAAGGTTTAGATGCGGCGGCGTGGTTGGAAGATGCAACCTGGGGGGCGAGCGGCCCGCTTAACCCCCCTCTCCTCAAAGAAATGGCGCCCCATGTCTCGCGTCCTTTGCGAGACGTGGGATTCCACGGTCCCATCCTCTGAAGGCTTTCTGCTTCCTCACACCCTGTCATCCTGAGCGGAGAGCCTGCTTCGCGTTTCGCGAAGCAGCCACGAAGTCGAAGGATCCCTACCTCGCCAGCACCCCCCAGCTCCGAAGGGAATTTCCACCAAAGCTCCCGACCGCCGGGGCGAACGCCTTGAAATGTCATCGGGGCAATCAAGTGGCAATGGATCCTTCGACTGCACTGCCGTTTGCTCCGCGAACGACAACTTCGCTCAGGATGACCAAAAGTATTGACATGTGATCCACATGAAAGTATGCTAATAACATGTCAAAGATGATTCAGCTCCGCAACGTGCCGGACGCCCTGCATCGCAGCCTGAAAGCCCGTGCCGCACTGGCCGGCATGTCCCTGTCGGACTACCTGGTCGCCGAGATCAAAGAGGTCGCCGAACGGCCGACGCTGGCGGAATTGCGCGACCAACTGCGAACCCGCAAGCCGGTAACACTGCCGCTGGACACTGCGCGCCTGGTTAGAGAAGAGCGCGAGGCGCGGTGATCGTCCTCGACGCCTCTGCGGCGATTGACTGGCTTCTTCAAACCGCCGCAGGACAACAAATCGAGACGCGGATCTACTCGCGCGGGGAATCCCTTCATGCTCCGCACCTTCTGGACCTTGAGGTTGCGCAGGTTCTTCGGCGGGTCGTGAGGGAAGGGACGATTTCTGTACGGCGGGCCGATCGGGCGCTCCAGGACTTACTCAACCTTCGCGTAACTCGCTATCCTCACTTCCTTTTTCTGCCCCGGATTTGGAAGCTCCGGGATAATTTGTCAGCCTACGACGCGGTATACGTTGCCCTGGCAGACGAGCTCTCCGCGACACTCATCACCCGCGACACGAGACTCGCGTCGACGGCCGTCCGCAGCGTGAGCATCGAGCTATTTTGAAGTTCCTTCCTTAGCCGCATTCAACTACATTCCCATTCTGGAACACGTGCGCAAATTTTCGCTCCCGCAACCTTGACCTCAATCCGCAAACCCCCAATACTGGAATAGAGGCCAACAAAATCAGCGCTCACGCTCATAACTCGCGAGGGCTCAAGATTTTGCCCCTAACTGATTGCAGCTCTATGATTTTTTCGCGAAAACTGCGTAACTCGATGATTCCAATAGATCAGGGGGTGGGGGAGGGGGCGCCCGCTCACAAAGAATTTCCCAGATCGGGCCATCAACACGCAGGCCAGAATCGGTCGAAATTCCTTCGTGAACCTTCGTGTCCTTAGTGGTTAATCAAGACTTGGCCCGAGAATGCTTGCCCGCGCTCTCGGGAGTCTGCAACCGGAATTGCTCGCCCAGAGTGCTGATCACCGAGTTCAGTCCGCCAGCAAGCGTGACGCGCCATCGTTCCACAGATTGCTGCGCCAACTCTTCCATGCTGTGCTCGAAAGATTGAAGCGTCTCGGCAACATGGCTCTTCAGCGACTCGCAAACCGAAACTTCAATTCCTTTCTGGATGAGTTTCAGGTTCGCACTCGCCTCGTCGAGCTGATTCGTGAGCTCCTGAGCGTTGCGCGTGCTCAACTCATTGAGAGCCGCTTCGAGCGCGCTCTCCATCTGGCCACGCGCGGTTCGGACGGTGTCGCTGGCCATCTGCGACAGGCGTTTGTCGAGGCCCGACTCGAGCCGCCTCGCCGATTCGTCCAGTTCGCCCATTCGGCGATCGAGATCGGAGATCTGTTCCTGCAGCCGCGACGATTCCGACGCAACCGCGGTTCGCACCTGTTCGAACTCCTGCAGTCGCGCGTCGTGCTCTTCGCCGAGCGTGTGCTCCATCACGCGCAAAAGATCTTCGCTGAGGCGTTTGAGCCGGTTGCCCGCGTCCACGACCTGCTGGTGAAGCTCTCCCATTCCACGATTCAAGTGCTCGCGCATACTCTGCGCCACATCGGACGAAACTCCTTGTGCTCGCTGCTCGACCGATTGCAGTTCCTGCATCACCCGCTGCAGGAATTCGGCGTGAGTTTCGGTAGTCTTCTGCGCGATCGCCGCCTTCGCCGACTCCAGCACTTGTTCCGACTGCCGCTTGGCCTGCTCCAGCACTTGCGGCGCGAGATGGTTTCTCAAGCGCAGCTCCAGCTGCTGCTCGAGCTCGGGGGGAATTTGCGACAGCGACACCTCAAACTTATTCTTCTGCGCTCCTTGCGCAAGCTTCTCTTTGAGGTGCGTCACTTCGGCCTGAAGCGGCAGAACCAGCTCGGCCAGCATGGTCTTGAGATGTTCGTCGGAAAGCTGCTTCTTGATTCGGTCGAGCACGATTTTCGCCGAGGCCGCCGCCGGATTGGGCACGATAGCCTGGATGTTGCCAGAAGGCCGCTTCGGAGGAGGCATTTCCGCGGCCGGCGTCAAGCGCGTCCAATCCTTGGGATAGCTCTTCAACTCCCAGAAATTCTGCGCCGAATCGAAGCTCGCGCCCAACTTCCAGCCCTGCTGGCCGGTTCCGATCGGCTGGCAGTAAACCACTTGTGCCGTCGTCTCGCGGCCATCCTGATTGTGGAAGTGAAGAGGAACTCCGGCGTCGAGCTTGGCAGGAGACCTCATGGCGCAACCATGAGCGCTGACTTCCAGTGTCTCGCAGACTTCAGAAAAATTGGTTCCCGGTGCGAGGCTCGTAACCAGCATCGGAACGGTGATCGGCACGCGTGAACTGCGCCGTAAACTGGGGACATTTGCGTTGTGCATAAGCCTCTGCCTTGCCGCGAGGAGTAGGTACCGCTCAACCGCGAAACGGCCGAGCGCCCATACTCGTTACGTTAACGCCAAGTTGATTAAGCAGAGTTAACCCTTGGTCGCGTTTGGTGGGCGTTCAACGGGACACGGTCTTTAGTAACCGCTCGAGCCAAGCGCTACTCGATCTCCGATCGCCACACAGGTTCCCCACCAAGGGAATGGTAGAAGCCCCAACCAGCGAGGGCGATGACGCTGAGTATTGCGAGAATCGGGGCGGTTATATACCACGCCGAGAGATCATTCGAGACGGGAAGATTGCCCAGCATGTTAATGGTGAAGATGGCACAGGCCAGCGGCACGAGTCCGAAGCGATACACGATCAGTACAGCGACGGAGTAAACCACGATTTGGGCGGGCAGTTCCGCAGCCATGAAGGAAGAGTTCAGCCCGCGGGGCAAGGCATAGATCGCGACAAAGACGGTTGCTGCCAGCCAATCTTTGCGCAGAATGGCTTTGAGTCCGAGCAGTAAGATGAAGAACTGTAGAGTGCCGAGGATCGAACCCGGAATCTGCCCCAGCCAACTGGCCAACGCCTGACGTCCTCCCATGAGGTAAGCGACCGATCCAAGCCCTGGCGCCGCTCCCATCCGCATCATAGGGATATAGCGAATCTGGAAAATCAGGATCCAGACCACACCCAGCATGACGCCGAACAGAATGTCGCGGCCCACCAGCGGATCGCGGAATTGACCTGAGAGTAACCGGCTCCAGGAAATGATCGACTGCGGCCAGCGCCGCCGCACCCAGGGCTCGACCGTGAGATAGAGCATCCAAGTCACGGCCGCGACAAACAGAGCGGTTGCCAAATCGATTACGAACATGCCGAATGTGTTGAGGCTGAGCGTAAAATGTCCGCCGCACAGCCACAACAGCAGCTTGAGTCCGAACATCACGCAGGCCAACCGGAAAGCGCCTTCCCGATCGGCTCGGCCTTGGCGATAGTTCCTGCGTGCCAGAAAGCCAGCACCCACCAACACACACACGAGCACGCCGAGGTAAACGTATTGGCTAACCTTGTCCGAGGTTGACCGCTGGCTCTTCATGCGCTCGGGCTTGGTCCAGTCGCCGATGAGACGGAAAAACACCGGCTTGCCGCGAAAAGAGGCGGCCTCAACCCGCAATGGGCGAGACGTGCCAGGCCATACGCCAGCCCAAGCGGCGCGTGTGTCGGACGCCGCCAAAGAGGTCCAAGCCGGCTCTGTCTTTTGAAACTGCGCCGGATCGAGTCCCGCGGCAGTAAAGAAGGTATTCCAATCGAAAGTTGACGACTGTACGGGGGGCGAGGTGTCCTTCTCTGGCGGAATTGCCGTAAAGGAGGTGAGCCGTCCCTGGGAATCCAATTCCACATTGATCATGCCCGAAAGAATTGGCGCAGGATCATCGAGCGTGACTATGCCTGGATTCAGCAATTGACCCTGAAAACTGTCTGCCGACAGGATGTCGGGACTCTGGCGGTACCAGAAGGTGAGCGGTGTGGGCTGGGCCGCAAGCACGGTATTCCAGTCGGGACGAGGCTTGTCGTTCTTCTCTACCGACTCCAGGTAATCGTCATCGAAGTCGAGGCCGTAAGCGGTGTCGACCGGATGTTCGGGATATCCCAGCTGAGCGATGGTCTCGCGGGCTTTGTGGGCCAGGACTTCCGGCGTTGTCTCCAGGTGCATTTTCCCCATACCGCTGTAATGAATCGCGATCGAGGCGCACAAAGCCAAGCCGAGAATCAGGGATGCGAAGCAAATCAAAGCGGTTCGCGGCTGGAGGCCAGCTGTCTCGCCGGATGCGGCGACCATCTGCGGTGATGGAGTTTCTCCGGCCGCCAGAGCCGCAGCCAGGGGATCGCCGCCGGGTAACGCGGCGGCCACGCTGAGCACGTTGGCGGGGCGGGCGGAGGGCTCCGTTTCGAGGCAGCGTAAGATGACACGCTCAACCAGCGGATCGAGATCCTTTACGACAGTGGAGGGACGGCTGAGTGCGCGATCGGCCCTGCCTGTTTTTCCGGAAGCGGAAGACTTGTCGCCGAACGCACGTTTGCCAGTGAAGATCTCATATAGGACCAATCCCAGTGAGTAGGTGTCACTGCGCACCGTGACTTCTTTGCCCGCCAATTGTTCGGGCGCCATGTAGGCCGGAGTGCCGCTGCGAACGTCTGTTCCCTGGATATCACCCGCGACCCCGGCTAACCCAAAATCGGTGATCACCGCCTGCCCGCGGCCGTCCAGCATGATGTTGGCGGGCTTTAAATCGCGGTGCAGCACTCCTTTGGCGTGCGCCGCAGCCAGCCCCGCGCAAAGCTGCCGGGCGATGTCGAGCGCCTTGTCCTGGGGCAAGCGGCCGATGCGTCGCAGCAGCGATGCAAGGTCTTCGCCGTCGATGTATTCCATCGTGAAGAATGTTTGGCCTTCGAAGCTGCCAACATCGTAGACGCGGCAAACGTTGGGGTGAGAAACTCTCCGCGCGATGCGGACTTCATTGCGGAAACGCTCCAGCAGGCTCTCATCGCGCGCCGCCTCGTCAGGCAGGAACTTAAGCGCGACAGTCTGACCCAACGTCAGGTCGTCTGCACGGTAGACCTCTCCCATGCCGCCTTTGCCCAGCAAAGCGATGATGCGATACCGCCCGGCGAGCAGGCGGCCGGGCAAAAATCGGCCTTCGTTCAGCATGTAATCCGCGGAGGAGGAACTCCGAGACGAAGAAGACGATGTGGGCCGTGCAGGTTTGGAAGGTCGGGGCGTCACGACGTCGATGGTGACTTCGTCGCCTGCATCTACAGGTACTCCGCTCAGGGTCCGCGGCGCGCCCACACCGGATCCGCAGTTAGAGCAAAAACGTCCGTTGTCGGCAACTGCATTACCACACGCTTGGCAGGTGGGCATTGGAAAATTTCCCGATACAGTGTACCGCGAGGACGGAATTCTGCCAGCGCCACGAAATTCAGGCCACGTCGACCTTCGTTTCCGCCGGCCGGACAGCTTCAATATTTCCGCTATGATCTTGACTATCGATGCGCGGAAGGACGTCATGGACGAAGTGAAAGCTCCCGCTGTCGGAAACAGCGCGGAAAATGCCGGTTCGACGGCCCATCTGGCGCGGGCTCGTCCTGGAGAGAACTGGTGGCTGCTTGCGGCAGTGCTGGTGCTGGTGACGATGGTAGTGACGGGCAATATTCGCCGTGGTGAGTTTCACTACAACGGGGATGAAGCCCAGCATGCGGTGACGGGACTTTTTCTCGCGGATGTGATGCGCGATTTGCCCCTGCGGCACCCAGTTCAGTACGCGTACACCTACTACGCGCAGTACCCCGCAGTCGCGATCGTCCACTGGCCGCCGCTGTTTCATGCGATCGAGGGCGTCAGTTTTCTTCTCTTTGGCCCTTCGGCGATGTCCGCGCGGCTCGCAGTCTTGTTCTTCACGCTGTTGCTGCTGTGGAGCTGGTTTCGCCTGGTGGAAGGCTTGCAAGGGCCGTTTACCGCCGCCGTGGCTGCAGCGGTACTTGGACTCCTTCCGCTGGCATTGCTGTTCGAGAAGACGGTGATGCTGGAGATTCCGTCGTTGGCCCTGGGTGTGGCGACGGTTCGCAGCTGGCTGGGCTATCTTGAAGGCGGCGAGCGGCGTGCACTTTACGGCTTCGGACTCTGGCTCTCGACCGCACTGCTATGCAAACAGACGAACGTGTATCTGTTGCTTTTTTGCCTGCTTACCCTTCTTGTGAGCCGCAGATGGGACCGGCTGCGGAATCGCGAGATTGCGTGGATCGGTCTTGTTGTCATTTTCGCTGTGGGACCTTTTTATGCAGTCATGCTAGCAATTCAGGGCCGTGCTGTCGCAAACGACCTGGCTTCTCATCAGGTTGGCGGTTGGGAGCGCATCACGTTTTATCTCCGCACTCTTCCCGCCAATGCGACACTTCCCGTGCTGGTGCTGGCGCTTGTAGGCATTGCGCTATCGCACAAATGGGACAAGAAGCTTCACACCCAAGTCATGCTTTGCTGGTGGGTCGCGGGGTATTTGACGTTTACACTGTTCGGCCAGCGTGAGCCGCGGTTCGCCATCTACTGGCTGCCGCCACTGGTCTATTTTGCGGTGGGACTGCTGATTCAGTACTTCCAGGTTGCAAGCGCAAAAGTCTTGATGCGTGCCGCGGCCCTGACCCTGGTTGGAGTTTTGGCAGTGCGTGCCTGGCGTTACGATCGGCCTTATATTTCCGGTTACCAGGACGCCGCGGGTCGATTGGTGCAGACCTATAAGTCGGGGATTGTGCTCTTTGACGGCGAAGTACCCGGTAATTTTGTCTTTTATATGCGTGCATTGGACCCGGCGCGGCAGTTTATTGTGCTGCGAAAGTCGCTCTACGTGAATAATGTTCGTCAAAGCTCCCAAAGCGAAGAACTGTTGCACACGCAGGTGGAGATCCTGAATCTGTTCCGAGAGGATGGTATTCGCTTTATCGTGGTGATGGACAACGCGCCGCTGCGATTTCACACCCAGGAGATTTTGCGCGAAACCTTGAACAGCGGCCAGTTTGTGTTGCGTGGCCGGTTCCCGATTGCCAGCAACGAGCCGGGCTGGCAGGGAAGAGGATTGCTGCTATACGAAAACATGCAGTGGGCTCCGCCCGTCGGGAAGTTTCTGAGGGTGCGCATGCTGACGCTGAGTTCTGACATTGTCGTGCCGCTCGATCATTTTCAGTTCGTTACGAAATCAGCACCAACACCGCAGAGGGTGAACCAGTAAATGAGTCGGAGTCCGCGATTGTTCCTGGCGCTGGTAGCGGGGCTGCTCGCCTTCTGCGTCCAGTCTGGCGAACTCGGTACCGCTGACACGATGCATCGGCTGCAGACGACGCATTGGCTTTGGACGCACGAACCCCAGGTATTTCCCAACGAATACCCCGAGTTCGGTCTGCACGGCCGGGGCGGGCAACTATTTAGCTGGTATGGCATCGGACAATCGTTGCTAATGCTGCCGGCGGACATCGTCGGTACATGGATTTCACGCTGGCACATCTTCGCTGACTACGGCGACGATCCGGCCATTCGCAGCATCGTGGTCAGCTACAGCACCAGCATCCTCATCAACGTTTTGACCGCGTTGATCGCATTCCGACTGCTGCGCCAATTCCTGTTTTCCGTCAGAGAATCCGCGTGGGGAGTCCTGGCGCTGCTGTTCTGCACCACACACCTGCATTACACGCAAAACCTGACCGAGAACAACTACATCATGCTCTTGACGCTGCTGGGCTTCTCGTTTCAGTACGAGTGGTTGCGGACCGGCAACCGGCGGGCGTTGCTCATGGGCACGGGTGCTCTTGGAATGAATCTGCTCACTCGGCTTACAACGGGGCTGGATCTCATCGCTGTCAGCACATTTCTGTTGCTGGTGATGTGGATGGAGCGAGCCTCAAGCCATGAGTACAAAGTGCGTTTCAACGAGTACGTCAGGATGGCCGGCTCAGTATACGCAGGGTTCGTCGTGGCCGATCGCCTGTATCACTTTTACCGGTTTCAGTCCTTCACCAATACTTATGTCACGATCTTCGGGCGGGAGCAGCGGATGATCGATACCACATTGCCAGCAAACTATCCGTGGGAGACTCCTTTTCACGTGGGATTCTTTGGGCCATTGTTCAAGCCGGAGAAGTCTATTTTTCTGTTCGATCCGTTGCTGGTAATGGCAATTGTGCTCATTGTAGTTCTTTGGAAGCGGCTCAGCGCGGCGGAGAAAGCTTATGCGGTTGCATCGCTGCTGCTGCTGGTTATCTATATCTGCTTCTACGCGCGTTATACGGTTTGGAGCGGTGATTTCGCTTGGGGTGACCGCTATGTTTCGACCGCGGTAGAGTTGGCTACCCTGCTGGCGGTGCCACTGCTGCTGCGGCATTGCGCAGCATTGCCGGCGATTGTTCGCCGGGGCGCAGCCGTGCTCATAGCCACCAGTCTCGTTATTCAACTTGCGTCGCTCGCGTTCTGGCTCCCGTTAGAGATTTATCAGATGGAAACGCTGGGCCATCCGACATTTGTGATCGCTCTGCGTTTCAAGAACATTGCTGCCTTCGCTCTCGGCAAGATGGATGCCTGGGGACTGAACACCGAGGCCATGGGCCAGGATCCCTGGGACTACGTGCACATCACGACCTGGAATTTCCTGCCATTTCTGCTGAGGCGGGTGGGAAGCGCCCCGCGTTGGGTGGTGGAGGTGACCTATGCGGCTTGGATCTGTGGGATTGTGGCGCTGCTGTGTGCGATGCGGCGTCTGAAAACAACGCTGCACCAGCAGTCAGAGTAACTCGGGGTGCGGCGGCTAGTCGTATTTCTCGTAGCGGATTTGCTTGCGATCCCAGCCCAGGGATTTGAGCAAGTCGCGGTTGGCGGAGACCATTTTGTCCAAACCGCAGATGTAAGCTAGCATGTCCGCGCGATCTTGGACTACGTCGCGGACATGCTCCTGTACATAACCTCTCAGGCCTTGCCATTTGGCACTGCCGCGGCTGAGAGTCGGCAGGTAATGAAAATTGGGGTGTTCGGCGGCGAGCCTCAAAAACTCTTCGTGGTAGTAGATGTCTTTCTCGTAGCGGCTGCCGAACACCAGCCAGAACTGCTTGCCGTGATGACGAGATTCATCCGCAAACAAGCAATGCAGCATGGAGCGGAATGGCGCGATTCCAGTCCCGGTCGCGATGAAGATCGTGTCGTGGATCGGCGGACGCAGAATGAAATCGCCAAACGGGCCTTGGCAGCGGATCTCTTCGCCTTCCCGCATATCGCACAAATAATTCGACATGAAGCCGTCCTGCACGCGGTTCAGGCATAAAGCGAGGCGGCGGTCGTCTTGCGGCGGCGAGGCGATGGAGTAGGCGCGAGTGATTTCTTCGCCGTCTGGTTTTACCTGCTTGAATGAGAGCCATTGGCCAGCGACGAAGCCGAACCGGTCGATGCCGTCGATCTCGAATTCCAGGTGCTTGGTCACTTCAGAAAGTGATCCAGACCGCAGCAGGTGAGCTTTGTAGGTTCGGAAGGCAGCCATGTGTCATGTAGATGAAACAGAACCGGCCCAGGGAGCAAGCGCCATGGTCGGTGCGTTGGGTGTTTGAGTCCGTGTGGTAGAATGGTAGCAACTTAATGGTAGAGGGTAGACTATGAGCTTGAACATCAAGAACGAAGAAACCCACCGCCTGGTGCAGCAACTGGCGCGGCTTACAGGCGAGAGCATGACGGCGGCCGTCAAGCAGTCGGTTCGGGAGCGCTTGGACAGGATTCGCAGCGGTCGCGGCGATGGCATGGCGGAAAGGCTGCTGAAGATCGGGAAGGAATGCGCTCCTCTGTGGAAAGAACCGTACCGCTCCATCGACCACGGCGATTTGTTGTATGACGAGAAGGGTTTGCCGAAATGATCGTAGATACATCGGCGATCATCGCGATTTTGCGGGGCGAGGCGGACGCGAGCACGCTGACCCGTGCCTTGCAGCAAGCTCCCGTGCGGCGCGTATCAGCGGCGACCTATGTCGAAGCTGCCGTTGTTGCCGACTGTAACCGGGAACCTGTGCTTAGCCGGCGGTTCGACGATTTCTTCCGCGAGGCGGCGATCGTGGTCGAGTCCGTCACCGCCGAGCAGGCGAAAATTGCGCGCGAGGCTTACCGCGACTTCGGCAAAGGGCAACATCGCGCGGGGCTCAATTTCGGCGACTGCTTCTCCTATGCGCTGGCAAAAGTGGCAGGGGAACCATTGCTGTTCAAGGGCGATGATTTCCGTCACACCGATATTGAGGCGGGCGATGAACTGAGTGGCTAGTCGACGCTACTCTACCGTCACCGACTTGGCGAGGTTGCGGGGTTGATCAACATCGCAGCCCCGGCGCACGGCGATGTGATAAGCCAGCAGTTGCAGTGGAACGATTTCCAAAATCGGGGAAAGATTTTCCGGAGCCGCCGGAACGTAGAGAACCTGGTCGGCCGCCTCCCTGATATCTTCGTCACCTTCTGTGGCCAGCGCAATCACGACACCCGAACGGGCTTTGACTTCCTTCAAGTTTGACATGGTCTTTTCGTAGCTGACCATGGATCGAGGACTGCTGAGGTCGCGGGTGGCCACGATTACCACCGGCAGATTTTCGTCAATCAGGGCGTTGGGGCCGTGTTTCATTTCTCCGGCGGGGTAGCCCTCGGCGTGGATGTAGGAGACCTCTTTTAGTTTCAGTGCGCCCTCGAGCGCGATCGGATAGTGAATCCCGCGCCCCAGAAAAAGAAAGTCGCGAGCCCGCTGGTAGAGCTTGGCAAGTTCTCCGCACTGCCCGTCGTGGGTGAGCAGATGTTCGAGCTTGGCGGGAATTCGCGTGAGTTCTTCGGCGGCGGTGCGAGCCTGCTCCTCTGAAAGCGTGCCGCGAACTTGGGCCAGGTAGAGCGCAAGAATATAAAGCGCCGTGAGTTGGCAGGTGAAGGCCTTGGTGGAGGCGACGCCGATTTCAGGCCCTGCGTGGGTGTAGATCGTACCCTGGGCTTCGCGCGTGATCATCGAGCCCACGACATTGCAGATGGCGAGGGTCTTGGACCCTTTGGCCTTGGCCTCGCGCTGTGCCGCCAGGGTGTCCGCAGTCTCACCCGACTGCGAGATGACAAGTGTGATGGTGTCAGGGTCGACGATGGGATCGCGGTAGCGCCACTCGCTGGCGTAATCCACCTCGACCGGAATCCGAGCAAGCCCCTCGATCATGAACTTTCCGGCGAGTCCAGCATGCCAACTGGTTCCACAGGCAGCGATATTAATCTTCTTAGCCGCGCGGAATTCAGCTTCGGTGATCTGCATCTCCTCGAGAAACACCCGTCCCGAGTCCAGCGAAACGCGCCCGAGCGTTGTGTCGCGCACAGCGCGCGGCTGCTCGTAAATCTCCTTCAGCATGAAATGCTTGAACCCGCCTTTTTCGGCCTGGATGGGGTCCCATGTAATCCTTTGGAGCTTCCGGTCGACCGGCTTGCCATCGAAATCGGTAAGTTGGACGCCTTGAGGGGTGATGACGGCCATGTCGCCGTCGGCGAGAAAGACGATGTCGCGGGTGCGGTGCAGAATGGCGGGCACATCGGAGGCAACAAAGTATTCGTCGTTACCCAAACCGACAACCGAGGGTGGACCGTTGCGCGCCGCCACGATCTTGTTGGGCTCGTCCGCCGCGATTACAGCCAGAGCGAACACGCCGTTCAGCAGTTTTACGCTCTTGCGGACCGCATCTTCCAAGGACGGTCTACGTCCATCACCCGACTTCAGCAAGTACTTCTCGACGAGGTGGGCGATTATTTCCGTATCCGTCTCGGTGGTGAAGCGGTGGCCCTCTGTGATGAGCTGCTTCTTGAGGGCAAGGTAGTTCTCAACAATCCCATTGTGAACAACCACGATGTGCCCGGTGCAGTCGCGATGAGGGTGGGCGTTTTCTTCGGTTGGTCGGCCATGGGTAGCCCAGCGGGTGTGGCCGATGCCGTAGGTGCCATCGAGCGGGTGCTGGCGAATGGCCTCCTCGAGATTGCGAAGCTTGCCTTCGGCGCGGCGAACGTCGAGCCCATGTCCGTTGGCACCTACGGCAATGCCTGCAGAGTCATATCCCCGGTATTCCAGCCGCCGCAGCCCGTCGAGGATGACCGGAACCGGTTGCTTTTTCCCTACGTAGCCGACAATTCCACACATGGTGAGACCTTCTCGTTTGGGGATGCCCCAAACGAATTACTCCGCGAGCGAGAAACGAAAATCTTCAATGACCGGATTGGTGAGAACTTCGCGGGCCATCTTCTCGATTTCGGCCTCGGCGTCGGCCCGGCTCAAGCCGCTGTCGAGAGTGATTTCAAAGTACTTGCCCTGCCGAACGTCCTCAAGGCTCTTGTAGCCCATTTTCTGGAGCGCGCCCCGGATGGTCTTGCCTTGCGGGTCCAGAACGCTCTTTTTGAGGGAAACGTACACGTAGGCTTTCATCGCGACCTGATTATACGTCACAGATTTGCCCGAATAATGCCGTTCGCGCAATGGTCTGGCTCTAACTATTTGGGATTGGCGCCAGATTCCAGAGCCGCAATTCGGTTGTCCAGCTCCAAGAGAGCGCGCTGCAGCATCTCGCACCGGGCAGGATGGACCGAAGCCTCAAGGTCGTGTTGTACCTTTCTCCGCGACAGCATGAGCGCGTCGATAAGGCGCTTTCGGGCGGCCTGCTCGGGGCTGAGACGAAGACCCTTTGCCCCCGGTTGATTCCGTTCCGCCTGCTGCTCCTCAACGGATTTGCTCTCCCAGCCACGTGCCATTGCGAAGACCTGACTCAAGCTGCGGAACCGACAGTTGTATTTCGGCGGCGCGCGTATTCCAGAATCGTAACAAAACATAAATAGTTCTTGCTTGGCGTATACCAACCATGATAATGGCGGCCAAGTTAATCAGCCGGCCGCGTTTTCACCCCTTGGACTGGCGGATTGTAGTCTTAATGCATCTTGCGCGCGCACCAAACATAGCAAGTGCTCCCTCGCAGTCGTCGGCGATATTGCGTCTGGTTCCCACCGTCGCGCGATGCAATACGCCGGAGGAGTTGCTTCGAGAAGTTGTCCCCTTGCTCCAGCGGGTGATGGAGATCGAGGTAGCCAGCTTATATCTCCCGGCTCCGAACCCCGATTCATTTCAAGCTCTGGTTTGGGATCGCGGTGCGTTACTTGCCGATCAGCCAGAAATGCCGCGCGCGGGTTCACCTTTCGACTGGGTCTGGCAAGCCCAAGAGCCGCTGCTGATTCACGATCTGGACTCCGAAAAGCGATTCGCTTCGCTCGGCTGGGTGACGGGGCGGCGCATGGCCAGTATGTGTATCATTCCGCTCAGCAACAGCGGACGGAAGATCGGCGCCCTGGAACTGGCCAACTCAAAACGAGGAACGTATGGCTGGACGTTCGGTCCTGCTGACTTGGACCTTCTGCAGTGGCTGGGCGGAATACTCGCGCTCTCGATTGAGAACACATTTGCCCGCTCTGAGCTTTCGAAAGAACGCAAACGAACGGAAGCTCTGCTGGCGATTCAGAAAGTAGTGGCGGTTGAAGCAGATCTGCCGCGAGTCCTGCCCAACATTTCAAGAGCCCTGCAGGGACTGCTGCCACATTGCGCCGCGGCTGTGACCGTGATCCAATCCGGGAACAGCCTGGCGATCACCCACTTGTTTTACCCGGCTGCGGACAAGCTCGAGCATGGGCGCCGATTGCCGGTTGAGCAGTCGCTAGCGCCACTGGTTCTCGCAGAACGGCAGGTGAAAATTCTTACCTACCAGGATCTGTGCGGCCTGACGGCCTACGCCACGGTGAAACTTGCCCTCGATCGTGGGGCACGATCGGCTTGCCTGGTACCGTTGGTGGGTTCGGCCGGGCACTCGGCAGTTCTGGCGATGTCGAGCCGTAATGACAATGCCTTCAAGTTGTCGGATGTCGAGTTTCTGAAGGACTTGTCTGGATCGCTGACCGCCGCGCTCGAGAGTGCCTGGTTGAACGCGAGTCGGCGCCGCCAGGACCAACGATTCGAAGTCCTGGCACAGATCAACCGAGCGCTGCTTGCGAATGAGAGCGCGACCGCCTGCTTTGCTCGCATTTCCGGGCTGATCCAAGGCGTACTTCCCCACGAATATGCCACCTTTGCACTGCACGACAAGGACAACGAGGCGCTCGTGCGCCGGGTCCTGAACTTTCCGAGAGGCTCTGGCTCTCGGAAAGACCCCGACCCGATCGCGTTTCTCTCTCAGACCGTCGGGGGCCATGTTCTGCAGGCTTGCCGCGCGATAATTCTTGAAGAAGCCGGTCTGAAGGCTCACCACGAAGAGATCTTGACTGAGGCCCTAAGACATGGGATCAGGTCGGTGTGCGCCGCGCCTTTAGTGCGGCAAGGGAGAGCCTACGGCGTCGTGGTGTTGGGCAGCAGCCAGTCCAGCGGATTCCGCCCGGACGATCTTCCATTCCTGGAGGAAGTGGCGGCACGTATCGCGCTAGGTGTACAGCATTCCAGCGTAGCCGGGGAGATTCGGCAGATCAGGGGCGCCGGCGCGAAACGCCAAGACCTACCCCTTCTGGTGCCGATCTTCAAGGAGGTGGTCGGCACCAGCCAGCAGTTGGCTGCGGCTCTCAGAAACGTGGCGATCGTCGCCGCCAGTGACGCGACGGTTCTGGTGCTGGGCGAGACCGGAACGGGCAAGGACCTGATCGCGAAAGCCATACATAGCTCCAGCGGGAGGAGAGAACAGCCCATGGTGAAGCTGAATTGCGCCGCCATCCCCACCGGCTTGCTGGAGAGTGAACTGTTTGGACATGAGAAGGGATCTTTTACAGGCGCCACCAGCCAGAAAATCGGTCGCGTGGAGCTGGCGCATCGGGGCACACTGTTTCTGGATGAGATCGGTGAGATTTCGACGGAGCTGCAGCCGAAGCTGTTACGCGTGCTGCAGGACGGAGAATTTGAACGCCTGGGTGGAAATCGCACCATCAAGGTGGACTTCCGGCTGATCGCCGCTACCAACCGTGAGCTGCAAAAGGCCGTTACGGACGGCCAGTTTCGAGCAGACTTGTACTATCGTCTGAACGTTTTTCCCATCCGGATGCCTGCGCTGCGGGACCGTCCCACCGACATTCCCGACTTGGTATGGCACTTCGTGCGCAAATACGAGAAACGGCTCATGCGCCATATCGAGACGGTTTCGCCCGAGGCGATGCGGGCGATGGTGGCTTGGTCGTGGCCGGGCAACGTTCGTGAACTGGAAAACTTCATAGAACGGTCTGTGATCCTTACCGACAGTACCGAGCTTAAAGCACCGCTCGAGGAATTGCGTGGTAGTGCGAGCAGCAGCCCGGTCAGTGGTTCGTTAGAGCAAACCGAGCGCGAACATATACTCCAAGTGCTACGCCAAACTGGGGGCGCGCTCTCGGGCCCGAATGGGGCCGCCGCGAAGTTGGGCCTTAAACGCACGACACTGCAGTCGAAGATGCAACGCCTGGGCATTACTCGATCCTCTTACTCGAGGCTTGGGTAGGTTCTCTCGCAGCCGAAATGTCGGCATCTGCCGTCTAATCGGCGCAGGAGCACCGAGCGGGATTGGGCCGCGAAGGAATTTGCGCTCTCCAAGCCCTTGCTTTCAATGGTCTTTCCCGAAACGGCGACCAAAGGTCATTGTGGATACCGGCGTGCACTTCCGTTTGACCTCTGGCCGAGACATCCACCGTAATTGGGTTGATAAATTGCTCTCGTTGGCGAGGCCAGGGCAGACCGGGGACACTTCCAAGTCCGCCCGGAGCCCCAGTGAGAGTCCAAATACAGAGTTCAAATCCGGCGGCAAGCACTCCTATCCTCCGACTGGATCGCCCGATCAGGCGATTCAGCACCGCGATTCGCAACATCATCGGGGAGCGCCTGATTCGCCAAGCAGCATCGCAATGCCTGACCCGGACGGTGCTTCAGGCTAGCTTTTCCCTCCCCCTGCACATCGCGCAGCAGCCCGAGATTGACGCGGAGCCACAGATTGAACCGGGACAGATCGATCCGCTTTATCTGCTGGGCTGCCATGCGATGTGGGAACGGCATGATGACGCTAGCGCGGCATGGGAGGTCGTCGCGGCGACGAGCAGTGAGCACGACGATACTCGTGCGCACGCCCGTTCCCTGCTGGCGAATTCCCAGCGTATGACCTCTGGGAGGAGACGACCTGCATCTTCGGAGTTTGCTAGGCCAACATTCGATGGAGGCATGACTATGAAAACACCTTACGGCCTGGAAATCATTAGCAGTTGCCTCGGATGCCCTTTGCGACGCAGCGGCTTTGTCTGTGATCTGCCTCCACACGTGGTCGGCTCGCTCGACCTCTATGCGCAACACAATGTGCTCCCGGCCGGAGCGCAATTGTTTGTGGAGGGACAGGAGTCGCGGGGCGTCTATTTTATCTGCTCGGGCAGGGTCAAACTGGAGACGGCATCGCGCGAAGGCAAGACCTTGCTGCTGCGCATGGCGGAAGCGGGCTCAGCCGTGGGACTCAGCGCAGCGTTGGCTGGCTCGAAATATCAGATGACAGCGGAAACCGCGACCCCGTGCCAGGTTGTGTTTATCGACTCAAGAGCGCTGCAGGGATTCATGCGAAAACATCCCGAAGCCGGATTGCGAATGGCGCAAGTGCTCAGCGAGAACTTCCAATCTGCTTATCGGGAAATCCATGACCTGGTGCTGACACGCTCCTCGGAAGGGAAACTGGTGCGATTGCTGCTGGCTTCCGCGCCAGACCATACGCGGTGCGATCCGGAAGTTCGTTTGCAGGCGCCCATGACGCACGAAGAAATGGCGCAACGCATCGGATCTTCACGGGAAACAGTGACCCGCTTACTGAGCAATTTGAAGAAGAGGCAACTGCTGCGGCAGGAGGGAAGCACCCTGGTGATCATGAATCGGGACGTCTTTGAATCGCTTGCGGTCTAAGGGGCTTGGCGGGTTCGCGTGTTACAGATTGAAAAGTTCGCGCAGGCGCTTGGTTTGGGCCCGGCTCACCGGAATCTCGGTGGCTCGCTTGTCGTCCATGCGCAGTTGGTAGGAACTCTTGAACCACGGCACAACTTCCCGGATGTGATTGATGTTCACCAGATAGGAGCGATGGGCGCGCCAGAAAAGGTTGGAGTCGAGCGAATCGGCAAGCTCCTCAATGGTGCGGCAGTTGGACTGGCCCTCGATGCCGTTGACGCCGCGGGTCGTAACCGTGATCACGCCGTCCTCGATTGAGGCGTGGCAGATGTCGCGCTGGTCCATCAACATGAGCCGGCCGCCGGTTTTCAGCAAAATTTTTGCCGGCTGGGGTTTTTGCGACTCCAGCATGCGGACCAGGGTCTCAATCCTGTCGGCGGGGAGGCCTTCTTCCTGCTTGGACCGCGCTTTCTGCAGCGATTGGGCAACCCGCTTTTTGTCGAATGGTTTCAGCAGATAGTCCACCGCGTTCACTTCGAAAGCCTTTACCGCGTACTGGTCGAAAGCCGTCGCAAACACAATCTTGGGCAGGCGAATTTTCTTGTCCAGCAGCTTCTTGATCACGCCGAAGCCGTCGAGACCCGGCATTTGCACGTCAAGGAACACCAGGTCTGGATTGTGCTCCTTGATCAGGTTGACGGCTTCCAGGCCGTTCTTTCCTTGAGCCACCACGTTGACGTCGCCGGCATTCTTCAGCAGGTAGGCGAGTTCGTCGCGTGCCAATTGCTCGTCGTCTACGATTACGGCAGACAGAGGCATTTCGTTCCTCGCAGCTACCCAAGTCTAGCCTAATTCACGTTCTCCAGCGCCAGAGCCATGCCCATGCCGCCGCTGACGCAGAGCGTGGCCACTCCGCGTTTGGTATTGCGCTTCAGCATTTCATGCAGCAGCGTGACCGTGATGCGCGTGCCGGTGCAACCAATCGGATGCCCCAGGGCGATGGACCCGCCGTTGACGTTCAGCCGGTCGCGGTTGAAACTGAGCTCGCGATCGCAGGCTAGGACCTGTGCGGCAAAGGCTTCGTTGAGTTCGATCAATCCAAAATCGTGAAGGCGCAGGCCGTGTTTGTCTTCCAGTTTGCGCAGCGCGGGAACCGGGCCGATGCCCATGGTTCGAGGATCCACGCCGGCCGACGCAACCGCGACGATGCGCGCCAGCGGCTTTAGATTGTTGCTCTTCACGAAATGCTCGGAGCCAACGATGACCGCTGCGGCGCCGTCGGTGATGCCGGAAGAGTTTCCGGCGCTGATGGTTCCGACCTTTGAAAAAACGGGAGGCAGCTTGCTGAGTTTTTCCATCGTCGCCTCGGCAAAGGGATGCTCATCTCGGCTGAACGTGGTGACGCCTTTCTTACCCTCGATGGTGACGGGGACGATTTCGTCATCGAATCGTCCGGCCGCAATGGCGCGTGCAGCCCGCTGTTGCGAGACGAGCGCGAATTCGTCCTGCTCATCGCGGGAAATTTTGTATTGCTCGGCCAGTACCTCTGCAGTTTCGCCCATAAGCATCTGCGCCATGGGGCAAAAAAAACCGTCACGATACATGCCATCTACCAGTTCCTGATTGCCCAGGCGAAATCCCCAGCGCGCTTCGAGGTAGTAAGGCAGGCGCGACATGGATTCGGTTCCGCCGGCGAGGATGCAACTCGATTCGCCGAGTTGGATCGCCTGATAAGCCAGCGCGATGGATTTCATCCCCGAGGCACAGGCTTTGTTGACGGTGTAGGCGGGAACCTCCTGCGGCACGCCGCTGCGGATGGAAATCTGGCGCGCTGGGTTCGGTCCACCGCCAGCCTGGCGTGCGTTGCCGAAGATGGTTTCTTCAACTTGGCTGGGCTGAATTCCGGCGCGCTCGATGGCGGCCTTCGCGGCAACCACGCCCATATCGGCGGCGGTCAGCGACGCGAGCGAGCCGCCGAATTTCCCGATCGGCGTGCGCACCGCGGAGAGTATATAGACGCCCTGCAAGCCGTTGCCTCCAAACATTTGAGTCTAGCAGGGCAGGGAAAGATCCTGGAAAGCGCTTCGAGTCGTCAGAGAAACGGATTCTCAATTCGCAGACCTTCGATCTTCTGGCCGTGATTCAGGTCTTCCGTGTAGAGCGTCACGCACTGGCCCTCCAGCGCCGCCGCGACGATGAGCGAGTCAAACCACCTCAGCCGGTGCTTCTCCGAGATGCGCAAGGCTTCGATGTAAAGCGTGGGCGAGGAG
>Ga0209698_10002188_pt1 | contig 22309 bp, 28 predicted proteins | sample LitLauG_LLR_2012_FD_187203 | JGI IMG/M metagenome (GOLD analysis project Ga0209698, IMG submission 187203) | Freshwater sediment microbial communities from Pennsylvania, USA - Little Laurel Run_MetaG_LLR_2012 (SPAdes) (version 2) | ecosystem: Environmental > Aquatic > Freshwater > Creek >...
AAATCTCGCCCAGGAGCCTCGCAGCGCGTTCGCGCCGGCTTCCTATGAGATCGCTCCCTTGCAAATTCAAATCGACAAAATTCAAGCACCGAGCCGCAAGCGAGTTTTTCAACAGTATCCGCCGTTTCTGGCCATAGAGCGCGCGTACGCACACTAATCCCGCGGTGCAGGAATGTCCTCTTCGGCTTCAATGCGGGCGACCATCCCGTCGATCTCAGCCCAGGAAGCGCGGGTCGCTGCCTTGAGTCAAAGATTGAGCTTCACGAGAGGCTATGGCGTGACTCGGGCGGCCCTAGAGGCCGCAAAGCGCGCCCCGCGCCTCAATCCCAAATACGACCTCGTTGCCAATCTTGCTCGCGAGATTCAAATTCTGGAGCCCGACATCGACCTAGGGACCTAGGGGTGAGAAGAGCCCCAGCCGACGCCAGAGGGCCTAGCGCGCAGCCACCAGCGCGATCCACGCTGCCGCTGACAGCGAGGCGAGCACGATCAGGACAGCCAGAGTTATGGCTTGTGAGCTTGGGGCGAGGCGCGAGCGGAACATGAGCGCGATCTCCTAAAGACTGGAGTCTGCTGTAACTCTGAGTTCCCTGTGGATCGGTCCGCCACCGTACCGAGCGGTATGAACTTTTTCTATCAGAGAGGGCGCTGGGCAGTTTGTCTCCCCCCACGTTGCCGACGCCCAGCGCAACTAAGAGCGGCTCCGCCCCCCTCCGCACGCGGAGCCGCTTGTTGTGTGTGGCCTTGTTGATATTCGTCCAAGAGCGGCTATCAGCGCGCTTTAACACAAGGCCCGCGCCGTAATCGGCGCAAGGCAGCCCTCTCAATCGGCTCTGTCGTTGCAGCCTAGTCATACACGCTTCCCAAGTAACAACTGCGATATCCGCGTGCAGGCGGCTATTGGGTAGCCCCGGCGCGACAGGTTCCACGCTAATTTGGCACATGCGACGACTCGTGGGAGCCGCCGGATTCAGATGTGGCGCCAAACTGACTGCCAGTTCTAGATCGACATCTCCACTACATCGGCAAATGGCTCAGTCCGGCTACAAAGCCGTTATGCCGGATGTTTGCTGCCAACCAACGGTCGCTTTGCGCTCAGGGGAAAGCAGCGTAGGCCCTCAGTTCAGCAATGGAACAGCGGAGTTATTCATGGCTCTATTTCGATTTGAACATCGCCGTGATCCGATGGCGAGTGGCGCTGTTTTTGCCGGCAGGCTGGTCCTTAGTGTGTTTGCAGCGCTTCTCATCGTCGCAGTCGCTCTCCTCATCGGTATGGTTGGTTATCGTACAACCGAGCATATGAGTTGGCTGGATTCGTTCGTGAATTCAGCAATGCTGCTGGGCGGAATGGGGCCAGTGGATGCATTGCACACGAATGACGGTAAGCTGTTTGCGGGGGTCTACGCTCTATTTTGCGGGCTGATCATAATCTTTGCGACTGGCATTGTTCTGGCGCCAGCGCTTCACCGAGTCCTTCACTCGTTCCATGTTGAAAGCGACGGCCCTTAGTGGCGGCCCTTCGCCTAGCCTTAAAGCCGTCGAGCGGCGCGGTGTTCGACACCGGCAGTCTGACCTCGCTGGGCAAGACTCCAATGCCGCACTTAGGCCACCGATGGTCGGAGCTCAATAACTCGCCACCCCAACGCGGACGTGGCGATTACTTTGGAAGACGGCCACTAGTCCCCGTCGCAAAATCTAACGGAGGCCTTTCCAGCTAAGCGCAGCCACTGACGGGTCCAGATGTGCTCGGCGGCTGCGCGCGTTTGTGGAAATTGAAGCCTTGAGCATGCTCACTCTGTAGCGAGCGGCGAGTTTGTCGCCCGACCTGCTCGCGCTCCACTTGTATCATTCGTCACGATTTGTCGGGCTGCGACGCGAGATCGTCGCATGAGGTTCATCCTCCGACACACGCTTGATCTGCGCAGCACGCCTAAGGGAAACCGCCCCGGCGCAGAGCCGAGGCGGTGAAGATCAAGTCTATTGTTTAGTAGTTGCCGCCGAGGATGGCGCTCAGGATGACGCCTGTCGCGATGCCGACCAGCAGAATGTCGCCTCGGTCGTCGCGGACGTAATGGTAGCCGCGCGGCGGGTGACGCAAGTGATAGGCGCGGTAGTCGACGCCTTCATAGCCATTGCGATAATAGTCTGGCAGACGGTCGCCGCGGCGCCAGGCGCGATAGCCCGGCGAATAACCTTGTTGGCCATAGTAGGCTGAAGGCGGCGGGCCGTAGTTCCAGCGGCCGTTCCAGGTGTAACCGTTGTTGCGGCTCCGATCCCAGCCTCCGTTGCGATCGCCGTTGTTCCAATTGCCATTGTGATCGCGCCCATCACGGTTGTCGCCACGATCGTGGCGCCGGTGGTTATTGCGATCACCATCATTGGTGTCGCGGTCGCGGCTCCATTGTCCGTTGTCACCGCCATATTGTTGAGCGCTCGCAAATTGCGACGCGGCGAGCGGCGTCAGCAGTGTCGCCGCCACGAGCGCCAATTCAGCTATACGTTTCATAAGATCAGACATCCTTCCTGCTTACTTGAACGAACCACGCTCAAGGAAGGGTCCGACAACAAACGAGGGCGGCTGCGTTTACGTCTGACGGCGATTGATTCTGCGCTACGTGGCTGCGGTTCTGCCTCATGAGCGCCAACAATGTGTGGGACAGCGCACAGATCGGGACGCTTCTTAATGCTAACGCGCCTCCTCGCCGAGGCGGGCGTTTCATAGAGCGGACGAAGAAATCATGCCCACAGAAAAAGAGAGCGCCCCCAACTCAGAAGAGTGCGTTGCGCGCCACGATCGGTCTGTGGCGGCGGTGCGCGCTGCGCGTCAAGCCGAGCAAGAACATGCATCACGATCGGCTCGCTCGCTCGCAAACGTTGCCTGGGAGTTCTTCACCTCCCCGGCTCGCAGGCGCCCCTAATCGGAAACGGAAAGTCTCATGCGCTCTGTTCTGCTACTCTTCCTAGGCGTGCCCATTCCGATCATTCTTTTGATGGCGATGTGCACCCACCATTTCTAAAAGGCGACCTGCGAACAGTAGATTAGACAGCTACCAGTTTCGCGGAATGATCGCGAAATCTGAATGGCTTGAACGGACCCGCCTGCGTCAGCGGTCGATTGTGACAATCAGGCCGGGTCGCTCAACGGCTGCGTCCAAGCCCAGCGGCCCGTGCGGCGCGAGATCGCCGTTTCCGGTAGTCGACAGCGCGAGTTCGGACGCGTCGAGAGTTCAATCAGCCTTTGGACTTTTGGTATTTGAAACTGACGCGCAGTTTCGTGCGAAATTCGTCGATTTCGCCTTCGTCACTGAGCGTGATGTCTTGCTCCACGACCTCCGCGACGCGCAGCTCACGAAGACTGCCGGCGGCAGCCGTCAATGCTGCCTTCGCTGCATCTTCCCATGATTTCTTGCTCGTTCCGATGATCTCGGTGACGCGGTAAACGGCCATGACTCGCTCCATCGACCATATAGACCGTTGGAGTTGGCGCTCCTGTTCTGGTCTCGTCAAGGATCGACTAGCGGCCGTTAGCGCCGATTTCGTCGCTTCGCCGGTTGGGACTGCAAATCAGACGCTAATCGCCACAGTTTGCGCCGCGTGAACCTCGCCGAACGAAGCTGATGAGCCGACCGGTTGAGAACAGATTGCTACTGGCGCTAGCGAGTCCCGCGTTTTTGCCTTCGAACGGCTCCCCCTACTGGGAAAGCCGTTCGCGCCGAGACCTCACTTGAAGTCAAAATAGGCCCGCAACATGCGCGCTAGTGGTCGCCCATGTCACGCATGTGGAAGGGACGATACGAGTCCCCGTTCTGGTCGCGGCGGAAATGACCCGAGTCGTCGCGGACATAAGGCTGACCTTCCGCGGTCCTGTAATAGAAATGTCCGTCCGATGCCCAATAGCCGGCCGTTGGCTGACCATAGAAACCGTCGTAGTATCCATCATAATAGCGAGCTGATGACGAACTATAATCGGCTCCGTGCCTGCCATAACCCTCGGCGCAGGCCGACACCGTGACCAACGCGATCGCGCCAATCAGCAAAGCAGAAACTCTTTTCATTGGATTCTTCCTAGCGAACAACGAATGCGCCGTTTTGCCGGCGCGCGCGTGACGTGCGCTTTCGAAGAACTCGAGCCTCGCTCAATCGTTCCTGCAATTGCGCTCAAGAGCATCAGGATCTACGCGGCCGCGATCATGGCAAATCGAAGCGCAGCCGATCTTTTGATTTCAAACCGCAGCCCCACCGCTTTAGCTCACCCTGTCGCACTCAGCACCGCGCTGCGAGCCGCAACGAGCCCAGGCATGGCGCCCGCCAACCCGGCAATGGGATCGCTCATCTCCAGCACCTCATCGACAAAAGCGGGTGGGGCCGCGAGGGAGCCGCACGCCAAACGCGATCGCCAGACCTCGAATCTGATTTTCGAGCGCAGCCCGCTGTCCGACGACTTCTTGCGCGCCGCGATCAACCCAAGCAACGCATACGCGGGGAGCGACTTCACGTGTGTGGCTTTGAAAAACCCGGTTCTGGCCAAATGCGCCAGCCCGCGCGGCCGCGCCACGGCGCCCAGCACCGATGGGAACGCTGGGCCGCATAAGCAGTTCTATCGTGGGCGGGGTTCCAACCAAATGGAGTACACATGTTAAGGACCATCTTGCGGGCAACCGCCCTGGCGGCCGCCGCAGCGTTCCTCACGATCGGCTCGTTCGCAGCCGCTCAGAATATGCCGTCGAGCTCAAGCCAAGCCCCAGCGGCTGCGCCGGCGCCACAGGCGGCCACGCCTGACGCTAACGGGCAATCGACGACGACACCCGAGCAAAGCGCCACGCCCGCCGCTACGGACACTGCGGGCGAACGCGGCTGACGACTTCGCGATCTACATCGGACACGGGCGCCGGTGGGGCGCGCCGGCGCTGGTCTAGACTGACGTCGGCCGGCGTCGCCGTTGCCCTCGGAGTGATCGCCGGCGCGTTGCTGGCGCCGATGGTCGTTCCGGTGCTGACGCGTCATCTGGGGGGCGCCGGCGACGCCGCTCTCTTGCGTGCGATTGCGCGGCGTCCTCAGAATGATCCCGTTGCGATCTTCTACCAAGAGCGCCGCGGCAGGCCGATCTGGTTCTCTGGCGGGCGTCTTCCGCCTGAAGCGGGCCAAATGCTAGCCCTGCTGCGCGGCGCGGGCCACGAGGGTTTAACGTCAGCGCAGTTCCATCCCGATGAGCTTGCCGCCGTCCTTGCGGCGGCGAGCGAGCGAAACCCTGCGAGCATCGCGAGCGCGGAGATTGCGCTCTCCGAAGCATTCGCCGCCTATGCTGTCCGTTTGCACAACCCGGCGAGCGCCGACGCGCTAGCGTTCGTGGATCCGGCCATCTCCCTGCCGCCATCCGATCCGCGCCGAGCGCTGGAAGCTTTAGCGCGCGCGCCGACGCTGGCCGTGGCGCTGCGAAATGTGCAGCGGATGAACCAGATCTACGTGCAGCTGCGCGCCGCCCTCGACGCTGCGTCCCCCGGTCGGGAGGCGGAGCTCGAGCGGGCAAACCTGGACCGGGCCCGCGCCTTACCGGCCGACCTCGGCCCCCGCTATATTTTGGTCAATGCCGCGGCTCAGACGTTGTGGCTCTACGATCATGGACGCGTGACCGACCAGATGCGCGTGGTGGTGGGAAAACCCGCCGAACCGACCCCATCGATGATTGGTCTGATGCGGTACGCTGTACTTGATCCCTTTTGGAACGTTCCGCCGGCCCTGACGCGCGACAGCATTGCGCCCAAGCAGCGCGCCAACCCGAGCTATGTCGCCGCCCACCATTTCCAGGTTTTGTCGGACTGGTCTCCCGGCGCAAAACTGATTCAGCCCAGCACGGTCGACTGGGCGGGAGTTGAGCGCGGCGCCCAGACGGTGCGCCTGCGCCAGCTGCCGGGGACCGATAACATGATGGGCAAGGTCAAATTCATGCTGCCCAATCCGCTCGGCGTCTATCTGCACGACACGCCGATGAAACGGCTCTTCGGAGGGCGCCGGCGCACCGACAGCGCCGGCTGCGTACGTCTGGCGGACGCTGCCGAACTCGGCCAGCGCCTCTTCGGTCGCGCGCTTGTCGCCAATTCTGCAGCTGGGCCCGAACAGCGGGTCGATCTCGCGAGCCCAGTCCCAGTGTACATCCTCTACCTCACGCGGCAGCCTAGCCAAGGCGGCGTTATACATGCGCCTGACATCTACGGTCGCGATCGCCAGCGCCTTGCCGCCAACAACATGACGCGACCGCGGATAAATCCCCGTGCAACTTTCAGAGGCAGGGGCTCCGTGCGGCGATTATTTTCAAGACGCCCGCAGCGAGGTTAGACGGCCACTTTTCGTAGAGTGGGGATGTGGCGCGGTGGTGTTAGGCCGAACATAGCTGTTGCCGCCTCTTTCGTCTGGCGGTGCCTTAGCAGCTCGACCATAGCTCCGTTTCCACATCCCTCTCATCGAACCGGACTTGCAGATTTCCCGCATCCGGCTCTCGGGACAAGACATCACGCTTTCGCCCACGACCCGTCAGGCGGCGATCATGCGTCGTAGAGCTTCGGTGATGCTTGTGAAATTACCGCCAACGCAGCGCGCCCCTCGATGGTGCCCTTCAGATGTGGACTAGCCTCGATCCAATCCGACGCTGCGGCGCCCCTTAGGCCCCTGGCGATGAGGCCGGCCGCCACCGTGAGCGCCTCGCGTTCAAAGCGATCACGCATGTAACCGTGTCGTTCGAGTGCGGCATCGCCAAAAGTGGGAATCTGCAACTCCCCGGCGCGCCAAGCAAGCATGAGCTCGTCATATTTTGCAGACGCCAGCGCGTTGAAGTCCATGCCGCGATTTTATCCAAGTTGCCGATTTTCCGAAATAGGGGCCGCAAATGCGAGGGCGAACCTCGCATTCGCTGCTTCGCGTTTAAACGCGTCTAAGTGTGGCGGCGGCTGAAACGAGCCGAGCCGAGCCATTATCCCGATTTTGCCCAGTGTCTCACCCGCTGAAGAGCTGCCGCTCACACGCGGAGCCGCGATGGGGCTGGAGATCGCCGAATAGCGACGTACGCGGAGCCCGCTAACGTCCCTCGTCGTCGAGGATCTATTGCGGGTGTGGTTGCCCCGTTTGATGCATGGATTCCGTTGGGATTTCGTCGGCCCTTCCGGTGGTCGCGCTGTGGGCCGAATGCCTTGCTATACAGCGCGCATGCGCCCGCGGCGTGTGGAACTGCCGGCATGGATCAGGAGGCTCGTGTCGGCTCACGTCCGGCTGTGGCTGAGGGTAGTGATTTGCCGGTGGCTGACCGCTGACATGGGCGTCCCCTGTCGGCTGAGGTGTCGCAACCGCCGGGAAGGCGCAACATACGGAGATGGCGACACTCAAGGCCAGTGAAGAGATGCGCATTGGCGTTGCTCCTTCAACAAGGCGCCGCAATCGGCGTAAGGCAGGCCTCTCAGTCGACCCTATCATTGCAACCCAATCCTTACACACTTCCCAAGCCCACCTTACAACGGCGCTAGTTGGCGAGGTTGGTGAGCCACCATTTGTGCCTCCGCGCGCCGATAGCCACACTTCGCGACTGGCCTAGCCGATCAATTCCAGCCACCGGTAATGCTGCAGGAGCCAAGTCCGGCCATCGCCGATTTACGAGACTGGCCTGCCCCTTCGCGCACGGAGAGCTGCCGCCGGTTCAACGGGTCGGGCGCTGTTGCAGCCTGTTGCTCTACGGATGAAGTGCTTGCGCCTCAGCGATGGCGCGGTGCCAGCTGCGGAGGAACAACCACATGAAGAACAGCGCGGCCGGTGTCGCGCCCACCGCAAGCAGCATTTCCATCACCGGCGAAACCATGCCGTGGCTGTCGGCCCAACCTGCGACCGCATAGAATGGTATGCCGAGGTAGAGCACCAGGAGCGGCCCGAAGGGTTTGGTGATGCGTGCAAAGGACGCGAGCTCGCGCTCCGCGCTCGCGGCGCGGACCTGCACTATCGTCGCGATGAACGACATGAAAAGAAAAAAGCTCGCATAGTAGAGCCACGGCCAAAGCTCGCGCTGACCGACGAGCGAGTTGCCAATCAGCAGCGGCACCGGCGCCATGAAGACGATGAGCCCATCTTCGATCGTGGGAATGCGCAACCGCGCGATGCCGATATAAGCCAGAAACACCCAGCAGGTTAAGGCGTTGGTTCCCATCGCGACGATCTGGCCCCAAGTGCGAATGGCCCCGACATCGAGCGGCCAAAGGGTCATGCGCCCGCGCGCCTCCGACACCAGATCGGCGAAAACCAGTCCGATCAGAACGCTCAACAGCGTAATGAAAAGACTGGGGAATTGCTGTTTGATGCGGTCTTCCACGCCCACGTCATCCCCCACAGTCTGTTTGCGCAGGCGCTATACTAACCCATGCCCGACGGACCCCAACGCATGAAGTGAACCGTCGTGTGAGGCATGGTGTTTTAGCACTGAATGGTTGACGCGATCTGGGCGTCGCCCGGCGCCCGCCGCTGAGTGTCTGCAATGGGGCCATGGCGGGCCGTCCGATCACTTTTCGCGATCGGCTGATTGTCTAATAGCGGCCACTGGGCTCCGGGCGTAGCCTTGCCTCCCCGCCCGTATGGTGCGGGCGGGTGAGCAGAAGGCTCACGACCATGACCGTGGAAATCATCTCAGAAACGCCCCTTCGCGCCGCCAAACGACAACCGCGCATAACAGGCGGAAAGCTGACAGGTCAGAAACCTGCTCTAAAAATGAAGGAAGTCTGGTCAATCCGCGCTCGGCTGGTTCGAGCGACTACCTATTCCCTAGCCGCCTCGCGACCTCACCTCACCTATCGACACAGCAATATGCGCGCATTGTTCAGGCCTGGGTGGCCTCGATCGGGCTGAACCCCGCCACTTACGCCACCCACTCGCTCCGGCGCACCAAGGCAGCGCTCATCTATCGCAAGACCGGCAATCTACGCGCCGTGCCGCTTCTCCTCGGCCACACCAAGCTTGAGAGCACGGTCCGCTATCTCGGCGTTGAAGTCGACGGCGCCCTCGCCATTTCCGAAGGCGTTGACCTCTGAATTTCAGAATGGCCGGTTTGGCTCTGGCCGGCCATTCCAAAACCATCGCCGCTTCGTCCTAGCTTCGCCGTTTTCAGACACTGAAGGCTTTGCTTTCTCTCATGGAGCCAATTAGCTGGCTCTATGCGCGTGCTTGTGCTGGGTGGTTATGGACTAATCGGGTCCGAGGTGGTGCGCCGATTGCGGGCCGATGGCCTGGAGGTCATCGGTTTTGGCCGCTCTGCCGCAAAGGGCAAGCAGTTTGCCCCAGATATAGATTGGGTGGGCGCGGACCTTGCGACCCTGGTGAGCCCGGAGCGATGGGCGCCACATTTGCGTGGCGTCGATGCCGTCGTAAACGCATCGGGCGCACTGCAAAACGGCGCCAAAGACAAACTAGGAGCATCCCAGGACGAAGCCATCGTGGCGCTGATTGCCGCCTGTGCAGGGTCCGGCACGAGGCGCTACGTGCAAATTTCTGCACCGGGTGCGGCGGTTAATGCGAAGACTGCATTCATGCGCACAAAGGCCAAAGCCGATGCGGCTTTGCGCGCGAGCGCGCTCGAATGGACCATCCTCAAGCCTGGGCTTGTAGTCAGCGCCTACGCCTATGGCGGCACCGCTTTGCTTCGCATGCTCGCGGCCTTTCCAGTAGCGCAGCCGTTAATGCTGCCTGATGCGCGGCTTCAAACCGTCGCCGCCGCCGATGTGGCCGAAACTGTCGCGGTAGCGCTGACGACCGATCGCCTGGTGCGCCACGAGCTCAGTTTGGTCGAGCGACCAATCCACACCTTAGCTGAAACTGTGTCAGCGTTTCGCGCTTGGTTGGGCTTCCGTCAGTCTAACATGACGCTTGTGATACCACGCTTTGTCGGCGCCGTGGTCGGATATTGCGCCGATCTCGCCGGTTGGCTCGGCTGGCGTTCTCCCTTGCGCACGACGGCGCTCGAAGTGCTCACGGGAAATGTCTTGGGCGATTCAGATCAAGGCGAAGCTGCCCTTGGACGTCCGCTGAAGACGTTAGCTCAATCGCTCGACGCCCTGCCGGCGACCATGCAGGAGCGCATTTTCGCCCGTGCGCAACTTGTGTTTCCGGCGCTTGCTTTGTCGTTGGCGGCATTCTGGATCGCCTCTGGCATCGTTGCGATCACCCACGCAAATGCCGCGGTGAGGGTGTTGAACCATACTCCGTTTGAACAAAGCGCGATGACTTGGGTTGTCGCGGGAGCCATCCTCGACGTCATTATCGGCATCGGCGTCTGCGTACGTGCGACGTCACGGCCCGCCGCCTGGAGCGCAGTCGTCGTTTCGATCGCCTACATCGCCCTTGGTTCCTGGGCTACGCCTCAGCTGTGGGTTGATCCGTTGGGACCGTTTATGAAGATCATACCGGTGATAGCGCTAGCGCTTGCTGTAGCCGCGCTGGCACAGGAGCGCTGATGGACTATGCGCTCCTACTTCGATGGCTGCACGTCATCGGCGCGTGCGTTCTACTGGGAACGGGCGCCGGCATCGCATTCTTCATGGTGATGGCCCACCGTTCAAAGAATACGCAAATCATTGCGCACGTCTCCGCCGTTGTGGTGATTGCAGACTGGTTGTTCACGGCGAGCGCGGTCGTCGTCCAGCCCATAACTGGGGCATTGTTGGCTAACGCCGTTGGCTGGCGCCTCACCGAGGGTTGGATTGTGGCGTCGCTGATACTCTATGTAATCACGGGCGCATTCTGGCTGCCCGTCGTGTGGATGCAGTACCAAATGCGCGACCTCGCTCGAGCCGCTGCTCGCGCGAATGAGCCCCTTCCCCTGCGCTACCACAAACTTTACACGGCTTGGTTCCTGTGTGGATTTCCGGCCTTCGCGTGCGTGCTTGCAATTATTTGGCTTATGCTCGCGCGCCCAACACTTTTCTGAGGGTGGGCCACGGCTGCTAATCGCAAAGCTGTCGCTCGAAGCCACACCAAACCGACCTCATATCGCCGGGACCGGCCATTCGTTCAGTATGTGCAGGATAGCGGCGGGGCGGAAATAATTGCCCTCAGGACGACGCGCGATGAGAGTATTGATCATCACGTTTGGCACTGAGGGCGATGTGAGGCCGATGGCGGCGCTCGGGGCGGCGCTCGTCGGGGCCGGACATGTTGTGCAGTTTATGGTCACGGAAGACAGCGCGGCGGCGGCATGGGCTCTCGCCATTCCAACAATAGTGTTGCCCGGTGGCATCCGCGCTGCGCTCGGTGGCGCCGGCACTACTGGCGGCGCCCCTTCGGCGGCGGCGTTGGTGCGCGTTGTCAACGACAACACGTCCGCTTGGCTTCGACTGGCGCTCGAGCACGGAGCCGATTGCGACGTTGTGCTTGCAGGCGGCCTCGCGGGCTTTGTTGGCTTCTCGGCAGCCGAGAAGCTCGGCGTACTTGGCGTCGGAGCGGCCATGTTTCCGATCACCCCAACCGCTGCCTTCGCCTCACCCTTCTTTCCGCCTGGCGCGCCAGCCTGGACGAACCGTCTCAGCCACCGCGCCGCCAATAACCTCGTCTGGCGCAGCTTCGCGCGCGCGACCAACGCCGCGCGCAAAGAGGTGGGCCTCTCGACAGATCGACATGCGTGGACCGACAACCCGGCGCTCTACGGTTTCTCCGCCCACATCGTGCCGCGTCCCGATGATTGGCCATCCAATGCCGCCATCTGCGGGCCCTGGTCGAAACCGACGACTGACTGGGAGGCGCCGGACGACCTGAATGCGTTCCTCACCGCCGGTGCGCCGCCCATCTATGTAGGCTTTGGCAGTATGGCGCTCGCCAACCCGCGCCGCCTCGTCGCCGCGCTTGCCGAGGCTATCGGCGACCGACGCGCAATCTTCTATCCAGGTTGGAGTGGAATCTCGCGAGCTGACCTGCCGCCTAACTTCCATTTGGTCGGCCCGACGCCACACGACTGGCTCTTTACCCGGACGGCGATGGTAATCCACCACGGCGGTTCAGGCACCACCCATGCGGCTGCGCGCGCGGGCGTTCCCTCGATCATCGTCCCATTCGGAGGCGACCAGCCGTTTTGGGCCGACCGGGTGCGCCGATTAGGCGTCGCGCCGGCCGCGATCAATTTGCGAAACCCGGAAGCCGACAAAATAGCCACCGCCATTGCTTTCGCAGACAGCGACGGCGTCCGTGCCCGCGCCGCCGAGCTTGGCATGGCCATAGCCTCTGAAGATGGCCTTGCAACAGCCGTAGCGCTGCTCCAAGCATGGAGTGCAGTCAGGTAGTCAAGAGCCCGCGGTTTTTTCGGCTGCCCATCAGAGCGGAGGCGCCCACTCGCTACGGCGCACCAAGGCCACTCTGATCTATCGCAAAACCGGAAATCTGCGCGCGGTGCAGCTTCTGCTTGGCCACACCAAACTGGAAAGCACGGTCCGCTACCTCGGCGTCGAGGTCGATGACGCCATTGCCATTTCGAAGACGTTGATCTGTTCCGGCGGAGCCGGCCATTCCGTCACGATCGCGGTGACGGCCGAATGTCGCCGCTTTCAGTCAGCCGCCTCGTTCATCGAGCGCGACTTTCGTCACCACCCATGCTGACGGCGGTGGGTTACTGAACTATCAAATCCTGGCGGCATACAGCACCGATTGAAGTCTGTCGTACAAATATTCGTCCGATGCCGGACGGAGTTGCAGCGGTTATACGCCTGCGTGCATCGATGCAGCAGCACCGGATCATTTACACAGCGCCCGACCGGAGTTGGTCCGTGACGCCCCGCGTCGGGTACTGGCTGAGGCGTATGACTTGCTGACGGTTGGCCACCGGTTTGATGCAATACGTGAATTCCTGCGAGCGCTGGCGCTGCGCAGAATAAGGCGACGGCGGCGCTCAGCACAAAAACGGCGGTGCGCATGTGGGTGCTCCTTCAAACAAGTCGGTGCAAGCTAGCCGATCACCGGCCCAACACCATCTTCACCACCTAATCCTTACGCGTGTCCCGCGCTCGCCTTACAACCATGCAAGTTGCCGAGATTAGCGAGCTGCCGATTAGGCCAGGCACAAGATCGCCGAAAGTTGCCTCTCCCCTGGCCATAGCTGGCTTGACGGAAGTACCGATAACCGGTACTGCGTCGGGTGCGTTACGAATGGGCCAAGGTCAAAGCCGCGTCTAATCGGCCGCTACATGGCATCGACTTTCAGGATGCAATCGGCGCGCTGGAAGATCCCAATCGTATCGAAGAAGCAGATGATCGATTCGGCTATGAAGAGGATCGCGACATCGTCATCGGCATGTTGCGCGTTGGGGTGCTCTTTGTCGTCGCGCCCTATCGAGACGAGAATACATGCCGCATTATTTCGGCCCGGAAGGCTACGAAACATGAAAAAGACCGCTACCATGCCGGCGACCGCGAAACCTGGTAATCGCAAGGGCGCCACTGACTGGACGCGAGTCCGGGCAATGTCCGATGCACAAGTGCGTAAAGCTGCACTCGCCGATCTCGACGCCCAGCCCCTTACGAAGGAGCAATTGTCGAAAATGCCTCGCGTGTCACGCGTGAAAGCCCTGCGGGAACGCACGGGACTGACTCAGCGCGAATTCGCGGAGGCATTTCACCTTCCGCTCACGACACTGCGAGACTGGGAGCAGCGCCGCTCAGTTCCGGATGCTCCCGCGCGGGCCCTCCTTCTCGCGATCGAACGAGATCCTAAGAAGATGATGTCTCTGCTCGCTCCAGCGACGGCTTAATCGAGCTGAATGGCTTGTGCGCGCGAGTCCAGCCGCTCGCGCCTCCCGTCAATTCGGCACGCTGTCGCCGATAGTCGTCATTTGTCCTTTTGGACACCCCACGCGCTGCGCAAGATAGGAAAGCTGCTCGGGCGAAATGAGGCTTCCAATTAAGCCGAGCTCTGGGTGGTGACGCGACGCAGAGGGATCTTCCAACGATCCTGGACCTTCATCGCTGGCCTGCGAGCCTCGGCGAAAGGTGCGGAGCTGTACGCGCCGAAGATTGCGTCCGGCGTGACTTCGAGACGCAGGAAGCCATAGTTATCCTGGTCATATTTTTGAAGGGTGAGCGAGTTCGACAGACGCAGGGGCGTGCGCGGATAAGCGCCGCCGATCTTGTGAAGCTTACCCAAGCGCGAATAGCCGCAATTGCCGATCACTACGCAAGAGATGTCAAAATTGGAGCGGCCGATCTTCTCACGAACGCTGAACCGCTGGTAGTTGTGTACATGGCCCGACAAGATCAAATGCGGCCACACGCCCGTCGTCTCGAAGCTTTTGAACAGCACCTTTTCAGCTTCGGTGCTGCCCGAATGCTCGACATCGCCGGAGAATGGCGGGTGATGAATGGCGACGATCAATGCTTTCTTGGGATCGGCCTTGGCGGCGGCCGCAAGCTCTCCTTGAAACCACTCGATCTGGTCCTTGTGGATTTCAGCTTCCGCTTCGCTCACATTGGAGAAGAGGCCGATGATCGTCGCCAACGGGGTCGTGAACGTCCAATAGACATTCGGGAGATCCATTTGTGTCCGCGATGACGTCGTTTTGAGCGAGCCGAGCCGGGTCGGATCGTCCGACATGAAGTTCTGCACCCAGCCGTCGAGCGGCTTCTTTTTCGAATCTATCGGGCCGTCTTGCGGGTCGTCAGGTTGACAATCGTGGTTGCCGGCGATGGCGACGATCGGCGCGGGATAATCGCCGTATGTCTCGTAAAAGCATTCGCCATAGGCGTCAGTATCGCCCGCAAAATAGACGACGTCACCCAAATGGTAGAGGAACGCGGGCACGCCGCTGTGGGGGCTGGCGTCGTAATCCTCGGTCATCATCTCGGCGACGAAGTCCATTTCCTTGCCGCGTTCGTCGCCGGTGTCGCCCACGACGTGCAATACCATCCGTTTCGAGCGCACGATGTGGTGCACGCCGTCTTCATGCAGAAGCTGGCTCAGGTCGAACCGGTAAGGCGCCTTCCCGCGCGGCTTGGGCAAGGGTTGGAAGGGAAAGTGCTTGGGCGCAAAACGATGTCCGCCATGTTGAACACGCAGCCGCGAACCCGCGGCTCGAGAGCGAAAGTCGTCCTTTTCGTCTTCATGTTCGTGACGGGCTTCGGTTGGATGGCGCGCGTCCGCGTCGTGATGTGGCGCGCCGTGCGGCGCTTCCGGCTTCAGTCGGTTGCCTGCACCTCGTCCTTGCGCCAGTGGTAGCCTGCTCATTGGCCTCTTCCCCCTGGCGTTAGTTTCGGCGATTCGGCCAAGGCGGCGAGCCCTCAGAGACGGCCCGACCATTATTCCCGGACCTGGGGACGCCGCCTCGTCGACGCTTGACAGACTTGCGACCCCGGCCCTGTGGAAACAGCGCGTCTGGTTTGAGCGAACCGCCGACGACCGTCTCGCTGGGAGACGCGCTCAGGGGTCGTCTCGTCTACCAGCGCCCAACGCGCCCCGGGCCGCCCAGCTCGGGCCGTCGAAGACGGAGCGGATCAGAAGGGCGCTCGCCGCAGGCCAGAACATCCGCCCTGCGTTGTGGCGATGGAAGCGTGCGCCAGCTCCCATCATTGGGCGCGTGAGATCGCCAAGCTCGGTCACACCACCCAGATGATTGCAGCGCACTACGTGAAGCCATTCGTGAACGCCAGAAGACCGACACCGCCGACGCTGAAGCCATTTGCGAGGCGGCGTCGCGTCCGAGCCTGCGGTTTGTCGGGGTGAAGACCGAAGACGAGCAAGCCCCGCCCCGGTTTATGTTTGCCGGAATACGACGATGGTCACCCACAGCAGAAACCCGACCCTAGGAAATGGGTGGGGCGTAGTTGGCGCTCTGCAGGAGTTTGTGAAGCCTGTTGCGCGACTTTGCTTCGTCCCTAAAGAAGTCTAATTGCGGAACATTCGGCGCAATCGCAGCACGTCGTAGACGAGCATCCAGCACACTCGCCTTTGAACTATCGACACGACAAATTATGATGGGGTGCTTCTGCTCAACGGCCCACTTTGCCTCCAGTTGGCACCATTCGGATCCAACAGACTTGTTGGACAGGATGATCAAGACGGTCTTGCAGTAGAACAAGCTATATTCAACCATGAACCGGTACGAGCGCACGATGCGCGGGTCGCCGGTTGCCATACTCAAGAAGAAGTGACCAAAAACGCCGAACGGCTCCAACAGCGGAATGATGTTCCGCTTGCAGAATTCGGTATCCGCAGCGGTGTGGCTGACAAATATCTTGCCTTCAAAAAATGCGCGACAGTGTTCGCGGATATTTTCAGCGCTCCGCATGTGTTCGGGGACGCTTTCATAGTCCCGCTTTATCGCTTGAAGCAGGCTTGCGAAGTCCCTTGGACGAGGCTCTTCCATAGCGGGCTCTCCTCGAGCATAGGGCCTAGCACACTCGCCCCGCGACCTAGAATAAGGTCTGCTCTGGGCCGGGCCGGGCAGACCACCATTTTCCGCCACAGCCGCGGTTGCCGGTTCTGTGACGCTCATAACAATCGCCGCGCACCGGCGCTCTCTCGCCGATTCCAGTCAAAGCGAAGACGTTCGCTGCGCTCAGGAACCCAACCCTAGCCGCACGCATCATTTCTTCCAACTTTGCCGGCGTCGTGGCAACTAGACCCGACCAAGCAGGCGCATGGCGAGGGAAAGTCGATGATGAAAGGGTTCTTGGCGGCGATGCTCGCTTGCCTCGGCATCGGCTGGGCCGATGCGGCTTCGGCGCTGCAGGTGCGCTTCTATCCGGTCGGCCGCGTCTATTCCTATGCGCTCAGCGAAGACCATGACGCGCACAGCCTCATGGTGCAGAACGTCGCCATCCTCAACGATGGCGCAGCGCCTGTCACCCTGACTTCGATTGCGGTGCAATTGCTGCAGGGTGAACGCGTGATCGATGAGCGTCGGCTTGGCGCGCCTGAACTTGAACGCGCTGCAGGCAATGGCGCAGTTCTAACGGGCGACATGTGGCGCATGCTTTCGTTTCAGTTCGGCGGGGACCGGCTGCTGCCGAGCAATATGCATCTCGGCAGAAGCACCACGCTCGCTCCCGGCGAAGCGTTGCTATTCGGCTCGCAGATCTTCGCCTATCGCGGCCAGCGCGACAGCGTACGCATCGTCGTCAATGACAACGCCGCTCAGGGCTCGATTCCCATTCGCAGCATGATGTCGCAAACCGAGTATCAGTTTCCGCTGCAAGGCAGCTGGTACGCGGGCTCTGGTCCTGGATTCAATTCGCCCCACCGTTGGTCGCCGATGGAGGAATTCGCTTTCGATCTGGTCCAGGTCGATGCGCGAGGCCGCACCTATCGCCACGCCGGCACGCGCTTCACCGACTACTACGCTTATGGCAAACCGGTTTTCGCCGCCGCCGACGGCGTCGTTGTTTCCGTCATCGCGAACCAAAGCGAAGATACGCACGCCATGCAGCAGCCCAACGAAACCGTGGAGGCTTATTACACGCGCCTGCGGCAAGATCAGATGACGCGTGTGGCGCAGGGACTTGCAGGCATCGGCGGCAATTGCGTCGTCATCGACCACGGCAATGGCGAGTATTCGTTTTACGCGCACCTCAAGCCCGGCAGCGTGCGCGTTCTCACCGGTGATCACATCACGCGCGGCCAGCAGCTTGGCCAAGTGGGATCATCCGGAAATTCGACCGAACCACACCTGCATTTCCAGGTTTGCGACGGGCCAGAACCATTGCATTGCGCCGGCATTCCAATTCGGTTCGAGCAAGGCCACGACACGCTGCGCAATCCGGCGCACGCGGCGCAGGTCGGTGATTTCATGTCGCGACCTGAAGCCGCTCATTGACGTCAGCGTGTCAGGCGCCACGCTTTTGAGCGACCGAGGTGCTCACGATCTGTCCTGTCGCCCTGCTCAGCGCGGGAGGACAATCCTCGCCGAAAGCTGCCGGTAGCTAGGGCTGATGTGTCTCGATCCTCGCCACGAGCGCGTTGGTGAGCGCTTTCCATTCTGCCTGATGTGCCCTGAGGTAATCTAGGCCACGCGTTAAGGCCGCCAATCGCGCCGGTCGTCGACACAAAGCGACACAACGTTTGATTTTACCCAATTCACGGCCAGTTCAGTCCGAGATCATCATCATGCACCAATCGGAAAAAGGCCAATACTGGTCTTAGAGCTTTGGAGCTTGATATGAAGCGCTTTCTCTTTGTCACCCTCGCCGCATTGACGCTGGCTGCGCCGTTGGCGTTCGCCACCAGCGCGTCTGCGGCGGAATATGGCTATTCGCAAAACAACGACGGGCGAGGCGACTATCGCCAAGATCGCCAGGATTTCCGCTCCGATCGACACGACTTGCGGAACGACCGCCGGGACCTAAGATCTGATCATCGTCAACTGCGCAACGATCGCCACGATATGCGCTGGGATCGCCGCGATGGCGAAAACCGCGGACGTTAGAGTCGATAAGAGAAATTACGGGCGTGTTGGCGCTCCTGGGCGCCGACACATCACTCTTTCCTCGGCCGTGCGACTTTGCCGGCATAGCAATTTGAAGACGCGAATATGTCCAGTCCTCAGCGGCCAAAGGGCCGCCTGAGAGATGGGATCTCGACAGCGGCCGTCGAAGCCCTGCCCGCCTAGGCGACACGAGATCGCCGACTTCAGCCATTGGCGTGCAAACTACATCCTTAGATCAGTCCGGATTAGGCTGTGGAAAGTTCCTGATCCATCGGGCCTAGTCGCTCAAATACGGCCACTCGCGCCTCCCCAATCTATCGACCTCCCATCACCGGGAGCGGTCATGAAGTCATAGATCGCGATAGAATTGCAGTCCGTTGCCGTCAGGGTCGCGGACATGGAATTCGCGTGTGCCCCAATCGGTGTCTTTGATGTCTGTCCTGTCGAGGGTCATTCCGTCAAACTCAAGGAACAAGGCGTCGACGTCGGGAACAAGGAAGCGATACGTTGGACGGCCTCCCGGATTGATCCACTCGTTGGGGTCATTCCATTGAAGGTGCAGTTCAACTCGATCCCGGCGGATTCCGGCGTAAAGAGGTGGGTCGGCATCACGAAAGGCGAGCTTAAAGCCCAACTGTTCAAAGAAGCCCACACTCGCGGCAACATCCTTCACCATGAGCACGGGATGCACCGCTTCAAGGATTGCAGACATCGACACACCCCGATGGCTTCTCTCACGAATACGCTCTGACAACTCAATGTCTGCGAAGGGCCAGCGCTCGTCAGCCGGCAATTCTTACCACTGGCCGCGCCGCTCGAAACCCGCCATCCATCGTCGACGGGTTGGGGCGGCTTGAACTCGCCGAGAGCGGCCTACCCAAGCCCCGTCGGACGCGCCCATTGTATCGACTTAATCTTGCTCCGCGCCGGCGCGTCGTTGGCCGATGTGCCACAGTACGCCGCTTGGATCGAAGACGAACGCCACGCGAAGGCCCCACGGCTGCATCGCAGGTGCACGTGGTGGCTGGACGTTGAAGCTGTTCGGTAGATCTAGCTCTTCCATATGCGCCCACCAGGCATCGAGGTCGTCGACCATAAGCTGTATCGCGCAGTTCTCGGCCCAGTCCTTGTTGTAGTGGCGCTGTAGAATGAAACCGCCCGAGCCAGCATTGAAGATGGCAACTTCGCCATCGAGCACCTTCTCAAAACCAAGCGCCTCGTAGAAGCGCTTGGAGAGTTCGAAATCTCGCGTGGGCATGAAGGGCCGCACAAGTTCGGTTCCACTGGGCGCATGACTCATGGCCTTCTCCGAGCCGCGTTGCTCACTGTTTATGCCGGACGAATGGCAAATGTCCAAGTAAGCCGATTTTGCCCAGTGTCTCACCCGCTAAAGAGCCGCCGCTCACACGCGGAGACGCGATGGGGCTCGAGATCGCCGAAACCGCCGGACCTTATTAGATTGGTTCACGCATCTGCGTCGTATGTCGCGACCATCACCACGACGAGCGCCGCGACCCACACCAAGAACAAGAGATTGGTCGCAGTAGAATCAGATCAGTTCTTTGATCGACGCCAATGGCGAACGTACGAAAGCGTGTTCAGCCACGCGAACGTTGGGTTCAAGCCGCTCATAAGCTTGCAGCTCACATCGCCAATCGGCCATGCCCATGTGGCGTTCGATCAGCTCGAAACCATACTCGGCTCGCGCATGGCCCTCGGCTTGGGTCTGGGGAAAGAAAGTAGAATTGGCGCGCACGAGCGGCGTGGCTTTCAAACGCTCAATCCCGCCGAGATTGCGCATCTACCAGGCCCAGGTCTGCAAGCACCATCCCTCGAGATCGCGCTCAAGAAACGTCGTGCCCTTGAACAACGCCATCGCTCCCCTCGCTGGACCCAATATATTCCGTGAAGCCTGCCGATCTCAATAGCAGCTCGCCTCATCGGTCGATTTGCCCACTCATGCGGCACGATCTCGCCGCTAGCGGACTATCGACCATAAAAATTTTGCTTCGGCTGCTTCATAGAAGAATTGCCAAGTGGGCTCGACGCGGCGCGAGAGATTGCCTTGTGGGGCCGAGGCGAAAGGCTTAAACGCGGACACCAGCGGTGGAGGCAAGCATGCGGCAAGCAGCGGAACCAGACGCGACGGAACGCCTTTTACGCCACGTTGTCGCTATTGTCGTGCTGGCGCTGTCTCTCGCTTGGGCGCAGCCATCGCGCGCCGCGCCGGACATCACGTTTTCGCTGTCCTCCGATGAGCCGCTAACCTACCCAGCCTCGATTCACTACCTGCCGGACGAGCACACGACCATCGTCGGCGCCAGAGACCCTCGGCTCGATCTTCCCACGCGCGGGCCGCCCGCCACGTACGATTTCTGGGTCGCCATGGCCAACGAGGTTGGCGGCGCCAGACACGGCGACGCCTTCGTCCTGCAGACCTCCGACTTCCACAACTTCAGATTCGCTCCGGGATTCGGAGACGCACACCACGGCGGCGCTGTGTTCTGGTCACCGCACCCGGGCAGCGGCAACTGCAGTTACCCGGGCGTGACCCACTTTGACGAGCAATACGCTGCCCCAGGATCGGTCCTGCAGGACCCGACGCTGCCGCCTGGCAACCTAATCATGATTTACGAAGCAGAGATCCACTGCCCGGCGGCTCCTGCTGGCATGGCGGCCGGGTGGGTCTCGATCGGCGTTGCGCGCTCGTCCGATGGAGGAAGGACTTGGCCTGCGCCCGTCTCCGGCCCTGGACTCGAGCGGGACTGGCTGGCGTACGGCGACGACCGCTATGCGGGGGTGACGCTGCCTGGTTCACCGCCGGCGCAGGGTCTCGACAGCTTCTACGGCGACAGCTTGCCAAGCGCCTTCATCGACGACATGGACCGCGTGGGCTCAGGCGGCGTCTACATCTACACGCCCTACCAGTTCACCGGCAGCCCGGGCGTCAGGGCTGACGCTCGCATTCACATCGCGCGCGCCAGACTAGACACGCGCCCCGGAGCGCTCCGACAACGCCTGCACTTCATGAAGTGGTACGCGGGTGGATGGACGCAGGAGGGTCGAGGCGGTCTCGAAGAGGGCGTGGTCCCACCGTGTGGCGCCATCTACGGAGAAGGCGGCGCGCAGATCTCCTACAACGACGCCTTGCGCCGCTACATGATGACGTTCGTCTGCACCACCTATCGGTGCCCGACCGCCAACAATTGCGAGCCTATAAACCTTTCACTCTACTATTCGACGGCCACAAGTCTCGCCGCCCAGGACTGGACGCGGCCTCAGCTGATCGAAAATTCGACCCGCCCTTATCGTACAGCGCCAAACGGGGCGAAGATCATCGATGGCGGGTATCCGTCGTTCGTGTCGCCGGGATGCAGGCCAGGCCACCTGGGCCTCACCGGGATGGTCTTCTTGCTGGATGGCGATCCGCTTGGAGAGCGTAGGTTCGTCGTGCGCTCGTTCACTATCCGGCCGGGGCGACCAATCGCCATGGACGGCGCAGGATCAAGTAACGGCTGCAGCACAGCCGGCGCCCACGGATAACGAAGCGGACCGCGGAGCCGCAAGCTCTGCGAGTTGGAACGCAGTCGCGCCCTATCCCGGCGCAAACTGTTCGGCGCTCTGCACGGAAGCGCCCATCGAGATGACACGCCGACCGAAAGCGGCATCTCGAAGCACGCACGATCCATCGCCGGGGAACTTGCTCGATGCGTTACGTTCTCGGCCGCATCCGCCTAAGTCAGGTCTTGCGTGTGATCTTGTGGCCAGGCGAGTAGCGCAAACATCGTCACGGGGAAGGTTGCGCGATCCGTGACTAGCCGACTTCGCACCGGTCTTGGATGGGCCAATGTCGCATTTGGGCCAATCGGGCTCAGGCCGCCCTAGTCTGG
>Ga0209698_10002189_pt1 | contig 22306 bp, 23 predicted proteins | sample LitLauG_LLR_2012_FD_187203 | JGI IMG/M metagenome (GOLD analysis project Ga0209698, IMG submission 187203) | Freshwater sediment microbial communities from Pennsylvania, USA - Little Laurel Run_MetaG_LLR_2012 (SPAdes) (version 2) | ecosystem: Environmental > Aquatic > Freshwater > Creek >...
AGCGAGGGGGATCCCGCGGCGGACAGCGCGCCCATCCGGCAGGCCGCCTCGAACAGCGCGGCGGTCTTCAGCTCGCAGCGCCGCAGGTAACGCTCGAGCGGGACGACCTCGGCGTATGCATCCTCGCGCTGCAGGAGCTCTCCTTCGGCGAGCGCCGAGCTCGCGATGCTCAGCGCCCGCAGCTGCGGGATGCTGCCGCTCTGCGCGAGCTCCGCGAAGGCGCGCGAGAACAGCAGGTCGCCCGTCGCCAGGGCCGCGTGCCTGCCCGCGACGGCGGAGACCGTCGGCTGCCCGCGGCGCACGTCGGCGTCGTCGATGATGTCGTCGTGGACGAGCGTCGCGGAGTGCACGAGCTCGACGGCGACCGCGGCGCGGACCACGGCCATCCCGCCATCGGCGTCGAGCGTGTCCTCCCCGGCGGCGTGGGCGGCCAGGATCACCAGGAGCGGGCGCAGCCGCTTGCCCCCGGCCCTCACCGTCGCGTGCGCGTGAGGCGAGAGCGGCACGCCGGACTCGCTGGTCACGCGCTCGAGGTGCTCCTCAGTGCGCGCCATCGCGCCCCGCAGCGACTCACCGCCGAGCTGCATGATCGACTCGATGCCGTCGGCGGCCTGTGCCGGGTCCCCGCCCGCCGTGGCTGCGCCCCTCATGCCGCCACCCCGGGGACGGTGCCGGCGTGGATCGCCACGATCCCGCCCGCCGTGAGGATGTAGGAGATCTCGGCGAGGCCCGCGTCGGACATCTCGCGGGCCAGCTCGGCGGGCCCCGGGAAGCGCTTGACGGAGTTCGGCAGGTATGTGTAGGCGGCGGCGATTTCCGACTCTCCGGCGGTGCCGCGGATGCGGGCGATCGCGGCGGCGACGGCGCCCGCGGCCGCGCCGAGGGCCGGCACCACGCGGTCAAACCAGAGGCCGTAGAAGATCGAGAGCGGGGCGCGTACGGGCGTCGTTATCTCCAGCACGACGACCCTGCCGCCGGGGCGGACGACCCGCGCCATCTCGGACAGGCCGAGGCTGAGGTCATCGAAGTTGCGTGCGCCGAATCCCACGGTCGCAGCGTCGAAGGTCCCGTCGTCGTAGGGCAGCGCCATCGCGTCGGCCCATTCGAAGCGGAGCCGCACAGCGTCTGCAGGCGCGGGGGCGGCGGCCTTCACGCGCGCACGGTCGAGCATGCCCTCTGAGAAGTCGCTGCCGACGACCTCGCCGCCCGGGCCGACACGGCGTGCGAGCTCGAGGGCGAGGTCGCCGGTGCCGGTGGCGACGTCGAGCACCCTGCTGCCCGGGCCGACGCGGGCGAGGTCCGCCGCGCGCGCGCGCCAGCGATGATGCAGGCCCGCCGTCATGGCGGTGTTCATCAGGTCGTAGACGCCCGAGATGCGGTCGAACATCGCGCGCACCTGTCCCGCCTCCAGCCGCCCGGCGCCGGCTCCGTGGCGAGCGGCCATGGCCCGCTACTTGAGCTGAGAGAGGAAGTTGACGATCGACTGGAACTTCTGCGGAGGCAGGTTCTTGAACGACGGCATCGGCGCCGTCGGGTTCACGAGTGTCCGCGCGATCGCCAGGCGCGGGAGCCGCGCCCCGATATGCGTCAGGTTCGGGCCCGGGCCCGAGTTGCCGTTCTCGCCGATCTTGTGGCACGCCAGGCAGCCCGACTGCGCGACCACCAGCTTGCCCGCTTCGTATTCGGCGAGCTGCTTCCCGCCGGCCTGCACGACCGCCGTCGGGGTCGCCATTTCGATCACGGTCGGCGAGCCCGCGCTCGCGCCCTGGTAGGTGAGGTAGCCCATCATCAGGATCACGGCGATGCCGGTGATCGTCGCGATCGGGCGCCGCTCAGGGCGCCGCTCGGGTCCGCGGTCGTAGAACGGCAGCAGGAACAGGAGGATCATGCAGATCGTCGGCACGCCGATCGTGGCGAGCGGCACCAGGCTCGGCGGCTTGATGACCCGCAGCACCTCGAACAGGAAGAAGAAGTACCACTCGGGCCGCGGCACGTAGGTGGTGGTCGTCGGGTTCGCCTTGGACCCGAGCTCGGCGCCGAGCACCAGCGACATCGTGATGATGACCGCCATCACGATGCACGCCATCACGCTGTCCTTCGCGACCGCATACGGGAAGAACGGCTTGCCCTTGGACTTCAGGATCGAGTACTCGCGGAGGTATTCCTCCTTCTGCTGCTGGTTCACGGCCTAGACCTCGCTCTCGCGGAGCTCAGGGCGCGTCTCGGCTTTGGTCCACGGCGGTGCCGTGGTTCCCAGCCTGGCGACCAGGTAGAGGTGCGCGCCGATCAGCGCAGCGATCAGCCCGGGCACCAGCAGCATGTGGATCGCGTAGAAGCGCGACAGCGTGGTCGCCCCGAATTCGGACCCGCCACGCAGGAAGTCGCTGAGGTAGGGCCCGAGCAGCGGGCCGGTGCCGTTGATGTTGACGCCGACGATCGTCGCCCAGTAGGCGCGCTGGTCGAACGGCAGCAGGTAGCCGGTGAAGGACATCGTCATCGTCAGGATCAGCAGCACGACGCCGATCACCCAGTTCAGCTCGCGCGGGTACTTGTAGGCGCCGAAGAAGAACGTTCTCCCCATGTGCAGGAAGATCAGGATCACCATCACGCTCGAGCCCCACTTGTGCATTCCCCGCACGAACTGGCCGAGGAACACGTCGTTTGTGACGTAGCGAATCGATTCGTAGGCGCCGCCGGACGGGTCCGGGCGGTAGTACATCGCGAGGAACACGCCGGTCATCGCCTGCGAGAGGAACGCGAACATCGTGGCCGAGCCGAGCGTGTAGAACCAGTTGGTGCCCTTGGGCACCTTGCGGAACATCATCCAGCGCGCGCCGCCGCTCAGCGAGGTGCGCTCGTCCACCCAGTCGACGACGTTGATTCCGGCCGACTTGGCGGCTCCTGAGACCCCACCGACGCCGGTGTCCTCCCCGGGCCTGTCCGGGGGCGGCTTCATCGCGGGCGGCAGAGGGGCCGGGGGTAGCTTGGGTAGCTTGGGCATGAATCAGCTCTGAGCCGGAGCTCAGATTTGCGCGCCGGGTCGGGACGGGTACATGTACTGGCCGATGCCGTCCAGCGGCTGGCCCGGGTCACGCGGCGAGAAGTGCCTGAGCTGGCTGTTCACGCTGAAGCGGGGCCCGAGCTGAACGTATTCGCCGACGACGCGCGTGTAGAAGCGGTCGAGCGGGCGCACCGGCGGTCCGCCGACGCGGCGGCCCAGGAGGTCGTAAACGCCGCCGTGGCAGGGGCAGATGAAGCGCTCTGCGGCGTCGACCCAGCGCACCGGGCAGCCGAGGTGCGCGCAGCGGCTGGAGATCGCTATGTACGGGGAGTTCTTGTCGTAGGGGTCCGTGTCGATGGCCGCGTTGAACTTGCGGACGTAGACGGTGGTCTTGCCCGCCTCGCCGATGTTCGGTGTCAGCGTGAGGACCACCGGCACGTAGTTGAGGTCGGTGAACATCGACTCGGTCCCGACGGTTTCCCAGCGGTGCGGCGTCGATTTGAAGATCGGGCCGACCGCGAAGCCGAGCGCGGGCAGGATGATCGAGGCGGTCGCGACGATGCCGGCGGTCTGCCCGCCGACGTTCATCAGCCTGCGCCGCGTGATCGTCTCCCCCTCGAAAGCCCCGGGCATGCCGCGGTCGAGGGTGTACTTCGACTTGTGCTTATCGTGCTTGTCGGACACCGGTGCACACAATATCGAGGCGCGAATCAGCGCGTCCCTGAGGCGTCGCGCGCGCTTGTGCGCATAGCCTCGATCGCCTCCGGAGCGCCCGCCACGACGAGCCCCTTGGCGTGTGCATGGGCCTCGCTCGGGCCCCACCCGACGGTCCGCGCGCCCGCCGTCCAGACCTCCGCGGCGAGCTCCGCGTCGCCCGCGCCCTGCGCGAGGGCACTCAACGAGATGGTGTCGGCGAGCTCGGCGACGGCGAACGTGTCACCGACCTCGACGAGGCGGGCGAGGCCGAGTGCGTACAGCCTGTCGCCCGCGAGCAGGCCCAGGTCCGGGTCGCCGGAGCGCAGCAGGCGCGGCTCGCCGTAATGGAGCAGGTAGCCCTCGTAGATCGCCTCGATCAGGAGCTCATACTCGCCGCGGCGCCCGTCGGCTCGTGGTCCGGAGGCCGCGAGCGCGGCGGGCGAGCCGGGGTCGCCGGCCGGGGTCGGCTCCGCCGGCAGCAGCCCCGCCATCAGTCCGCCCTCCTCGCGCAGCAGCGCCGCGAGCCCTGCCAGGCCGTTCCCCGGCTCGGGTTCCGCGCTCACGCCCGCGCCCCGGGTTCGGGCAGGGACGAGAAGGCCGCAGCAGCGGCGGCGACGGTGCGCTCGATCTGCTCGCCGTCGTGGGCCAGTGACGGGAACCACGCCTCGAACTGTGACGGCGGCGGATACACGCCGCGCGAGAGCAGCTCCCTGCACCACGCCGCATACGCGCGCTGGTCGCACGCGCGGGCGTCGGCGAAGTCCTCGACCGGCCCCTCGCTGAAGAAGACGGTCAGCAGTCCGGGCACGCACACGACCTGCACGGGGTATCCGGCGGCGGCCTCGCGCAGGCCGTCCGCGAGGCGTTCGGTGGTCGCGGCCAGGCGCAGGTAGGCGGGCTCGTCGAGAAGCTCGAGGGTTGCCAGGCCGGCCGCCACCGCCAGCGGATTGCCCGATAGCGTGCCCGCCTGGTAGACGTCGCCGGCGGGGGCGAGCATCCTCATCAGCTCCGAGCGGCCGCCGAGCGCCGCGGCCGGGAGCCCGCCGCCGATGATCTTGCCCATCACGGTCAGGTCCCCGCGCACGCCCGTCAGCTCCTGGGCGCCGCCGCGGGCGACGCGGAACCCGCTGATCACCTCGTCGAGCACCAGCAGCGCTCCGCATCCGTCGGCCTGCTCGCGCAGCAGCTCCAGGAACCCTTCCGCGGGCGGGACGAGTCCCATGTTCGCGGGCAGCGGCTCCGCGAAGATCGCCGCCGGCTCGTGCTCGGCGCAGGCCTCGCGGAGCGCGTCGGCGTCGTTCCAGGGGACGACGATCGTCCCGGCCGCGGCGCTCGCGGGGACACCCGGGCTGGCCGGGAGGGCCTGCGTCGCCAGACCGGAGCCGGCCTGCACGAGCAGCCCGTCGACGTGGCCGTGGTAGGCGCCGGCGAACTTGATGATCTTCTCGCGGCCTGTGGCGGCCCGCACGAGGCGCATCGCGGTCATCGTCGCCTCTGTCCCGGAGGAGGTCATGCGGATCATCTCCACCGCCTCCATCCGGCGCGAGACCTCGCAGGCGAGGTCGACCTCGCCCGCGGTCGGGGCGCCGTAGGTCGTGCCGAGCGCGGCCTGGGCGGCGATCGCCTCGAGAATCCGCGGGTTCGCGTGGCCGTGGATCAGGGGCCCCCACGAGCAGACATAGTCGACGAAGCGGTTGCCGTCGACGTCGACGAGCTCGGCCCCCTCGCCGCGGGCGATGAAGATCGGCTCGCGGCCGATCGACTGCATCGCGCGGACGGGCGAGTTGACACCTCCGGGTAACAGCTTGAGCGCCCGCCGGTATAGCTCGGCGGAGCGCGTGTCCGTCAGCGAGGCGCTCACGCGGGGACGCTCAAACGGCCGGCGGGCTTTGCGTCAGTCGAGATGGACTTGACGGACGGGGGCATCAGCAGGATCGGAGCGTGGGCCGACTCGGACTCCTCTTGCACAGGCCTGTAGTTCTCGCCCTCGATGACGGCGATGGTACCGGGCGCGCCGCCGTCGGCCGCCACCAGACCGGCGGCAGGCAGTGGAAGAACGAGGATCCCTCTTGCCGTGATGAACGCCCTGGCGGCGGCTGAAGAGCGCCTCAAGCGTGTCTCTCAGCGCGGGAACTTGACGGAGAAGCGCGCGACGATCGTCGTGCCGGTCGCGCGTGGCGTCGGCAGCCTGTCGGGGTAGGCGTACTGCTTCGGCAGCGCGACCACGCCATGCACGCACCCGGGCGCGATACCGGCGCACGGTTCCTTATACGGTTCGCTCTGGCAGGGGTATGCGCTTTCGCAGGGCGGCGCGTGAGCGACGGCATAGACGGCGCCTTCGTAGGAGCCGCCAGGGCACCAGTGTCCGGTCGGGGACTTCGCCGGGGTCAGCGCGAGCGCCACCTGTCCGTTCGCCTGTGGATATCCGTAGTCGGTGCGCTGCATGTCGCTCGCCGTCGAGCACGGCGGCGGCGAGCTCCGCGTGTACCTCCTATACGGCTTCAGGACGACCACGCCGTAGTAGTAGCCGCCGTCGGGGAGGTGGCTCGCGTGGACGGCGAGACGGAGGTTATTGCGCACGGCGAGCCCGTGCTGCACGTGCACTGACACCGTGCCGGCCAGCGCGACGGCCGACAGCAGGAGGCTCAGGACGCCGGCGGCGCCTCCCGTGAAGAGCCCTGCTCGCCTCACCGCGGGATGCGCGGTTCCCGGGAGCCGACCACGACCCGCCGATCGCTCAAGCGTGTTCGCTCTCCCAGTTGCGGAAGTCGTCGGTGAAGTACGTCAGGCGGATCTTCTTGAACTCGGTCGACGAGTACAGCGTCGCGCGCTCGTGGATGCCCGTCTGCTCGGCGATCGCGTCGAGGATCGCGTCGCACTCCTCCTTTGAGCGCCCGTGCGCCATCGTGAACACCGAGTAGGGCCAGTCCTTGTACGTCGGCCGCTGGTAGCAGTGGGAGATGCCGCGGACCGCCGCCATCCGGCAGCCGATGTCGTAGATCTGCTCCTCCGGCACCTTCCAGACGCCCATCCCATTAGCCGAGAAGCCAGCGCGGCGGTGGTACAGGATCGCCGCGACGCGGCGGAGCAGGCCCCGCTCCTGCATCCCCTCGAGGTGCTCGAGCAGCCGCTCCTGGGTGATCCCGAGCTCTTCGGCCGCGGGCGCGTAGGGCTCGGGGATGACGGGCATGTCGCCCTGCAGCGCGCGGATCACCGCGATGTCCGTCTCGTCATACGGCTGAGGCTCGAGCTCGATCGGCTCGACGGGGGCGGCGGAGCTCGCGAGCGCGTCGGTGTCGCCCTCCATCTCGAGGTCCATGCGGATCTTGAACAGTTTCAGCGTCGGCAGCTGGCGCACGGACTCCGCGCCCGCCTCGCGGGCGAGCACGTCGAGTGTGCCCTGCAGCCCGAGCGGCGAGTCCGGCTCGGTGGCGATCGTGAACCACAGGTTGAACTCGTGGTTGCGCAGGTAGTTGTGCGACACGCCGGGGTGGGCGTTGATGACCTGCGCCGCTCGATGCGGGTTGTCGGGGTCGACCTTCGCGGCGACGAGCATCGAGGAGTAGCCGAGGGCGCGGGTGTCGAAGATCGGCGTGACCTGGCGGATGATCCGCTGGGAGAGCAGGTGGGACACCCGCTCCATCACCTGCGCCTCATCCACGCCGCTCAGCTCGGCGACCCGCAGATACGGCCGCGTCGCGATCGGGAAGCTGCCCTGCATCAGGTTCAGCAGCTTGCGGTCGGTCTCGTCCAGCGGCACCGCGGCACCGCCCGCGCGGCTGCGCAGCTTGGGCGTGGCGGCCTGCGCGCGCTTGGCGTCCCGCTCGGCGGTCAGGTCTGTTCTGCTAGCCATCGGGCGGCATCCTTTGCGTGGTAGGAGATGATCGTGTCGGCGCCAGCGCGGCGCAGGGAGGTCAGGATCTCCAGCACCGCGGCTCGCTCGTCGATGCTGCCGGCGGCCGCGGCGGCCTTGACCATCGCATACTCGCCGCTCACGTTGTAGGCCGCCACCGGCAGACCCGTCGCGGCCGAGACCGCGCTGATCAGGTCCCCGTAGGCGAGCGCGGGCTTGACCATCACCATGTCGGCGCCCTCGCCGGCGTCGAGCAGCGCCTCGCGCACCGCCTCGCGCCCGTTTGCGGGATCCATCTGATAGCCGCGCCTGTCGCCGAACGCCGGGGTCGAGCCGGCGGCGTCGCGGAACGGCCCGTAGAAGGCGGACGCGAACTTCGCGGAGTAGGCGAGGATCGGCACATCGGAGAAGCCCTCCTCGTCGAGCGCCTCACGGATCGCGCCGACGCGGCCGTCCATCATGTCCGAGGGCGCGACGATGTCCGCCCCCGCACGGGCGTGGCTGACGGCGATGCGGGCGATCAGCTCGACCGTCGCGTCGTTGTCGACGACCCCGTCCTCGCGCAGGACCCCGCAGTGGCCGTGCTCGGTGTACTCGCACATGCAAACGTCGGTGGCCACCAGCAGATCCGGGACGGCGCGCTTGATCGCGCCCGCCGCGAGCTGCACGGCGCCGTCGGGATCCCAGGCGCCGGAGCCCTGCTGGTCCTTCTCAGCCGGTATCCCGAACAGCAGCAGGCCCGCGATGCCGAGCCGCGCGGCCTCTCGGGCCTCGCCGACGGCGGCGGAGATCGACAGCCGCTCGACGCCCGGCATCGACGGGATCGGCTCGCGCAGCTCCTGCGCCCCGTCGCCGGCGGCGTCGGTCACGAACAGCGGGAGTATCAGCCGGTCTGCGGTGAGGTCCGTCTCGCGCACGAGCCCGCGCAAGCCGGCCGTCGCCCGCAGCCGTCGCATTCGCGTCTGTGGGAAGGCCATTGCGCTTCCCAGGTTAGAGCGTCGCGTCGCGCCCGGCGAGCCGTGAGGGCCGTCACTCCGCGCGGCCCAGGCCCAGCCTTGCGAGCGCTCCGAACAGGATCGTGAGCGCGGCCAGATGCAGCAGCGAGCCCGCCAGCGCCGGTGAGGCGGAGTTCACGGCCGCGTCCAGGGCCTGCAGGCACGCCTTGAACGGGAACACGAAGGAGATCGCGTTGATCACCCCCAGGAACGCGCCGGACACCGCTCCGGCGGGCACCAGCGCGAGCAGCGCGAGCGGCAGCGAGAGCAGGAATGCGAGCAGCGTCGCGGCGCGCACCTCACGTGCGAGCGCCCCGATCGCGACGCCGAGCGCCCCGAAGGCGACGGCGCCGAACGCCAGCGCGATCAGCCACAGCCCGACCCGGCTCCAGTCGAGCGTCACGAATGCGCCCACCCCCGCAAGCATCGCGAACGCCAGGATGAACGCGCAGCCCGCTGCCAGCAGGCCCTTCTCAGCCAGCAGCTGCTCGCGAGAGACGAGACCCCGCAGCAGCCGCGAGAGGGTGTTCTCCTCCCTCTCCAGCGCGACGCCGCCCGCGGCCTGCAGCACGCAGACGAACATCAGCGAGATGCTGACCGCGACGACGACGGCGAACGTGTTCAGTGGAGTGCGCCGGCCGTGCAGGAGCTCGGACTTGACGTGGATCGGCTGGCTGATCGTCGCGAGCACGGTGCGGCTGGCGGACAGGTTCTCTGCGGCGAAGGTCGCGAACGTGTCTATGCGCTGCAGCTGCGAGCGCTCGGCGCCGGGAGGGAGCCGCGCGATGATCCGCTGCAGCGACGCTGGGATTTCGCGCAGCCCGATCAGGTTCGAGGGGGCGCCGAGGCTGCCCAGGTTGCCTCCCGCGAGCAGCGATTCGATCGCCCTCGCCGCGGCCTGCTGGATCTGTTCGGAGAATCCGAGGTTGGCGTGCGCGAGCGCCGATTCCAGGCTCGACTGCACGAGCGACTGCTCGAGCGCGTCGCCGTTGTAGAGCACCTCCAGTGTCGCGGAGCTCGTCGCCGACTGGACGCGCGCGGCGATGTTCGAGGGGATCACGACGGCCGCGAGCACCTGCCCGGACTTGATCTGCGCCACCGCCTCTTCGCGGGAGGCGACCGGCACCGCGTCGACCTGGTCGAACACCTGCTTCGCGTATTCGCTGACGCTGACGCGCTGGCTGCCGACCCGCACCGTCTCGCCGGGCGGGGTTTCGTCGACGATCGCCACGCGCGGCTTGGCCGGGCTGCGCGAGATCGCGAAACCGATCAGCAGCGCGATCGCGATCGGGTAGATCACCAGCAGCGCCAGCAGCAGGCGCGAGCGCCGCAGGATCAGCAGGTCCTTCCTGAAGAGCGAGCTCATGCGCCCGCCCCGGCGGGCTGCCCGTGCTCGGCCAGGAAGGCGACGAGCCTCTGCTCCAGGTCGCCGCCGGGCACCATCGCGGGGAGCTCGGCGGGCGGCCCGTCGAACAGCATCCGGCCGTCCGCGAGCAGCAGCATGCGGGTGGCGTGGCGCTGCACCTCAGCGATGTTGTGCGTCGCGAACAGGATCGTCCTGCCGGCCGCCGCGAGGCTCTCGATGAACTCCCAGAGGCGCTCGCGCTGCCCGGGGTCGAGCGCCGAGGACGGCTCGTCGAGCGCGAGCAGCGGCGGGTCGGCGATCAGGCCAAGCGCGACGTTGACGCGCTGGCGGTTGCCGCCGGACAGGCGTCCCACCCGCTCGTGCTCGCGGCCCTTCAGCCCCGTCTGCTCGAGCATCCTCTCGACGGCGGCACGCCCGTCGGGGATCCGCTCGAGCCGCGCGAACAGCTCGAGGTTCTCGGCGACCGACAGTTTTGAGTAGAGCGCGGCCTGCTGCGGCGCCCAGCCGACCTGCTCCGGTCCGACGCTGACCGAGCCCGCGCTGGCGTCGTGAATGCCGGCGATGATCGAGAGCAGCGTCGTCTTGCCCGCGCCGTTCGGCCCGACGATCGCGACGATCTCTCCCGCGGAGACCTCGAAGCTGACATCCGCGAGCGCCTGGAGCTCGCCGTATCGCTTCGCGAGCTCCTGCACTCGCAGGACGGCGCTCACAGGAGGCCGTCGGGACGGTTGTCCCAGGGTTCCAGGACGACGTGGCGTCCGAGGTAGACGGTGGTCTCGCGCAGGATCGCGACGACGGGCAGGGCGATCAGAGCACCGATGATCCCCTGGACCTGCAGACCGACGAGCAGCGCGAAGATCACGAGCAGCGGGTTGATGCGCAGCGTGTGCCCGAAGATCTGCGGCGCCACGAAGTGGCCCTCCAGCTGCTGCAGCCCGACGAACAGCAGCGCGACCCACAGCGCGGAGATCGGGTCCGTGAACAGGGCCAGCAACACCGGCGGCAGGGCGCCGATGATCGGGCCCAGGTACGGGACGAGCTCCATCACCCCGAAGAAGACGCCGAACACGACCGCGTACTTCTCCCCGTCGGGGAAGATCCCGAGCACGCCGAAGATGTACAGCGCGAGCCCCGCCGTCGTGCCCATCACGATGCTGAACAGGAGCTGGCCCCCGACGTACCTGGCGACCGCCGTCTGCACGAGGTGCGGGTAGTCGTCGCCCGGGGTGCCGTCCCCCTCGGGCATCCCGCGCCGGATCAGCCGCCCGATGCCGGGGCCGTAGAGCAGCATGTAGACCGAGAGCACGAACACCAGCAGCACGTCGAAGCCGGCTTTGACCACTTCCGTGAGCAGGCCGCCGCCGAATGAGACGATCGAGCTCGAGCCCTTGACGACTTTGTCGCCGAGCGTCTGCAGCGCGGTCTCGCCCTGCTTGATGAACTGGACGTGCACACCGTTGTTGTTGAGCGTCGTCTGGAGTTCCGCGAGCTTCGCGTTGGCCTGGTGCAGCAGGTGCGGCACGTTTTCGCTGAATGCCGCGACCTGGTTGGAGATCGGGTTGGCGAGCAGGAACCCGATGCCGACCAGCGCCAGGAAGAACGCTAGGTATACGCTCAGCACCGCCAGCCCTCGCGACAGGCGGGAGCGCTCGACGAAGGCGACCACGGGATTGAGGATCAGCGCGATGATCGCGGCGACAAGGAACAGCAGCAGCACTTTGCCGGCCGCGCGCGCCAGCACGTACAGCGCCAGCATCGACATCGGCAGCAGCACCAGCTGGATCCAGCGCGGGATGACGACACGCGGCGGCGGTTCCGGTGCGGGCGCACCGGGCCCCGCGCCCTCGGGGGCGTGCCCGCTCGGCGCCGAGGCCGGCAGGGGCTTCTCGGAGACGCCTGTCACTTGCCGCCCGCCATGGGCAGAGTATGTCTGAGGCCGAGGCGTCCCCGGGCCATGCGCGCATCCTCTTCGTCGGCGACGTCGTCGGCGGGATAGGGCGCCGCACGCTGCTGGAGTGCCTTCCGGTCCTCGCCGAGCGCCTGCAGCCCACGTTCGTCGTCGTCAACGGTGAGAACTCCGCCGGGGGCCTGGGCATCACGCCGAAGATCGCCGATCAGATGTTCGCCGCCGGCGTCGATGTGATCACGCTGGGCAACCATGCATACCACCACCGGGAGATCTACCCGTATCTCGAAAACCACGACCGGATCATCAGGCCCGCCAACTATCTTCGCAGCCAGCCGGGCCGCGGCTCCTGCGTCGTCGAGCACGCCGGCGTGAGCCTCGGCGTCGTGAACCTCAGCGGCAACCTGTACGTGCGCGCCGGCCGCTCCGCCTTCACGGAGATCGAGGTCGCGCTCGGCGAACTCGCCGGCGCCGACCATGTGCTGGTGGACATGCACGCCGAGGCGACCTCGGAGAAGGTGGCGCTGGGATGGCACCTGGACGGCCGCGTCACGGCCGTCGTCGGGACGCACACGCATGTGCCGACGGCGGACGCGCGCGTGCTCCCGGGAGGCACCGCCTACATCACCGACGTCGGCATGACGGGCCCCCGCGGCGGCGTGATCGGCGTGAACCGCGCGCAGGCCATCGAGTCGCTGCTGACACAGATGCCGGTCCGCTTCCAGACCTCCGAGGAGGACCCGTGGCTGATGGGTGTGCTGATCAGCTGCTCACAGCCGCTGCGGGCCGACTCGATAGAGCCGGTGATGATGCCGCGGCCGCCGGCTCCGGCCGGGACGGGTCACTGAAGCGCCCCAGTACCGCCAGCATCACGGCCGGGAAGAACCACGGTATGTACAGGTAGAACCAGTGTTCGACGCTGAGCTGCTCGGCGATCAGCACCGCGGCGCACGCCGCCGCGAGACCGACGAGGTCGCCCCTGCGGGGGACCACGGCGAGAACGAGCGCGAGCACGACCGCGAGGGCCTCCACGACTGTCTGGGCGCCGTGCCACCCGTACAGTCCCCACAGCGAGAACGGCGAGCCGCGTTCGGACTGGTAGAGCAGCGTGCGCCTGTAGATCTCCTCGAGCGATGAGTGCTCCAGCGCCGGGATCGCGACCAGCGCAGCACAGGCCACGAACGCGATCGCGAACACGGCGAGTGACAGTGGCCGGCGGCGCAGCGGCATCTCGCGCAGGCCATGCGTCGCCAGCACGGGTGCCAGCGCCAGCGGCGCGAGCTTGGAGAGCCCGGCCAGAGCCGCCGCCGCCCCCCGCGCGCCGGTCGCGAACGTCGAGCGGTACGTAGCGGCGAGTAGGGCCGCGAGGATCAGCGCCGCGGGCAGCGCGTCGTTCGAGTTGCTCTCCAGCGTGAACAGCGTGAACGGGTACGCCGCCCACGCGTAGGCGAGCGCGATGCCCAGCGTCGGCCCGCGCATGCGCCGGCCGATCAGGAACAGCAGGCCTGCGCAGAGCAGGTCGAAGAAGACCGCCGCGCCATGGGCGGCCGGCAGGTCGTCCCAGGTGCCGCTCCATCCGAAGATCTGCTGGAACGGCACGTAGGCCTCGTAGTTGACGGGCCCGTATGTGTCGCCGTGTTCGTTGTCCGACGGCCAGCCGCCGTACAGCGGCTTCCCGTCGACCACCTTCGCGGCGCCGATCACGCCCGCGTACCCGACGTCGATCACGTTCCCGTCCGTGACGTTCAGCGCGATCCTGAACGACAGCAGGAACACGAGCCCGACGGCGAGCCACGGCGCCGGCACGAGCAGTCTAAGCGGGCCGGGCGCCCTGTCGCCGGAACGGCGGCGGCGCAGCAGCGCGAGCATCCTCGCGAGCAGGTACAGCATCGGCGGATACGCGAGCGGGACGGACTGGTAGATGTGCGCGTGGTTGAAGAACGCGAGCGACACCGAGAAGGAGAGCAGCACCAGCAGGTCCAGGTTCAGCATCGAGAGCGGCCGGCGGAAGTTCATGAACGGCAGCAGGAACAGCACACACAGCGGCAGCCACACGTAGAGCGCTCCCGCGTGCCTCCCGAACGCGCCGGGGTAGCCGCGCGCCATCGTCCACGCGACCTGGAACCCCGTCCAGTGTTCGACGACGGCGGCGCTCGCGTCATCGATGATGACCTGCCCGATCTCCTTCTTCGCGCCGCGCGAGAAGTAGCTCACCTGCCACCTCAGCGGCCCCTTCAGGTAGGCGCCGCCGAACGAGCCCGGGTATTCCCTCTTCAGCTGCTTCATTTCCCCGACCGCGGCGGCGATCGCGAGGACCCTGTCGGCGGACAGCCGCCGGCCCTGCGGCGGGACGCTCGACGGCGGGACGGGAATCGGCGATTCCGAGCTGGTGCTCGCGCTCGTCCCGGTGGCGCCGACGGGGCCGAGCGTGGAGCGCGCCCCCGCGGGATGGGTGCGCGCGGCGGAGGCCGTGGCCGGGGCGCACAGCAGGGCGAGCGCGAGGATGACCGCGACGCGGCGCATCACGCGAGGGTAACGAGCGGGCGCCGTGCCCTGCTCGGGCGCGCGTCGAGCGGGGCCGCGGGCTACAGGCCGAAGTGAGCGCGAACGATCGGGGCGATGTCCCTGATCGCCCACTGCCGCTGCGGGCTGGGCACGTCGACCCCGCTAAGGACGAGGGCACCGAGGCTGTCCGATGCGTGCAGCGAGCCGTGGCTGCCGCCGCCGACGTGGGCCTGCCGGCCCCAGTCGATGAACTCGTAGCCCGGCGCCGCCGACAGCAGCACCTCGCCGGAGTTCTCGCATGTCAGCGCGGACCAGACCCTCGAGAGCGCATCCGGGTAGGCGGGGCTGTGGAGCACGCCGTCGCGGATCTCGGCCTCGATCACGCCCAGCGAGCCGTCGACGCTCCACCGCTCACCGCGCGGGTCGAGCAGCGGCCCGGCCGGCGCGAAGCGCAGCTCTCCGCGGCCGGGCGAGGCGATCACGCCCTCGCGGGGCCGTTCGTGCGCGTCGCGCTCGAGCCAGATGACGAGGTCGACCCCCTCGATCGCCATCGAGCGGCCCGCGACGGACGCGCGCATCGCGTCGCGCTCGGACTCGTGCAGCGCGTAGACCATCGCGGCACGCTGGGACGGGCACACGGCGATCCGCGGGTCCTCGCTGCGCGGGCCCTCCGACGAGCGGACCGGCCCCATCACGCCGAGCTCGGCGAGCTCGTCCTGCAGGGCGATCGAGCTGGTTACCGGCGCCTGCGAATGGTCGGCCATCGCGATGAACGCATGCTCGGCGAGGAACTGCTCGACGCCGCCCGCCGCGTTCATCACCCTCGCGAGCTGCAGGTCGGCCTGCGCGAGTGACTGCAGCTGGGCCTCGGGGCCGCGCTTGTGGCTGAACCAGTCGTTGTCCGGGAGCGAGAGCAGCAGGAAGTCGAACAGGTCGTTCTCGACGAGGTAGACCGACACGCAGCCGGAGTGGCGGTCACGCACGCCGGGCATGCCCAGGCCCGACCGGCAGCCCGTGCGCCTGGAGGAGAACAGGTCCGCGTAGAACAGCTCCCGCGGCCCCATCACGGGGTGGCGCATCAGCTTGGAGGTCACCCGCGAGAGCGTCGTGTCGCGCTGAGGCTCGTGCAGGTAGCGGCCCCGATACATCAGGTACGTGGTCCCCGCGGTGCGCACCTCGGCGTCGTCGAGCGACTCGAACACCGTCGGCGTCGTCGGCGACAGGTGAGCTCGGTTCATGTTGTAGACGGTGTCGACCAGCTGCCTTGCGATGCCGAACCGCTGCGCCGAGCGGAAGCTCGAGCCGTATTCGACGTAGCGCTGCTCGGAGCGGTCATACCAGTTCATCGCCGGGATGCGGTGCTCGTCCTGCCCGACGCCGGTGACGATCGAGGCCGCGCACACGGGGGTCACGGACGGGAACGCCGCGACGCAGTCGGGTACGTACATGCCGCCGGCGATGAGCCGCTCGAGGACCGGCGCGGTGCCGGCCGCGATCGCCCGCTCGAGCATCTCCGGTGCCATCGCGTCGATCACGCACAGGACGAGCTTCGGCGCGGACGGGCTCAATCGGCGCCCCTCAACGGCGGAGTATCCGCAGGCCGGCGAACCGCTCCGCCGAGCGCGCGCGGGAGCCGAGCGCGAGCCATGCGAGCAGGGCGAGGGCCACGTAGCCGAGCGGATAGAGCACGCACACGAGCGCCGCCATCACCAGTGCGGCGGCGTCGAGATAGATCGTGAGCGCCTCGCGGGCGGCGCGGTCCGGGAGGCGCAGGCGGGCCCTTGAGATGACCGGCGAGACAGCGCCCTGGCCGAGTGCCGCCGCGAGCAGGCCGCCGATCAGCCCCGGCCACCACGCGTCATGGTGCGCCGCGAGGGTCCCGGCGAACAGAACTGCGCCGGCGCCGAGGCCGAGGCCGGCGATCGCGGCCGCGAGCGGGTCCGGGCGGGTGCGTGAGGCGCCCGGATCGATCGTCGGCGAGAGGTGCAGGAGCAGCTGGCAGGCGTATGCGAGCACCATCGCGAGGACCACCACGAGCAGCCACCATCCTTCCTGCAGGAACACGAACGGTTCGGCGGAGAACGTGAGCCCGAGGGCGCTGGAGGAGGCGAGCGCGCCCGCCAGCAGCAGAGGAAGGAAGGGGCGCAGGCCGCATGCGGCGGCCAATCCGGCGCCCAGGCCTATGTAGAAGAAGATGCCGTGCATGCAGGGAGCCCGTTTGGGTGCGGTACCGTGCGGGTGCGGGGGAGCACGATAGAGCACCCGTCGAGCCGCCCGGCGCTCGCCCCGCGAGGTTCTCACGCAGAGGCGGCGAATTGAGAGCGAGCGACCATGGAGCGATCGAGCAGCGGAGGAGGAGACGGGCGGCGCACGCGGGCCACCGCGCACGAGCTCGCGCGCTATGAGGCCCTGTTCGCGGCCCGCACGCGCGGCATGAAGAGCTCCGCGATGCGCGAGATGATGGCGCTCACCGAGCGCACCGACGTGATCTCGCTCGCGGGCGGCCTGCCGGACACGGGCACGTTCCCACCGGAGCTGTACGCCAACCTGATGGCTCGCGTGGCGAGCGAGTCCACGGCACGCGCGTTGCAGTACGGGCCGACCGAAGGGATGGCCGGCACCGTGGGGTGCATCGTCGAGGTGATGGCCGAGGAGGGCACGGTCGTCGACCCGTCGGAGGTGATCGTCACGACGGGCGGGCAGCAGGTGATCGACCTGGTCTGCAAGACGCTTATCGACCCCGGCGACGTGATCGTCGCCGAGGCCCCGACCTACCCGGGCGCGGTCCCCACGTTCAGCGCCTACCAGGCGGATGTCGAGCAGATCGAGATGGACGGGGACGGCATGCCGATCGACGCCCTCGAGAGCACGCTCGACAGGCTCGCGGCCGAGGGCCGGCGCCCGAAGTTCATCTACACGATCCCGAACTTCCAGAACCCCGGCGGGGTGACGATGTCGCTCGCCCGCAGACGCCGCCTGATCGAGGTCGCACGCGAGCGCGAGCTGCTGATCCTCGAGGACAACCCGTACGGGCTGCTGCGCTACGAGGGTGATCCGCTGCCGACGCTTTACTCGCTCGACGCGGAGGCCGTCGGGCGCGGAGGCGCGTCGGACCTCGTGATCTACCTCGGCACGTTCTCGAAGATCCTCTCCCCCGGCCTGCGGCTCGGGTGGGCGGTCGCGCCGAGGCCTGTCCTTGAGAAGCTGAACCTGGGCAAACAGGGCTCGGACCTGTGCTCCTCGTCGGTCACCCAGACGTTCGTGACCGCCTATTTCCAGGAGCGCGGCGCGAGCGGCGAGCCCGCGTGGCGCGAGTACATCTCTCGTCTGTGTGAGCTGTACGGCCACCGGCGCGAGGTGATGCTCGAGGCGCTCGCTGAGCACTTCGGCGACCACGCGAGCTGGACGCGTCCGCAGGGCGGGCTGTTCATCTGGGCCACGCTCGATGAGCGCATCGACACGACCGACCTGCTGGCGCTCGCACGCAAGAGCCGCGGCGTCGCCTTCGTTCCCGGCCGCGCCGCCTACATGGACGGGCGCAGCGGCTCCTCATCGATGCGGCTGAACTTCGCCGGGGTCCCCGAGCAGGACATCCGCGAGGGCGTGCGCCGCATAGGCACCGCCATCCGTGAGCAGCTCGGGCTGCTCGGCTCGCTCTCGGGCGGTGCCCGCCCGGCGCCGCGCGGCGCGGCGCCGGACACCGACACGGGCCCGCTCGCCGACGTCGTCGCGCTCCCGGTGCCCCGCGCCGGCGCCGACGAGCGCCGGCGCCGCGACAGATGAGCGGGCGCCGCGTCGCCGTGCTGAAGGGGGGCCGCTCGCTCGAGCGCGCCGTCTCGCTGCGCTCCGGCGCGCAGGTGCAGGACGCGCTCGCGCGACTCGGCCACGAGGTGATCGCGATCGACGCGGGGCCGACGATGGTCGCGGACCTGCTCGAAGCCGCGGCGGACGCGGCATTCGTGGCGCTGCACGGGCGCGACGGCGAGGACGGCACGATTCAGGGGCTGCTCGAGGCGATCGGGCTGCCGTACACCGGCTCCGGGCCCGCGGCGTGCGCGCGCTGCACCGACAAGGCGCTGGCGAAGCGGCTGATGCGCGAGGCGGGCATCCCGACCCCCGCGTTCCACACCCTCAGGGAGACGTCGATCAGGGAGTTTGGTGCGGCGGCGGCGCTGGAGCGGATCGAGGCTGACCTCTCCTTCCCGATGGTCGTGAAGCCCGCGAAGGGCGGATCGGCGCTCGGCGTAAAGTTCGCGCGCCGCAGCGAGGAGCTCCCCGCCGCGATGGTCGGCGCCTTCTCCTACGACAGTACGATCGTCCTCGAGCGCTACGTCCGCGGTCGTGACCTCGCGGTGTCGGTGCTCGACGACGCGGACGCGCCGGGGACCGGGCCGCGGGCGCTGCCGGTCGTGGAGGCCGTGCCCCGGGAGGAGGACTTCTACGACTACGAGTCGCGCTACGAGATCGGGATGACCACCTTCGTGTGCCCGGCCGATCTGCCTCCGGAGACGACGGAGCGGGCGCAGGAGCTCGCGCTCGCCGTGCACAGTCTTCTCGGGTGCCACGGGGTGGCGCGCGTGGATCTGATGCTCGAGGCGGATACGGGCGAGCTGTGGGTGCTCGAGACGAACGTCGTCCCGGGCATGACCGAGACGAGCCTGCTGCCGCAGGCGGCGGACGCCGCCGGGGTCGGCTTCGACGAGCTCGTCGAGCGGATCCTCGCGGGCGCGTTCAGCCGCTAGGAGTCGCCGGCGGCGAAGTCCTCGGGTGACACCTGGTCGAGGAACTCCTTGAACTTCTCGACGACATCCTCGGACTCCTCGACGTCATGCTCGAACTCGATCGCCGACTCGGAGATGACCTCCTCGGCGGCGAAGATCGGGGCACCGGAGCGGACCGCGAGGGCGATCGCGTCGCTCGGGCGCGAGTCGATCTCGAGCTGCCGGCCGTTGACCGTGAGGGTGATCGAGGCGAAGAAGGTGTTCTCGCGGAGCTCGGTGACTGCGACCTGGGTGCATTTGACGTCGAGCTCTCCGAGGATGTCGCACAGCAGGTCGTGCGTCATCGGGCGGGGCGTCCCGGCGCCCTGGAGCTTCATGAGGATCGAGGCGGCCTCCGGGTGGCCGATCCAGATCGGGAGGAACTTGTTGCCGTCGACGGTCTTCAGGAGCACGATCGGCTGCTTGCCCACCATGTCGAAGCTGACGCCGTAGATCACCATCTCCTGCACAAAGATCCTCCGAGTGGGGGAATTCAGAGTATAGGTTCGCTCAGGGCCGTCCGCTGAACGCGGCCGCCGCGGCCGCCGATCCGCTGGGCCGGCGGCTCAGTCCCGGGCGGCGAAGCTCCACAGCTTGTTGCCGATGAAGTTCAGCGGCATCGACACCGCGACCGCCAGCGCCTGGGCCGGGACCTTGGAGAGGCCTGCGCCCTCCACCAGCAGTGTCAGCACGGTCAGGCTGAACGCCTCCGCGATCAGGCTCACGACCAGGAACCGCACGGCCTGCGCGTGGGCGCGTTCGCCGCTCGCGTCGAACGTCCAGTGGCGGTTCAGGATGAAGTTGTTGCAGACCGCCACCAGCCACGCGGCCACCGATGCGACGCGGTAGTCCATCCCGATCGGATGCACGCACAGCGTGTAGACGACGAGGTTGACGACGAAGCCGACGCCCCCGACCAGCCCGAAGCGCACCAGCTGAAGCCAGTTCGCGGGCTTGCGCATGCCGTGAAGCAGGCGCGTATGCGGCCGGATCTCCACGGCCGTCGCATCTTGACGCATCAGGCAAGGGTAGCGTCCGCGAGAGCGTCCCGGGCATCGCTAGCCTTGTGTACATGAGATCCCCGCGCAAGCCGACGGCGGCTCTGCTGTCTGCGCTGGTGGCGTGCGCCGTCGCGGCCTGTGGCTCCGCGGGCACGCGCCCCACCACCCAGACGGCGGCCGTGCGCACCACCGGCACGGCGCCCGGCAACCTCGTCGCCGGCTCCCCCGCCGGAGCCGCCGGGACCGTGAAGGAGGTCGCGGACCCGCAGGAAGGCGCGAGCTTCCCCGCACCCGCGTCGGTGCACCACGCCACGGCCGCGACGCCGACGAGGGCGGGTGAACTGCAGGTCGCGGCGGGGGCCCGGTCCGATGCCGAAGTCAAGCGCGAGCTCAAACAGGAGCAGGCGCTGGCGCAGAGCGCCAGCGCGTCCCAGCAGCAGACGCTCACCCCGGTTCCGGGCGGGCAGTCGATCGGCGGCAGCGGCGCGCTGCCGATCCCCGCTTCGGTGCCGGAAACGGTACAGAAGGTGATCGCCGGCGCGAACGAGATCGCGGACTTCCCGTACGTGTTCGGCGGCGGGCACGCCTCGTTCGTGGACAACGCATACGACTGCTCGGGCTCGGTCAGCTACGCGCTGGCGGCCGGCGGCCTGATCAGCTCACCGGAGGCTTCCGGCGAACTCGAGCACTGGGGGGCGCCCGGGCCGGGGCGCTACATCACGGTCCTCGCGAACGCTGGCCACGCGTACATGTACGTCGACGGCGTGCTGTTCGACACCGCGGGACGCAGCGGTGTCTACGCCTCGCGCTGGCAGGTGGGCGCGGTCGACAACTCCGGGTTCGTGGTGCGCCACCCGCCGGGGCTCTAGATGCTGGGGCTGCTGCTGTCCCTGCCGCTGGCGCTGGACGGCGAATCGGTCACCGGCAACAACGAAGCGATCGCGATCATCTCCGTCGTCTCGATCGCCTCCGGCTACATACTGCTGGCAGGGCTGTGGTACTTCGTGTTCCGCGAGAAGGCCCGCGAGAAACGCCGCGGCAGGGGCCGGCCGGACTGACCGGTCGCGAGCGGGGTCAGTGCGTGAGGGTCGCGCTGGTCAGGACGGTCGCCACGGTCGCGCTGCTCGACGCGGCGTTGCGGACGATCAGGCGCAGCATCAGGTAGGCCGAGTGGGCCTTCGCGAGCCTGGAGGCTGTGCCCTTCGGGAAGAAGATGTGGATCGTGCTGGTGCCGCCCTGGGTCGTGACGAGGACCGCGCGTGCGATCACGCGCTGCTGCCCGTCGGCGGCCGGCAGGCCCGTCGCGACCGGCGCGCTGATGCGCAGGTGCCTGGCGGCGGCGCTTCCGAGCAGGACTTCGAAGCGGCCGGCGACCTGCTCGTTGACGGAGTAGCGGACGGCGAGGCCCTTGCTGGTCGCGAGCTTCAGCGTGCGGGAGATGACGGCAGCGGCCGCGCTGGGCGCCGGCACGACCTTTGCGGACGAGCCCGCTCCGGATGAGCCGGCCGCTCCGGATGAGCCGCCGGAGCCGGGCAGCGGCGCCGGAGGCGGCGGCCCGGCGACGGTGAGCGTGTCGCTGTAGCTCGCGGTGTTGCCGCCGACGTCGGTGGCGGTCAGCGTCACCGTGTAGGTGCCGCCGTACTGGTAGGAGTGGAACTCGCTGGCCGCGCAGGGGCTCAGCCAGGGGTTTTCACACGCCGGTGCTCCGGGTGCGAACCCGACCACCGGGGCCGAGCCGTCGCCGAAGTTCCAGGTGAAGGTCGCGTAGTTCGGTTCGGAGGCGCCGGCGCTGGTGAAGCGGTAGGCGGCGTTCAGGCTGATGTTGGACTCCATCCCGTCGAAGCCGACGATGTCGCCGGAGTTGACGGCGTTGGGCGCCGTGAAGTGCGGGGCGAGGTTGACCCCGTGAAGACACGGGACACCCGGGTAGTTCAGCCGCAGTGCCGCGAGGTTGAAGGCATCGTTGACGTAGTAGGGGTGGGTGTTCAGGAACTGGTTGTTGAGCGTGCCGGCGAGCGAGCCTTCCTGGGGCCCGGAGGACCCGGATATGAAGGGCGCGAAGAAGTTGCGGCACTCGTCGGTGCTCTCGTTGCCCTTGGCGTCCTGCCAGGCGTTCAGGAGCGGGTTGGTGACGATGTTCTGCTGCTCGGTCGAGATCTGGTTGACGATCAGGTCCGCAAGGCCCTTGTCGCAGTAGCCGTCCATGCTCGGGCACTTGACCTG
>Ga0209698_10002190_pt1 | contig 22304 bp, 12 predicted proteins | sample LitLauG_LLR_2012_FD_187203 | JGI IMG/M metagenome (GOLD analysis project Ga0209698, IMG submission 187203) | Freshwater sediment microbial communities from Pennsylvania, USA - Little Laurel Run_MetaG_LLR_2012 (SPAdes) (version 2) | ecosystem: Environmental > Aquatic > Freshwater > Creek >...
TCAACTTGCTACGATGCACGTGACGGTTAGCGTCTTCGAAAAGTCGGCGCGCCTCAGCGAAGTTCTTGTTTCGCAGGGCTTGCTTGCCCTCTTCCATCAGAGATTCGGCCTTGACTTCCGCGATGCGGTTCTTTACTAGCTTGGCCTGGGCAGGACTCAGGGGAAGGGTCCGGACAGCCTTCTCCAGAATCGACCAGTAGGCTTCCTTCATTTTCGCGCCAGGAAGGCCGAGCGAGTCCGGCCGCCCGAGGTAAAGCCGGGCTTGCGTCTTGTGGCCATAGCCGATCTTGGCCCCTGAGAACGCGGTGCGGAGCCACATGTCATAGTCGTCGCACCGGACCAGTGCTTCATCGAACAGGCCGGCTTTTACGATCGCGGATTTGCGCGCCACTACCGTGGAAACCGGAATCTGGCAGCGCTCTACCGCCAGCGCTTCGAAAGTTGCCTTGCCCAGCGATGGACACTTCTCCATGAACGTCTTCCGTCGTGGATTATCCGAGACCAGCTCAGCATCGGCATATACGAAGTCGAGGCTGGGATCGTGCTCGAACATGGCCATCTGCGTTGCGAGGTGATCGGGCACCCACGAATCATCGCTGTCCAGAAAAGCAAGGAACTCTCCTCGTGCTTTCCCGATGGCCGTGTTCCGTGCGCCGGCAGCGCGTTTGTTCGCCTGGACGATGTATACGATTTTCTCCCTGTAGGGCCGCAGCGCCTCTTCGAGTTTTAGCGTGTCGGGAGAACCGTCGTTTACGACAATCGCCTCGAAGTCCTGGTAGTCCTGGCTGAAAACCGAGTCCAGACAAGTTCCAATCAGATGCGCGGTGTTGTAGCTCGGTATGATGATGCTGACCTTCGGCGCCCGGGTTCGATTGTCGTTTGTCATGGCAAACCTTGTGGTCAGGCGCTCCGAAATACGTTCTCGTTTTCGCCCTTGAGCGCGTGGTTGACAGCTTCAACGCCCATCATGACCGAATGATCCATATTTCCGATCTCATAACGCCACGCCCCGAAACGTCCACGGGAATAGATCTGTTGATTGAGCAACGCGGGTTGAATTACTTCCAGTGCGCTATCCCGTTCCAGCGTGGGGATCGGGTAGGAATAAGGCACGAACCGGTGGTACCGCGAGACCACCCTTTGCTTATCGGACTCCTCGAGCATGCCGGCGCGGATCAATCCGACCATCACACGATTTAACGTGGTCTCAGTGTCCACCGACTCGCCATTTGGAATCGACGCTTCGCACATCAACGAACTGTATCGCGAGGTCTCGCCATTCGGAACGTTGAAGGGCGAATAGTGCGAGAAGTAGGTGGTGCGATAGCAGGGCACATCGGGGTCGGTGAAATAGATCCAGCACTTTGTAGTCTCGATCGGCCTTTCCACTCCGAACCCCATCACGAGCAGGTGGTTGTGTTCCAGATGCTGTGCTGCTTCGGTCAGGTTCTGCTGCGACGGCTTCATGATCTGGACGAAGATGTCGAGCGGCATCGTCGAGATCAGCACGTCATAGTGGTCGCCTGTTCCATCCTCGAATGAAACAGTGCGATGGACCGTGTCTACCTCCACCAGCTTTTTGCCGGTTTGTAACTTGTCGGGGAATCGTCGCGCGACGCGCCGGTAGATCTCTCCGGTTCCACCATGGAGCGGGAACTTGAACTTGCTGTTTGGGCCCCAGCCCACGTCGTCGCGTTGGTAGACAACATTTTCCAGCAAACGCTTAAAGTCTACGACTGAAACTCGCTCTGCAATCCAGCTTTTCGACATTCGCTCGAGCGGGGTTGTCCATACCTTCAGGTTGTAAGGAAACATAAATGCTTCGGCGATGCCCTCGCCGAACGTAGCCAGAATCCAGTCGCGAAAATTGGAAGGGTCGCCCTTGCCGTTCGAGGCTGCTTTGGCTGCCCCAAGCAGACACTTGACCTGGACGTCCTTGGGCATATACCGCAGATTGTTCTGAAAAGGGTAGGGAACCCATGAGGTGCCATGGACGATCCAGCTCTCGCGCACGCACTCATGAACTTCATTGCCCAGGGCCTCGTCAATCAACCGGTCGAAGTACGGATAGTGCGAGAAAATGACGTGCCCGCCTTCATCCCAGAGGAAACCCTGCTTGTCGACATGCGAGGTGGCATGTCCGCCAACGTCATCGGACCTCTCATAGATCGCCCAGTTTTCATAGTTCAGTTCACGCAGGCGATATCCTGCCCCGAGGCCGGTGGGTCCTGCTCCGATAATCACGATTCGCGGATCGTTCATAAACTCAGAGATTGCACAGCCTTATCCTTCTCCCCCGCCGGGGACCTGTAATCCTATTGAGTTGTATTTCCTAAATTTAGGGGGAATGGCCACTAGGGTCAGCTCCGGACAGTGGTGCAGATCTCGGAAGCGTGGGTTTTCAAGAATCTAACATCGCGGAGTTGTGCAAGTCAATCTATGAATGCCCCCCTGGTTCGGCCTAAGCTGCAGATTACATTAGATTTAATGCGGAATCAGGGCGGCAGTTGCTGGCAGCCTGGCCCTCGGTTCGCGAGCAGTTGGTGACGAGTTTGTAGCCTAGCCGCTTCATCAGTGGGCCCCAATTGGATTCGATCTTCGCGATCGATTCGTCTGGAAGACATGTTTTCCAGGAACCCGATGAAGCGGCACCCACGAAGGGAATGTCCTGGCGCTTGTTCTTGGTTGTAACCCATTCCGATCCTTGCGAGCGCTCCAGTTCGCGCATCCGTTGAGCCGAACTGCGCTCCACCGCTATGACCAGAGATTCGCTGGTTGGTTCGATGTTAAGAAAAGTAGCGACGCGGTGTAGCTCGCGAAGCGGGTCGGCCGCCAGATCTTCATATCGGATCAGCAAGAACCCGGGGAGATTTTCGCAAGTAAGCCAGCTTCCCACATTCTGTACCCAGGTTCCCCAGTCCCGCGACCGCAAGCGCCCCTCAACGAAATCGTCGACGAAACTGGTGAGCGGATAGTCGTCCGCAATCTGGCGGTACTTTCGCACGAAACTATAGTAGGAGATGGCCACGTCTCTCGGATCGCGGACGATGTAGATAACCCTGCGATACCGATGGTCGAAATATTCGTGGCTCTTGATGATGCGCGGGCGAGGGATACGTTTTAGGAAACGGTTTGATTGCGCTTCAGCATCCGGAATGATCTGTTCAATGTTGGCGAACGTTACCAGGGCGTTGGGCTGAATCAGATTTGCGATCAAGAAGCGGGTCCAAGTATTTCCAGAGCGCGGATAGGAGACGATGAACGTATCGTCCGGATAAACCCGAAGGTGACGACCTGCGATATCTGTGCCTAGCAGATACGACGTGATCCGCTTAATTCCGTAGATCATCCGTTCGCCCCAGGGACCGTTTCCAGCCAAGCTACAGTACTATCGGAAAAGCGGAATGCAAGCAAGATCTTTGAGAATCACACGCGTTTTCAAGCCCGCGGCCGCAGCAAAACGATACGGTCCTGGCCGCCGTGGCAGCCAATCCCCACAATCTCACCGTTGTTGTTGATGGCGAAGGCTTGGATCACTTCCCAGCCGGTTTGCGGATCCAGCAACTCGTTCAGATCCTGGAGGCGATTCCCCCGGAAGAGAAAGCCATGAAAATTCTCATCTCCCTGGGTCAGAGAGCCCCCCACCACGTCGCCGCGGTTGTTGATATCGCGAGCCACACTGAAAGAGCCGCCTAAGGTGCCAAGACAAACGCGCTGGCCACGTTCCTGCAAAAAAGCTTCAACCCGGCCAGTGCAGCTATTCAGGGTAACGCCTGCCATCTGCCCCACATCATTGACGGCATGCAGATCGTTGCGATTATTGTCGAACGGCCCTAGATCAACGATTTCGAAAGCGGCTTGCCCAACGGCAGCCTGGGTTGGTTTGTCGAGCTTCCCCTGCTCGTGCCTGGTTGTGCTCATAAACTTACGATCACTCCTTAACTGCGCATCCTCCCGTAGAAACGAGAAACTGGATGTGGGCCTGTAAAGTAGACAGGGCTTCGCCGATGTCGCCTGCAACTCCATCAAACAGACGCTCACGGTGGGGAGCCCGTGAGACCGAATAGTAATAAAACTGATGGGATTGCTGTGAGCCAGGCCAGACCTGTCCCGTGTACCCTTGCTCCTGGATTTCGTAACGACCCATACTCGAACTCACTTCGAAATCCGACTTTTCGCAGTACATCGTGCAGCAGGCCGGACCACATGTAATCCCCTATATGGGGTATTTCGAAATTACAAACAGGTATCGTGGGCGCACCATTCCGCGCCTCTGGCGGAACACTCTGAATCGATTTCTTAGCTTTGGAGAGACCGATCGCGACGAAGCCGCTTCTCCATCGTGAGACACGCTCCAATCAAACCTGTCCCTAGCAGGCCATACTTCCTGGCTCGGGAGTCACGATGGCTGCGCTTCCCGTGGTCAAAGCAAGAGTCCCGGCGTTGTATAGCCCCTTGGACACAAAGCAAAACGAGGCTGTTTCATCAAGACAAGAACCACCCACAAGAAGTTAGGGAAGTTCCATGAATTTGCAATCAGGAAGCTTCCCCGAGGAACTGCGTCATTTCAAAAGAGCGTCGCACTATTCCACCACGAGAGACCGCAGGATCGCCCTGCTCCCAACCTAGTCCCGCTTCGCTTTGCGACGAACCAGAAATCCCATCGCAATTAATCCAGTTCCCAACAGACCCACAGAGGCAGGCTCGGGAATAACGATTCCGGTGGTGCCGCTCGCGAGCGTGATTTTTCCACCGGTGTACGGAGTCTTGCTGTGGAAATAGAGTTGGGCCGTTTCGCCGCTTACTCCTTGGCTGCCTTCCCATGTTCCGCTGATCGGTCCAATCAATTCGTATTGGTAGAAGCCACTGACCTTGCCGAGAGCGATCCATTGGATCGGCGAAGTGGAGTTACCAAAAGTGCCGCTGAACAACGTTCCGGTAAAGCCGTTGTAACCGGTGGTTGTAATGGTCAAGGTTCCAGGGTTGAATGTCGCGCCGCCGCTAAGTGTGCCACTGATGAGTGTACCGGTGCTGAGTGTCAGAGTCCCAAGATTGGCACCCTGGACGCCGCCAATCTGCATGACGGTCGATGCTATGGATCCATTTGTCCCGTCCATGAACAGTTGGGTGGAAGTACCCTTTCCGGTGCTGGTAGCTTGACCGCTCTGGTCAAAAATACAAATTGCCACGCCGGGGATGCAAGTCGAAGGAGGGGGAGCCGCAAATTGCGAGGAGTGAGCCCATGCCGCGATCGGCACGAGGCAGGCTACCAAGCCCACAATTGTGGCGTGTTTGATCAGATGGATAGACGTATCACGTGGCGACATAGACGAAGCCTCCTGATTGCACACTTTGGGCGCGCGTGTGACATTCGTAATCCCTCAAATGGGGTATTTTTGATTGAAATGAACACCCGCGAATTTGATCGAAGTGTGCGGTAGAATAGTGGTGGGTCTAAAGTGCAGGTTGTGTGACGCGTCGAGGAGCCTTCGCATGAGGCGGATCAGAAGTGAAGTTTCCAGATTCTCGCGAATCGTCATCACTGTTTCATCGCTCGCAGCATGCTGCATCCTGCTGACGGTGCAGGTTTCCGCGCAGCAGAAACCTGCGCAGCACAAGATTTCCACGGTGCATCACACAAACAAGTCGAGTACGCGCCCGAAGTCGGAAAAGCTGCCGCACTCGATGCCCAGTTCTGCGGTTCCGGGGACGGCGAGTGGTAGTTCGTCAGGTTCCAGCAGGGAGTTGAACAGGCTTGAACAGTCCACAATGAATCAGTCGAGGGCCTCTTCGCGGCGTTCTTCAGGGGCGTCGCTAGGCTCAAGCCGGCCGGCGACCACACTTAGGTCGAACCAGCACAGTGCCCCCATTAACTTCACATACCATGGTGCAGCGAACAGCCAGGCGGCGCACCGAAATCCGGCAAAATAGCCTCCACGAATTAATGGTTCATTCCCCCCGGACTTAATTCTTTCCCGATTTGCACATTCCGTCAGACGCCGGCCCCTATCTTGGGGAGAATTAACATACTGTTAACAATCCTGTGATCTGTCTTTAATGGGAGCCGACCGATACTGCTACCGTTCTCGCTACAGCTGATCTATGCTTGGCTGTTGCACCCCCAGGAGACTCTCATGGTTCGATCTGCGCTTGGCGTGCTTATACTTGGCATTCTCTTCCTGTCCGTCGCGGCGACCCCGGTGATGGCCACCTCCGGTGGCGAGGTGCTTAGCTTTCAAGGTTTGGGCGACCTTACGCCGGTGGGTAACTTTTATAACGGAGGCGGGCTGTCTGGCACTCCGAACTACGGCATCACGTTCTCATCGAATTTCATCGGACTGCGATCGGTTTATAGCGGGGGCAGTGGAGCATTCTCTCCCAGTCCAACCGGGACTCCAGCTATTTTCGTAAACGGAGCGAACGGCGCGTCCGTAACCGGCATTATGAATGCCACCAACGGCTTCAGCAGCGGAATCCAGTTCTTCTACACGGCCGGTTTCTCGGAAACAGTCACGGTCTGGAGCGGCTCCAACGGAACCGGCACTGTGCTTGCGACGATAGCCCTTTCTCCGAACAACGGAACTTGCAGCAGTTTCCCAACCTACTGCAATTGGTCGACCGCAGGCCTGAACTTCAAAGGCACGGCAAAAAGCGTGACTATTACGGGTACAGCCGATGGAATTGGCATTTCGGACATCACCATCGGCTCAAGCGCGACTGCGATTCCTGAGCCCTCGAACTTTTACCTGCTCGGAACGGGATTGGTCGGAGTTTCCCTCGGACAGCTTCGCCGGTTTCTGAAGTTCTGACTTTGAAGTTTTTTCGGCCGGAGTGCTCGTGTGGCGTTCATAGGATTAGGGTGCAGCACTAACGCCGCACCCTTCCACCCTGCCAGGAAAGTCCAAAACAAATCTGCTGTTCACCAGTTCAGAAGAGGTCAAGTGTCGAGACAAAGAATTCAAATCCTGATCATGGTGGCCGCCATGGTATCCGTGGCGATGACAGGTTGCTCCAACTCAAAGAAGGCGAGTTCCGCGGGCGTGCAATTCGTAGCTCCGACGAGCAGCCCCTCGATTGACCAAGGGCAGACCGTGAACCTGAGTGTCTCAGTGGGCGATGGCACGCCCGTTACGTGGAGCCTGCAAGTGGGATTTGGCAAGCCCGCGGGTACGCTGACGAATCAAACCGGGACGAGTGTGACCTACAATGCCCCGCCCACCGTGAGTAGTGAGACACAGGTTACGGTTGTGGCGACGGCGGGTGTAAACTCGGCGGCCATGGCGGTGTTTGTCGAACCGGCGCTGCAGATCACCGGTACCAGCTTCACGCTGCCCGCTACTTGCCCGCCAGCAGGTTCCGTTATGCTGCCTGTCCTGCCAACTCTGAGTGTGGGCCAGTTTCTGAAGCCAGGTGATCTGGACGTTCTTCAATCTGGCGGTGTGCCGCCTTATACGTGGACGGTCACATCCGGAGCTCCCCCTGCGGGAATCAGCTTCGGCGGGGGCAACGATCCCAACAAGAATGCATTCGAGGGACTGATTACGGGAGCGCCGGTCTCACCGGGTTGCTCGACTTTCACGGTGCAGGTAACGGACAGCACAAGCGCGAAACCAGTCTCACTCGCCCTGAATCTCGTCGTGGTACCCGCGTCGCTGAAGCCGTCTCTTCCCAACATCGCCAATGCCTACATTCAGCAGAACAATGCGGGAGTTCCCTATGCACCAACAACGTTTATCGGAGCCGGCGGTGCGCCGCCCTACACCTGGATGGAAGCCGGAACCGGACCGGCAGGGCTCCCGCCGGGCTTGACCATCAGCAGCGCAGGGGTTGTCACGGGCGTGCCGAGCCCTTCCGGGCTGGTCCAAAATGGCGGATTCGGGAGCTTCGGTCCGCAGTTTCTTGTAACCGACAGCCAGACGCCATATCCCGCCACTGCGCAACCCACGATTTCCATGGCGGTCTTAAACGAGGACTCCTCGTGCGAATCGGGCAGCGAAAGCAATTTGAAAGCGCAAGGCTGGTATGCATTCCTGTTGCGCGGCTTTGACGCGAACGGAGGCGTGACCATCGCTGGCAACTTCCAGGTCGACGGAGCCGGCGGCATAACAGCGGGAGCCGAGGATATTACACGTACCACCGGTGTGCAAAGCAATCTCTCGATTCTTTCCGGCAGCACCTATACGCTCGGCAGGAACAACCGCGGGTGCATCACGCTGACGAATTCCGCAGCGACCACCAGCACTTTCCGGTTCGCGGCAGGCGGCTGCTCAAACGGAAGGAACTCTACGGGAACAGGCTGCCAGCCTCCCGCCAGCGGCTCCGCCTATCTGACGACAGGCCACATGATGGAGTTTGACGACAGCACCGGAACGGGCACGCGGGCGTCGGGCATTGTTCGCCTCCAGGATCCTGCGGCGTTCCAGAACTCCGGAATCAGTGGCCAGTATGCATTTGGTCTCAGCGGATGGGATGCTGCGAAGGGTAGATTCGCCATGGCTGGTTCGGCAAGCGCCAGCAGTGGCACGTGGAGCGCCGTAGCTGCCGATACCAACGATGCCGGAACTCTCTCTTCAAACTTGACGGGCGGTTCCGGAAGCTACAACGTTGGTGCGGGTGGCAGAGGTACGGGAACGCTCAGCGTGGGGACCCTGTCTCTCAATATCGTTCTGTATCCGGTCAGCAGTAATGAGATGCTGCTGGCGACAGCAAGCCCCATCACCTCAACGAACCCATTGTTGAGCGGGGAAGCCATCACGACCACCGGTCCGTTCAATATGGCTTCTCTACAAAACACACACATCTTCCACATTGCCGGCCTTTCCACCACCGGGCCAGACCCGAGCGTGGGAATCTTTGCGTTCGACGGCATCGGCGGCATGAGCGGCACCGAGTATGAGAATCAGGCGGGAACACTCGCTGCGACCTCGCTCTCGGGAATCTATTTGGTCGATTCCACTACCGGGCGGCTCACCTTTTCCGCCGCGCAAGGTCAGACTCTCGGGGCACATCCGCTCGTCGGGTACATCATTCCAGCTCCCAGCACCCTGAACGCGAACAGTTGCAATACACCGGCAGCGTGCGTGACGGGTTTTCTGATCAGCACGGATGCCACGGCGCAAGCTGGATTACTGGAGTTTCAGACATCGGCGACGGCGCCACCTCCGCCGTTTACGATCTCGTCGCTCATCGGAAGTTTTGATCTTGGCACCGATGAAGCTTTGGACGCGAAAACGCCGCATTCTGTGGGACGCATAAGCGCCAGCCCTGGAAGTTCCACACTGGGCACGATTCTTGAGGACTCAAGCTACGGCGACACGAACTACTGTCTGGAAGCATCCTGCTTGTTGTTAATCCCCAACGGATTAGCCGGTGGAAAATACTCTGTCGGCAGCAATGGTTCCGGTACCTTCGGCGGGCAGACTGCTTCGGTCACTAACGGCGCAGTCACTTTTTTCATTGATGAGTCCCCGATGGATTCGCACCCGTCTGTCATGGTCGTAGAGGAATAGCAAACGCGCCCAGGCATCATTCGATCAGGCAAAAAGAAGGGGAAGCATTTTGCATGCTTCCCCTTCCGTTGAATGACGGCGGTAGATTTCGAATCGAATCTTACCGTTGAGTGTTAGTCTTAGCCGTCGAAGTTTTCGCTAGTGAGATCCTGCGTGGTTTCTCGGGCGGCGCCTTCGCCACCTGATCTTTGATCCAGTTGAATAATCTTCCACCGCCTTCGACCGTGGTCATTTGCGCGGTGCTGTCGAAGCGATCGACAGTGGCTCGTTTGGGCGCGACAAGCCTCAGCCGTCTCTGAACCTCCGGAGGATTCGAATCGTTGTCCGCCACCTGCTGCATACGGATCTTGGTGGACGTCAGCGTGGGGAGCCACTTCACCGGATCGAGCGGGGCGACCTTCTTCAGAAAATCGGCCTTTGTGTAGCGGTTCTTCTCGGGATCCTCCTGCACGACTGACGACTTGGCAAGCCAGACTGGCCAATCACCCCAAGGCTCGAGCAGATCGATCGTTTTGATGCGCGGATCGGCAGCGGCCGCCAGAATCGCGATGGTACCTCCCGATCCCTGCCCGAACATTCCAATGCGATTCATATCGATGTCGCCGCGAGTGTTCAGGTAATCCAAAATGAAGTGGATATCATGTACCGTGCTGCCCAGCGACTCCTGCAGTTCACTCACAAACCACTGCTTCATGGGCCGGTCGTGAAAACGATGGCCCGTCATTGCGGAGACAAAGCCGACCGCAGCGACACCGCCGCTGGTTACGCGTTCGCACCAGCGATTGTCCTTAAATCGATCTGTGTCCTCCTGGTAGCCGTAGAGATACAGAACCGCCGGAGGTTTGGTCACACCCTTCGGGACGACCACGTAAACATCAAGGGGATCGCCGGGCCGCCACTTCAGGGAGACCAGGGTGCGAGTGAAATTCGCCTCCTCATCGATCTCACCGACTAAAGGCGGCTCCGGTTCCAGTTCGCTACCCTTCACCGAGAGGGACGCCCAGTTTTCTTTGATGGTCAGGTAAAGCGGCTTGCCGGTCTTTGGATCAATTCCTGGAGGAGCGCTGGCCGGGACCGAAGCCGCCGGAGTTTCCACTTTTGGCGCCGCCGCAGTTGAACTGGATGTAGCGACCGTTTTTTCTGCTGGCTTGGTGGGAACTGACGAACTCGGGTCCGTGGCGGCCGGAGCCGCGGGCGCGGTAGTCGACGGATTAGCGGAGGTCTGCTGGCCCGACAAAGGGATACATGCAGCTAGAAGTGCGACAAGAATGGCCCATTTTGCAGATATGCGTTTCACACAATTACTCCCTGACCGTAATTTCAGAAGTGTAGTGAAAGAGAATCGGTTCGCAAACAAAACAGCCGGAAGAGGAAGGGCTGAGCGCCCTTCCTGCTTCCGACCGGTAAATCGAGACTTACTGACGAACGCCGATGAGTTCCGTGCCGAAATCGGCGAAGGAGTCAACATCGGATTGAACGGTTACGACCGCGCCGCCCATGTCGCCACCCGCGTCGACCAGGCAGGTCGCAGGAGTTGGCGGGTTGAACTTGGTGCAGGTCTTGTGACCGTTGAGTGGGTTGACCAGGGACTGCTTGTAGTGCGAGCGGAACACGAACAACTGCAGGTTTCCGCTGGCGTCGAGCAACGGATAGTAATCGTCGAGCGAATCCGTGTTCGACGAAGAGATTTCCTGGTTGAGCAGTTGGGTCACCGCAGCAGGAGTTGCTTTGAAGGTGATCGCGCGCAAGATCGACCAGAGCGGATAGGTTCCATCCACGACGTGCGTGAACGGGATCGCGTTGCAAGGCGGCGCCGAGCAGGTCGGAATGTTGTAGGCGCCCTGCGGGTTGTCGGCAGGCACGTTGAACAGCGGGTCCACGTTGTCAACGGTCAAGTAGTGACCGAGACCTGCAGCCGGCTTCACGTTGCCATAGCTCCAGAACGTATAGCCGAGGCCATCCGGAGCCGCCGAGGCGGAGGTTGACTGACCGCTGTTGGCGTTCACGATGGCTGGTACCTCTTCGCCGGTTCCGATGGCCCGCAAGCGCTTGCTGCCGGAAGGCGTGGTGAGGTAGAGAGGATCGTTACACTGCACCGCGCCAGTCGGGAAGCCCGAGGTCGGGCAATCGGTAGCGTTAGTCAGGAAGTTTCCGGTGGCCGGGTTGACGCCGAGTTCCTGGCCGCCAAACGCGTTGCTGGTTACGTTGGTGTTGGCAAGTCTCGCCGCCAAGGGATTGCCACTTCCAGTTAGGGTCCGCACGCCCGTGAACTCAAAGGCATTGTAAGTTCCGGAGAGCATTTCGCGGTTAATTACCTGGATGGGAGCACCGGTCCCAGGGACCGACGCGCCAGTGGTCAACAGGTCCGTGGTGCGGCCCAGGTTGCCTTGGTAGATCTGCGACAGGGTGTAGCGGTTGATGTTGGTGTAAACGTAATTTGAGCCACTCAGAGAGCCGAAGCCGGCTGTGTCCGCGTTATTGACGATTACGAGAAGCGGGGCAGCTCCGACGTTGAGCGTCGTGGTCGGCGGGATGACTCCGCTGGCGATCGGATCGGCTCCGCTGAGCTTAAAGGTCAGCACGTTAAACTTCGCGCCTGTGCCCATCGAGGTGTAGATGGCGCAGCCGACTTTGCCTGTCGGGCTCCCGCCGTCGCCACCGCATCCGGTGGAGTTGTATCCCAAGCCATTGAGCGACTTGGAGTCATAGTTGCTCAACGCGCGGGTGGTGCCGTAGAGAGCATCTTCCGGACGGATGTCCGTACCCGCAGCGTTGAAATAGCAGAACACGCCAGTCGCGCAGTACGGAGGAGCAGTTGTATCCGTGGAGGGAATTTTGTTGAGCGCAGTGATGATCGAGCTTGGAAGGTTATCGCCGCCGTTCACGAGGCCCGTATCGGTCATCCCGAATACTTTGTTCTGGCTGCACTTGTTGGCGCTGGTGCACCACGTTCCGGAGAGACCATCCATCAGAGTTGAAAGCTGACCGTAAGCGAAAGCGTAGCTCTTGGTCCCAACTTTGCCGTAGGCCAAGAAGTCCTTCACGCCCACTGCGGAGTCGGTGCTGAAATAGGCCCACACGTTGCAAGTCGCAAGTCCATCCCACGCCACCCACAGCGTAGAACTGTCCGAAGGCTTGGCGGCGGCGCGAGCGTCAACAACCTGGCTGCTGGGAGTTCCGGCAGTATCTTTACCTTTCACCGAGAAGACGTTGAAAGTTGAGCCACTCTCGCCGTTGATGATTGCTTGGGCCGCAAAGGCGGTGGCGTTGAACTGAGCAGAGGAACCGACCATGACGACCTTCAGAACGGGTGTAGCCGTAGTGCAGCCGTTATCGGCCAACGCCATCGGCACTGCCACCAGAATCGCCAGGGCAATCAGTAGAAGCTTCTTTGTCATTTCGCTGTCTCCTTAAGACATCTAGGGGTTAGTCTTACGCTGTGGGGCAGAATCCCCGTTTCGGCAGAGTCCTACCAGCGTGGACGAGCCGGGTCTGCGATGCGATCCGAACGACGGCAAATAAAAGGGGGAGAACCGCACGACACACAAACACCTGGGAATCGTGCGCAAGAACTATCCAATAATCCTGTTACAAGGGCATGACGAAAAAATGAACGCGAGGTGAATTTCTCGTCCTGAGACGGTGAAAACCTGTTGAAAAATGGGCCTAAACGTCAAGGCTTCTTATCCCCGCTGGTTCCGCCTTCTTACCGGAAATTAACTGAAGGTTCATCTGGCTGTAACAATTCGAAAGTACCTTTGGTGGTCACCGCTTCGCGCCGGTTTGCCTGATCCAGTCTGACTTTTCATTGCATTTCGTGATGCTTTTGCCATCGCTTGGGAGTGTTTTCACGTGAGATCAAGGGTTTTCTTTCCGATAGTCCTAATGCTGCTTTGTGCGCTGTGCAGCTTGGCTCATGCGCAGGGTGGGGCCCTCCATGGAACAGTCATTCTGCCCTCGGGGACCGTCATTCCAGGAGCATCGGTAGCGGTGACCGGGCCGGTGGACACGAAATCGGCTACGACGAACCAGGCGGGACAGTACACGATTGAAGGTCTGGGATCGGGCACCTATCACATCAAGGTGAAAGTGCCTGGGTATCAGCCTTTTGAAGTGCAGGTCTTCCTTACCTCGCGCGACAACAAGGAAGTGGACGCCGTCCTTTTTCCGGTTCCTCAGCCCGCGGAGCCAGCCCCGGTGGTAGACGCGGCAGCACCAACCGCGCCCGCGACGACCGAGCAAACCCAGCCGCAAACAGCTCCAGCGCAGGCTGGCGTGGCAGCGCCTCAGGCCGTAGCTGTAAAGCCGGCCAAAGGGAAATCAGCTCTCTACGGCGTTGTCACTGATCCCAGCGGCGCGATTGTGCAATCCGCGAGCGCCAGCGCTGTGGGGGGTGGCGGTACTCTCAACGCCACGGTGGACGCGCGCGGCCAGTATTCGCTAAGCGCGCTTGCTCCCGGCTCGTACAAGCTCACCGTGAGCGCCCAGGGATTTGCGCCGTTCCAAACCGATATCACCTTGCAAGCAGACCAGTCGTTAGAAATCGACGCTTCACTGCAACCTCCAACCGAGACCACCAACGTGAAAGTGGAGGGGCAGCAGGTCGCTCAGGTCCAGACGGAAACCAACCAGATCGAAGGCACAATCACCAACAAAGAAATCGTCAGCACCGGACTGAACGGACGCAACTTCACCCAACTCATCGCGCTGGCGCCGGGAGTGAGCAATCAAACCGGTCAGGATGAGGCGCGTGTGGGATTGGCGGGCAGCGTCAAGTACAGCGTCAATGGCGGACGGGTTGAGTACAACAACTTCGACGTGGACGGCAGCGACGTGCTCAACGCGGGCCTTAACGGTGCTGAAAGTACTCTGATGGTGTATCCCAGCCTGGATGCAATCCAGGATGTGAAGGTGTTGACCTCAAACTACGGCGCGATGTATGGACGCAGCGCTTCCGGAACGGTCTTGGTCACAACCAAGTCGGGAACGCCGAATTTCCATGGCGGCGCCTATGACTTTGTTCGCAACGAGTTCTTCAACGCCCGCAACTACTTCGATCAGACAACCAAAGCACCTCTCTATCGCCGTCAGGACTTTGGATTCGACGTCGGCGGACCGCTTTTCATTCCTGGAGTCTTCAACGTCAAGAAAGACAAGACATTCTTTTTCTGGTCCGAGGAATTTCGACTGGAAAAGTCTCCACTTGGTCCCGGCGGATCTTCTGATTTCAACCAGGCTGTCCCAACCACGGCGGAGCGCAGCGGCGATTTCAGCGCCGTTTGTCCATTCGCACCGGGGAACGCCGTGGTTGATTTCAAGAGAGCCGCATATCCGGACTGCCCTGCATTCGGTCAGGCAATCTCGGGCTCCGGGTTCCGCACGTTTCCTGGCAATCAGGTGTCAATCGATCCGCGCAGCGCTGCGATCCTGGGCAGCGGTTTAATCCCCGCTCCAACCTCATCCGTTGGCTGCAACTCGAGTCTCGCGGGCAAGGCCGATCCCAACACAGGGGTTCCCCTCGTTCCCTGCTATGCCTCAGTCATCTCACCGGCCACGTACTGGCGCGAAGAATTGTTCCGGATTGACCACAACCTGACGCAGAATCTCCGGGCATCGTTCCGCTACATCCATGACACTTGGGACACCACGGTGGTGACGCCGCAGTGGGGTTATATTCTGAACAACAGTTTTCCCACAGTTGAGAATCGCCTCAACGGGCCCGGTCTGAGTTTAGTCGCGCGTTTCACGGACACGATTACTCCCACGCTGCTGAACGATTTCGTTCTTAGTTATGTGGACGCGCACATTACGCTGCGCGATATTGCCGGCCCCGGCGCGAACCTGAATCCCAACGTGATTTCTCGCGGCCACACTGCCTCGTGTTTGAGCTGCACTCCTCAGGTTTCCGGAGATGTCGGTTACATCTTCAACAACGGATTCGGCGGAAAGCTACCCGGCATCGTGATTGCCGGCACCAACGCGGAATACGGCGGAAACGGTTTCGCCGTCGATACCTCGTACATGCCGTGGGACCATACAAACCCGACCTATGCTCTTGCCGACAATGTCAGCAAAGCAACTGCAAAGCACACCATTCAATTTGGGGTGCAGGTCTTGAACGCCCAGAGGAACGAGACCAACGGCGCTGTCGGGGCTGCGACGGGCGATCAGCAGGGATTGTTTACCTTCAGCAATCAGAATAACGTGCAAACCACCGGGAACGCGTTTGCCGATTTCCTCTACCAGGCTCCCGCGACCGACCGCAACGCGATTAAGAGCTTCCAGCAGGACAGCACCCAGCTCAAGTACTACAACGATTATTGGGTCGTCGAACCGTATCTGCAGGATGACTGGCGGGTGAATCGTCGCCTCAATCTGAACCTCGGTTTGCGCCTGAGCCTGTTTGGCAACTACCACGAGAAAAACTCAAACGCCTACAACTGGGTGCAGAGTGCGTTCGACCGAAAGCTGGCGGCGACGGTGCAAATCGCGCCCGCAGATGGCTTCGGTCAAAACGGCGGTTATCTGCAGACGCTGAAGGGTGTTCCGATCACCGTAGACCCGAACAATCCACTGAACGGATTAAATCCCGTGTTGAGCAACGGCCTGATCCGCTGCGGCCGAGCTGGCGTGCCTTCCAGTTGCATGACCCCTCACCGGTTTAACCCTGCGCCGCGGATTGGATTTGCGTGGGACCCCAGAGGCGACGGCAAGACTTCCATTCGCGGAGGCTACGGGATTTTCTTCGAGCATGGAACTGGACAAGAGTCGAACACAGGGTCGCTGCAGGGCAGCGCGCCTCTGGTTTTGACGATGACGAGCCCGTTCCCGAGCACCTGGGACGCAGTGGGTCTTGGTCCACAGGATGCCACTTCCCCCACCAGCGCGGCATATCCGCTGGACGTTACATCGATCCCAACCAAGACCGTTTGGCCCTACGTTCAGCAATGGAGCTTCAGCGTTCAGCGGCAACTGCCGAAGGATACGTTGATGACGGTCGCTTATGTGGGCAGCAAAGGCACCCACCTGACTGCTGAATTGCAGCTCAATCAATTGCCTCCGTTGACTCCGGCACCCGATACCGGGATTTTCCCGACGGGCAATCCTTTTCCGCTTGGAGCTCCCCTGACTTCCGCTACGTGCGGGACCTACGGGGTGGGCGTGCCGAACGCGTTCACGGTCGCTCAAAATGGCTTCATTGTTACCCCGAAGCAGCCGGCATGGACCAACTTGGTGGCGTCCTGCTTTGGGGCTGGGTCTTTGTCGGTAATTCCCGATCCGAATAGCTTGCGCCAGTACGCTCCCGGTTTCGGACGCGTACTTGCGTTGCAAAACATCGCCGACTCGCAGTATCACGCTTTGCAGGCAACCCTGCGTCACACCAGTGGAGCGGTGACGGTCGGCGTCTCGTATACCTACAGCCATTCGTTCGACGATTCCTCCGACCGCTCGGACGCGTCGTTTGTGAACTCGGCTAACATCCGATCGAGCTGGGCAAGCTCCAACTTCGACCAGCGCCACCTGCTGAACGTAAATTACATTTACCAGTTGCCGGAGTTCAGCCGCACGATGGAGCGCTGGTTCAGCTTCCACTCTGACTCATCGGATTCTTCCGATCCATCGGAGGAGAGCGTTCCGCAGCCGCAGGCGAGCTCGCGTTTCACTCATCTGCTTCTGGATGGGTGGCAGATTTCCGGGATTACGTCGTTCCAATCGGGAACTCCGTTCAGCGTGATCAACGGCGGCAGTGCGAGCGGCATCTCAGTGCTCGACAACGCGGGCGTCGCCAATGGCGCCGGAGCTGGTTCGTATCCGGATGTCGTGGGGAATCCGCGCTCGGCCTTGCCGGAGGGCGTCGTTCGCTACAATTCGGGCAGCCTTGGCCCGCTTCTTTTCAATCCGGCAGCATTCGCGGCGCCCCGCGGGTTGACATTCGGCGACGCCGGACGCAACTTCCTCAACAATCCTCACCGGCTGAATTTCGACATGACGCTGCAGAAGAACTTCAAAGTAAAAGAAGGCAGCAATGTGGAATTTCGTGCGGAAGCATTCAACATCTTCAACCACACACAGTTCCGGGTTTTCAATCCTAACCTCGGTAACTCGGCCAGCAACACGGTCAACTGCTACGGCGGACCGAACTATACCGCAGCAGGTGGACTCACGACTTTCCCGGGAAGTTCCGCCCAGCCAGTGCTCGTAGATTGCACGACCGGTGGCTCATTCCTTCATCCTGTGGATGCGCACCGGCCGCGCACGGTGCAACTGGGGTTGAAATATACGTTCTAGCTGGGAATGGCAAACCGGATGTTGAATCAAGGCGAATGGCAGACACGGTCCAGGAAGACCGGCGAGCAAGGCTACGCCTTGCTGACGCTGTTGCTGATCATGGCATTGCTGGTCATTGCTGCTGGAGTGGGCGCATCCAGCCTCGCCTTTACCATCCGACGAGACCGCGAGGAGGAGTTGATTCATCGCGGCGTACAGTACACGCGAGCTATCCGCGAGTTCACCAAGAGAACCGGGCGTTTTCCGGTTCGGCTTGAAGAACTCGAACAGTCTGAAGGAAGACGTTTTCTGCGCCGCCGCTACAAGGATCCAATCACGGGCAGGGACTTCAAAATTGTTTACATGAAGGATATCCAACTCGGAGGCAGCCAGTTTCCGAAGACGAGCACGAGCAATCCGAATAACACATCTGGCAGTACTCCGGAAGCAGGGTCGACAACCTCCCCTCCGGATTCCACCGACAACTCGCAGACCGATTCGAATCCAACTCCGAAACCCACTCTGACGGCTGCGAATGCAACTGCTGTCCCTGCCACCTCGGGAGGACAGCCGATCGTTGGAGGACTTATCGTCGGCGTGGTCAGCGCCAGCACCGATCAGACCATTCGCGAGTTCAACAAGAAGAAACACTACAACGAATGGCGCTTCTATTACGACACTGCGTTTGACCGCTACTTCCTCGTGAATGCGCCGACGGAACGGTCCATGGTTCAGCCCATCGCACCCATCGCGGGATCTTCCGATCAGACGACCGCTCCACCCAGTCAACCCTCTGCGACTCCTCCCCCAGCGCCGCAAGTGCAGCAGTAGTCGAGCGCCGTCGGGCACGCGTTCGCTCATTGATCGAATCGATAGAGGTCGTAATACTCGTTCGGCAAGGGAGCGAATGCGTACGGCATTGAACCGAATCTGGAGCTGTAAAATCCGGCACCGAGGTCTGGACGCAAGGTTGTGACTCCCCAATGCATGGGGAAAACCAGCGTGTCAAAAGGCCTGCCATCTTCGATGGCTAATTGATTGCTGTTGTTTCTCGGAAGCACGATAAGATCGAGCGGCGTCTCATTCGGAGCGGAGTATTCAAGCGCCTTCGCGCCATACAGGTCCATGTAGTACTGGAATCCCCAGTGCCCCGCATAGTTGACTCTTTTCGAAAGTTGAATGCCTTGGGCCTGCACCCTCATTGCCGCAGTGCGCGCCGAGTTGGCCAGGGCAGTGTCCCCCGCAGTCACCCAGAGCGCGATCAGAAGGCAACCGAAAAGTGGAAGCGTAATGCGCTTGAAAGATATCGACTCAGTCTGTTTCTCGAGGCGGCGAGCAATCAGGATTGCAATAGCCGGTACCATGGGAAGGATGGAACGTCCATTGATAGTCCAGTTCAGAAAAGCAGTGAAGATGAACGTTCCCACCACCCAGGCGACGAGCAGGAATGAATCAGCGTCGCGATTTTGCCAAAAATCCGAGACAGCCAATAACAGCGCCGAGATTCCACCCAAAAGAAACAATCCCAGCTGGAGGCCTAACAGGACGCGGTAGTGCTCAGGAAACGGAACGTCCAGGTCGACCCACCCTTGGACCATCGCTATCGCCGCGAAAGTACCAAGAGCGCCACTGCAGATCACCCATTTCCGAGACCACAATTGAGGAATGAGCAACAGCGCGGGCAGCGTGCATCCGCCCACAAAACAAAGCGTCACCAGCAGGTTGCCGATGCTTGATCCACCGGTTTCCTCTTTGACATACTCGACATACGGATTAAGGCCGGACAACAAACCCTCTCCGTACAAGCCCGCCGACCACTTCTGATACGCAACAAGCATCGCGACCGGAATCAGGAAGAAGAGCATCCACCATCCCGCGCGGCGTTTCTTCCACAGTGAATATGCGAGCAACAGCGGGATCAAGCTGGCTCCGAAGTATTTTGTCAGCGCACACAACCCAATCAAGATTCCGCTTGCTGCCAGCCACGGAGCTTCTTCATCGTCAATTCCCTTGCGCCAGCACAGGATCGCCCATAGCCACAGCGCCAACATGGATACATCGCACATTACACTTGTGGCCGAGACGAGAAAGCCCGGTGTTGTAAGCGCCGCCACTGCGGCGAGAACCGGCAACCGGCTCATCTCGCGCCCCAGTCTGTAAACAGCAAGAATCGTCGCAATCGCTGGAACCATGAATGCGAAATGGAGCACTGTCTCTGACCACCCCGCCCACGCGCCTACTAGCGCAAGGTAGTAGGACGTTCCCGGAGGATTCTTCATCACCTCAGACATCGGCATTGCACGCGCATACCAGAGCACTGAGAACCCATAAGGATCCCCCGGGTGCTGCACGATGTGCTTGGCTGCCCAGAGGAACAACGTGTCGTCAACGTGAAAGGCCTTTCCCAGAAATGGCAGAAGACAGGCGCATGTCAGTCCTGCCAGGACCCAAGCCGGACGAGGGATGGTTTCTAAATCGAAAGAGGTTCGACTGACCGGCAGCGCTTTGGAGTTCAGCCCGGCCAGTTGATTTTGCGCAAGGGACTTTCTGACTGCTCTACTCCTGGACCGTTTCGGGACTCTTCTCGTCAGGTTCTGCGCCATCATTCTCAGTGAAGCATCAACGATTTTGGTCGGATATACTCTCCAACCCGTTGCGCGCCTCTTCCAGCTTGGGATCCAGTTTGAGCGCTTGCTCATAGGATTCCCGCGCATCCACGGTATGGCCGATTCCTTGCTGCAACTGCCCTAGAGCAAGATAGGTCTCGGCGCGGGGATGGGCGGAGGCGTCGCTTTGTAATTGAACGATGCGTTTCTCCATTGCCAATTCACCCATCCGCAGAAACAGTCCCCGATTGTCAGGCTCGAACTGCCTGGCCATGCCAAAGGACTGTTCGGCCTGATCGAATTCATGCAACTGCCCAAAAGCTGCGCCCAGCGCAATGTAGGCTTTTGCCAGCAAGTGCGGATCGCGAGTGTAGCGCAGCATTTCCGTATATTGCTCGATCGCCTCCTGTAGTTTTCCGTGTTCATGAAAATCCGCGCCGAGATTCAGGTGGCTGATGGCGTCGTGTGGATTGATTCTCGCGGCATTGCGGAAGTGGGCGGTTGCCGCATCGGAATAGCGCTGCCCGCTCGATTGGTAGGCCTGTTCCAGCAGGCTGGAGCCAATGTAGTCTTCCGCCAGATAATTCTCGCTCGTAACTTCCAGCGCATGCGCCCAAAGATCGTAACTGCTCCTCCAGGTTGCGATCTGGCGAATCGTCAAAAGGGAGAGGACAGCGAACACGATCGCGACCGCGGCCCCGAGAACCGGTACCGGAAATTGTCGCTGCCCAAGGCGAGCCTTCGTTTCGTCCGCAATCCCCCAAACGGCCATCACGAAAATTCCGACCAGTGGCAAGTAGACGTAGCGGTCTGCCATACCCTGATCGCCTACCTGAACCAGGCCAATTACGGGCACCATGTTGCCTAGAAACCAAAGCCAGCCCACGATCAGATACTCACGGGATCGGCGCTGCATCCACACCGCCGCGCTCACAACGACGAGAACGATCAAGCCAAGCGCAATGCGCCAGGCTGCCAGACGTTCCCCTTCGTGCGGGTAAAAGGCAGCCAGGTGCACTGGCCAGACCGTCTTCCACAGATACATCACGTAGGAATAAATGGCGTTACCCACGCGCTGCAGAAGCGGCAATGCCTCCCTCGTAGCCATGGACATCTTTTGTGCATACAAAGTGACCACGCTGCTTGCAGCGGACAGCGCGACAAGGGGCAGCTTTTCCAGCAAGAGACGCTGCCATGAAGCGGGTCGGAAGCCGGTGTCTTTCTTAGAGGACATTCCCACACGCATGCGCCGCAGCGGCCAATAGTCGATGAGCAAAAGCGCAAAGGGCAAAGTCACGATCATGGGCTTTGCCGCCAGACCGCCCGCAAACAGGACCAGAACAAGGCAATAGCGGCCGTAGCCAGGCTTGCGGGCATACCACCCGTAAGCTGCCAGGGTGAGCAACAGGAAGAACATACTCAATACATTCTTGCGCTCTGCGGCCCAGGCAACACTTTCCACGTTCAGCGGATGAAGTGCGAAAAGCCCCGCAACCGCCATACTCCTCCACCGCTCCCCGGTTGCGTGCCACAACAGCCAAAAGAGCAGCACGGCATTCAGGATGTGGAGAACCAGGCTCGTCGCATGATGGCCGGCCGGATTCAAGTCGAACAGTTGACAATCTAGCGCATGCGAAAGCCAGGTCAGCGGATGCCAGTTCGACTCCTCCATCGAGGTAAGCGCCCAACGCAGTGTGGGAAGCGTCAATCCGGCGCGGATGTTCCCGTTTTCGACGATGTACGCCTGATCGTCGTAGTTCACAAAGGGATGCCACAGCACAGGTGAATATATGGCCGCAGTCGCGATCGCGAGCATGAGGGGAAATAGCCAGATGCGTTGCGGCGCTCGATCGGGTGCGCTCAAAGTTCGAACCTTCCCGGAACGCGGGTTAGAGCGCCCAGCCGCAAGATTTCGCCGGCT
>Ga0209698_10002192_pt1 | contig 22281 bp, 26 predicted proteins | sample LitLauG_LLR_2012_FD_187203 | JGI IMG/M metagenome (GOLD analysis project Ga0209698, IMG submission 187203) | Freshwater sediment microbial communities from Pennsylvania, USA - Little Laurel Run_MetaG_LLR_2012 (SPAdes) (version 2) | ecosystem: Environmental > Aquatic > Freshwater > Creek >...
GTGATGCCGTTCACGCTGTCGTAAACGGTCAGGCCATCGGTGCTGAGCGTGTACGGGGAACCTGCGTACAGGGTCAGCGCGAACAGCGTCACGACGAAGCCGCGGATCATTGTCACCCCATCGACGCCATGCCGGCCAGCGCCATCACTACCACCAGCCACGGAATCGCGATGGCCATCAGGCATTTTCCGAACGACAGTTTTTTCGACGCGACGGAGAATCCTATGGCCAGCAGCACCACCGTCCAGATGGCGAACAGATCCACAGACGTGAGCAGGCTCATCAGGAACTTGGGCGTATCGGCGCGGCTTAAATACCCGCCAATACTGAACGGGTTGAAGCGGATGTCGAAGTCCTCCGGCGGTTTCAGGTAAATCAGCAGAATGATCAGCAGCGAAAAAATCCCACGGATCAGCATGGCATAGGCTGTGATCGAGAACATCTGGCTGAATTTCAGGTCCGTCCCGAGCAGCGCGTTGAACAACCCCGTGAGGATGCCTGCGATCACCAGCACAAAGAACGGGGGCCCGAGGATCGCGCCCACCCAAGACACGATCGCCGCCACTTTCGCGCCGGTCTGGATGGCCTGTTCTCGCTGTGCTGCGGTCATGTCCGCCGCGCGCGGGTTCGCCGCCATGCTCTGACGGATGGTCTGATCCCAGCCGATTCGCGAATTCAAGGCGTATACGAATCCGAGTCCGATGATAATCGAAATCAGGATCGGCACCAGCCAGCGAGGCTTACCGGCCAAATCCGCGAACACTTTTCCAGGTTCGAAAAACACACCGGCCAAACGGCCCATTTCGCTCATGAGCTATTTTGTACGAAAAAATCCCAGGCGTCACGCACAATTTGCTTCAAATCGCTGCGTTCCGGCTTCCAACCCAACATTGCCTGCAATTTTTGCGAATTGGCCACCAGCGACGGCGAATCGCCCTCGCGCCGCGCGGCCACCTCATAGGGCACCTTGCGCCCGCAGACCTCTTCCACGGTGCGAACCACCTCCAGAACCGTGTTGCCCCGCCCTGTGCCCACGTTGAACTGGTCCGACGCGCCGCCAGCCAGAAGGTGATCGAGTGCGGCCACGTGGGCCGCGGCCAGATCGCCGACGTGGATGTAATCGCGGATGCAGGTACCGTCCGGCGTGGGGTAATCGGTGCCGAAAATCTTCACCGGCTCGCCTGTCATGGCGGCGCGGAACAGCAGAGGGATCAGGTGCGTCTCCGGCTCGTGCATTTCGCCCAGGTCCGCTTTGGGCTCCGCCGCGCAGGCGTTGAAATAGCGTAGAACGATGCTGCGGACGCCTCGGAACCGGTCCAGATCGCCGAGGACGCGCTCCACCATGGCCTTCGATTCGCCGTAAGGACTCACGGGAGCGAACGGAGCATCCTCGGGGATAGGAGTCACGCGGGGCTCACCGTAGACCGCGGCAGTAGAAGAAAACACCAGCTTGTTCACGCCCGCCCTCGCCATGGCCTCAAACAGCGACAGCGACCCGCCGACGTTGTTTGAATAATACATGGCGGGCTCGCGGGTTGATTCGCCAACGGCGATGAAAGCCGCGAAGTGCACCACCGCATCCACGCCGTGGAGCAGGTTCTCCATCGCGGCGGTGTCCTGCAAACGGGCCACATGGAGAATTTCCTGGGGGACAGCAGCGCGATGGCCGCGCGACAAATCGTCCGCGACGATAACGTCGAAGCCGCGCTGTCGAAGGTGCCACGCGGTGATGGAGCCAATATACCCGGCTCCGCCCGTCACCAGGATCTTCGCCACTTACTTGAGAGCCTTTTCGATGGCGGAAATCACTTCGGGCGCATCCGGCTTCACCGGCGTTTCAAAGCGCGCGATGACTTTGCCGTCCTTGCCCACCAGGAATTTGGTGAAATTCCATTTGATTTCGCCGCCGGTCTTCGACGCCGGATCGGTCAGGAACTGATACAGCGGCGCGATGTCCGCACCTTTCACCGAAATCTTGGAATACATGGGGAACTTCACGCTATAGGTGCGGGAGCAGAATGTCTTGATTTCTTCATTGCTGCCCGGCTCCTGGCCACCAAAATTATTCGCCGGGAAGCCCAGGATCACGAATCCCTGCGACTGGTATTTTTCGTATACCGCTTCCAGCTCTTTATATTGCGGCGTAAATCCGCACTTGCTGGCGACGTTGACGATCATAACGACTTTGCCTTTGTACTCCGCCAGCGGCGACGCTTTGCCATCGATAGAATTCAACGTGAAGTCATAAACGTTCGACGCCGCGAACAGAGACGCCGACATTCCCAGGACAACGCACATGAGTTTTTTCATTACTTTCTCATTGTACTCAATACGGGTTTACAATCATATACATTATGGAGCTCACAAAAGTCATTGCTGAACTTCGCGCGGAGCGTGCCGCCATCGATGAAGCTCTTCTCGCCTTGGAGCGGATCGCCCGCGCTGCTGGCACAAAACGACGGGGCCGTCCTCCTTCATGGCTGGCCGCGGCAACCGCCGCCGCATCTTCCTCCGATGCCCCGGCGGAGCCTCGGAAGAAAAGGGTGCTCAGCCCGGAGGTTCGAACGAAGATGGCCGAGGCGCAGAAGAAGCGCTGGGCGGAGTATCACAACGAACAACCTTCCGGCGCGAAATAGCGCGACACAGATCGAACGAGAGGGCGTAGCTTGATGTCGAACGTGAGAACTGTTTTCGACGGTCCTCTGGCGGTTGTCACCCTGACCCGGCCGGAGAGGCGCAACGCGCTGTCGTTCGATTTGATGCGTGAGCTGATCGACTCGCTGCAGGCCATCGCGCCGCGCCAGGACGTGCGCGCGGTGATACTGGCGGCGGAGGGGAAAGTGTTCTCCTCCGGCCACGATCTCAGCGAGATGACGGGCCGCGGCCTCGACGATTACCGCGAGATCTTCGACGTGTGCACGCACTTGATGACCACCCTGCAATCCATCCCGCAGCCGGTGATCGCAGAGGTGCAGGGAACAGCCACCGCCGCTGGATGCCAGTTGGTGGCCACATGCGATCTCGCCGTCGCCAGCACCGATGCGACGTTCGCGACACCGGGCGTGAAGATAGGCCTGTTCTGCTCTACGCCGATGGTTGCTTTGACGCGAGCCATCGGCCGCAAGCGCGCCATGGAGATGCTGCTCACTGGGCGCGCCATCGACGCGGCAACGGCTGCCGATTGGGGCTTGGTCAACCGCGCCGTGGCTCCGGAAAATCTCAAAGCGGAAACGCGCCAGTTGGCGGAACAGATCGCCTCGGCGAGTCCGCTAACGGTGGCCACGGGTAAGCAAGCGTTCTATCGCCAGATCGACCTGGATCAGGCAGGCGCGTACGGCTATGCGAAGGAGGTCATGTCGCAGAACGCGGTGGCAGACGACGCGCAGGAGGGCATCTCGGCGTTCCTGGAAAAACGCAAGGCGTGTTGGACGGGGAAATAGTTCACACCATCGCTCTTGGGCCGCTGGCCCAATTGATGTAGACTTCTCGGCATGGACACGCCCGAGAAACCAAAGCCACGCGGCAGGATTTCGGCCGCGCTTAAGGTACGGACGTTTCGGAGCGACGGCTGGATCTGCCGCTATTGTGGCGCTCCTGTAGTCCTCGCGCAAGCGATGAAGTATATGGATCGCTTCGTACGCGCAGCCGGAATCACAGAGCTCGCTTACCACCATCCAAACTGGACGCGAACGAATGCGCCGCTGCTTGATCATCTTGGAGCCGAAGTCGATCACGTCAAAGCGCATAGCCATGGTGGAGCGCACGAGGCCGACAATCTTGCGACGATTTGTCATAAATGTAATTTAAAAAAGGGCGCCCTGGGAGCAGAGGACTTCCGCAAGAAATATCCGCGCCGCGAGGTAAACGCGAAGTACGGCGAGCCTGTGCAGTGGGATGGACTTTCGACGATCTTCATAGCTCTCGCCAAGCGCGACCCAAATGCCGTGAATAGTGCGGATCGCGCTCGGCTCCGTGCGCTCACAGCAAGAAATGCATCCACATAGATTTAGCATTTGCTGAGGCGGTACGATAATGGGCAGGAGGCAAGTTATGGCGGCGAACACCGGGCTTCGCGTGAAGGAAATGACGCCGCCCGTGCGTCAAGCGGCCGAGACCCTCCTTGGACGGTCGTTAAGCGAGGATGAAACGATCGCCATTTACGCTTTCCCCACGGCCGGATTGAGCCATGCGGAATGGGAGGCGGACCTGAACGATCTCATGGATTTGTTTCCGCGATCTCCCCTGCTCTCCGACGCGGCGATCAGCCGGGAACGATTTACACTCGCGAAGACGAGATGTAAATGACCCTGGCCGACTCGAACATTCTACTGCTCGTTCTGCAACGCGATCATCCAGCCCATCCAATTGCATGGGAGGCCGTCAAGAAACTGCACGCCGCCGGCGAGATCGTGCTCGTACCCCAGAATATCGTGGAGCTTTGGGTCGTCTGTACTCGACCGAAGGAACAAAATGGCTTCGGGATCGCGCCGGCGAAGGCCGCGACCTACCTCGCGCGAGTCAATCGCGCTTTCCCGGTGCTCCCCGACACGCCGGCCATTCACATCGAGTGGCAGCGCTTGGTAACGGACCATGGTGTGTCGGGGAAAAAAGCTCACGATGCACGATTGGTGGCTGCGATGCGCTCCCATGGCATCCAAAACATACTCAAACATACTCACCTTGAACACGGCTGACTTTCGCCGCTACCCTGGCCTCTCCGTTCTCCATCCTGCGGACGTGATCCGAGGCCCCATTCCCGATATCCTGTAATTCATGCGCGACTTCTCCCGACGTACGCTTCTTTCCCTTGCCCCCACGATCGCGATGCTCGCAGCCTCCGAAGCTGGGTTCGTGTTGGACGCCGAGGCCCAGCGCCGCGGCGGCCAGGACAACACGCCGCAGCGCATCTCGAAGGATCAGCTCAAGGCCGCCCTTGTGGTGATCGGTCTTGAGTTCACCGACGCGCAGCTCGACCAGATGCTGCCGGGCGTCAACCGCGCTCTTACATCGTATGAAGCGCTGCGTAAGATCGATGTGCCGCTCGATACCGAGCCGGCGTTCCACTTCCGGCCGTCGCTGCCGGGCAAGGAGCCCAAGCCGCGCGCGTCAAAATTCTTCCCCACGCGGGTGACGAAGCTGGCCGCGTTCAAAACGCCAGAAGACCTGTGTTTCCTGCCCGTGGTTGAACTTTCCGCGCTGGTTCGTGCGCGGAAGGTCACGTCCACAGAGCTGACCAAGATGTACCTCGCGCGCCTGAAGAAATACGCGCCCAAGCTGCTCTGCGTCATCACGCTGACCGAAGATCTGGCATTGGAACAAGCAGCGCGCGCTGATAAGGAAATCGCCGCCGGCAAGTATCGCGGGCCGCTGCACGGCATCCCTTACGGCGCGAAGGATCTGTTCGGGACCAAGGGCATTAAGACGACTTGGGGCGCGGAACCGTTTCAGGATCAGGTGCCTACGTACACTTGCACTGCCATAGAGCGCCTGGAAAGAGCTGGCGCCGTGCTGCTGGCCAAATTGTCGATGGGCGCGCTGGCGCAGGGCGACAAATGGTTCGGAGGCGTGACGAAGAATCCGTGGAACCTAGAGCAGGGCTCCAGTGGATCGTCCGCTGGATCGGCGTCGGCAACATCGGCTGGCTTGGTCGGTTTTTCGATTGGAACAGAAACCTTGGGCTCCATCGTCAGCCCGTCCACGCGCTGCGGCGTCACCGGTCTCCGCCCGACCTACGGACGCGTCAGCCGCTACGGAGCCATGGGCCTGAGCTGGACCATGGACAAAATCGGCCCCATCTGCCGCAGCGTGGAAGATACCGCGCTGGTCCTGAACGCCATGTATGGACCCGACGGCCACGACGTCACCACCATCGACGCACCGTTCGACTGGAATCCCGCGCTGCCTCTTTCGAGCCTGAGGATCGGCTATTTGAAAGCCGAGTTCGAACGCACGGGAGGCTTCGGAGGCCAGCAGAACCCCGACGCCGTCGCGGCACGCAAGAAAATCTACGACGACGCCTTCGACGCGCTGCGTAAAGCCGGCGCGAAGATCGAAGCGGTGGAGCTGCCGCAGATGAACGCGCAGCCGCTGGGCATTATTCTTACCGCCGAAGCCGCCGCTGCGTTCGACGACATCACGCGCGACGGACGCGTGGCGCAGTTGAGCGGCCAGGCCAATGGCGATTGGCCCAACAGCTTCCGCTCCGCGCGCGCCATCCCGGCGGTGGAGTACATCCGCGCCATGCGCGAGCGCACCTTGCTGCAGGTACATTTCGATGCATTCATGAAGGATTGGGACGTGCTGATCGTCCCCAGCGGCACGCAGACCTTACAGATCACCAACCTCACAGGCCATCCGCAGGTGGCTGTGCCTTGCGGATTCCTGAACGGTAACAATCCGCAGAGCATCCTGTTCACGGGGCGCTTATATGAGGAAGGCGCGCCGTTGCGGGTCGCGCACGCGTTTGAGCAGGCGACGGAGTGGCACAAAATGCATCCAAAGGTCGATTGGGCGTGACCCGCAGGCTTTTTTTGTACGCGGCCGCCGCGCGACCACTGGTTGTGGAAGCGATCGCAGCGGAGAAAATGCCGCAGCGGCTGATGCTCAGCGGCATCGCGCCCGCGCCATATTTCGAGCTGCGCCAGTACGGGTTCACCAAAGCGCCGGCGATCTGGAAAGGCCACGGCCTGCGTCCGGTGTGGTCGAAGAACGGGCGTTTTTTGTTTCGCTTCGAATCGCTATCCGAGCGCGAGCAAGCCTGGAGATCGCTCAGCGCTGACCCAAATTGGCCCGGCGCGGAGGTTTCGGAAATAAGCCTCTACCGATCCTAAAGGGCTCGACTCAATCCCCGTCGTACCACGCCCGCCAGCGCACCCTCGCAGGCATCAATCGCACCAGCAGCATGCCCGCGATGAATCCCCCGACGTGCGCGAACCATGCGACGCCGCCGCCGGTATAATCCGTCGATCCCAGAGACCACAGCCCACTGATGAACTGCAGCGCGAACCAGTAAATCAGCACGATCGGCGCGGGGATGTCCATGGTGAAGAAGAACAGCGGCGTGAACAGCATGACGATGCTGGAGCGCGGAAATTTGATCAGGTACGCGCCCATTACCGCGGCGATGGCGCCGCTGGCGCCGATGGTGGGAATGCGCGAATACGGGTTGGCGACGATCTGCACCAGTCCCGCGATGAGGCCGCCCGCAAGGTAAAGGCCCAGAAACTTCGGCCCACCGATCAGGTCCTCCACATTACGCCCGAATACCCATAAAAACAGCATGTTTCCGCCCAAGTGCAGCCAGCCCCCGTGCAAGAACATGGACGTGAACAACGTAATCAGCGCCATGCCACGCATCTGGTCCGGCACGATGCCGAACTCGCTGACGAACGCGTTCAGCTCATACGGACGCAGCGTCGCCTGATACAAAAAGATCATGACGTTCAGCGCGATCAGCGTGATGGTGATCGCGGGCGTGGAATATACGCGCTCGCTGGAACGAAGAGGGAACATTATGCTTTGTGCGCGGCCGTCAGAAAGTCTTTATTGGCGCGGCGCTCTCCGCGTTCGATCAGTGCGCGAGCTTCCTCCAGTGTTGCGATCCCGCCGCGGGCGCCCAATTTCGTGCAGTTCAAGGCCGCCATCGCGTTCGAAAATTCGAGCGTCTCTTGAATCGACATCCCTTGAAGCACAGCGTAACAGAAGGCCCCGTGGAAGATGTCTCCGGCGCCGGTGGTATCCAGGCAATTCACCACGAAAGCGGGCGAGTAATGGAATTTCCCGTCGATGCGCGCCAAGGCCCCGTGCGAACCCAACGTCATCGCCGCGCACCTCATGCCGTGCTCTTTCTGGATAATCTCCAGAGCCCGGAACGGATCGCGGTCGCTGGTCCACTGGCCGGGGAACTCGCTACTGGCCACCAAATAATCGACCGAATCGAGCACCTTGTCGAAGCCCGAATAAATCGTGTCGACGTCGCACGTCACCGGGATTCCGATGCCGCGCGCCAGTTGCGCCGCTTTGTGTACCGCGGGCGTATCGTGTCCGTCGATGTGCAGCATGCGTGCGCCCGCTATTTTCTCGGGCGTGATGCTCTCCGGCTCCAGGCGCAAGCAGTTCGGACGGCTCCACAGCACGGTGCGTTCGCCAGTGGATTGGTCGATGATGATGTACGCCGTCTGGTTCGGGCAGTTGGCGCGCACTTCAACATCGGACAAATCGATGCCGGTCTCGTGCAGGCTTTCCATTTGCACGCGCCCGCGCTCATCGTCGCCGACGGTGCCGATGTATTTGACGCGCAGCCCGAGCTTGGCGACGGTCGCCAGCGCGCTGGCCACTTGCCCACCGGGACTCAATATTTCCGCCTCAAAGGGCACTTTTCCGGCATACGCCGGGAAGTGCGAAACAAGCAACAAAGTATCGGTGGCGTTGAGGCCGACACCCACCAAGTCGAATAATTTTGTAGAGTTCACTGGATCAGCGCGAGAATCGCTTTCGCGAGCGCATCGTCCTCCTTGACGATGTGAATCATTTCCGAAATGTGCCCTTCGCCGGGAATGTACACCAAATCCACCGCGTCGAAGGATCTCTTCAATGCATCGGCGAACTGGCGAGCCTGCAAGGGCAGCCCGAAATAATCCCACTGGCAATATGTCACCAGAAACGGAGGCGCCTGGGTGTGAACGTGCGCCATAGGCGACGCATCCGGTCCGGCGTCCTTGAATTCCTTGATCGCGGAAACGTCGTAAACGCCCGACAGCGCCGCCACGCCGCGGATGGACGAGACCGGAACGCCATATTTTTTCAAATACGAATCGTCGAGAGCAAGCAGCGCGACCAGGTGTCCTCCGGCGGAGTGCCCGGCCAGATAAATGCGGTCCGTATCGCCTCCGAACTGCCCGATGTGTTTTACTACCCAGGCGAACGCGGCCGCCGTATCTTCAATCTGCGCCGGATGCGGGTGCTGCGGCATCAGGCGGTAGCTAGGAATCGCGACGCCGATACCCATCTTCGCAAACCGGCTGCCCATCGCCGCGTACAACGAACGGTCGCCGGAGCGCCACGCGCCGCCATGAATGAACACCAGCACCGGAAAGTCTTTCTTGCCCTTGGGCAGGTAGAGATCCAGCTTGTGCTTGGACGCGTCGCCGGGCTCCCCGTCGGTATAAGTAATGTCCTTCTGGCGCTCGACATCCGGAGAAATTTCGCCCGCAGGCAGCATCAGGCCGCTGGTCTTCGAAACATAAATAGGATTGGCAAAAATCCACGGCCGGTCTTCTCCGTCCACCGTTAGCCACGCCTCCAGCCTGTACGAGCCCGGCTCCTTCGGCGAATAATCGAATCGCGCCGTGGTAGCCTCGGCCAACACGTTGCCGTCGTGGATCAGCTTTACTTTGGCAGCCACCGGCAGCACGGCGTGCAGCGTCACACCCGAGACGGCCATGCCGCCCATCGGGATGGTATCGCCCATGTCGAACAGGCCCAGATTATTTTCGGCGACGAACGCGAAGCCGGTGGGATCGCACAGCCAATCGTGCGCAACATAGGCGCGTCCTGCGGCCAGCGATTCGCGAATGGACGTTTCGGACAACTCGCGCGCCATGATGTGCGTGCTGACATGCCGGAACGCCACGGCATACGGATCGAACGTCACGCCGTTAAACACCTGGTTCTGATGTGCGTCATTGGCGGCGATGCCCGTGAACGGATGCGCCGGGATTTCTTTATCCCAGCGCGCCAGAAACTCCGGCAGAGCATCCGTGCCTGCGGCGAACACTTCGTCGGGAAAATCGCGCTGCTTCGATGCCAGCTTTTTCCACGCCCCGGGATCCTTCATCGCGGCCTGCAAATATGCGATCAGGTCCTTGTGAATTTCGGCGTCGGTGTGGCGATTGTAAATCTCCATCCCCTGAAAGCCAGCTGACGCCATGTCCGGACGCTCTTCGATATGCGACAAAAAACGCAGCTCCGGCCCGGCTTTAGTCGCCGGATAGCGCAGCAGATGATCGTCCTCGGACCCGGGGATGAATAGAACGCCTTCGCGCAGGCCCTCCCATGTATCCGGCTTCGGCCCGCGATGGTCGGTGAACATCACCACCTTCACTTCGGCGAGCTTGGCGGCGCTCAAAACCTCGGCGCGAGTACCCATGGTATGTGCGGCGTCCTCTGCGTGGACATGCAGAACGGCACGAAAGTCCTGGTAGATGCCCGCCGGAACCGGCGCATGCGTGCGAGCCTTCATCCAGGAAAGACGCTGCGCGTGAACGGCCTCGAGATGAGCGGAATCCAAGCGGTCGACGGCTGAGCGCGCGAACAGCGCCGTCGCGACGATGACCAGAAACAATGCCCGCACACTTTTATTCTACGCGACGAACTCAGTTCAGCTTCAATGGCGTTAAAATTCCATTTTTCTTCACGCCCAACTGAATCGGCCTCGGAGGCCCCCTGCGCGGCACCGTTACCTCCGCCCAGAGTTCTTCATCGGCGGGCCGGATCGACGGGTCGGTCACATGCTCCGGGATAAAATACGCCAGCCGCGCCTGCACCGCGCCGTTGACGATGACCGCGCCCTGTCCTTCGCCCGGCGCTGGCCTGGCCACCAGCTTGCCGTCCTCTATCGAATACATCGCCTGGCCGTAAACCGTCCCTGCGGAGAATCCGCGCGGTTCGGCATTCAGCGTCAGCGAAACGTAGCGGCCGCGCAACGGCAGATTGGGATCATACGGCGCGACGCGCACCCACAGCTTGGGCAGCGTTGCGCGGTCCAACAGCATTTTCCCGCCGACAGACACCACCATCAACGTCTGCACACCGCACAAAATCAGGCCTTTGGTGAACGCGTTCATCACGTGGAAACCCTCGCAACGGCGGTCAACTGGCGCACCAGTCTGCGCCGCAGCATTTCCAGGCCGAACCCTCCCGCCAGAAACAGGACACCCAATCCGATTAGGCTAGCCGATCTCCCGATTTTGTCCAACACGGAAGAAAAATAGAAGAACAAAACCGTCAGGGCGAAGCCCGCCATGGCGACATTCACCCGCTCTGTGCGCCGTTCGTACATGCCCCAAGCGACCAAGCCCGCCGACCCCATCACACACCACAAATAAATCAATGGGCTGTTCAAATTCCTCGACGCGAGGCTCAGCACCAGCACCCAGAGCGCGGCCACGGAGTTCATCCACGCCAATCTCCCGCGCAGCAGCAGCGCCACGGCCAGAGGCAACAGGTACGCCAGGCTATACGCCTCGCCCGACTCAGCCGCCGTCGCCGGATCGCCGAACTCACGCCCTAAGATCAGCACCAACGCCGCGGGCAGCAACGCGATGCCGCCAATCCACACTAGCGCGCGCGATTCCGGCGCGGTGAAATAGACAATCGCCAGCAGAAGCATTCCTTGCGACAATACACGCGCGATATAAGCCGAAGGATGCGCGTCCATCCACTCCGCGCCGATCCACGCCGGAGTCAGAATCGCGGCGAGGCTCATCTGCACCCAGTCGCGGCGCAAGGAATAGCCCACCCACGCGCCCGCCGCCCATAGCATCACGCCCAAAGGCCAATGCGCCTCAAGGTTGAAAATCTGTCCCGAGAGAAAAATCCCCGCGCCCAGCACCACCGTGCCGATGCCGTGGAGAGCCATCGCCAGAGGCTCCATTCGCGATGCCGTCCACGCGCCCGCTGCATGGAACACAGCAACCATCAACACCACCAGAGCGAAGCGTGTGGAGGGCCCCAGTTCATCCCAATGCGCGGAGACGAACAACAGCACGCCGGCCATCAACATGATCGCGCCGAAGGAGACGGCGGCGATGGCGGGCCAGCGCAATCCCGGTCGTTTCGCTTCGAAATCGCGGATGCGCGACGCCGCGGCGTCGTCGACCAGCCCCGCTTCTTGCCACCGGTTGAGTTGCTTCTCCCAGGCAAACATCCGCTTTGCATCATACCGCTAACGGCCGATTAGCCGCCGCGCAGCCAACTCCAGCGTCCGCACCACGCTAATTTTACTCGCGCCGTGCCTCAGGTCGTAGCCCAGGATCCCGGGAACTTCAGCAACATTTGCGGGCGGTTTCAGCGGCAGGTCCACCAGGTGCTTGGAGCCCATCAAACTCGAACAGTTTTGAGTTGGGGCGCGTCCATATTCTGCGCGCTGTTTCTTACGCCCGGCGTGAAGAATTTCGCTACGCCCGAACGGCACGCCGCAGACCTCCGCGCCGGGCTCGAAGTGTGATGCCGCGCTCATCGAAGGTAGCCCCCCACAGGCCTCTATCTGCCTTTCGAGCTGGTTACCGTTCGTCGGCCAATCGCACACAATCACGCGGTACTCGGCGGATCGCGTGTTTGTACTCGCCCAGATGATAAAGTAATCCAATGGGGACCACCAAGTGCCGCGAATGCGCCAGCGATCTTCCCGCAAACGCGCGTTTTTGCCTTGCCTGTGGAACTCCTCTGGCCGCCGATTCTACAGCCACCCAAACCGTGGCCGACGTGCGCGACAGTCCACCGACCTCCTCTCAACCACGGCTGCGCGTTTCCTCTAGCTCTTCTTCCTCCAGCGACGGACGTTTTGTGCCCGGCACCCTTCTCGCCGAGCGATACCGCATCGTGGCGAAGCTGGGCGCTGGAGGCATGGGCGAGGTCTACCGCGCCGATGATCTGGTGCTGGGCCAAACCGTTGCGCTGAAATTTCTTCCCGTCGAGGCCACCGATAATCCGCGGGCGCTCGACCGTTTCCGCAATGAAGTGCGTATCGCGCGCCAGGTCTCGCATCCTAACGTCTGCCGCGTCTACGACCTGGGTGAGATCAATGGCCAGCTTTACCTTTCGATGGAATACGTCGATGGAGAGGACCTCGGTGTGCTGCTGCGCCGCATCGGCCGCCTGCCCGACGCTAAGGCGCTGGAGATTGCGCGCAAGCTCTGTGCGGGCCTCGCCGCAGCGCATGAAAAAGGCGTCCTGCATCGCGACTTGAAGCCGGGCAACATCATGCTCGATGCGCGTGGCCAGGTGCTGATTACCGATTTCGGCCTCGCCGCGTTGGCCGGGCATGTGGAAGGCGCGGAGGTGCGCAATGGCACGCCCGCCTATATGGCACCGGAACAGCTCGACGGCAAAGAGGTCACCGTCCGCAGCGAAATTTATGCGCTCGGGCTGGTGCTGTACGAAGTGTTCACCGGCAAGCGACCCTTTGAAAGCGCTACCCTGGCCGACCTCGTCCGCACCCGCAACGAAAGCCAGCCGCCCAGCCCGTCCACGCTGGTGCCCGATCTGGACGACGCCGTGGAGCGCGTCATTATGCGCTGCCTGGCGCGCGATCCCGCACAGCGTCCCGCGTCAGCGCTCGCCGTTTCCGCCGCGCTACCCGGAGGCGATCCTCTGGCCGCCGCGCTCGCCGCCGGCGAAACGCCATCGCCTGAAATGGTGGCCGCCGCCGCGGACACGTCGGGCCTCCAGCCGCGCATCGCCTTTCTCGGCCTCGGGTTTATCGTTGTGGCGCTGGCCATCTTCACCGCCGTGAACAGCCGCCAGAACGGCCTCGAAATCGGAGGCTACAACACCTCGCCCGATGTGTTCCGCCATAACGCCCAGAAAATGTTCGCCGATCTCGGCTACACCGGCATGGTGGCCGATTCCACCGAAGGCCTCCAATACTGGTCCGAAGCGCTGAACTACGCCGAGGAGCACACCGCAGGCAGACCCGATTGGCCGTCGATCCTCAAGAAGCGGCCGCGCACCCTGGTCTTCTGGTATCGCGAAAGCCCCCGCCCGATGATCCCCGCGTGGTGGCGCGATCAGAGCATGACGCCCGGCATCCCTCAAACCGATGAACCGGCGCGCGACACGCCCGGCATGCGCATGGTGGACATCGACGATCAGGGGCGTCTGCTGTATTTAGAGGCGATCCCGTTCCAGTTGCAGACACCCGCCGACAAGCCCATGCCCGTCGATTGGGAGCAGTTATTTCGCCTCGCGGGCCTCGATATTTCGCAGTTTCAAAGGGCCGAGCCGATGTGGGCCTCGCCCGGTGCATCCGACCAGCGGGCTGCCTGGACCGGCGTGATCCCCGGCACCGATTATCCACTCCGCATCGAAGCCGCCGGATGGCTCGGCAAGCCCGTGTACTTCCAGATGGTCGAGCCGTGGACCAAACCCGCCGAGGCGCAGATGCTCTCGGCAGGACAGAAAGCGCGCATCGGCGTGTTCATCCTCCTGACCGCGGTGGTGTTTATCATCCCTGCGTTCATTGCATGGCGGAACATCCGGCGCGGGAAAGCGGATCGCCGCGGCGCGCTGCGTCTGGCCGTCGGCATGTTTCTGGCCTATATTCTGCTGTGGGTTTTCCGATCCCATTTCACTGCCGCCTTCGGAGAGTTTGCGCTACTGCTGATGGCGCTCGCGACGTCGTTGTTCAACGCCGCCACCGTCTGGACGCTGTACCTTGCGCTTGAGCCTTATATCCGCCGCCACTGGCCCCAATCCATCATTTCCTGGGCGCGCATTCTGGAGGGCAAACTCCACGACCCCGCCGTCGGCAAGGATGTGTTGTTCGGCATCGTCATGGGCATGTTGTGGGCGCTGCTGTTCTCCGCGCAGTCCATCATTCACCGTGCCCTCGGCATTCAGCCGGATTTCGACAACACCGACTATCTGCTGGGCGCGCGCAGCGTGCTGGGCGCGTGGCTTACACAGGTGCCCGTTTCTGTGACCAGTACACTAATCTTCTTCTTCCTGCTGTTCATTCTGCGCGTGCTCCTGAGGAACCAGTGGGCCGCCGCGGCCGTGTATGTCGCGCTGTGGACGCTGCTGCAGTCGCTCGGTAGCCGTCATCCGTGGATCGACGGCGGCGTTTCGGCGGCCATCTACTCCATCGCCGCCGTGGCGATCGTCCGCTTCGGCCTGGTGACGCTGGCCGTCGCCGTGTTCACAGCCGATACGTTGGGCAACCTGCCCGTGACCACCAATACCCAGGTATGGTATTTCCCGGCCATGATTTTCGCGCTGGCATCCATAGCGGTCTTCGCGCTGTGGTCCTTCCGCAGCGCCACTGCGGGCCGGAAGTTGATCTCCGCCGACTTGCTGGACTAATCCATAGCGGTGCGCGGCGAACAGGACAGATAGGATGAGCGGGCTGGCCTCCTATCCGCGGCGGTAAGCTCGCTGGTGAGAGTATGCGCACTCCAAAAATGGGTGCAGAAAGCTCTAGCCCTTGATCCCGTCGAACGCCAGCTCAATCTCTTTCTTCGCCTCCGGACCGATCGGCACCAGTGGCAGCCGCGGGATGCCTCCGTAGTAGCCGTTCAAATCCATCGCGTATTTGAGGCCTGGGATGCCATACTTCGCCGTCACCAGTTGCGCGGCGCGGGCGATGCGATTCTGCCAGTCCATCGCAGCTTCGGTTTCGCGCGTGCGATGCGCTTCGTAGATGGCGATCACCGAATACGGAGCCGCATTGGCGTAAGCCAGCACCGCTCCCACCGCGCCGACCGCTAGCGAAGGCGCAAGCGTCGGAGCCGATCCCACTAAAACCTGGAAGCCCTTCTTCACCTCGCGGATCATCTGCATCACCTTCTCAAGATTGCCCGAGCTCTCCTTGATGGCGATGATGTTCGGATGCTCCGAGAGCGCGGCCACGGCGGCGGGCGAAATATCCACGCCGGTCACCTGCGGCCAGTTGTAAATCATCAAAGGGATTTTCGTTTGATCGGCCACAGCGCGGAAATACAGCATCTGCGCATCGTCCCGATTGATCTGGTTGCGGTAATAAAACGGCGTCCGGACCATCGCGGCTTTGTAGCCGATTTCGGCCGCGCGATTGGTCAGTTCCACCGTCTCGCGGACGCTTTCGACGCCCGTGCCCGCGATCAGCAGCTTGGTTGGCGCGGCGTATTGCGCCACCCACTCCCACAGGCGCGTCTTTTCCTCAGTGGTGAGGTAAACGCTTTCGCCCGTCGATCCGCAGACTACATAGCCCGCAAGCCCGGTGAGGTTCCACTTCTCGACGTTGTGCTGGACCTTAACCTTATACAGGTCGCCATGATGATCGAAAGGGGTCGCGAGCGGAGGGAAAATACCGTGCAGCTTTAACATGAGGGGATGAGGCGGGCCAGTTTCCCGGCCCGCCCGAAAAAACTAACCTTTAACGAACACGATCAACAGCGTGAAAATGGCCAGCGATTCGATGAACGCCAGACCCAGCACGAGCAGCGTCTGAATGCCCGCCCGCGCTCCTGGATTCCGCGCCACGGCTTCCGCCGCGCTCGCCACAGCCTTGCCCTGGCCGAGTCCGCACAGGCCCGAAGCGATGGCCATGCCGACCACCAGGCCAACCGTCCGCAACTCGCCTGCGCTGACGCCACTCGCCGCCGTTCCTTGCGCGAACGCGGGAACCACCGCGATCACCAGGAACAAAATCATCAGCATCATTACTTTGCTACGCATTTGTTTCTTCTCCTTCTAAAAATTCCGCCCAGGAGGTGGTTCCCATCCAGCGTTGGGACGCGGAGGGCTCACACTGCGGCGGTCACTACAAACTCTAATGCTCTTCCGAAGTCGCGCCGCCCAGATAAATCGTCAGCAGCAGCGTGAACACATACGCCTGCACCAGCGCCACAAACACGTGGAGCAGCATGAAAATTACCGGGATCACCAGGTACGTGAGCTTCAGGAACACGCCCGTCACCTGCTCCCCCGCGAACATGTTGCCAAACAAACGAACGCTGAGCGATAAGGGCCGCACAAAATGGCTGATAATCTCAATCGGGATCATCAGCGGTGCGAGCCACGCCACCGGTCCCATGAACTGCTTCAGATACCCGAAGCCGAACGCCTTGAAGCCCACCGCGTTGTAATACAGGAACGTCGGAATGGCCAGGCCCACTGTGACGTAAATATAGTTGGTCGGCGACTCCAGGCCGGGGACGATGCCGATCAGGTTCATCGACAAAATGAAAATAAAGATCGTGCCGACGTAGTAGACGAATTTCTCGCCGTGATGGACGCCCACCTGTTTAATGGTGTCGTCGATAAATTCGTAGATCAGCTCAAAGATGTGCTGTAGCACACCCGGCTTGTCCGTGGACAAACTGCTGCGCACCAGCGCCGCCGCGATCATCAGCAGCGCGACGACGAGAATTTCCATCACCAGCCAGTTGGTCCACGGCTTCACGGGATTTTCCGCCGCTGTTCCCACCATGCGCAGGATTGCATTGGCCGGCGCGGCCAGATGTTCGTTGAACAGCGCGGTTAGCGCCAGCTCATGTTCTGCTGCCATAACGTTGTTTGATTATTTTCGGATTCCCCAGAGGAGTTCTAAAACCAGAGCGGCAAAGGAGGTCAGCAGCCCTATAATCAGCACCCCCGGAGTGCTTTTCAAAAACTCAATAATAACATAGATCGCCACGCCGATCAGCACATAGCGCAGCGCCAAAAACACCGCCGATCCCATCGCCGGAGGCTTCCCCGTTTCGCCGATCGACCCCGCCAGGCGCGTCCAGGAATAGTAGCTGCCCAGCGAAATGGTCGAGCCGCAGGCGAATCCAGCGGCGTCGCGCAGACCGAGCTTCAAAAGCACAGCGACCGTCCCCGCAGCGCCCAGCGCCATGCCGATCCGCAGCACTCTGCCGTGAGAAATGTCCACGTTTTATTTCTCGCGCGAGTCCCGAACCAGTTGCCGGATCAGCTCGGCGAATCCGCTGACAATGCCTAGGATCAGGAATACGATCTTCAGATACGTCGTGCCCAGCCATTTATCCAGGCCATAGCCGATCAGGTATCCCGCAAACGTGGTGCCGGGCAGCATGGTGGCGAACGCCGTGTAACGCATCGCGGATGCCATGAAGCCGTCGTTCTTTTCCTTCACTGTTTAGAGTGTAGAATGATCGCGGCCCTGGCGGCGGTTTCATTTACCAAAAAGCCCATTTTGGGATGCGATGGCTCCATGTCCGGCGCGATGCCGTATTCGGTGAGCGTCTCAGTAGTCGTCGGGCCGACCGACGCCACGACGATTTTCTTCAGCGCCGCGCGCATCGCGTCTTCCACGCCTTCCTCCGCCGCGATCCGCAGCAGATGAGGCACCTGGATCGAGGTCGTGAACAGCACCACATCAAACCGGCCCTGCGCCAGAAGCTTCGCCCCTTCACGCAGCGGCCGAGTGTCCTCGGGCAACGCCCATTGATACACCGGAACCGCGCTGACCTCGGCGCCGCGCGCCCGCAGTCCGTCAATCAATTCCGTCGCCGGGCGGCCATATTCCTGCACGACGATTTTCCGCTCCGCGCGGCCTTCGATGGTCTTCAGAATTTCTCGCCACGTATTCGGCTCCGGCACCGTGACCGCGGCCGGGATGCCCCACTCGCGCAGCACCGACATCGGTTTCGACCCACGCGCGACCACCGCCAGTTTCCGCAGAGCATTTTTAAACGCGTCTTCGGGATAGCGGGTACACAGCGCGTCATTCAGCAGCCGCGTGCCGACGCCGGTCAGCAGCACGATCATCTCGTACTCCCCCGCGAACAGTTTTTCGGCAAACGCAAACGCTTGCGGATTGTCGGTGAGAGGAACTTCGCGCATCGACCGAGCGACGAAAGGCTCGCCGTGCTGGGCGCGGATCAGCTTCTCGATTTCCGGTGCGCGCCGGCTCTCGAGCGACAGAACCCGCAGTCCCTGAAACGACACGTTACTGCGCGGGCTTGGTCTCGGCCGGAGGAGCCATGGCCGGTTCATGCGTGCCGCGATGGCAGGTGTAGCACGTCACGTGCTCCTTGCCGTCGGGGAATTTCGCGTTGATTTCCTTGGTCATGGTGATCATCTTGCGCGCGATCCCTTTGTGCTCGTTCGCATCGCTGGCGAAATCGCCCTGTACATGGCACATCCCGCACTTGCCGCCCAGCGCGGTGGCGTATTTCTGCATCACGCCGCTGTGCAGTTCATCCACGGTGAGCACCTGCAGGTTCTTCGGCGGAGGATGCGCGCCCTTGTCCTGAGGAGCCTGGGCCAGAAGCATCATCGAAAAAACAGCAAAAGCGGTAACTGTGCCTAGAATGCGCATTCATGTATCATACACAAGTCGGCGGGCCTGTTGCGAACCGGCAAAGGGGATGAAAATGTCAGACAACAAACAGATCGCTCAGTCTTTCTATGACGCCGTGGCCACCGGCAATGTGCCGGTGGTCTTGAGCCTGCTCGACGCGCAATGCACTTGGAACGAAGCGGAGAGCTTCATCTACGCCGACGGCAATCCGTACGTAGGACCGCAGGCCATTTTGATGGGTGTCTTCGCCCGCCTCGCCGGCGAATGGAACGGCTTTTCCGCTACGCCGGAAACCATGATCGCCGAAGGCGACACCGTCATCATCCAAGGCCGCTACCGCGCCACCCACAAGGAGACGGGCAAGAAAGTGGACGCCCAGTTCGCCCACGCCGTCGCCCTAAGAGAAGGAAAAATCTTTAAATTCCAACAATATACAGACACAGCGCAATTCCGCGACGTAGCGGCGTAGCGGATGACTCCATTTTCCTCTTGACCACAATCGCAAATTGCAATATTCTGATTGCGGATTGCAATAATGCGCCTGGGAGAAAAAATCCGCTACCTGCGGCTGGTCGAGGGAACCCTGCGAGGCCTGGACCGGGAAATGACCCAGCAGGAAGTGGTCCGCGCCATCGCCCGGCAGATGAAGCGCTCCATCAGCCAGTCGTATCTGTCGCAGATCGAGAGCGGCGCGAGACCTCATCTCACCAACTCTACGCGTATGCTGCTGGCCAAGTTTTTCGGCGTCCATCCGGGCTACCTGGTGGACGATCCGGAGGGCTTTCATACGGAGCTGGTGAGCGGCGTGCGCGTCGAAGAAGACCAGCTTGATCTATGGCTGATCGGCGGGGCGGAGCGGTTCGCGCGCGACCATCAGGTGAGCCTGGCGCTGCTGGCGCTGGCCAAACATAACGATTCGCGCAAGTGCCTGGTGCTGTTGCGCGAAATTCTGGAGACGCCGGAGCTGGTCGACCGGCTGCTCGCCGTGCTGCATCCGCAATCGCGTTTAAAGGAGGCGGTATGAACTGGGAACAGTTTTATCTGTCGACCTTCATCATCGGCGTGAGTGTGAGCCTGGTGATGTTCCTGGCCGGCAGCATCCGCATGTCGCATTTCCATATTCATGCGCACCATCCGGGCTTTGGGCGCCTGCTCAATCCGGCCATCGTGATGGTGTTTCTAGCCTGGTTCGGCGGCACGGGCTTCATCATCGAGCGCTACTCCAGCTTGTGGACCTATCTGGCTCTCTTTTTAGCGACCCTTGGCGGACTCGCGGGCGCGGGCGCGATTTTCTGGTCGGTGGCCAAGCTGACCGTGAACGATAAGGCTCTGGATCCGGCCGATTACGACATGATCGGCGTGCTGGGGAAAATCGCCAGCCCGATTCGCGCCGGAGGCACCGGCGAAATGATCTATTCCCGCCACGGAGCGCGCCGCGCGATTGCCGCGCGCAGCGAAGATGGCACGGGAATTCCCCGCGACACCGAAGTGGTGGTGACGCGCTTTGAGAAAGGCATCGCCTACGTGCGCCTCTGGGACGAGATGCGCGGCGATTGAGAGAAGGACGGAGGGTTTATGGAAGTTCTGAAAGCATGGCCTGTCATCGTTGTATTGGGTTTTCTGGTGGCGATTCTGGCGCTGACGTCGCTGGCGAGGGTGTACCGCAAGGTGGGTCCTCATCAGGCGCTGGTGGTTTATGGATACCGCAACACGCGAATCATCAAGGGCGGAGGAACGTTCATCCTGCCGATGTTTGAAACGTACCGCGATTTGTCCTTGCAGCTGATGTCGTTCGACGTCGCGCCGCAGCAGGAGCTGTACACGCAGCAGGGCGTCGCCGTGACGGTGGAAGCCGTTTCGCAGATCAAAGTGAAGTCCGATCCCGAATCGATCATCACCGCGGCCGAGCAGTTTCTGACCAAGAATGACGACGAGCGGCAGGGCTTGATCAAGCTCGTTATGGAAGGCCACCTCCGCGGCATCATTGGGCAGCTTTCGGTCGAGCAGATCGTGAAAGAGCCAGAAATGGTGGGTGATCGCGTGCGCGCCACCTGCGCCGACGACATGACCAAGATGGGCCTGGAAGTAATTTCATTCACCATCAAGGAAATTCGCGACAAGAACGATTACATCACCAACATGGGCCGTCCGGACGTGGCGCGGGTAAAGCGCGACGCCGAGATCGCGACCGCCGAAGCCGAGCGCGACACGGCCATCAAGCGCGCCGAGGCATCGCGCGCCTCCGCCGTCGCCACCGCGCAGGCCGATCAGGAGCGCGTGCTTGCCCAGACGCTCTCTTTGGCGAAGCAGGCCGAATCCCAGCGCGATCTGGAAGTGAAGAAGGCGCAGTACCTGGAAATGACCAAGCGCCAGCAGGCGCAGGCCGACAAAGCCTACGACATCCAGGCCAACATCATGCAGCAGCAGGTGGTGGCCGAGGAAGTGAAGGTCCTGCAGGTGCAGAAGGAAGGCGAAATCAAAGTGCAGGAAGCGGAGATCCTGCGCCATGAACGCGAACTGACCGCGACCGTGCAGAAAGGCGCGGAGGCCGAGCGCAAGCGCATTGAAACGCTGGCCGCCGCCGACCGCCAGCGCAACATCTGGGAAGCCGAAGGCCGCGCATCGTCCATCCGCACGCAAGGCGAGGCGGAGGCCGAGATCATCCTGAAGAAAGGCGAGGCCGAGGCGAAGGCGATGAACGTCAAAGCCGAGGCGTATCAGGAATGGAACCAGGCCGCGGTCGTCGATAAGCTGCTCAGCAACATGCCGGAGATCGTGCGGGCGCTGGCCGCTCCGCTGGCCAACATCGACAAGATCACCATTGTCTCGACCGGCAACGGTCCCACCGCAGGCATGAATAAGATCACCGGAGATATGACGGAAATGGCGGCGCAAATCCCCGCCCTGTTTGAAACACTCAGCGGCATGAAGATGTCGGAGCTGTTAGGCAAAGTGAGAGACATCAAAGAATCGCCCAAAAAGGAGTAACGTATGGCCTTGTTAGAACGTGTGGCGACGCTGGTTCGCGCAAATCTGAACGATTTGATCGACAAAGCGGAAGATCCCGAGAAGCTGATCAAGCAGGTGATTCTGGACATGCAGAACCAGTTGCTGCAGGTGAAGACGCAGGTGGCGATCTCGATCGCCGACCAGCACCTGCTGATCAAGAAGCAAAAAGAACATGAGGATGCCGCCGAAGAATGGGTTCGCAAAGCCGAGCTGGCGGTGGAAAAGAAGCAGGACGACCTGGCGCGCGC
>Ga0209698_10002193_pt1 | contig 22277 bp, 20 predicted proteins | sample LitLauG_LLR_2012_FD_187203 | JGI IMG/M metagenome (GOLD analysis project Ga0209698, IMG submission 187203) | Freshwater sediment microbial communities from Pennsylvania, USA - Little Laurel Run_MetaG_LLR_2012 (SPAdes) (version 2) | ecosystem: Environmental > Aquatic > Freshwater > Creek >...
CACTCCTTTTCCGCTCTGGTGAGCGTCGATGATCGTCATTCCACTGGTCAGCGGTACCTTGCTGACGCCCTTGTGGAAGACTTCTCCCTCGAGCTCCACTGATCCCATCACGCCATTGTTCTCAACTCGCAGTTTCACATCGGCATGCTTGATGGAGTAGGGAAGTGGCGCGGCGTCTGGCTTCTTCGGCGGCTTCGCCGCCCGTTCAACGAGCTTGTTGTATTCATCCAGCGTGAGCGTGACGTTGCCGGGATCGGGCAGGGGCAGTGCGGATTTGTCCTGCGCCCAGCACAAAGACATCAAACCCATACATCCAACCACAATTGACGCAATCATTCTGCTCTTCATCGCACACCTCCCTTTTTGTCGCGCTGGAAGCTGAATTCTGCTGCAGGGGATTGATTCTCACTGGTGAGTTCGGAGACCAGATAGATCGATGGACCAAACGCCGGGAAATCGATGTTAACCGGCACAATGCCAGTTACTCTGCCCGCCATCGACTTCGACTTGAAACTGTCGAGCAGCGCCTGGGTGGCGTCTTTCTTTTCTTTATCGTCATTGCTTTGCAGCTTTGCGAACTGCTCCAAGCGGTCGGACTGTTGCGGGGATGCGGTCGGGGATGGCGAGTTCGCTACAATGGCACCATCGACCACCACGCTTCCTACTCCGCCGCCAATTCCAGCACTTTCCCATGCCGTCGGCGTCAAAGCCGCCGAAATCGGGCCCTGATACTCCTGGGTGCGGAACGTCCCGGGCTCCGCCGCCACTCGGAACATGGGAGGGTAATAGAACAGCACGCCAGTGCGCGAAATCGGCAGATCCAGCGCGGGTAACGTCACGGTCTGCTTCCCCTTGTCCTGCCACGCGGGTGCCTTCGTGACGTACATCAGTTCGACAACGAAGGCAGGTGCGTCCTCACCGCCGCGCGACTTTTCGAGTGGCAGCAAGAGACTTCCATCGGGCGACTGACCGGGACGAGCCGGCCTTCCGCCCAGCGATGCGCTCCATACCGAGGCCCCCGGCGGCAGCGCAATCTTGACGAAGTTCCGCTGGTTGTTGCGCACCGCATACCGGGCCTGCACCAGTTCCTTTCCATCGGCGCTCATCAGAATGTCGTAGCGGGCTTCCTCGATGTTGGCCATCAGCACGGCCTGCTGGTCATAGCGTGCCACGTTCACACTCAATGTGCGGGTCGTGCCGGCTTCACCCATGCGCGCCCGAAAGGCAGCCAGGGCAGGCGATTGGCGGCTCGCGATCATCTCGCCGAGGTCGCTGGCGTCCGCGTCTTCGAGTCCTTGCGCTTTCTGATCCTTGATCTCGCCGGCCCCGAGAATTTCCACGGCGACTCCGCCGCTATCACGTTCGGTGTGCAGAAGCCTCAACAATGGAATGTAAATGATTCCATCGCGGGGCAACCGGGCCTCACCGTTGATCACAAACCGTGCGCTATGCTCCACCGGTTCGAGGAAGGTGATCGCAAGCTCGCCGTTCTTCATCTCCCAGTCGGCGACCATCGCGCCTGACACTTGATTGATGGTGACCTTTTCCGGAAGCTGAATCCGCGCCTCGCGCGCGGCGCCCTGCAAAATCTCGAGGCTCGCTTCCGCGTAGACGGCAGTCGAATCCTCACCCAGGCTGGTCAGCTGTGTAAGCGATCCCCGCATCCGCAATGGGAGTTCGATGTGGTGATCCTCGGTCTTTTTCCGCCAGGTAAGCGTGAGCGCCTCATTGCCACGGCCATAGGCGAGCCACTTGGTTTCGCCGGACGTTTCCGACTTCTCGGAGAGGATGCCTCCGTCGACTCTCAGATCAATTCCTTGTCGTGGCAGTTCTACCGACGCACGCGTCACACCGGATTCCGTAGCAGGAAGGGAAATGCTCTCATCGCCGGTTGACGTCGTAACGGGTACGTCGACATCGAGTGCCAGAACCCAGCGTCCCGGATGGGAAAGGAGGGCGGAGAGGTGTCCTGCACCTTTTCCCTGCGGAGCCGGCACGAGCGACACCAGCTTGCCGTCGAGTCGCGCCTCGCGAACCAGCAGTCCTGCTGGAACTGGAACGCGCACCCAGCCATCTTTCAGAACATCAACCGTGAGATTGGCGCGCCCTGCCGCCAGGTCGCCGGTGACATGCAAGTCGTAATCGACCCGCGTCAGCGTCGCATCGAGCGGAGGCGGCTCTGGATCGTGCTCCACCGGGTAGGCCTTCGCGCGTAGCACTCGGTATTCTTCGACGGGGATTACCACCCATCCCGCCGCGTGAGCGGAGTCTGCAGGCTTTTCCTGGGCTTGCGCCGCGACAACAGAACAAATGCACGCGGACGCAAGGCAGGGAAGCAATCGCCTCAGAGCACCTTTTCTGAGATCCAAAACTACCGAGAGAATCGACATTTTCATGGTTCAACCCTCACTCCAACAGTTCCGGTGATGCGCTGGATTTCTGGGGAGATATCTGGGCGGCCGCAACCGCTCAGAGTAAGAATGGTGGGCGACCCGAAAATTGCAGACATTTTGCGCGGGTTACTTTGGGAACCCAGATTCGGCTGGCGGTGATCTAGCGCGTTTCTGCTGTACCATTGCAGGTCGAATCAGGTAGCGCCGCCGTCTCGGCGGCTGTCGGGGCGGCGTCTCGCCGCCACTGCCGGGCGCTTCCGAGAGCTGGAGGTCCGATTGGCTTTCAACACAGAGGAGTCACGTCAACTCTACGAGCGCACGGTGGGAGCGCTGATCGAGGCCAGCAGTTCCTCCTCTCGCGGCCCGGCGAACTTCGGCAAATACCCCATCTTCATGGAGCGCGGCCGAGGCTCTCGCATCTACGACGTCGATGGCAACGAGTACATCGACTGGATGATGGCCTTCGGCGCGCTGCCCTTGGGCCACGCGCATCCTGAGGTCGTCGAAGCCATCACTGGCGCCGCCGCAACCGGAGCACACTTTGCCACCGCCACGCCAGTTGAATTGGAAGTGGCGGAGATGCTGCAAAGCATCGTTCGCAACGCGGAACGCGTGCGCTTCGCCAACACCGGGACCGAAGCGGTCATGGCAGCGATCCGCCTGGCGCGTGGCGTGACCGGGCGCCCGAAGATTCTCAAGTTCGAGGGGCACTACCATGGCTGGCACGACGACCTGCTGGTCAGTTCCAACGTGATGCCGGTGAGCGCTCTGGGATTGCGCAGTGACCCCGTGAAAATTCCGGACAGTTCCGGACTGAATCGAAGCGCGCTCGACGACACGATCGTTGTCCCGTGGAATGATCTGCCAGCGCTCCAGCGTGCCGTTGAGAATCATCCCGGGCAGATTGCAGCGATTATCACTGAAGGCATCATGGCCAACATGGGTGTAATTCCTCCCTCGAAAGGATATCTGCAGGGCCTGCAGGACCTCGCCAAGGCCAATGGCATTCTTTTCATCCTCGATGAAACGGTAACCGGATTCCGCATCGCTCCCGGAGGCTGCCAGGAATACTACAAACTCTCTCCGGACCTTGTGACCTTCGGCAAAGCGCTCGGCTGCGGCTTGCCCGTCGCTGCCTTATGCGGCCGCGCCGAAGTCATGGACGCCCTGCAGTGGGGCGGCGTTCTGCACTACGGCACACACAACGGATCGCGCATCGGAATGTACGCTGCCAGGGCTAACCTGCGGGTACTGACTCGCGACAACAACGCCGCCTTCCGCCATACGTTTCAGATTGCGGAGCGGTTGTGCGAGGGGTACAGATACGTGTTCCGGAAGAAGGGTGTAGCGGCGGTCGTGCAGAATGTCGGTCCGATGTTTCAGGTGATGTTCACCGATCAGCCCGCAATCCGCGACTATCGGGAGTTTTGCCAGCACGTCAACCGCGCGGCATTTCAGAAATTTGTGTTGTCGCTGTTTGAATTCGGTGTGTACGCGTCACCGTCGGCCGCGCTGCATTCGATTGTGACGCTGGCCCACACGGATGAGGACGTTGAGCGCACGCTGGAAGCGGCGGAGAAGGCGCTGGACGCCTCGACTGAGGCTGTCGCATGACTGCGGGGGATACCAAGATCGCGGAACAAGCCGCGAAGCTTGTTTCACTGAAATCCAAGGTCGCCGTGGTTACCGGCGCCGCATCAGGAATCGGGCGCGGCATCGCCATGCGTATATCTGAGATGGGGGCATTCGTCTCCGTGCTCGACATCGATGCGAAGAAGGGTGAAGAGACTGCGGCGGAAATTCGAAACCAGGGCGGGGAGGCGCTCTTCACCAAATGCGACGTCCGCAGCGCCGCCGATTGCCATCACGCGGTCGAGACAGCAATCAGCAAGTGGGGCCGTATCGACATCCTCTGCAACTGCGCCGGCATCGCCATTCGCAAAGACGTGGTGGATCTCACCGAGGAAGAGTGGGACCGCACTCTAGACATCACGGTCAAGGGAATCTATCTGCTCTCGCATGAAGTGGTGCCGCATATGATTCGCGCGGGCGGAGGCAGCATCATCAACATCGGCTCAGGCTGGTCGCTCAAGGGAGGCCCTCGCGCTGCCGCTTACTGCGCGGCCAAGGGCGGCGCTGTGAACCTCACGCGCGCAATGGCCATCGACCACGGCAAGCACAACATCCGCGTGAATTGCGTCTGTCCCGGCGACGTCGACACGCCCATGCTGCGTAGCGAATGCGCCCAGCTCGGTGAAGATGCGCAGACCTTCATGCGGGAAGCCGCCAACCGCCCGCTCGCGCGTGTCGGCACGCCAGAAGACATCGCAAATGCAGTGTTGTTTCTGGCAAGCCCGATGTCGAGTTGGATAACGGGTGCCGCCCTGGTCGTCGACGGCGGCGGATTAGCGTAGCGCCGGCGTCTCGCCGGCTGTGGCGGGGACGTCTCGTCCCCGCATGCGAGGGCAAGATGCCCTCGCGACAGCCGCCGGGACGGCGGCGCTACGATCGTCTCTGCCGCGCCGCCTCGTACAGCACGATGCTACCCGCGACCCCTGCATTCAGCGATTCCACTTGCGGCGAATGCGGGATTGCAACTAATTCGTCCACCTGCGCCATCAAGTTGCGCGGAAGCCCCGAGCCCTCGCTTCCAATGAAGACTGCTGAAGGCCCCGTAAGCCGCGCCTGATCGATCGGTGTTCCTTTGTGCGAGGAGGTCGCAATCATTCGCACGCTTTGAGCGCGAAACTTGGCTGTGATCTCTTCCGTCCCGCCCGCAGTCTTCGTGAGAACGACCGGCAGGCGAAAAATCGAACCTGCCGAGGCTCGAATCACCTTCGTGTTGAACGGGCTCACGGTGCCTTCTCCCAGCACCACGCCGGCGCTGCCGAATGCTTCAGCAGAACGCAAGATGGTCCCCAGGTTCCCCGGATCCTGCAATCCGACCGCAACGATTACCGGCCCGACCTGCAAGCGCTCCAGAATGTCGTCCAGGGAGAACTCGCGAAGCTTCACGAGTGCGGCTACTCCCTGGGGCGTTTCGGTAGGCACGGCCCCGTCGAAAATCTTGTCGGGAATCAGCAAGGTTTCTACGTGCGACCCGATCTGCGGCAGGAGGCGCTCAGCCATGCTCTGCGCCGATTCCCGGAAGAAGACGGCTCGAAACTTCAAGCCGCTCCGAATCGCCTCCTCAACAACACGGAGGCCCTCAATCGCGCAGTCGCCGCCCTCGGTGCGTTCCCCGCGCGCAAAAGCCTGGCGGAGTTCCTTTACGAGAGGATTGTGACGTCCTTCGATCCGGCGAAGCCGATGCTGACCGGGTTTGACATCTGAGACTTTAGCCATAAGTCTGTTCTGGACGACCGCTGAATCCATCCACGCGATAGGTACCCCTCGACTTCGCTCAGGGCAGGCTAAGGGTACACGAAGTCCAAGGCGCTTCCTGCAAATAACTTCCTGCCCTTCGTGGTTCGCAATTGCCGTATTATGATAGGTTCCGCCGTCAATCTTAATCTGCTTTAGCAATTACAGAAGGAGCGCCGTGCGCGCCGAAATCCTAAAGATCAACTCCGAGAATCCCGAAACCTCTCTTGTGAAGTACGCCGCCGATCAGATCCGGTCCGGCGAAGTCCTGGGCATGCCTACCGATACGTTCTATGGCCTGGCCGCCGATCCCTTCAACCTGCGCGCGGTGGACAAGGTCTATGACATCAAGACGCGTTCCCGGCATAAACCACTTTCGCTGCTGATCGAGAGCACCGATCAGGCGGAGGAACTGGCGAAACCGCTACCTGAAGAATTTTACGCGTTGGCTCGTAAGTTCTGGCCTGGCCCGCTGACCATCATCGTCAAGGCTGGCTCGCGTTTGCCTCTTAAAGTAACGGCAAATACGGGCAACGTCGCTCTGCGCGTGCCGAACGCGAAGATTCCCCTGGCCGTCGTGACTGCGGCCGCGATCCCGATCACGGCGACTTCCGCCAACCTGAGCGGCGCGGCCGAATGCACCAGCGCCGAGCAGGTGCGCGACCAGCTGCAAGGGCGCATCAACATCATTGTCGATGGAGGTGCCTCTCCCCGCGACGTCGCCTCGACCATCGTTGACTTGAGCGATGAGAACGCGCGCTGGCGGGTTATCCGCGAAGGGGCGATTCCCGCCGACGACATCTCAAAATTTTTCGCCCAGGGATGAGCGTGAGGGTTAACCGTAAAGGATGATCGACGAGCCCGCCAAACGGCATCGACCACGACGCTCGTGGCTTCGTCTGCTGATTTTTGTAGTCCTCGTTCTGCTTGCATTTTTCGCCAGCACTGCTTTTCAGGTCGTCCGCAGCGCATCCTTGCAAGAAACTCACCCAGCCGACGCGATCGTCGTGTTCGGGGCTGCGGAGTACTATGGACGGCCCTCTCCGGTCCTGCGGGCGCGACTCAACCACGCATTCGATCTCTACCAGCTTCACCTTGCGCCCGTGATCATTACGACCGGCGGAGCGGCAGACGACCCGAAATATTCGGAAGGGGGCGTGGGCCAGGATCACCTGCACAAACTCGGAGTGCCCGAGAGTGCCCTGATCGCTGAAACGCAAGGATCGAACACGGCGGAATCCGCGCGCCGCGTCGCCGTGATCATGCACGCCAACGGGCTGCGAAGCTGCATCGCCGTCAGCGATGCCTATCACGTTTTTCGAATCCGCAAACTACTCGAGCATGAGGGCGTCGGCCCCGTCTATATTGCTCCCCGGCCGGATTCGCTGCCGCGCAGCGTGGCACAACGCATGCTCGCGGTGCTACGCGAATCGACGAGCTACGTGTTATGGCGGATTGGAATCACCTGAGACGCTGAAGCTTCGTTTAAAACTTGTCGACTCCGTTGGTGGTGCGGACCTTGAACCAGTCGTAACGAAAATTATTCATCATCAGCGCATTCCGGATTCTCATGAACGCCTGCTGGATGCGCGATTCGACGTTGAGATTCTTGGAGATTTGAATCTGATCGCTGCGCGCCCCGCGCTGCTCCGCCATTTGCCGGTTGCGACACTGCTGGTAGTCCTGGCTCTCCATGCACAGTTCGTATCCATTGCTGGTGTTCGCATCGCGAAGAACTCGCGTTTCGATATTGTTCTGGATCGCTGCCGCCAGAATGTCGTCGTAGCGCTCGTACCAGAGACGCACCAGTTTCTCGGTCTGCTCGGCTGTGTGGTTCGCTCTGTACGCGGTAATAGCCGCGATGATCTGATCCGCGTTTTCCGTCCCTTCCATTTTCAATCGCGGCAGGGGGCCCGACCAGGCCTCCATGTCTTCGTCACTGAACACCTTCTTGGCATGGGTAGTCTTCTGACTCTTGGAACTCCGTGCGGCCGCGGCGACGGACTCCCCGGTACTTGAAGGTCCTTGCTCGTACGGAGCCTGGCACGAAACGGGCGCATTCTGGCCTGCCGCATCGGAAACCAGCAACAGGAAAACGCAGAAAATCAAGTGGTACTTCGATAGAAATCGGCAGGATGAGTCCATCGCGAAGATGTTAGAGTCTCAGCACTTGCCCTGAAAGATCACGGAAGTTTTCGATGAGAAGTTCCTTTCTTCCGGGGTCGCGTTCGAATTGTGATTCGAATCACCGAGTATGGTGTGACCTCAATCACATTCTGCTAGATCGGGATTCCGTGTACCGAGGCAACTTCATAGTGCGATGCTTTCGTGTCGAACCGTGCCAAATACTTGCGGCGCTCCTCGGGAATGATTGCGGTCTCGTAATCGTCGTGCCCGGCTGCGATGCGGAGCGCATCGATCGAATCCCAAAGCAAGATCGTAATGAATTCGATCTCGGCTCCAAGATTTCTGCGAAGCAAATAACTCCCCCTGTATCCTTTGGCCTTGCTGATGCCCGGCAGAAGTTCGGGCTTTAACATTGCCTCATAGGAATCCGCGTGCTCCGGCTTCGTGAATCCGTGCCAGACTCTTGCGATCATCTTGCGACCCCTTTCGCGGCTAAGTTACCACGACATTCGCTTGCGCAGTTCCGTAATGTGGGCCACGTGATGGCGGCCGTGCCAGGCATAAAGCGCGAGCGTTTTCTCCAATGTCATCGGTCCCATCTCGGGATGGCGGAATGTACGCTTCCATTGCTCGGAAGTCAGCGACCGCAGCAAGCGTACCCAGCGGTCGTGGAGGGAATCGAGCAGAGTTAACGAGACTTCGACTGGGGTCGCCTTGGTGTCGGCCAGTTCCGCCCAGCGATCCTCGGCGTAAGGCTTGATCGTAGGATCCTCTTCGGTCAGGGCGAGTTTGAAGCGGACATACGAGTTCAGGTGGCTGTCGGGAACGTGATGCACTACTTGCCGCACGGTCCATCCGTCGGGCCGATACGGAGTGTCGAGTTGTGCGTCCGACAGCCCCTGCACAGCCGTGCGGAGCTTTGCCGGTGTTTGTGCGATCTCATGAAGGAACGCCTGTTGTTGTTCCTGGCTCATTGAGCCTTCGTAATGGAATTTGCCGACGGGATAGCGCAGATCGTTCATTCAGTGTCTCCTCCTGGTGTTTTTTGAGTAAGAGATGATTCACCTCAGCAGGGGCTTCAAGAAATGAAAAATCCGCCGCCGAACGACATCGCCGCGTCCGAACGTCGGGACCTACTCAGTAAACTACTAGCTGTAGTACCTGAAACCGGATAGGCCCATCGGCTTTGGCTTCAAATTTCGATTCCCCATGCCCCGGTTTGGTGCATCCAAACGAAATCTAGGCTAAACTCTCACTGCCGTTGAGTTTAGCAACCACCCGGGGCCGGACGTGGGCCGCCCTCGGGAACATCTGTGAGGGGCACAATGCCTTCTTCGGTCTGGTCTGGTCACTTAACGTTCGGACTCATCTCTATGCCGGTGCGTCTTTTCTCCGGCGCGCGCAGCAGCGGCATCTCCTTCAACATGCTGCATCGCCCCGACAAGTCTCGCCTGAAGCAGCAATACGTTTGTCAGGCCGACGGGCAGGTCGTCGATCGCGCCGACATTGTCAAGGGCTATGAGTTTCGCAAAGACGAATACATCATCATCGAGCCCGACGAGATCAAGAAGATCGAGCCGCAGACCGCCAAGACCATGGAGATCCTGGAGTTTGTGAAGTCAGGCGACGTCGATCCCGTTTATTTCGAATCGTCGTATTACATGATGCCCGAGGAAGCCGGCCGCCGTCCCTACGCTCTTCTTACTAAGGCTCTCGAAGAAAGCGAATACGTCGCCATTGCCAAAATCACGATGCACAATCGGGAGTACACCGTGTTCCTGCGTCCCGCCGAAGGCGGACTCATGCTGCACACCATGTACTACGCCGAAGAAGTCCGGAAGGTCGAAGGCTTCGGCGCCCCCGACGTTGAGCTGAAGGAAGCCGAAGTGAAAGTCGCGCATCAGTTAATCGAAGCTCTCGCCGACGAGTGGGACCCCGAAAAATATAAAGACACCTTCCAGGAGAATCTGAAGAAGTTGATCGAGACAAAACTCGAAGGTGGCGAGGTTGCGGAGGTTGAAAAGCCGAAAAAGCTAGCGCCGGTGGTCGACCTGATGGCCGCCCTGAAGCAGAGTCTGGCACAAATGGAAGGCAGAAAGAAGCCGGCTGCGACCACCACGTCGGAAGAACCCGCCGCCGAACCGGTAAAGTCCCGCCGCAAACGGGGCTGAGAGTTACGACATCCTGTCCAATCCCGAAGGTTACCTACACAGGCATCCCTTCCCACTATCCCCGCATCCTGAAGCTACAAGCTAGAACTGAGAACTGCTCCCTCGTCTCTAGCGCCCAAACCCAGCAACCGCTACAATACTTGATTCCGATATCGCACTAAATTCTCTCTCGGAGTGCCGATGAGTTTTCGACGTGTGGGCTGGCTCGCCGCAATGTTCGTGGCAACCTTGCTTTGGATGTCTTGCGGTCAGACGTACCGCCCCGTGGTGATCCCGATCTCCAACAACCCGCCCAATCCGGCAAGTTTCCACGCCGTTTTCGGGATCAGTACCAACGTGGCACCCAATCCTGGCACCGCGCTGCAGATCGACGTTTCGGGAGACAGCAAAATTGGTGCGGCGAACATGGGCATCAACCCCACTCATGCTGCCATCCTGCCGAACAATTCACGTGTTTTCGTCGCCAGTGCAGGAAGTGTGATGAACGGAGATCCTGATGTCGTCACAGCCTTCTCTCCCGCAACTAGCGCCGGCATCGGCAGCCCAGTTACATTCACGCTGCCAAATGTTGGGCCCAATCAGAGTTCAGCCATCACGGCAATCAGCGAAGCCGGCAATTTAGTCACGGTCACCCTCGCGTCTCCTATCGGAGAAGCTACGGTAGGCGTGCCAATCGTGATCTCCGGGGTGATCATTCAAGGAAGCAATGTGCAAAACCCCGCAGGTTATGACGGGAACTTCACGATTTCCTCCGTCAGCGGAACGACGATCCAATATGTCGATCCCATCAGCGGCTTGGCGAACGCCTCCGGTGGAACAGCCACGCTTCCACTTCCCACTTTCTGCTCGTATCAGCCCAATTTTGTGACCACAACGCAGACCAATGCTGTTTATGTCGCAAATTACGGGCAGGAAAATGGGGCTAACTGCAGCTTCGCCAGCACGGATTCAGTTGCGGCACTGAACACGATCAACAATACCGTTGCTAATATTAGATACTTGCCTGCAGGTTCACATCCGATGCTGCTGGCGGAGACTCCGAACGCCCAAAATCTCTACGTCGTCAATCAGGGTGACGGGACGAGCCCAGCGACCGTCACGAATCTTTCTCCGGTGGATCTGTCCACAATTGCGACAATTCCGATTGGAGTGAATCCGAGCTGGATCGCATCCCGCCCGGACGGACAGCGGATTTATGTTGTGACTACCGGAGATGGACAGCTCAATACGATCAGGGCCGATAATACGGTGGCATCGCAATCGGTCGGAGTCGGTGCGAACTACGTCCTGTACGACAAGAGCCTCAATCGGCTTTACGTAACCAGTCCAGCCGCCACGACGAGCGCGAACGGGCTGGTGTATGTGTTCAGTGCGGCCAGTGATTCGCCTACACCGCTGGCGACACCCTCGGGGAACCCGCCAGGAGCTCTGATCGTTCCTCCAGTGCCGCCGTGCGTTACAGCCCCAGCTACTTGCGGGCCCGTGATACCCGTGTCGGTGGCTGCCCTGCCGGATGGATCCCGATTCTATGTGGCAAGCTACCAGAGGCAGTCGCCATGTTCCGACTCGTATGTCGGCGCAGTCGCCTGCATTATTCCCATGGTGACCGTGTTCGATGCCCGCAGTCTTACAATCAGGACTGCGTCTTCGTCGTTCTTTGGTCCGGAGTTGTCGCTGCTAAGCTCGCCCCCATTTGGGCCAGTCGTCCTGACTCCACCTACGCCGCCTCAATATGCTATTCCGGAGGCGACATCGTGCGCTCCGGCCGCGATCTACTCGCCTGGGTCGACTCGCTTCCGCATGTTCGCTACGGCCGCCGCAGACAGCAGCCATGTCTACGTGAGCATTTGTGACGCAGGCGCGATCGCCGACATCAGCACGACGACCAATACGGTTTCCCAGGGAACGAACGCGGACGACAGGCTGGTGATCGATCTGCTGGCACCCTTTAGTGCGGCAGCGCCTGGTCTGAATAATCAGCCACCACCGCAGAGTCCCGTGTTCCTGCTGACGGGACAGTGATCTGAAAACGCGGCAGCGAACCTAAACCTTGGCGGGAACTTCTTCTTTCGCGGTGTCCTTCGCGGCGTAATGGGAGTCCACGTAGTCGTCGAGGATCTGGATGAATTCGGCCACGATCCGGTCGCCTCTCAGAGTGGTGAACAGCCGTCCATCGACATAAACGGGCGCTTTCGGTTCCTCAAACGTCCCCGGCAGGGAGATGCCGATGTTGGCGTGCTTCGACTCTCCGGGACCATTCACAACACAGCCCATCACCGCCAGCTTCATCTCTTCGACGCCCACGTACCGGCTCTTCCATGTCGGCATCTGCTCGCGCAGGTAGGTCTGAATCTGCTCTGCCATTTCCTGGAAGAAGGTGCTGGTGGTGCGTCCGCAGCCCGGGCACGCCGTGACCTGCGGCGTGAAGCTGCGAATCCCCATCGACTGCAGAATCTGCTGCGCGACCCGGACTTCCTCCGTGCGATCGCCGCCGGGAGCCGGAGTCAGCGAGACGCGAATCGTGTCGCCAATCCCTTCCTGCAGCACTACGCCCATCGCGGCGCTCGACGCGACTACGCCCTTCGCGCCCATACCGGCTTCGGTTAGTCCGAGATGCAGGGGATAGTCACAGCGCAAGGCCAATGCGCGATAAACGTCAATTAGGTCCTGAACTCCGCTAACTTTGGCGCTCAAAATAATCTGATCCGGCCGCAGCCCGTATTTCTGCGCCAGTTCTGCCGAATTCAGCGCACTCACCACCATAGCCTCCATGGTCACCTCGCGCGCGTCCTTGGGCTCCGGCAGCTTCGAATTCTCATCCATCATGCGGGTCAGCAGCACCTGGTCGAGCGATCCCCAATTCACGCCGATCCGTACCGGCTTCTGGTACTTCACCGCGACTTCGATCATCGTGCGGAAATTGGAGTCGCCACCCTTGCCGATGCTGGCGTTGCCGGGGTTAATGCGGTATTTCGCCAGATCGCGCGCACACTCGGGATATTTGGTCAGCAGGAGATGGCCGTTGTAGTGGAAGTCGCCAATGATCGGAACTCTTACGCCCAGTTTGTCGAGTTCCTCGACAATTCGAGGTACCGCCGCCGCCGCGTCGTCATTGTTCACGGTTACCCGCACTAATTCCGAACCGGCGCGGGCGAGCGCGGCAACCTGCTGCACAGTCGAGGGGACGTCGGCAGTGTCAGTATTGGTCATCGACTGCACCACAACCGGTGCGTCCGACCCTACGCGCACACCTCCGACAACGGCCGTAACGGTCTTTCTGCGATGAATCGTAGCCATAGTTGGAACTTCTAGTTTATCACGCAAAAACGGGACATTCTGGGCTACTGCCCCCACAACTTGGCGCCGGATTCTTGCGGTCCTTGATGGTTTGCGATCGCGCATCTCTGGCGTATGCGCGGGAGCAGATCTAGTTGCTTCAATCGGTCAAGATCCGACGCAAAAGTCACCGTCTTCGACCCATAATCGAAGGCAAGTCGGCTCACGTTGCGCCGTCCGGTTGCAACCTGGAAGCGCAAGTTGCTCATCTCCGCGGCGAAATATGTCTTTGTAAACCCCAGTCCAAGAATTCCCGACTTGCGGGAGAGAGAATCTGCTTTCACCACGATGATCTCCCGCCCGCCGATCACGTGAAGGAGCATATAGGCCCCCATCATCTCTCCGAAGGCCCAGGCCAGCATCCAAAGGGCGTGAGAGAGGTTCCAATGGTGGATGAATCTGCGCCCGTTTGAAACGCCGAAAGTAGTCCAAAGGTACAGCCAGACCACGATGAAAAGATAGGCCCACTGCCAAGTTGGTCGTATCGAGATACGTAGTCCTTCGCTTTCCTCGGAGATCGCAATGCGCGATCGGACTGGTTCAGGGAAAGTTGGCATTTAGTTTCTTTGTAGAACGAACGCATAGCTGACGCAATAACTTCTTGACTTACATTAGTTACGGATTTCGTAACAAGAAATGAGGCCGGAGTGAGGGCACATGGCTTCGCGGTCAATGCGGAATCTCCTGTGGATCGCTGTTTCTACAACCCTTAGCCGCGCAGTTCATTTTCGGGAAACCGGATTTCGTAACGCTCGACCCTCTGCGTCCGTCTGGCCGATGAGTGAGACTACGATTGGCTCCCTCTGTGGGTGGACCACTGAGCCCGGGCCCCCCTGAACTACCGGTCAAGCGCTTCCCCTTCTTCAGCATTTAACCTGTCCGCAATGGAGGGCATGTCGTATGAATCATCGCATCAAACCACCTCACTCCAAAAAAGAACCAGTCACCACCATCAAGCGTGATGCGCAGGGCACGCCTGCGTGGCCCAGTTTTCAGGGCAACGCTCAACTCGTAGGGACCAGTCCCAGCGGAAGAGTTACTGTATATGTCGATTCATCGCTCGGTGCACAGGCTCAGCAAAATGCTCAGGACTTGCTGAACAACGCCGATAACGTTGCCAATGCCAACGACGGAATCTTTGGCACGACTGGCGGGCCCGTCAGCGTAATTGTCTTCGCTTTGAATGGCGCCACCGATGGCACCGGAGGCGCCGACCACATGGGTTGCGATTACACTACAGGCAACGCCATCGAAGTGGATGCGTCATTCGGCAACTCGGCCCGTGTATCGGCGCTCTTCGAAGCCGAACTGAGCGAGTGCTCCATGAACGGAAACCTCTGCGGCGAGAGCACGGGCGAGGCATTGTCGCGCTGGTGTACAGCTTTCGTCAGTAACAACGCCCTGGCGGATTTCGCTACCGCTCCACAATGGTTCCAGGATGGCACGCCGGATTTCGTGAACAACACGGATAACACTGATCAAAGTGCCGACAGCACGGGCTGCGGCATGGCCTTCATTTCGTGGCTGATCAGCCAGGGTCACAGCCTCTCGCAGATTGCCCCTGCCATGGTCAACCTGGGCGATGGGGGGACCTTCGCCGAACTCTACGGCAACCTCACTTCCGACGACCCGGCTAACGCCTGGCCAAGCTTTCAGAACGCGATTAACAGCCTGCCGAACGGAGTCACCAATGACGATCCCTTCAACGGACTGAGTCAGCCCACTCAAATGACACACCTGTCTCCTCGCTCTGCGGAAGTTGTCGGCAGGGTTCTTGCTTCGCTTTTTGCTGATTTGGCAGCCGGACGCCAACCGGAGCAGATCGCAGCCAATGTGCGGACAGCTCTGCTTCCGGCGTCGAGGCCCATTGCCCCCACAATCTGCAAGCCCGGATCGAGGCGACTGTTGCCGCCGGGTAAGTCAACGAAGCGATCAATGACCGCTTAACCTACGACCGCTCGGCGAAACAAACAAGATCAGCCGGCAGCGAATCCGCTGCCGGCTGTTTTCCTTTAGAGTTAGAAGCTTCTAAGGCAGCCGGTCGGCTAACCCAGGGATCGTCTTCATCAGGTCGTTGTAGATGACCATCACAGCAAACAGCACCAGGAACACGAATGCAGCCTGATAGACGCGCTCCTTGATGTTCATGCTGATGTCGCGTCGCATCAGTCCCTCGATCGCGAGGAACAGAATCACGCCGCCGTCCAGAATCGGAATCGGGAGCAGGTTGAAGATGCCAAGGTTGAGACTGATGCCCGCGGTGAGTTCCATCAACGGAGTCCAGCCCTTTTGCTGGGCAGCATAGCCTGCCTCTTGGGCGATTCCAATCGGACCGGAAACAGCGCGCAGGGAAATCTTCCTCTGCACGAGTTTCTTGGCCAGCTCCAGGATCATCACGGAGTACTGCCGGTTGCGATCGAGCGAGAGCTTGAGGGCTTTCGCCAGGGAAAGCGTTGTGACCTTAATCTCGCCTTTGTTGGAAAATCCCAGCCGGTAACGGTTCTCTTTGGGGTCTTCGGTCTTTGATAAGACGGGTGAGATCCGGAACTGCAAGGTCTGACCGCCGCGCATTACCGTAAGTGCGACCGGCTGATCTTTCGTCTGCTGCAGGCTGTCGATCACGCTCTCCAGCGAGTGCACCGCCTGGCCGTTCAGCGCAACAATCCTGTCATCTTCCTTGATGCCGGCCTTCGCTGCCGGTAGCTGGGGTTCGACTCGTCCAACCACCACCGAGTCTTCGGGGAACCATCCGGCTGAGCCGACCTCGGAAGTCGTCACCGATTTCGGGACGATGGTCTTTTCAAACACCTGATTTCCGCGTTGAACCGTAACCGTCAGCGGTTGATTCGGGCTCAACCATACGCGTGGTTCTAACTGTTCCCAGGTCGGGTTCTCGATGTTGTCGACTCTTACAATGCGGTCTCCCGATTGCAACCCGGCTTGTGCTGCGGCAGAGCCCGGTTTGACTCCGTCGAGGACCGCTGGCTTGTCCAGATACACTGGATACTCGTAGTGCACCATGTACACCACGGTCAGCAGAAAAATCGCCAGCAGAATGTTCATCGCCGGCCCGGCAATCGCGATTAGAAACCGGTGCCAGCGCGAGTGGTTCATGAATTCCCGCGGATCATCGGTGCGCTGGTCCATGGGATTCTCGCCGCTCATCTTCACGTAGCCGCCCAGCGGGATCGCATTGATCCGGTAATCGGTTTCGCCCTTGCGGAACCCAACCAGCCGCTTGCCGAATCCGATGGCAAACTGCTCCACCCGCACCCCGAGCAACTTGGCCACGGCATAATGGCCGAACTCGTGGATCAGAATCATGAACCCCAGAACGCCAATAACCGCAACGACAGAAGTCAGAAAGTCAGACATATTCGAGGTACGTTACTCCCCACTTGTTAGATTCCGAAATTACACAAAAGATGTAGCCCGCGGCCGTTCGGTTTTCCTGGCGGCTACTCGCTCCCGGGCAAGTCGACGGGCACCGGCGTCGGCCGCGAGCACTGCCTGAATAGACTCCAGAGCACCGGAATTCGTCTCAGCCAGCACGTCTTCGATAACCTTGGAAATCTGGTCAAACCTGATCTCGCCTTCAAGAAACGCTGCCACGGCTACTTCATCGGCCGCATTTAGTGCCACCGTTTTTGCCCCACCCGCTTCGACCGCTTCGTAGGCCAAACGCAGACAGGGGAATTTTTTCAGGTCCGGGGGGGCGAAGTCCAGATGACGCAGGTCACTGACCGCAAACCGCATATCCGATTCTATCCGTTCCGGATATGTTAGTGCGTAAAGTATCGGCAACCGCATATCCGTCACGGAGAACTGCGCAAGTATACTGCCATCCACAAACTCGACCATGGAGTGGATCGTCGACTGCGGGTGAACAATGACCTCCACCTTCGAGGGTGGCATGTGAAAGAGTCTGCATGCCTCGATGACCTCGAAGCCCTTATTCATGAGAGTGGCTGAGTCGATGGTGATCCGCTTTCCCATCTTCCAGGTGGGATGATTCAGTGCCTGCTCCACCGTGATGGATGCAAACTCCGATGCTGGAGTACTTCGGAACGGCCCGCCAGAAGCCGTAAGCCAAACGCGTTCGACTTCCTCCATGCGCCCGCCTCGCATGCACTGATGCACCGCATTGTGCTCGCTGTCGATCGGCAGCAGCGCGACTCCGCGTTTGTGGGCTTCGGCCGTGATCAGCTCTCCGGCCGCGACGAGGCACTCCTTATTGGCGAGCCCCAGAGTCTTCCCGGCTCGCACCGCTTCATAAGTAGCCTCAAGGCCGGCGACTCCAACAATCGCACTCACTACGAAATCGACGTCCGGGTGCGTCGCGACCCGGACGGTCCCCGCCGCACCGTGCACCACTTCGATCTGGCTAAGTCCTTCCTTTTTCAGTCCATCCCGAAGCGCCTGCGCATCCTTTTCTGCGGCCATCGAGATCACCTGAGGCTTCCACTGTCTGGCTTGCTCGAACGCAGCCTCCAGATTGGTTCCAGCCGCCAACGTTACGATCTGAAAACGGTTGGGATACGACTCAGCGACACTCAGTGTGCTGCGCCCGATCGACCCGGTCGACCCCAGGATGGCTATGCGTCTCATTTGGTGAAGACCTGCGTGAACGAAGCAGACATTACTTTATTCTACGATGCTTTCCGGTACGAGTGTGAACTCGGGACGGTAGCGCCGGCGCCTCGCCGGCTGTCGCGCGGGCGTCTCGCCCGCGAACCTCCCCAGCACCTGAAAGCCGAATGGATTAGCGACTACTGCATCACCCGCCAGGCCGCGTAATACCACAGCACAGGTGCCGCAAAGAGCAGAGCGTCAATGCGGTCCAGCATGCCTCCATGCCCCGGGAGAATCGCTCCCGAATCTTTGACTCCCGCGCCGCGCTTGATCAACGATTCGACTAGGTCGCCGAGTTGCGCCGCGACATTGAGCACAATCGTCAGAACAATAACCGGTCCCATCGCCGGTCGCTCGAGCCCGAATAATCCATCCCGCCGCTCGATCAATCCGGCACGCAGCAACGCCGAACTCACCGGCAAAGCGTAACGGAATAGCAGCCATCCTACGCCGATGCTTGCCGCGAGCGACGCCGCTGCCCCCTCCCACGTTTTCTTCGGACTGACGCGCGGCGCCATCAGATGCCGCCCCATCGACTTGCCTACGAAATAGGCGAAAATGTCTCCCGCCCAAACCACCAGCAGCAAATACAGCAGATAAAAAGCGCCAGCCCACTGTTGTCGGAGTTGCACCAGCATTCCCATCGGCAGGGCGATATAGGTGAATGCGAACACCGAAGCCGCCGCTGCGGGATATCCAGCACGCAGGTCTTCGCCACGCATGGCCCGAGTCAGGAAAATGAACGGCGCGATCGCAGCGGCGAATCCCAGCATGATCAGAAATTTTCCGGTCGAAAGCAGCGGTGCCTCGCCGACGATTCCAAGCACCCAAAAAAACAATACCGTAAGGACGTAGGTTGGCAACGGCATCGGTTGCGCGCCATACGATTCTGTCAGCTTCAGGAATTCACGAATCGTCAGCAGCGCGACTAAACCGGCAAAAATCGCCAGCAACCATACCGGTGCACGCAAAATTAGCACCAGTACTACGGGAATCAGAACAACTGCGGTCGCGATGCGTTTTAGCAAGGGAAGAGATCTGCGCCGTGAAAGGCGGCGGCGCAATTATAGCGAAGCCCTGAGGAAAGTTATGTTTTCCCTCTGTGTACCCCTGTGTCCTCTGTGGTTAGGCTTTTGCAGTTTCGGCGGGCGCGTGCGCATCCTTGTGATTAAGCCCGCCGTATCGTCGCTCGCGTTTCTGATACTCCGCAATCCCCTCGAGCAGGTGCAGACCGCGAAAGTCCGGCCACAAAGTGGGCGTTACGTAGATTTCGGCATAGGCGAGTTGCCACAACAAGAAGTTGCTCAGCCGCATCTCACCGGAAGTCCTTACGACAAGATCCGGGTCGGGCAGATGCCGGGTGTACAGATGCTGCGAAACCATGTCCTCATCAATCCGCAGATGATTGATCCCGCCGTTCTGGGAAGCCGCCTGTACCATCGACCGAAAGGCGTCCACCAGTTCACTCCGGGCGCTGTAGTTGAGTGCGAGCGTCAAAACCATCCCCGAGTTTCGCGCGGTCGCTTCTCGCGCCCAGCCCATGCGCTCCTGCACGTCTGCCGGCAATTCGTGCAACCGCCCGATGTACTCCAGCCGGATATTGTTCTCGTTAAGCGTAGGAACTTCGGCCTTCAGGTAACGGCTGAGCAGGGACATCAGAAAACCGACTTCGCTGGCCGGACGCTTCTTCCAATTCTCCTCGGAGAATGCATACAGCGTGAGCGCCTGGATATGAATCCGTGCCGCCGTCTCGACCGTGGACCGCACCGATGCCACTCCGGCGCGGTGCCCGGCCACGCGCGGCATATGCCGTCGCCGGGCCCAGCGCCCGTTCCCGTCCATGATGATGGCGATGTGCTTGGGGAGCCTTGCTGGATCCAGATGCTTGTAGACTTCGGCTTCCTTGCGGTCGAGCCCCTGCGGCACTTTGTCGTGCAAAGTGGTCACGAATAGAGGCTAACACAGCAGGGAAGGGGATGCAATGACAGAAGGGTCGGACAGAAGGGTCGGCAATCATGTGGCGCGGGCGCTCCCGCCCGCGTTGGCACCAGAGGAATCATGAGAACGGAGAACACGTGGAATGAGAAGAGACCGTGTGGAGACAGCCGCTGTCGGCTGTCCGGGAGCTAGCTCCCTCTTGTCTTGAGGCTTTCTCGGGCGGGGCCCGCCGTGCGCGCCACACCGAGCCTATCGCGCTTCCTCTGGCACCACCTTCAACTCCAGCTTCTCCGTCCAACGCAACACCGTCAGCGAGCAACTCACTCCTACCCGCACTTCTGTCAGCAGCCGATGCAGATCATCCACCCCCGCCACCGGCTGCCCGTCCAGCGCCACGATCACGTCTCCCTCGCGCAGCCCTGCCTGTTTTGCGGGACTTCCATCCTCAACCGACTGCACCATCGCGCCGGTCTCCTTCGCCAGATCGTAGAATCGAACCACGCGCCGATGCACCGGCACGGTCTGCCCGGAGATCCCTACATAGCTCCGCCGAATACGCCCATCCCGGAGCAGACGGCTCGCCACAAATTTTGCCGTGTTGATCCCGATGGCGAAACATATGCCCTGTGCCGGCAAAATCGTCGCCGTATTTACTCCGATCACACGTCCCGCCGAGTCCACCAGCGGCCCACCGGAATTGCCCGGGTTCAGCGAGGCATCGGTCTGGATTACATCTTCGATCAGCCGCCCGGAATAGGAGCGCAGCGACCGTCCCAGGGCGCTCACCACTCCGGCCGTAACCGTCGACTGGAATCCATACGGCGCGCCAATCGCAATAGCAATCTGCCCCACGCGCAGCTTCTGTGAATCCCCCAACTCGGCCGCGACCAGTCCCGGTTCGTCGAATTGCGGCCGCTCCAGACGAATCACCGCCAGATCGCTGGCCGGATCCTCCCCAATCAATGTGGCGGGCATGTGCCGCCCGTCCGCTAAGGTGACGGCGATGCGCGCAGCTTCATGCACAACATGGCTGTTCGTCAGGATCAATCCCTCGGGTGCGAAGACGAATCCTGACCCTCCACCTTGCCTCTCACGGGGCGGGCCGGACCGCGTCCGCCCAGCGTTCTGATGCACTTCAATGTGTACGACTGAAGGGCTGATCCGCTCTACCGCGCTCGTCACCGCAGTGGAATACGCGTCGAGCAGCAGCGCATCCGAAGAGGCGACCGGCCGAGCCTCAGCCCGATTTCCGCTCACAATCCCATTCTCCGAGGCCGCCTCGAAATGCGAAGCACCGAGCATTTTCCGCGGGACACCTGTAGTGTTTTCTAAATTCATGCCAAATAGATGCCGATCAATCTATCTCGGATTCACACCGCTAGTGCCGCAACCGAAAGCAAAAAGCCGGAACCATTGCTGGTCCCGGCCTTCTGTTGTTGGCTGGTTGCCCGGATAAAACTCGTTGAAGTGCCGAACCGAATCCTGTCGGCACACACCTTGAAACCTGTCCGTTAAGCGCTTCTCCTCGGCCTGACCGCCAAGTCCCGCACCTGCGTCAGGATGCTCGACATCTGCATCCCGTTCAGTTGCGAAACGAAGGGTAAGATCTCGGCAATAAACTGATCTTTCATCAGTTCGCTGACTTCTTCCTGACGGCTGCGTTCACCGCCGCTGAGCAGTTCGGGCACAGTTACCTCCAGTGCACGCGCCAGCCGTTCCAGGGACGACAGCGTAGGCGTGGCTTTCTCGTTTTCTATTTTCGACACGTACGTACGCGGCACGGCCATCCTTCCGGCGAGTTGCCGCTGGCTGAGGCCACTGCGCAGTCGCAGCGACCGGATCGAGGTCGCCAGGTTCAAATGTCCGCGACCACCGTTGCCCGGCATGGGCATCATGACCGGGGGTGCGACCATTATGGGTTCAGGCTCGGGTTCCTCATCCAGAGACGCGTGACAGCGCCGGCAATTGTTATTGGATGTGCGGAATTGCACTAACAGGCAGTGATCGCAACGAACGACTTCCCGTGAGTCCACCGGGGCAAGAGTCGTAGCCATCGAGTTGTGGGAGTGCCAGAGCGGGCCCTCCTTACAGCTAAGCTACAGAGCAGGAATGACTTGGGGGAGATTCCTGCTGGCAGTCTCAATCTGAGCCACCCTGCCTGTGGAAGTCAAGGGAAAAATGCACAAAGAACGCGGCAATTCGAGCATGTCAGCCTGAATCTGCCCGGGAAACCCTGAATTACGGGCAACGGAACGGGCGATCGCACAATTCGCCGGACTGTTTACTGTTTGGATTCCTGCGTCGCCGTTCTTAGAAT
>Ga0209698_10002194_pt1 | contig 22277 bp, 22 predicted proteins | sample LitLauG_LLR_2012_FD_187203 | JGI IMG/M metagenome (GOLD analysis project Ga0209698, IMG submission 187203) | Freshwater sediment microbial communities from Pennsylvania, USA - Little Laurel Run_MetaG_LLR_2012 (SPAdes) (version 2) | ecosystem: Environmental > Aquatic > Freshwater > Creek >...
AGGCCGCCGTTGGCTCCGAGCGCGCCGAGCAGCGGGTCGGCGGCGAGCGGTTCGTTGGCGAACGAGCATGCCGACGAGCCGTTCACGATGTTCGCGCCGACGGCGCTCACTGCAGCGAAGCCCGCGCACTGCCCGCTTGAGTTGCCGCTGATGATCGAACCTTCGATCGTGAGCTGGGCGCCGTTGCCGTAGACGCCTGCGGCCGCGGGGGCGGTGTTGCCGGCGACCGTCGTGAACCTCAGGTAGCCCTGGGAGGACCCGTTGGTGAGCGCCACGCCACCACCACTCACCGCCGAGGAGTTGCCGGCGATCGTGGAGTCGACAGCTTCGACCGGTTCCCCGCTCGCCTCGACCGCGGCGATTGCCCCGCCCTGCCCCGAGGCGCTGTTGCCGGTCACCGATGAGCGGAGCATGTGCAGCGTGGTCCTGTGGAGGTAGAGCCCGCCGCCTTCGGATGCGCTGTTGCCGGTGATCGCGCTGTCGGTGATGTTCAGCGTGCCGCCACTCATGTAGATCGCCCCGCCCCGGGCGCCCGTGACGGTGCTTTCAGTCAGGACCGATTCGCGGATCGTGAGTTCACCAAACGGCATTGCAATCGCGCCGCCGTCGACGCCGACGGGTGCGCCCTTTCTGAGCGTCACGCCCTCGACGGTGATCGGCGCCGCGCCTTCGAGCACGCTGATCAGGGCGCCTGCGCCTGCGCCCGAGATGACGGTGCGCCCCGCTCCGGCGCCGCGAATCGTCACCGGGCATTTCACCCCGCCTTCACAGGTGGCGAGAGTGTTCCCAGTGACCAGTGGCCCTTTGGTCAGCGAGTAGTGCCCTGCCGGCACGTCTATCGTGATGCTCGTGCCGGGTGGTTTGCTGTAGCTGCGGGCCTGTTCGAGCGCCGCACGGATGTTGCACTGTTCGATTTCTCCGCACTGGGCTTCGTTTTCGGTCAGGCTTTCGTCCTGTTCCCCGGTCACCGGAAGTACGTAGGGTGCCGCGCTCGCACCGGCAGGAGTGAGGTTGGCCGCGAAGATCGCGAGGAACAGCATGAGCCGCAGGGATCGAGTGAGCATGCTGGACTGGGCGGCCCTCATCCGAGAGCGACGATCGCCTCGACCTCCACGGGGATGTCGAACGGAAGCTCGGCAACGCCGATCGCGGACCTCGCGTGCCTGCCGCTCTCGCCCCACAGGTCGAGGATCAGGTCGCTGAAGCCGTTGACGACGGCGGGCATGCGGTCAAAGCCCGGTGCCGCGTTGACCAGGCCGAGTGCCTTGACCCACGAGCGGACGCGATCGAGCTCGCCGAGCTCGGCCTTAAGTGACGTGAGGATCGAGAGCCCGGTCGCGCGCGCCGCCTCGTAGCCCTGCTGCAGGCTCAGCTCGCCGCCGACCTTGCCCTGCATCAGCGCGCTCGAGCCGTCGATCGGCCCGTGGCCGGAGATGTAGGCGAGGTCGCCGTGCACCCTCACCAGGTCGAAGCTCATCGCCATCCCCCCGGGGGCCGCGAAGAGGGCGGGGAGCGAGAGTCCTTTCTCGGCCAGGCGGTCCTCTATCTGCCCCATGCAGAAACCCTACCTCCAGAGGTGACCGGGTGCGCCGGAGCCCGACACGCAATAGGCTCTGCGGATCCGCCGGGAGGGAGGGATCCGATGCGCCGAACGCTGAGCCTGATCGCCGTCGCAGTTGTGAGTCTGCTCGCGGCCGCCCCGGCAGCCTCGGCCGCGCCGGAAGTCAAGTTCAAAGTGATCCCGCTCCCGATCCCCGGCTACCCCGGGACCGGCTACCGGCTCGGCGCGGGCGCCGCGCTGGAAGCCGAATACAGGATCTCCGGGACCGAATACGGAGGCTTCCCGGCACCCCTGATTGGGGTCGCCTTCTACCTCCCGCCCGGCACACACATCCACCAGGCCGGCTTCCCGACCTGCCCGGACGCCCTCGTCCTCACCGAAAAGGAACCGGCGCGGTGCCCCGCGGGATCGAAGGCCGGCTCGGGCACCGTCCAGGGGATCGTCGCATTCGGGCACACCCGCGTGCCCGAGGAAGCGACGCTCGAATCGTTCTTCTCGCCGGGCGGCGGGCTGAACTTCTTCACGTTCGGCCACGACCCCGTGTCGCTGGAAATCCCCTCCACTGCGAGCTATCGGAACCTCGCCGGCGCCGGCGGCAAAGGCCCCGAACTGATCTCCCAGGTGCCGCTCGTCGAAACCGTCCCGGGCGCCCCCGACGCCTCGGTGCAGCGGATCAACATCAAGGTCGGCGCCGCGAGGGGCAGCGGCAGGCACGCCGTCTACTACGGCACCGTCCCGTCGACATGCCCGAAGGGCGGTTTCACCGTTCGCACCGCCCTCACGTTCGCGGGCATCGGCGGGCTCACCCAGCAGACGGTGAACGTTCAGTACACCGCGCCGTGCCCGCGCCGCTGAGCGGCTAGAGGATGTTCACGGCTCGCGAGACGATCAGGCCGATCGTCACGAGCGAGACCAGCGACTGGGCTCCCATGACGCCCTTCGCCATCGGCGTCAGCGGCATCGTGTCCGTCGGGGAGAACGCGGTCGCGTTGGTCAGGGACACGTACAGGTAGTCGACGAAGTGGGGGCGCCAGTCGATCGGCTCGACGCGGTCGTCGGCCATCTGCGGGAACAGGAAATCCGGCGGTCCGTCGTGTCCCTGCGCGCGTCTGCCGGGCCCGCCGCGGTCGAGCTCCCAGTACCAGAGCGCGAAGATCAGGAAGTTCGTCAGCCAGATCAGGACGCCGGAGCCGATCAGCTGTTTGCCACTCTCGACGTGATGGTGCAGCAGGTAATGGGTCAGCAGGTACAGCGAGAGGATGTTCGCGGCGGTCACGAGCGCGATCATCACGATCGCGATCACCCGCCTGCGGGGATGGTTCTCCTCGATTTTCAGGCGTTTGGTCGAGAGGACCAGCCCGATCACCATCGCCGCCTCCAGCGACGGCAGCAGCCATGTCGGGCCGACCGTCAGCCGGTTCGGGAGCGTCAGCTGCAACGCGATCGCGATGATCGCGGTGACCTGCGCGGGCCAGACCCGCTCCAGGGCCGGCGGAGGCGGATAGGGCCGCCCCTGCCGTGCCTGCGCTTCGGCTGCCATAAGCGGAGAGCGTAGGGGGCGCCCCGGCGGTCAGCGGGCCGCGCTAGCCTGAGCGGAATGGGCATCGAGAATCCCGTCCATCTGGCGTTCATCGCGATCGTCGCGCTGGTCGTCCTCGGCCCTAAGCGCCTGCCGGAACTGGCGCGCGCTCTCGGCAACGGCATCAAGGAGTTCCGCGAGTCGGTGAGCGCGGGCGGCGAGCACCATCCGCCGGCCACCAACGGCGCCCAGAGCCCTCCTCCGGTTGATCCGGCCCAGCAGGTACCGTCGGGCGATGCGCCTGATCGTGGCCAGCTGTGAGGTCTCCTACTCCGGCCGACTGAACACCGAGCTCGGAAGGGCCGTCCGCCTGCTGATGATCAAGGCCGACGGGACGTTCATGGTCTGGGCCGACGGCGGCGGCCAGAGCGTGAAGCCGCTGAACTGGATGAGCCCTCCCACGGTGTTCGAGCAGGAGAGCGGCCCGGACGGGGAGCTGACGGCTCTCACGGTCCGCCGGCGCGCCGGCGAGGAGCAGCTGCGGATCACGATCGACAGTGTCCTGTCGGACGTCGAGCACGAGCTCGAGGTGCTCGGCTCGCTCGAGAAGGAGGGGATGGAGCGTGAGCTGCAGGAGCTGCTCGCCGACTCGCCGCAGTGGTGCGGCGAGGGCCTGCGCCTGGTCCGCCGCGAGTGGCCCACCGACATCGGCCCCGTGGATCTGATGTGCCGCGATCAGCGGGACGAGTGGATCGCCGTCGAGATCAAGCGGATCGGCACGATCGACGCCGTCGAGCAGCTGACGCGTTACCTGGAGCGCATTCGCCTGGACCCCGCGATGGGCTCATGCCGCGGGGTCCTCGCCGCGCAGAGCATCAAGCCCCAGGCCCGTGTCCTTGCGGCCTCCCGCGGGATCGACTGCGTGGAGGTCGAGATGGAGGTTCTCCGCGGCGAACGCGAACCCGACCTGAGGCTGTTCGCGGCGTGAGGCTGAGCCGCCCGCGGCGGGCGGCTCATGGATAGGCTCCGCTCTCCCGACCAAGGAGAGCCAGCGAGATGTCCGACGATCAGGCCCTGCCCGTTCTGAGCGAGCGGCGCGGGAACGTGCTGCTGATAACGCTGAACCGCCCCGAGGTGCGCAACGCGGTCAACGCCGCGCTCGCGGAGGGCGTCGCGAACGCGCTCGAGGAGCTCGACGGCGACGACGGCCTGTCCGTCGGCGTGCTCACCGGCGCGGGCGGCTTCTTCTGCGCGGGCATGGACCTCGGCGCATTCGTCAAGGGCGAGTCGCCGTGGTATGGGGACCGCGGGTTCGCGGGCATCGCGCAGCGCGCCTCGCGCAAGCCCCTGATCGCCGCGATCGAGGGATTCGCCGTCGCGGGCGGACTGGAGATCGCCCTCGCCTGCGACCTGATCGTCGCCGCGAAGGGCGCGAAGCTCGGCATCCCCGAGGCCAAGCGCTCACTGGTGGCCGCTGGCGGCGCACTGCTGAGGATGCCCCGCAGGATGCCCTACCACGTGGTCATGGAGCTAGCCCTGACCGGCGACACGATGCCCGCCGAGCGCTTCCACGAGTTCGGCCTGGTCAACGCGCTAACCGAGCCGGGCGGCGCCGTCGACGGCGCGCTCGAGCTCGCCGGCCGGCTCGCGAAGAACGGGCCGCTCGCGCTGATCGCCTCCAAGCAGATCCTGCAGGAGCAGCAGGACTGGAGCAGCGCGGAGATGTGGGAGAGGCAGGGCGCCATCTCCGGGCCCGTGTTCACCTCCGAGGACTCCCGCGAGGGTGCGGCAGCGTTCAAGGAGAAGCGGGACCCCGTCTGGAAGGGGCGCTGATCAGGCGCCGCGCCGGCGCTTGCGCTGGCGCATGATGTTCCGCAGGCGGCGCCAGAGCGCGCCCATCAGCGCTCCCCGGGCGTCTTTTTCGGGTACTGGGAGATCGGCTGGCGCAGATCGATCGCGGTCGTGACGATGCGGTTCTGTTCGTCGATGTGCGCCGCCGGGTAGCCCTCGCCCGGGCTGGCGCGCTCCGGCCGGCCGACATATCCGAAGTGCATCTCCTCGGGCATGATCTGCATCAGCCGCGGGAACATGTGCGCCCGGGCGCCCATGTTACGGGGCTCCTCCTGGACCCACAGGACCTCGCGCAGGTTCGGGTAGCGGTGCATCAGCGCCAGGATTTCCGATTCAGGGAACGGGTACAGGAGCTCGACGCGGGCGACGGCGAGGCCGACATGCGAGGAGCGTTCGGGGTGCCCGACGAGGTCGTAGTAGATCTTGCCGGTGCACAGGACGAGCCGCGTGACCTGCTCGTCCTGCACGCCGGGCTCGCTGAGCACCGGCTCAAAGCGTGAGCCCTCGGCCATGTCGGCGATCGAGCTCGCGGCCTGCGGCAGGCGCAGCAGGGACTTCGGTGTCATCACGACGAGCGGGCGCTGCTTGGCGATCCGCGCCTGGCGCCTGAGCAGATGGAAGTACTGGGCGGGGGTCGTCGGGCTCGCAACGCGCAGGTTGCCCTCGGCGGCGCTGCGCAGGAAGCGCTCCAGGCGCGCCGAGGAGTGCTCGGGGCCGGAGCCCTCGTAGCCGTGGGGGAGCAGCAGCGTGAGCCGTGATGTCTGGCCCCACTTCGCCAGGCCCGAGACGATGAACTGGTCGATGATCACCTGCGCCGAGTTGACGAAGTCCCCGAACTGGGCCTCCCACAGCACGAGCGTCTCTGGGGCCTCCTGGCTGTAGCCGTACTCGAAGCCCAGGCACGCCAGCTCGGACAGCGGGCTGTTGTGGAGCTCGAGCGGCGCGATCGCGCCGGGCAGCGTCTGGATCGGGCAGACGGTCTGGCCCGTCTTCGCGTCATGGAGCACCATGTGCCGCTGGCTGAAGGTGCCGCGCTCGGTGTCCTGGCCGGACAGGCGCAGCGGCGTGCCCTCGGTCAGCAGGCTCGCGAACGCGAGCGCCTCGGCGTGCGCCCAGTCGATCGCGTGGGCGTCCTGGTCGGCGAGGGCCTCTCGCCTGCGCTCGAGCTGTTTGACGAGCTTCGGGTGCACGGTGAAATCCTCGGGGACCTTCAGGAGCTCCTCGCCGAGCGCGCGCAGGCGGGCCGCCGGCACCGCGGTCTCGACCTCCGGGCTCGGTGTGCGGTCGAGCTGGTACTCGCCGGTCGTCTGTTCGCCGCCGTGCTCCTCGGCGGCGGCGATCTTCGCCTTCAGCCGCTGGTGCAGCAGCGTGAGGTTGTCCCACACAGCCTGCGCCTGGCGCTCGACCTCGTCTGGGGACACGACGCCCTCGGCGACGAGGCGGTCGGCCCACAGTTCGGTCACGCGCTTCTTGCCCTTGATCTTCGCGTACATCTCCGGCTGCGTGTAGGCGGGCTCGTCGGACTCGTTGTGACCGAACCGCCGGTATCCGATCAGGTCGATCAGGACGTCGTGGCCGAACTCCTGGCGGAAGGCGAACGCGAGCCTCACGGCCGCCATGCAGGCCTCGACGTCGTCTGCGTTGACGTGGATGATCGGCACGTCGAAGCCCTTCGCGAGGTCCGATGCCCAGCGCGTTGAGCGGGAGTCGTCGGGGTCGGTCGTGAAGCCGATCTGGTTGTTCATGATCAGGTGCACGGTGCCGCCGACCTTGTAGCCGTCGAGGGCCTGCAGGTTGAGCGTCTCGGAGACGACGCCCTGGCCGGGGAACGAGGCGTCGCCGTGGATCACGATCGGCAGGGCGGCATTCGTGTTCTGGAACGCGTGCGGCCCGTCACGGGAGGTCTGAGCGGCGCGCGTGGCGCCCTCCACGACCGGGGAGACGTACTCGAGGTGGCTCGGGTTCGACTCCAGGTTCACGCGGATCGTCCCGCCCGCCGGCAGCTGGTAGGTGCCCTGCGTGCCGTGGTGGTACTTGACGTCGCCGGTTCCGCCCTGCGGGATCGTGGTCACGGCCTCGAGCGTCGAGGCGCCCTCGAACTCGGCGAAGATCGTGTCGTAGGCGCGGCCGAGGTTGTGGGCGAGCACGTTCAGGCGGCCGCGGTGGGCCATGCCGACGACGACCTCCTGCGCTCCGATGCTCGCCGACAGCTGGATCAGCTCATCGAGCATCGGCACCGTCATGTCCAGGCCCTCGATCGAGAACTGGTGCTGGCCGAGGTACGCCTTGTGCATGAAGCGCTCCATCGCGTCCACCTCGGTCAGGCGCTTGAGCATCGTGCGCCGCTCGTCGCCGGTGAGCGGCGCACGGAACGCGCCGGACTCGATGTGCTCGCGAAGCCACACGCGCTGGCGGTGGGAGGCGATGTGCTCGATCTCGTAGGCGATCGTGCCGCAGTAGGTCTCGCGCAGGTGCGGCAGGGCGTCGGCGAGCGTCTCGCCGGGCACGTACATCTGGAAGATCCTCGCGGGCAGGCGCGTCTGGATCTCCGGCGTCAGGCCGAGCGCCTCCGGGTCAAGCCCTGGGTCTCCCTCGGGCTCGGTGCCGAGCGGGTCGAGGTGAGCGGCGAGATGGCCGTGGCTGCGCACGCGCCCGACATAGGTGCTCGCGGCGTGCACCGCCTGCAGCAGCTGTTCGCCGCCGGCGCCCACGCTCGTGTCGGCGACGGGAGCGGCGGCCGCAGTGGCAACGGGCGGCGCGGCGGCGGGGCCGGCGGTCAGCCCGAGCGACGTGAACACGCCCTCGTAGAAGTCGTCCTTGCCCTGAAGGTAGCCGTCGACCAGCGCGAGGAAGCGGCCGGACTCGGCGCCTTGGATGATGCGGTGGTCGTATGTCGAGGTCATCGTCATGACCTTCTCGGCGCCGATGCTCTCGCCGACGTTGCCGAGACCCACTGGGTATGCGATCGAGCCGGTCGCGATGATCGTCCCCTGTCCGCCCATCAGCCGCGGCACGGAGGCGATGGTGCCGATCCCGCCGGGGTTCGTCAGGGTGATGTTGGCGCCGACCAGGTCGTCGGCGGTGAGCGTGTTGGTGCGCGCCTTCTCGACGAGTGCGTCATAGGCGGCGAGGAACGCGTCGAAGCTCATGCTCCCGGCGTCGGTGATGACCGGGACCATCAGGGTTCGCGAGCCGTCCTTCTTCTGGACATCCACCGCGAGGCCGAGGTTGACGCGGCCGTCGACGACGCGGTGCGGCCTGCCGTCCACCTCCGCGAAGTGGTCGGCCATGACGGGCATGTCGGTTGCAGCTCGTGCGATCGCGTAGGCGATCAGGTGCGTGTAGGAGACCTTCAGGGAGGCGGCCTTGAGCTCGCGGCGACGCCCGTCCAGGACGGTCACGGTGAGCGTCCTGAAGCTGGTCGCGGTCGGGATCGACAGGGACTGGTCCATGTAGCGCGCGAGCGCGGCGGCCCCGCCCTTCATCAGCTGGGACTCGGGTGCGGCGTGCGCGGCTCCGTTGCCGGCGGCGGCGGAGAGCACGTCGGCCTTGGTGATGCGGCCCGACGGCCCGGTGCCCGACACGCCGGCGAGGCTGACGCCCTCGGCGGCGGCGGCGCGCGCGGCGACCGGTGAGACCTTCACGCCCTCCGGTGCCTGCGCGGGCGCGCTGTCCTGGGTCGCGGCGCCCCCGTTGCCCGAGCCGTCCCCGGCAGGGGCGCCCGGCGTCTCCGCGGCGGCTCCCGCGGCGATGCGGGCGATGACCTGCCCGACGGTGACCGTGTCGCCCTCGCTCACGAGGATCTCGGTGACGGTCCCGGTGGCGGGCGCGGGCAACTCGACATCGACCTTGTCGGTGGAGATCTCGACGATCGTGGCGTCGGCCTTGATGTGCTCACCGACCTTGACGTGCCATTCGAGGATCGTTCCCTCTGTGACGGACTCGCCGGCGGCCGGGGTGACGACGTCGACGATCTTCTGCTCGCCCGCCTGGGGCGCGGCGGCGGGGGCCTCAGCGGCGGGAGCGGCGGCGCTCTCGGCGGGAGCCGGGGCGGACGCGGCGCCGTTCGCGGTGCCGTTGCCCGTGCCGTTGCCGGAGTGGGCTGACCCCGCGGCGCCGACGGCGATGCGGGCGATGACCTGCCCGACGGTGACCGTGTCGCCCTCCTTCACGAGGATCTCGGTGACGATTCCGGTGGCGGGCGCGGGCAGCTCGACGTCGACCTTGTCGGTGGAGATCTCGACGATCGTCGCGTCGGCCTTGATGTGGTCGCCGACCTCGGCGTGCCATTCGAGGATGGTTCCCTCGGTTACCGACTCGCCTGCAGCGGGGGTTACGACATCGATTATCTGCTGAGCCGTGTCGGCCTGTGCCATCGGTCCTCCACTCTAGCGCGGCCCTACCGCCGCCGCTTCACCGTTATCGGCAACCGTTCGTGAGCGTTTTCACATGTGCAGGGGATGTGAAAGGAGCCCGCGCTCGCGCTCACAGATCGGCCTCGGGGGCGGCCGCTTGCTCGGGCTCCGCCGCGCCCGGCTCGCGGGAACGCTGCTCGCGCACGAACTCGTAGCTGCCGAAGAACGGCCCGATCCCGCCGAGCACTGCGACCGCCACCGCGAGGCGCAGCGACACCACACGCAGCCGCGCGGCCGCCACGCACGCGAGCGACATGAAGATCCACAGCAGCCCGTGCGTGAGGCCGAGCGCGAACGTGACCGGCTCGGGTTTGCCGACCGCGAAGGCGCAGGCGAGCAGGCCGAGGTAGACGCAGGAGTGGGTGAACGATGTCCACTTCAGCCGGTTGAAGGTGAGCGGTCCGGCCGCGGGGCGCAGCTCCGTGCTCACGCCGACAGCCAGCGGGCCATCGTGGCGAGGGCCTCGCCCTCGGCCGGCCATGCGTCGATGTCGCTCGGCCACCACGCGTACTCGTCGTGCTCGTGATCGGGGGTCACGTCCGCCTCTGCGCCCTCCGAGAGCCACGCCTGGCCGACGAACATCACGAGCTGATGGGGGAGGCGCAGCAGCGCCTCACCGCGAACCCGCTCGGGCGCGACGTCCCACTCCTCCTTGAGCTCGCGCACCAGCGTGTCGGCCGGGCTCTCGCCGAGGTCCACGGCACCCCCTGCGCCGAGCGCCCAGCGGCCCGCCCACGAGGCGACCCACGGGGCTCGCCGGCCGGCGAGCCATTTGCCGTCGGCGGCTCGCGTGACGCACAGGGCGGCCATGCTCTGCGAAGCGTCTTCTCCCACCAGCCGCAGCGCCCACCGCAGCGGCTGCATGTCGATCGACAGGACGCCGTCCTTCTCCGCGTATCGGACGAGCCGGGCCGCGAGGCCGTCGTGGCTGGGCGAGCCGCGGTCCTGCAGCTCCTGGATGGCCCGGTCGGCGGCGCGGGTCTGCGCGTCGCTCGGACGGAAGTGCTCCTCGCTCCAGTTCGCGTGGATGTCGGCCACCTCCCACGGCCCTCGGGCGAGGATCTCCGGCGTGTGGCTCGTCTGATCGGGTTGCGCGGACATACGCCCCAAGGCTATTGAATGCGGCCCCGGCGACGGCGAGGGCCGGCCGGCACGCCCGCCAATAGACTCGCGCCGGTGAGCGGCAGACGGCGAAAGCACTGGGGCTGGGGCTATGAGGACCAGCAGCCGGGCCTTGAGCAGGTTCGCGCGTCGGCGGCCGCGCTCGGCGAGCACATGGGGTTCCCGGTCACCGACGTGCGGGAGCCGGTGCCGCTCGAGCGGGTGACGCTCGCACCGCCGCGGATCGCGCCGCCCGAGGACCTCGCCGACATCTGCGCGCAGGACGTCTACTCGCGCGCGTCCCACGCCCTCGGCAAGTCCTACTCGGATCTCGTCCGCGGCTTCGAGGGTCGCTTTGACCTGCCGCCGGATGTCGTGGCGCGGCCGCGCGGCGAGCGGGACATCGAGCGGCTGCTCGAGTGGTGCAGCGGGGACAGGGTGGCCGTGATCCCCTACGGCGGCGGCACCTCCGTCGTCGGCGGCGTCACGCCGGACGTCGGGCGCGGCTACAACGGGACCGTGTCACTCGACCTCGCCGAGCTCGGGCGCGTCGTCGAGGTGGACGGGGTCTCGCGTGCGGCGCGGATCCAGGCCGGCGCGTTCGGCCCCTCGCTCGAGCGCGAGCTCGGCGAGCTGGGCATGACGCTCCGCCATTTCCCGCAGTCCTTCGAGTTCTCGACTCTCGGCGGCTGGATCGCGACGAGGGCGGGCGGGCACTTCGCGACCGTGTGGACGCACATCGAGGATTTCCTTGAGTCCGTGCGCGCGATCACCCCCGCGGGAGCGTGGGAGTCACGGCGACTGCCCGGCTCGGGTGCCGGGATCAGCCCCGACCGTATGCTCGCGGGCTCAGAGGGGGTGCTCGGGGTCATCACCGAGGCGTGGGTCCGGATTCAGCCGCGCCCGGAGCACCGCAGCTCCGCGGGGGTGCGCTTCCCGGACTTCCTCGGAGCCGCCGAATGCGTGAGGGCGATCTCGCAGTCCGGCCTGAACCCCTCGAACTGCCGGCTGCTGGACGCGGGCGAGGCGGCGCTCACGATGGCCGGCGATGGTTCGCACGCGCTGCTGGTGCTGGGGTTCGAGTCGTCGGACCACGCGGTGGGGGAGTCGATGGCGCGCGCGCTGGCGATCTGCGCCGAGCACGGCGGATCGGCGAAGGACAGCGGCTCTGGGGGGTCGGACGCCGTCAGCTCCTGGCGCGAGGCGTTCCTCGGCGCCCCCTATCTCCGCGACACGCTGGTCGCCGCGGGGATTCTCGCCGAGACATTCGAGACGGCCATCACGTGGGATCGCTTCGCCGCCTTCCACGAGCGCGTCAGCGCCGCGGCGCATCGCGCACTCGCCGAGAGCTGCGGCGAGAGGGGACGCGTCCACTGCCGTTTCACGCACGTCTATCCGGACGGCCCCGCGCCGTACTTCACGGTCCTCGCGCCCGCCGTCAGGGGCGGCGAGGTCGAGCAATGGGCCGCGGTCAAGCAGGCCGTTGGCGACGCGATCATCCAGGAGGGCGGAACCATCACCCACCACCATGCAGTCGGGCGCGATCACAGGCCGTGGTATGACCGGCAGCGGCCGGACATGTTCGCCGGCGCGCTGCGCGGGGCGAAGGAGGCGGTGGACCCGGCGGGCGTGATGAACCCCGGCGTGCTCATCGACCCGCGGCCATGAACGTCGCGGTGCTCGGACCGGGAGGGGTCGGCGGCCTGATCGCCGGGGCGCTGGAGCACGCCGGCGAGAGCGTCGTGGTCGTCGCGCAGCCGAGCACGGCGCAGCTCATCTCAGAGCGCGGGCTGCGCGTGAGCAGCGTGACCCTCGGCGACTTCGTCACCCATCCGCGTGCCATCGACAGCCTGACCGAGTCGCCCGACGTGCTGATCGTCGCGACGAAGGCGGCGGGCATGGCCCCGGCGCTCGAGCGGGTCAGGTGCGAGCCGGGGCTGGTGCTGCCGCTGCTCAACGGGCTCGATCATGTGCCGCTGCTGCGCGGGCGTTTCGCGCCCGCGTCGGTGGTGTCGGGAACGATCCGCGTCGAGGCGGACCGCCCGGAGCCAGGGGTCGTCGTGCACACGAGCCCGTTCCTGCGGGTCGACATGGCGGGGGACGACAGCGTGCGCCCGGCGATGGACGAGCTCGCCGCGCTGCTCGTGCGCTCGGGGATCCCGGCGAGGGTCCTTGACTCCGAGCCGCAGGTCATGTGGTCCAAGCTCGTGCGCCTGAACGCTCTCGCGTGCACGACCAGCGCCTACGACAAGCTGCTCGGCGAGATCCGCTCGACACCGGAGCTGCGGGCGGACCTCGTCGGCGCGATCGAGGAGGCGTGCGCGGTGGCCGTCGCCGAGGGCGCGCTCGACACCGATCCGGCGCGGGCGATCCGCGAGCTCGAGGACGCCCACGCGACGCTCGGGAGCTCGATGCAGCGCGACATCGCGGCGGGAAGGCCACCCGAGCTCGACGCGATCCCCGGGTCGGTGCTGCGCGCCGCCGCGCGACACGGGATCCCCTGCCCGACGATCGAGAAGCTCGTCCTGATCATCGCCGAGCGGGCCGGGGTGCCGGCGCCCGCGGTCGGGCCCTGAACGAGCGCGCCGCGCTCAGTACTCGCGGGGGCCGGCGCCGAGGCCGGGAGCGATCGCGGGGAGCGCCTGCGTCGCGATCGCGTCGACCGCCTGCTCCTCCTCCTCGCTGAGCTCGTCGAGCTCGTGCTCGCCGTCGCAGAGGACACGGAAGTTCCCGGTCACGCCGCCGTCGGCCTCGATCCGGATGCCGGGGAGGATCTCCTCGCCCTCCTCCAGCCCGAGCCGCTCCATGTCGAAATGCGCGAGCCCGATCCCGTAGGCGGTGTGCGTCGGGTTCTCGCGGTCGTGCGCGGCCACCGCCTGCGCGAAGCGCTCGAGGTTCTTGGCGATCTTGCCGGTGTCCGCCATTGCCCGCAGGGTAGCGCGAGGCGCTCTACATTTGCAGCTGTATGCGCATCTGCGTCGGCAACAGGAGCTGGGCGTGCACCGCGGTCCTCGTCCTCGCGGTGGTGCTCGCGGCCGTCAACGTGATCTCCGACGCGCCCGCCGCGCTGCAGGCAGCCGCGCTGGCGGCGCTCTGCGCATGCCTTCTGGCGGCCGCGGCGTTCGTGGCCGCGCGCATCAGGTAGGCGCCGTGGCACGGCCGGGCTGCACGCGGCTGGGGGGAGCCACGCGCAGCCCGATGTTCTCAGCCCGCGAGGGCGACCGGAGCCGGGAATACGAGCGGCTCGGAGCCCGCGAGGCCGGTGGGTATCGGGGGGCCGCCAAATGAGCTTTCAAGCACGTCCAGGGGTCCGCCCATCAGATGCGTCGGATTCTGGATACCCGCTTTCTGGCTGAATTTGACGACCAGTTTTTTCGTGGCTTTGTTGAGCGGCGTTACGCGCCCGATCACAGAGCCCGTGATGTTGTCCACGCTTGGCCCGCAGATCACTGTCGTGATGAGGCCGGCCGCCGGGTCAGACAGGTCCAGGCCGACTTCGGCGGGCGGTTCGCTTTTGATGTAGCCGATCTGCCCGATCAGAGGGAACGTCGCGACTTCTCCCGGGACCCCGTTCGGGCTGTTGCACAGGACACCCGGCACGGCCGAGGACGTGCAGCCGGTGAACACGAGCGTCACGGTCAGCATTTTCGGGCCGAGCACTTCGCCCTTGGCGCTGTCGGCGGTGCATTTGATCTTGACTTTGGAGGCGGTCTGAAGGACCGCGGCTTTGCTGACCGCCGCGAACGGCATGCCGGGGGGCGCAGCCAGTTCCGGCAGCGCCGCCGACGCCGGGCCTGCGCCGACCGCGACCGCCGCGCCGACCGCGGCAAGGACGCTAGCTGCTCTGGTGCGGGTGATCATCTTGGGCTCGCTTTCATCGTGGGTCGATGTACCCGGCGCGGGCGCCCCTCGTGCCCGGGATTGCGGCGGGCAGCGCTCGCCGACCGGGCCTCTGCCTCGGGTCTGAGAAGCGGAGCTGTTCTCGCAAGCGGCAGCCCCCCGTGCCGGTAAGGGGCACGGCCTCGAGGTTCTGCCGAAGGCCGGGCCCGCGGATGTGCTGCGCGTCAAACGCTACCCGCCCCGGTGATCAAGTCAACGGGGTGTCCTGATAGGTCACGGCTCACCCGGCGGCCGGGTCGCGCGCGCAGGCGCCGCGCCGGCGGGCCCTCAGGCGGGCAGGACGAACCGCCTGCGGCCTCGTTCTCTCCGTCGCGGGAGAAACCGAGCTCTCCTGGGCGCTCCGAGTGTTCAGCGTGCTCATTGAGCAGCGTTCGGACGCAATAGCCGTCGGGCTTCGTAACGAGGTGGCTGGAACGCGGCCCTGCGCTCGCGCACCACGCAGCGGCTACGCCCGCGGGACGACCTCCGCGAACTTGACGGTGTCGATGAACTGCCGGAAGCGCGCCAGCTTGCCGTCGCTGATATCCCAGACGTGGACCACGGGCACGTCGAGGTCCTTGCCGGTTGCTTTTCCGGTGCCCGTGTAGCGGACGACTGCCGCGACGGTTGCGCCGGATCCGATGAACTCCTCGGGAATGATCGCGAAGCCGTCGACGTCCTCGGAGATCGGGCCAAACACCTTCTGCGCCACCGCCTCGCCGCCGTGATGCAGGCCGCCGTACGGCATGCCCTCGGCCTCGAACCATTCAATGTCGTCACTGAATGCTCCGAGCACCGCCGGGACGTCGCCTCGGCTGAACGCGCCGTAGATCCCCTTGACGAACTCGACGTTCTGCTGACTCATGGCTTCCCCTCGGTTGACTCACCTTGGGGCCTGACCGTACTCGAACGTCACCTCGCGCGCGGTCCCACAGCCGGCGGCGAGGACCGTGAATCGGGACCCCCGCGGCGGCCTACGAAGGTGACGTCTCGATCAGCTCAATTCGATAGCCGTCGGGATCTCTGACGAACGCGAGCCGGGAGCCGCCCTCGCGCACCGAGTACGGCGGCTTCTCCGGCGATATGCCCTGCTCCGCCAGCCGCGCGAGCGTGCCGTCGAGGTCCTCGGCGGTGATCGCGATGTGGCCGTAGCCGGTGCCGATGTCGTACTGCTCAACGCCGAAGTTGTAGGTCAGCTCGAGCCGGGGCATGTCGCCGTCGCCCGGCTGGTTCATGAAGACGTTGACCGCCTCGTCTTTGATGGGCAGCCGGCCGATCTCCTGGAAGCCCAGCGCCTCGTAGAACGCCACCGATCGGTCGATGTCGGTGATCCGGTAGCAGGTGTGGATCAGAGCCATTGGCTGATCCTGTGGCACGTGTGGATGAGGTTCATGGGCATGAGTCTAGACTGGCCGCGTGAAGACGCTGATCGTCGGCCACGGGGGACGCGAGAGCGCGCTGGCGGCTCGAATGTCCGAGCACAGCGAGCTGCATGCGTTCGTCGGGCACGAGAACCCGTCGATCGTCCGTCACGCCGCACGCTCGGGGGGCGGGCACCGGGTCGGCGACGTCTGTGACCCGCGCGCCGTCGCCGCCTTCGCGAAGGAGCGCGACATCGACATCGCGATGGTCAGCGCCGACGAACCGCTCGAGGCCGGGGTCGTGGACGCGCTGCTCGCCCAGGGCACGCTGGCGGTGGGGCCCACGCGGGCGGGCGCCGAGATCGAGTGGAACAAGACCTACGCCCGCTCGCTGCTCGCCGGGATAGCGCCGGAGGCCGTGCCGCTGCTGCGCGTCGTGCGCCAGCCCGCCCAGGTGCAGGAGGCGATCGCCTCGTTCGGCTCAACGCCGGTGGTCGTCAAGCCTTCGGGGCTGACCGGCGGCAAGGGCGTGAAGGTGATGGGCCCTCACCTGGCGGGAACCCGCGAGGCGGAGGATTACGCGATCGAACTGCTCGAGCGCGGAGGCGGCAGGGAGTCGGTCCTGATCGAGGAGAAGATCGACGGGGCTGAGTTCACGATCCAGGCGATCAGCGACGGGAGCACCGTCATCTTCCCGCCGTCCACGTATGACTTCCCGTACCGCTTCGACGGCGACGAGGGGCCCGGCACCGGAGGGATGGGGTCCTTGACGATGGCGCAGGACATCCTCCCGTTCATGACGCCCGCCCACTACGAGCAGGCGTGCTCGATCATCCAGCGGGTCATCGAGCGCCTCGCGGAGGAGGGCCGCCACTTCACGGGGATCATGAACAGCGGCTTCTTCGCCACCGCCGACGGGGTGAAGGTGATCGAGTTCAACGCCCGCTTCGGCGACCCGGAGTGCATGAACATCATGAGCCTTTTCGAGGGGAGCTGGCCCGCCGTGATGGAGAAGCTCGCGACGGGCACGCTCGCAAAGGGCGACGTCACATTGCGGCAGGAGGCCTCGGTCGTCCTGTATCTGGTCTCCCCGGACTACGCGCTGCGCGCGGGCCCCGCGCGTGAGTTCACGCTGGAGCGCGAGCGGATCGAATCGCTCGGCACGAATGTCTTCTTCAGCTCCGCGGTGCAGGTCGGGCAGGACAGTTACCGGACGGTCGGCACGTCCCGCGCGGTCGCGCTCGCGGCAACCGCGGACACGCTCGAGCAGGCGCGCGCCCGCGTCGTCGAGGCCGCGGCGGGCGTTCCCGGGCTCGAGTGGCGCCGGGACATCGGCGAGCTGTCGTATCTGGAGAGCCTCGGCAGCCTGCTCGCCAGCTGATCGCGGCGGCGCCCGCAGCGGCGCTCCCGCCTACATGCAACTATGAGCGCGTGATCATCGAGCGCTCCAGCAACCCGCAGTTCATCTCAAACACCTTTCTCGTCGCCGACGGCGAGGGCGGCCCGGCCTTCTTCATCGACGCGGGCGGCCCGGTTGGCCCGCTGATCGAGGCCGCGGACCGCCTCGGCCTGAACCCGACCCACGTCCTGCTGACCCACCACCACTACGACCATGTCTGTGAGCTCGCGCTGATCCGCGAGCGCTGGCCGGCGATCAGCGCGCTGATCTCCCCGCTCGAGCTCGCGCTGATGCGCGAGGCGGCATCCGCCGGCGGCAGCGAGGCCGAAGATGCGGCCGTCGCGGGCGTCGGCACGATCGAGCCCGGCGAGACGATGCGATTCGGGAGCCTTGAGGTTCGCCCGCTGCACACCCCCGGGCACACCTCCGGGATGCTCTCGTTCGTCGTCGGCGCACCCGCCGGCGAGGTTGGCGTGGCGGGACGGCCGCGATCCAGCGAGGGCCCCGGCGGGTTCGCGGGCGCCGGCGCGGTCGTGTTCACCGGAGACACGCTCTTCAAGGACTCCGTCGGAGGCGTCAAAGGACCCGGCCACACGACCTACACGGATCTGCGCGACTCGATCATGGGCACCCTGATGGAGCTCCCCGCCGACACCCTGATCGAGCCCGGGCACTCCGAGCACACGACCGTCGGGCGCGAGTGGGAGTCCAATGCATTCATCCGCGTCTGGCGGGGCCTTGACCCGCAGGGTTCAGAGCCATGCACGGCGTTCGGCAAGCCCGCCACGCTGGTGCTGCTCGGAGCCGACTATGACGGTGGAACGAAGGCGTGGATCCGCTGGGAGGACGGCGCGGATGACATCGTCCCCGGCTCGCAGGTGCAGAGCTCGTCCTGAGGCCTCGGGGCGCCCGTCGCCCCGCGGTTCGTAGCATGGGTGGTGTGGCCGGCGAGAACGAGAAGATCCCGACCTCGCGCGCTCGGCGCACGGCCACGGTCGCGACGCTGGCCGCGAGCGAGGCCGTAAAGCGCCTCGGCACCCGCGCGGCGAATGTCACCCGGACCGACGAGGCCTCCGAGGAGGCGCTCGCCAGGCGCCAGCTGGAGACCGCCAAGCAGGTCGTCGCGGTGCTCGGCACGATGAAGGGCGCGGCGATGAAGCTCGGCCAGGTGATGTCGTTCCTTGATGTCGGCCTGGTGCCCGAGGAGCATCGCGAGGAGTTCCAGGCGGAGCTCGCCAAGCTCCGCGACGCGGCGCCGACGGTCTCCTTCAAGCAGATGCGCCGCGTGATCGAGGAGGACCTCGAAGAGCCGATCTCGGCGGTCTTCTCGTCCTTCGACGAGGTGCCGATCGCGGCCGCCTCGATCGGGCAGGTCTACCGGGCGACGCTGAAGGAGGACGGCAGCGAGGTCGCGGTCAAGGTGCAGTACCCGGGCGTCGCCGAGGCCGTCAGATCGGATCTCCAGAACCTGGACATGATCATGCGGATGTTCAAGCGCATGACCCCCGGGATGGACGTCAAGGCCGTCACCGCGGAGATCCGCGAGCGGATCGTCGACGAGCTCGACTACGAGCTCGAGGCGCAGAACCAGCGGTCGCTGGCCCGCATCTACAGGGGCCATCCGTTCGTCGTGATCCCCGAGGTCCACAGCGAGTACTCAAGGCGGCGCGTGATGGTCAGCGAGTTCGTGCGGGGCATCGGGTTCGAGGAGATCAGGACCCACTCGCAGCAGGAGCGCGACCGTATCGGTGAGATCGTCTTCCGTTTCTTCCTCGGCTGCCTGTACCGCCACCGGCAGTTCTCGGGAGACCCACACCCCGGCAACTTCCTGCTGATGGACGACGGCCGCGTCGCGTTCCTGGACTTCGGGCTCTTCAAGCGCCTGGACCCCGAGCCGGTGGAAATGGAGCTCGCCTGCCAGCGCGCGGTCGCGGAGGGCGACGCGCAGCGGCTGCATGAGATCCTCGCCGACTACGGGTTCCTGCCCGAGCCGGAGCTGGTCGACCCGGACAACCTGCTCGCGTTCATCAAGGACGCGATCTGGTGGTACACGACCGCTGACGAACCGGTGCAGCTGACCTCTCAGATAGCGACGGAAGTGCTGATCGAGAGCTCCGACCCGCGCTCCAGCCACTTCAGGGAGATGCGACACCAGGACATGCGCCCGGAGCACCTGTTCGGCAGGCGCATGGAGATGCTGACGCTCGCGGTGCTCGCCCAGCTGCAGTCGACGAACAACTGGCACCGGATCGCGCGGGAGTGGATGTACGGCGAGGACCCTGTAACCGAGCTCGGGCGCCAGGAGGCCGACTTCTACGGCCGCCACGGCGTGGGCGCCGGAAGGTGAGACCGCGCATGCGCTCCCCCCGCGCACACGGATAACCTGGCGCCATGGCCAGTTGGAAGAAGCCAGGCCGAGCGGAGCGCGTGGTCATCTACGAGGAAGGCGGCGTGGTGCGCCAGTACTGGCGCGGAACCGACGGCGCCGGCGAGACCCTGTGGCGTGAGGATGAGGAAACCCCGGGCGTGAAGGCCTCCGGGGGCGCGATGAGCAGCGAGGACCTGGTGCGGGCGATCGACGCTTCGGTGAAGGAGCGCCGGCGCGCCGCGCGTGGCCGGAAGTTCCGACTCTGAGCAGTGGCGAGGGGGGCGGGCGGGGGATGCCCCCGCCCGCCCCCGGGGCGCCTAGGCGCCTGCGAGTGCCTTCGCCTTGATCTGGTCGAACTCGGCCTGCGTGATCGTGCCGCTGTCGAGCATCGTCTTCGCTTTCGCGATCTGCTCGGTGGGGTCGGCCGGAGTGGCGACCGACTGCACGTACTGGTCGAATTCCTGCTTGGCTTCGGACTGGGCCTTGATCGACCTTTCGGTCATTCCCTTGTGCTCGGCGATCAGGTACACGAACGCGCCGAAGTACGGGAGGATGATGATGAAGATGATCCACAACACCTTCGCGAATCCGGATGTGTCGTGACGGCGGAAGATGTCGCTGAAGATCGTGATCAGGATCCAGAGCCAGATCAGGAACGCGAAGAAGATCAGCATCGTCCAGAAGACTTCGAGGAAGGGGTAGCTGGTCGCTAGGACCATGTGGGTGTGTCCTTTCTTTTTGGGTTGAAGCCCGGGTCGGCACAAGCACCGGCCGGCCGGACGTCACTGTCTTGCGTGAGGATATTCATACCTGCGGCCCGCATGTTGTGCGCGTCGAGGGGTGGCCCGCGAGAGCCGCGGGCGGTCCGCTCAGGGCGCGGCCGGCGCGTGGCCGCGCCTGGCCTCGATCCAAGCTCGGATCGAGGCGGAGGTGTCGCCGATCTGAGCATCGGGGAACTCCGCGGCGGTTTTCTTCTGCAGGTCCCTGATGCCGAGTGCGATCAGGATCGCGAAGCCGAGGACCGGCAGGAACTGGCGGGTCGAGGGGAACGGGCCCCAAAGCACTATCAGGAGCAGCGCCGCAGCTCCGGCGCCGTAGACGTAGCCGACGTGCTCTCGCAGCGAGGGGGCGAGTGCCCTCCGGATAGCGGTGGCTGGACGCGTGTGGCCGGCGAGCCATGCTGCGAGCACGATCACGAGGCCGTAGGTGATCATCGCGATCGCGATGTCATAGAGGAGATTCGTGCCGATCTGGAAGGCGTCGTGGACAGCTTCGCGGTTGGCGGGCACTTTGACCAGCGATTCGACGAGTGCGTCGGCGAGCACGCGGCGGGCGAGCACGGCGACGATCCCGACGGCCACGAAGCACCAGCCGACGGAGCGCATCGCGATCCGTCGCCAGTCCTTGGCGAGGTAGATCGCGAGCAGGAAGAGCAGGAGCGCGAGCGCCGGCAGCACCACCGCGAGGCTTTTCACGGCTTTGACGACGTTCTGGGCCGTCTTCAGCTGGTTGGAGCGGAGGATCACGATGTTGCCGCTCGGAGGGGGCAGCGTTACGCCGAGCTTTTCCTGCGCCGCACCGCGGACTGTTTCGCCCGTGCCGCCGGAGAGCTTGCTGCGCGCGCTTTCGAGCTGCTTCCCGAGACCGACCTGGTCGGCGAGTTCCGTCAGCAGCGGATGGAGTTTCAGGACGACGACGCCGCTTTCGGTCGAGACGACGCTCGTGCCCCCGTTCAGGATCCGGAGCAGCTGCAGCTGCGCCGTCTTGTTCGCCTGACGCCACGCCTCCTGGACGGGCCCGGACGCGAGCACCTGCGGGGCGACCTGGTCGGCGAGTGCGCGCAGACCGGCCGCGGCGGGTGCGGCGAGGCCGGAGATTTCGGACGGCAGGACTTTCTTCAGTTCGCTCGCGACGTCGACGTTCTTGAAGAGTTCGTTGACCAGCACCGCGCTGACCGCCGTCTGGATCTTCTTGTCTTCAAGGAGTTTGGTGCTGGTGGCGGTCCAGTTGTCGGTGTTCAGGACCTGGCGGTTGACCCACACGCTGAGCACGGCGAACACGCCGATGATCGAAGCGATCGCGAGGATCGCCGCCACCCATCCGCGGTGCGCGCGCTCTTTGCGCGGCGTATCCAGCACCTGCGTGTCGGCCGCCGTCGCCTGCGGCGCATCGGGTGCGGGGGGTGCTGCGGGCGCGTCAGCCAAGGCGCAGCCCGTCCCGTCGCGCAGCCCTCCGCGCGCGTGCTCTCTGGATCCGCCGCCCCCGCATGCGGCCATCATTTCACTTCGCGCCCCGGAACGGTGCCCCGCTCGGCTGCAGGCCCCGCTCCGCGGCCCCAGCTTCACTGCCGGTGCATGGGTAGACTGCGCGCCTCACCGGCCCCGGCGGGGCGCAAGAACGGACGTGGGGGCCCCGTTGTCGGAGCACTGGAGCGCACGCAGGAGCCGGGCACGTGGCTGAGGGACTCTCGCCGGCGGAGGTCGGCAAGGAGATCGGCGAGCATCGCACGGCGGCGGAGCACGGCGGGCCGACCGCCGGCCGTCGTGATCGCCTGCTGTCGATCACCGAGGCGGTGCTGCTGTCGGTCGTCGCGATCCTGGCTGCCTTCTCGGGGTTCGCCGCCGCGAAGTGGAGCACCGAGTCGTCGGTGACGCTCGCGAAGGCCTCGGCGGCGCGCACCAAGGCCAACCGCGCGGACCTCGAAGCGCTGCAGCTGCGCACGCTCGACTCGGTCTCCTTCAACGCGTGGTTCGCCGCCTTCGTTGCGGGCAACAGGACCGCCGAGCAGCTCGCCGAAAGGCGCCTGCGCCCCGGCTACCGCCC
>Ga0209698_10002196_pt1 | contig 22276 bp, 23 predicted proteins | sample LitLauG_LLR_2012_FD_187203 | JGI IMG/M metagenome (GOLD analysis project Ga0209698, IMG submission 187203) | Freshwater sediment microbial communities from Pennsylvania, USA - Little Laurel Run_MetaG_LLR_2012 (SPAdes) (version 2) | ecosystem: Environmental > Aquatic > Freshwater > Creek >...
AGCTTGCACTGGCCATTGCCCGCAAGATTCTGCACCGCGAAGCCCAGCTTGATCCACGCGCGCTCGCCGGCATCGTGCGTGTCACGCTTGAAAAGCTGGACGCAGGCACCTCCGTCCACCTCTACGTCAGTCCCAAGGAAGCGGCCGATTGGCGCCATTATTTCGCCTGCCAGATGGAGGGAATCCCCGTACCCGAAGTTCACGAAGACCCAGCCTTGCCGGCCGGGGAATGCCGCATCGAGACCTCACTCGGCTCGACCGAGGTTGGCTTTCAATCGCAACTCAAGGAAATCGAGACTGGGCTGCTCGACCTGTTGGCCGAAAGACCCGACTCCCGTTCTTCCCACGCGGCGAACCCAAATGCCTCGGAGCGGCGCTGAATGAGCGGGCAACTCCTCGCCGCGTATTTCTCGCATCTCGAGAATTCTTCTGCGCTGCGCTGGCGCGGGAAAGTGGTGCAGGTGGTTGGACAACTCGTCGAATCCGAAGGCCCGTTCTGCACCGTCGGCGAGGCTTGCGAGGTCGTTGATTCTCGCGGGCAGCGCTGGCCAGGCGAAATTGTCGGCTTTCGCGGTCACACCGTCCTCTCGATGGCCCTGCGGCGTCCCACCGGCATCCGCTATGGCGATGAAGTCGTAGTCTCGGGACGCCGTCCCTCTCTCCGCCTGAGCGAGCAACTGCTTGGGCGTGTGCTCGACGGTGCTGGGAACCCAATCGATGGTGTGGCCTCTCCCGCGTGCCGCGAGCGCTATGCTCTGGACCGTGAAGCGCCGCTCGCCTTGGAACGTACGCCCATCCGCGACGCGCTCGGCTGCGGTGTCCGAGCCATCGACGGCTTCCTGACCTGCGGACGCGGCCAGCGGGTGGGCATCTTTGGCGGGAGCGGAGTCGGCAAGAGCACACTCATCGGCATGATGGCGCGCAACACCAATGCCGACCTCACCGTGCTCGGCCTGATCGGCGAGCGCGGCCGCGAAGTTGGAGAACTTCTCAACGCTCTTGGAGACGAAGGGCGCCGCCGAGCCGTCGTCATTGTCTCCACTTCCGATCAAGACCCGCTTCTACGCATTCGCGCCGGACTCGCGGCCACCACCATCGCCGAGTATTTTTGCGCACGCGGGAAACATGTCCTGCTGGTGGTCGATTCGCTTACCCGGTTCGCAATGGCGCAGCGCGAAATCGGACTGGCTGCGGGCGAGCCACCTACCGCCAAGGGCTACACACCCTCCGTTTTTACCTTGCTTGCTCGACTCATCGAACGTGCCGGAGCTTTCGGCTCCGGAACCATCACCGGCTTCTACACCGTGCTCATGGAAGGCGACGACGAAAACGATCCTCTGGTCGACGCGGCCCGTGCCCTGCTTGACGGCCATGTCATGCTTGATCGTCGTCTGGCCGCCCGGAACCACTACCCGCCGATTTCCATTCTCGACAGCATCAGCCGGATCATGCCTGCGGTCGTCTCTCCCGAACATCTGCTTAAAGCCAGACAGATCCGCTGTCTCCTCGCGACCTACAAAGCTTCCGAAGAATTGATCCGCATCGGCGCATACCAAAAAAACAGCGATCCCGATCTTGATCGCGCCATCACGCTCCTGCCTGCGCTGAATGACTTCCTGATCCAGGAGGCGCAGGCAGCGGCCAGCATCAAGGACTCGATCGACCGCCTGATGGCACTTTCATCCTGACTTCGATGGCTTTCCGCTTCGCATTCGCGCCGCTGCTCCGCCTTCGCCAAAGCATCGAGCGGCAGCGCGCGTTGCGATTCCGGGAAGCCAGTCTCGCGCTGGCTCGCGCACAGGACTCTCTCGCGCAACTGGACCGTTTCCTCGCAGATTCCGCCCAGTCCGACTCCGCCAGTTTGTCGTCGGGCCGCCGAGCCGCCGAACTCCAGTTTGCGCTGCTCTACCGCGAGAACCTCACACATCTGCGCGAGGAATTCCAATCTGAAACTCGCGACCTGGACTGCAAACGCCAGAAGGCCGCCACTGAATACCAGCATGCTTTGCGCGAGCGCGAAGTGCTCGAAACGATGCGCACCCACCAGCACCGCGACTATCAAAAAGACGAGCTGCGCCGCCAGCAGCAACAACTGGACGAAGCGCACCTGCTCCAGCGCTGGCGTCACCGGAGCGGATGATTTTGCCGGGCTCGGAGCGGCAACTCCTGCCGCATTTGGCCTCCAGCCGATGCGGTCTTGCTCCTCGTACACATTCAGCCTCGCGTAACTCGCTGATGTTGCATGCCGCGCCGCGTTACTCCGACCGAGAACACATTGGTCAACCGAGTGCAATCAATGCCCGGTGATACTGCGATGCAGGTAACAGCCCTCCCTAATCCGAAGCCGGCCACATCGGTCCCTGCCGCCCAGCCGCCCGCAAAGGGCGCGTTCGGTGCAACTTTGAACCAGTCGATTGCGAACTTCGCGCCCAAGCACACTTCTCCTGCCTCCCAGAACAAAACCATTCCGAAGGCAGATGCCAGATCTGTGTCGAACGGAAATTCCGTGCTTGAGGTTCAATCTAAGTCCGTTGCCGACACGGGAGCGAGGTCGCCCAAAACCGTTCCGAAATCGCGCGGATTTCTCGCTTCGCAAGCGGTGCCTAAAGCGAGTTCCACGTCTGGAGCTGATTCAGACTCCGATTCGCATGCCCGTTCGACTAAGAACTCGCTGCTGGCAGACCCTTCCGTAACAACTCCCGTTCCACAAGCAGTGGACAAGATCAGGGCTGTGATCGATAACCTGCCGCCACCAACGCCATTTCTCGTGATGCCTTCGCCTGAACCGGCGGCGGCAGCGGTCGGCACGATCTCCAACACACCCGCAGCCCAATTTGACGGGCTTGCTCCGATCGGCTGGAGCGATGCCCATTCAAGCGCCGACGCGGCGGCCATCAGTCTCGATACGCAAGACGGAAAACAAGTTGCACCCGGGGCTGGTAGCAGCTCGATCGCGGCGCCTTCCAGTCCATGCGCTCCCACACCAGTCGGCGCAGAGCCGCCGTTGGAGATGGCCGCTGCCCAGGCGCAATTTTCATCCCAGCTTTCAGGGTCGGCCACGCGAACCGTCGAAGCGGGTCCAGCGCAGACACCACCGGTAGCCGCAGTTGCGGAGGCCTCCGCATCATCTCCGGCAGCCCCACAGACAAGCGCGGGTGATTCCCGCGCTCTCCGGGTTCCTCCCTCTGTGACAGCTTTCTTGATCACTTCATCCGCGCCGCCGCCCAACTCTTCACTCCCTGGAGCCAAGCCTGCACCGGTGAGTGATCCAACAAGTGCCACCCAACATCCTTCTCAGAGATCCCAACGTCTCGCTAACGTCGAGACCATTCATGCACGGCTCCGTGTTTTACAAGATCCATTAGCGGCCGCACCGACATCGTCAGATACGGACACATCCCTTGCACCGCAAACGCCCGTGATCTCGGAATGGGCGCCTGTACAGGGCGCGCCGCCGGGCCTTCCGAATTCACACGCCGCCGCGTCGGACCTCACTACGGTCGATGCGCACCCGCCCGCCGCCGCGAACCAGAAAACTGTTCTGGAGCCCGTTGCCAACGCACCAGGGAAATCTCTGGCGCTGCCACCTGAGGATGCTTCTCCCCACGACGCTTCCAGGCCGTCAGTCCCCGATCAAGATCCGGTCGTCGCGGGGTTGACTTCACCCGGCAGCCCCGCGCTTCAGTCTTCATCCGTGTCGAAGTCGGACTGGGCGTCAGAACTCCCAAAAAGCCACCAGGTGCTCGACTCCGCGCCATTCGTACCTTCTGCACCAACCCATGTGCGCTCGGTGCCCACCATCAACGATGTTCAGATGCATGTTGGGATTCGCACCACCGCCTTCGGTGCGGTGGAGATTCATACCACGGTGATTCAGAACCAGGTAGGAATCTCCGTTCACGGAGAACGTGGCCTCGCGCACTGGTTCAGCTCCGAGGTTCCCAACCTCGAATCGGGACTCAAAGACCACAGTCTGAACCTGGCCGCCGTCGATTTCTGCAGCGACCGCTCCGGAGTTCAAACCACAACCAGTTTTCAGCACGGCCATCCGCGACAGAATTTTTCTCAAAGCACCGGCTCTGCCGCCGCATTCTTAGTACGGGATGCGGCCCCCGAGGCTAGCGTCACGGAACTTCTCCCGCCAGGTCCGCTCGTCGGGCTCACGGGAAATCACGTCAGCATTCGAGTTTAGGAGGTCAAGCTATGTACGTTCCGCTGCTGCAATCACTCGCTTCCCCCACCGCCTCTTCCTCACCCTCCGCACCGACCACTTCGTCGAGCACGGCGGTCGAAGACGTGAACACGATGTTCCTGCAGTTGCTGACCGCGCAACTGAAATCGCAGAGTCCAATCAGCCCGCTCGATCCCAACCAATTCGTGGCCCAACTCGCACAGTTCAACTCGCTTAGTGAATTGGCGCAGATCCATCAGCTGATGCAGACTCTGGTGTCCAACACCACTCCAAAACCGAGCACCCACTCGGCAGCGAATCCGACTTCCAATTCCAGTTCCCAATAAGGAGTCTTATGCCGTCATTTTCCATTCCGCTGTCAGGGTTGACCGCCAGTTCCAGCGCGCTCTCAACCATCGCCAACAACCTGGCCAATCTCAACACGATTGGCTACAAGGACCAGCAGGTTCGCTTCAGCGACCTCTTCTACCAGACGGTCGGCACCACCGGTGCCGGCGACCCCGTCCAGCAGGGCGCGGGTACCCGGATCGGCTCCATGCCTTCACTCTTTACTCAGGGCAACGTGAATCCCACTGGCGTCTCCACCGACGTCGCGATCATGAAGGGCGGTTTCTTCATCGTGGAAAAAAATGGTGTCCGGAGCTACACGCGCGCCGGAAACTTCGAGGTTGGGCAAGATAACCTGCTCGAAACCGCGGAGGGCCAACAGGTTCTGGGCTATCCTGCCGCCAACGGCGTTCTTGACACCCAAGGGCTCTCGCCCCTTTCCCTGGGCGCGGGTACCATCAGCCCGGCATCCGCGACCACCCAAATCCAATTGAGCACCAACCTGGACGCGACCGCCGCAGTGGGCACAAACTATTCCACCCCCATCACAATCTACGATTCGCTGGGCGCCAGTCACAACCTGATGTTTACGTTCACCAAGACGGGCACCAATGGTTGGGATTACTCCATCACGATTCCGGCTGCGGACGTGAACGGCGCTACCGATCCCACGGTGCTCAAGACCGGATCCCTTACCTTTGACGGCAACGGAAACCTGGCTTCGCCGACGGCAAACATTGCTCCCATCAACATCACGGGCTTCGTCGACGGCGCCAACGATCTCGCGTTCAGCTGGAACGTTCTCGATGCCGGTGGCAGCGGGCTGCTAACCCAAATGGCAGCCCCCAGCAGTACCGCTTCCACGCAGCAGGATGGCGGGGGCTCAGGCGCTCTGGTGAATTTCGACATCGGCTCCGACGGCATCATTACGGGAGCCTTCAGCAATGGCAAGACTGCAATTCTCGGCCAGATCGTTCTGGCTACGTTCGCCGACAACCAAGGCTTGACCCGCACCGGGGGCAACGATTTCATTCCCACCCTGGCTTCCGGCCAGCCCGTAGTCGGTGCCCCGGGGAACGGCGGGCGGGGCACACTCTCCGGCGGCGCGCTCGAACAATCTAACGTCGACATTGCACAGGAGTTTGCTGCGCTCATCATCGCGCAGCGGGGGTACGAGGCTAACGCGCGCTGCGTGACGACCTTCGACCAGGTGGCCCAGGACACGATCAACCTGAAGCAATGAGGAAGGGCCGATCGGAGCAGTAAAGGACGAACCTGCCCAACCGAGGGCCGCGCGATCCGATCCCGCGCGGCCCTCCTAAGAAGCTTTTCATGAGAGCACTCTCGGAGAGCGCATCCCGGACGCAGCCGTTTGCGCACAGGCTCAGGACCGACTCGCCAATTCGCTGATTCCAATCCGTTTTTCTCTTGCGCCCTTCGGGTGATCCGGCCTGTCGGTCGCGGTATCCCACTTGCAAACATGAGCGGTATGCCTGATCCGCAGGTAATTCCAGCGCCCAGAAGCAGAAAGAAGTTGGGCATGCTGGCGGTCGTGCTCACTGTTGTGTTGGGCGCAGGAGCGTTCTTTTTTTGGTTGCGTCCGCTGCACCGGGCCAGTGCCGCGGAAAGCGCCAGCGTTCAACCCACCCTTGCGCTTGAGACTTTTGTCGTCAACCTCTCCGGCTCCGGAGAACGTGGATATCTCCGGGTCGGCGTCTCGCTCGGGCTCTCGCGGCCCGTCACCTCTGGCAACCAGGACGAGGTGCCCACGGCGCTCGTGCGCGACACCGTGCTCTCCGTGCTCTCCTCAGCGCCACCCGAACAGCTCCTGCAGCCGGAGGGCAAACGTCAACTGAAAGCCGAGCTCCTTCGTGCCCTCCAGGAGCGTGTGCCGCAACTGGGGATCCAGGATGTGTATTTCACCGAATTTCTGGTGCAGATGTAATGGCCGCCGCCGCCCAACCCAAGCTTGAAACTCCGGCTGCCGATCCTTGGGCGCGCGTCGAACCTCTGCCCTGCCTCCTGACCGTAGAAATTCCAGTACCCGGTTTCACGGTCTCTGACCTGGTGCACCTCGAGCGCGGCCGCATCATCGCAACCCGTTGGACGGCCGGCCAGGACGTTCCCCTGCACGTCAACGGCGAACTGATCGCGTGGAGCGAATTCGAAATCGTGCAGGACCGCGTCGCCGTGCGCCTGACGGAGCTCTCGTAAAATGCAACTCTCCTCGTCCAATCCGCTCGCGTCTACCCCGCTGGCTCGCCTGGTGGGGGTGGTCTCGGCCCGGCTGAACACCATCTGGCGTTCGCAGAAGAAGCGCAAAACGCTCTCCGTCTGCGAAACCGCGAACCTGGGCGAGCGCCGGTTCGTCGCGGTCGTCCAGTTCGAACGCCAGCGCTTTCTGATTGGCGCCAGCCCATCGTCCCTCACCCTGCTCGCCCAACTGCCGGATGACGACGCCCCGTCGGTCGATTTTCGCAGCGGAGGTGTACGCTGATGCCGACCCTCCGGCAACTTCGCGCGATCGTTCCGCTGCTCCTCGTGATTGCAGGTGCCGCACCTGCATGGGCGCGTCCACAATCCACGCCCGGCTTCTCCTGGCATGGCTTCAATTCCGTGCCCGGGGGTTCCGTACCGTGGAACATCGTTGTTCTGCTTACCCTGCTGACACTTCTCCCCGCGCTCCTCCTGTCGATGACGCCCTTCGTGCGCCTGATCGTGGTCTTTCATTTTCTCCGCCAGGCGCTCGGCACCCAGACCACACCCAGCAACCAGATCCTCATCGGGCTTGCTCTCATTTTCACTTTCTTCCTCATGCAGCCGGTTGCAACTGCCATTTATGCCGACGCCATCGTTCCCCTCGACGCCGGACAAGTCACCATGACAGGCGCGCTCGAACGTGCCACCGTCCCGTTGCGCCGTTTCATGCTCAAGTACACGCGCGAGAAGGATCTTGCTCTGTTCGTGGAACTGGCGCGCGAGCCGCGCCCCGCCCGCCCCGAAGACCTGGGCCTGCGCATCGTCGCGCCGGCCTATCTGCTGTCCGAACTGCAAGCGGGATTTCGGATCGGAGCTGCGCTCTTCCTGCCTTTTCTGGTCATTGATCTCGTGGTGGCCGCCATCACTACCTCAGTTGGCATGTTGCAGCTGCCCCCGGTGGTGATCTCGACTCCGCTCAAGATTCTTCTGTTCGTGGTCGTCGATGGATGGAACCTTTTGATCGGTTCCCTGATGCGCAGTTTTGCCTGAGAGGCAGTTATGGAAACAGAACAGGTGGTTGCTCTCGCCCGCAGCACGCTCCAGATGGCGCTGATTCTCGGCGCACCGCTGCTGGTTATCGCGACGGTGGTCAGCCTGCTCGTTAATGTCGGGCAGGTGCTGACCTCGTTGCAGGACTCGACGATTTCCACCGTCCCGCGGCTGGCTGCGGTGGCAGGCGCCGGTCTTCTGTTTCTCCCTTGGATGATGCGCCGGCTGATCGTGTTTACGGTCGGGATGTGGTCCGACTTTCATCCGTTTTTGCGTTGAGGTGATGCGTTGTTGGAACTTTCTCTGGAACGGACGCTGACTGCCTGGATGATCGCGGGTTCGCGCGTCAGCGGGTTACTCATCGTCGCGCCCTTCTTCGCCAGCGCCGGAGTTCCCGCCCGGATCAAGGTCGGTATCGCCTTTCTACTGACAATTTTTCTCGTGCCCCTCGTCCCCCCGCTTTCTTCCGCCCGGCCAGCATCTTCGATCGCTCTGGTGATGCTCGGCGAATTTGCGATCGGGTTCCTCCTTGGATTTACCCTGCAACTCCTGTTTGAGGCCGCGCAACTCGCGGGACAGGTGTGCGGGGTCCAGATGGGATATTCGCTCGCCAGCATCATCAATCCCGACAGCCAGGCCGACTCCGCGGTGCTCTCGACGTTCTACGAACTGATCGTCCTTCTGCTCTTCATGCAGCTCAGCGTGCCGCACTGGCTGTTGCGCGGGCTGGCCCGCAGTTTCGATTATTTGCCCCCGGGGCATTTCTCGTTGACCTGGCCCGCGACCTCGGCGCTCGCCGAATTCGCCGGCGGAATGTGGGTCGCGGGTGTGCAGATCGCCGCACCCGTGCTGGTGGCCACGCTGTTCGCCGACATCGCACTCGGGTTCCTGGGCAAAGCCTCGCCGCAGTTGCCGGTGCTGTTTGTCGGACTCTCGATCAAGAACCTGCTGGGCTTGGCCATCCTCGGAGGCGCAGTTGCTTTCTGGCCACGTTTTTTTGACGCGCGCTTCGAGCGCGCGATGGAAGCTTCGGAAAGGATTCTGAGACTTGCTCACTGAACGGTCAGAGTTTGAACAGCTGAACCATGGCGCAAGATAACAAAACCGAACAGGCAACTCCGCGACGGCGTCAGCGCGCCCGCGAAAAAGGACAAGTTGCCCGCAGCCGCGATCTCATCGGCGCCTCGTCGGGCATCGCCGCCACCTTCGTGCTGTTCACCATGATGCCCAACTTCCCGCAGGCGTGGCGCGGCTTTCTCCGCGCCTGCCTCGATGGTGCCGCTACCGGCAATCTCCGCATGGACGCACTCCCTCCCTTCCTCGCGCACTCCGGCGTTTTTGCCGCGACCGCCGCCGCCCTTGGATTCGGATGGATCGTTGCTCTTTCCTCGGCAGTCGCGCAGGGCGGCCTCGTTATTGCTCCCGATTCGCTGTTGCCCGCAGGCTCGCGCATCAGCCCGGGGGCCAAACTCCGTCTGGTGTTCTCGGTTTCCGCGCTTCGCGGCCTGGTCAAGTCTCTTCTCCCGGCGACGGCACTCGCTTACCTGGCCGTCGTTTGTCTGCGCCGTGACTGGCTCGCGCTCATGGTTCTCCCCGGGCGTACGGCACGCGGCGTCCTCGGTTTTGCGGTCGATCGGGCTTTCGAAGTGGCGTGGAAAGCGGCGCTCGTCCTGTTCGTATGGTCGATTCTTGACTACCTGTTTGAACGCCGGCACCTCGGCAACGAATTGAAGATGTCCCGGCAGGAACTGGTCGATGAGTACAAGGAGACCGAAGGCAATCCCATCATCAAGTCCCGCATCCGGCGCCTGCAGCGCCAGGCGCGCCGCCGCCGCATGCTCGAGGACACGAAGCGCGCCGCGGTCGTCATTACCAACCCGACATCCTACGCCATCGCGCTCGAGTACCGCCCCGACATGTCCGCCCCCGTCGTCGTCGCCAAAGGCCGCAACCTGCTGGCAGCTCAGATTAAGGAAACCGCGCGCTGGGAGAACATTCCGCTGGTCGAGAATCCCCCGCTCGCCCACATCCTCTATCGCACCGTCGAAGTCGGACAAAGCGTTCCGCCGAAACTCTACACCGTCATCGCCGAAGTGCTGGCCGCCATTTACCGCGCCCAAGCCCGCGCCCTCGCTGCCGGAGTCAGACGCTGATGCCCGCAACCATCACCACGGCCACTATGCCCGCCCGCCATTCGCTGGTCGAATGGGTGATCCCCATTGCCGCAGTCAGCATGGTTTTTGTGATGCTGGTCCCGCTGCCGTCGTTCTTGCTCGACCTGCTGCTCGCCACGAGCATCACCGCCTCTGTCCTGGTCCTGCTCTCCGCGCTACAAATTCTGCGCCCCGCGCAGTTCTCCGTTTTCCCCAGCCTTCTGCTGTTGCTCACGCTATTCCGGCTCTCGCTCAATCTTGCTTCGAGCCGGCGCATTCTTCTCCATGGCAATGAAGGCGCCTCCGCTGCCGGGCGCGTCATCGAAGCATTCGGCCAATTTGTGGTGGGCGGCAACTACGTTGTCGGATTCGTCCTCTTTGTCGCACTGATCGCGATCCAGTACATCGTGGTCAGCCACGGCGCCGTGCGCACCGCCGAAGTGACCGCCCGCTTCACCCTCGACGCTCTGCCCGGCAAGCAGATGGCCATCGACGCTGACCTGAACGCCGGGCTCATCGACGAAGCTCAGGCCCGCGCCCGCCGCGAGCAGATTGCGCGCGAGGCCGAGTTCTACGGCGCCATGGACGGCGCGGCCCGTTTCAACCAGCGCGATGCCATCGCCACCATCCTCATCACCGGCATCAACATCATCGCTGGATTCCTGATCGGTGTTTTCCAACTCGACATCCCGTTCCGCGAGGCGCTCAAGACCTACACCGTGCTTACAGTCGGCGACGGCCTGGTCACCATGATCCCCTCACTGCTCGTCTCGATGGCCGGCGGCATGGTGGTGACGCGAGCGTCGTCGAACACCACCCTCTCCGCCGACCTCGGTACGCAGCTCCTCTCCCGCCGCCGATCGCTCCAAATTGCTGCCGGCGTGATGCTGGCGCTGGCCGCCATTCCCGGACTGCCGAAATTCTCTTTCCTCGTTCTCGCGGGCGTTGTCACCCTGCTGGCTTGGCGCCTGCCGAAAGCCAAAGACGTTCCCGAAGCCGACGCCGCTCTCGCCGCGGAAAAAGACAAGAAAGCGGCCAAGGCTGAATCGCTCGAAGAGCAGCTGAAGCTCGATGAACTCTCGCTCGAAGTCGGTTACGCGCTCGTCCCGCTGGTGGATGCCCAGCAAGGCGGGCAGCTTCTTGCACGCGTCAAGTCCCTGCGCAACAACCTTGCCCTGCAGCTGGGTTTCATCGTTCCTCCCATTCACATTACCGACAATTTGCGGCTCAAGCCGCGCGAGTATGTCATCTCCATGCGTGGTGTCGAGATTGCGCGCTGGGAAATGGTCGAGAATCATGTGCTGGCCATCAGTTCCGAACTCAGCCCTCCGGCGCTCCCCGGCACGCCCACCCGCGAGCCTGCCTTCGGCGTCGCTGCGCTCTGGATCGCACGCACTCTCGAATCGCAAGCCCTCACCTCGGGTTATGCGGTCGTCGATCAGACCTCTGTGCTCGCCACCCATCTGGCAGAAGTCATCCGCCAGCAGGCCTATGAACTGCTCACACGACAGGAGACCAAACGCCTGCTCGACCGCCTGAGCGAGAGTCACCCCAAACTAGTCGAGGAACTCGTTCCTAAATCGCTCTCGCTCGGCGAGGTGCAGAAAGTTCTGCAACAGCTCCTTCGCGAGCAAGTCTCCATCCGCGATCTGCCGACCATCCTCGAGACTCTGCTGGATGCCTCGGCAGCCAGCAAACATCCGGTGCTGCTGGTCGAATCTGCCCGCCAGGCACTCGGCCGCGCCCTTGTGCGGCCGCTCCTCTCCGACGACGGTGGCCTGCGTGTGCTCACCCTTGATCACAACATCGAAGACGAACTCAGCCGCGCTTTCACGCCGCAGATGCCGTCGGCCACCAGCACCGGACTGCAGCCTTCTTTCGTGCGCCGCATTCTCGATGGCTTGCGTTTGCTGGCAGGGGACCAGGTCGCGCAGACCGCTCCCATCCTGTTGTGCTCGACCCCGGCGCGTTTTCATCTGCGCCGTTTGCTTGAACCCTTTCTCCCCAAAGTTGTTGTGCTTTCTCCGCTGGAGATTCCTCCCATGGTTCCAGTGCAGTCGCTGGGTACGGTGCGTTGAGCCTGGACTGAAAACGCGCTCAACAAGAAGGTGTACTTTCATGACTAGACATCCCGCCGAGGCCTATGACGGCGTCGAGACCGATGCCGAACGCGAGCGCGTCCTGATGGAGCAGCTTCCCCAGGTCCGCTATATCGCCCGCCGGATTCACGAACGGCTCCCGCGCCACGTGCCTTTCGAAGACCTGGTCCACGCCGGCGTGGTCGGTCTGATCGACGCACTCAACAAATTCGATCAGTCCAAGCACGTGCAGTTCAGTTCCTACGCCAAGTTCCGCATTCGCGGCGCCATTCTCGACAGTCTGCGCGAACTGGACTGGAGCCCGCGCGAGTTGCGGCGGAAAGGCCGGTTAGTCGACCAGACCTACAGCCAGCTTTCCGGCAGACTCGGCCACGCCCCCTCCGAAAACGAATTAGCGCGGGAACTTGGCCTCGAACTGCGGGAACTGCAGTCTCTGCTCGCCGAACTCGACGGCCTCGAGCTCGGCAGCCTGCATGTTGAGTCGCAACGCGACGGCAAAGAAGAAGACCTGACCGACCACGTTCCGGGCAAACCTGAAGAGACGCCATTCTTTTTCTGCCTCCGCTCCGAGATGAAGCACCTGCTCGAGCAGGCCATCTCCGAGCTGCCCGATAAGGAACGCAAAGTTCTCGCGCTTTACTATTACGAAGAACTCACGATGAAAGAAGTGGGTGCCGCGCTTGGCATCGGCGAGTCACGCGTTTCTCAAATCCATTCCCTGGCGATGGTCCGGCTGCGAGCGCGCTTGAATTTCCTGAGTGCACCGAGCGGTGGGAATGTCCGTGCCAAGGCCGCCGGAATTCCCTAGAGGCTCCCATGGAAAAAGTACTCAACCAGGAAGAAATTGACGCGATGGTAAAAGCCGCGCGCTCCGGCACCACCGGAGGGTCGAATACCGGCGGCCGGGTCGTCCAGCCCTGGGACATTCGCCAGGCAGGTCAGGTCGGACGGGAACAATTGCACGCCATCAACCAACTCCATGAACTGTTTGCCCGTAATCTGACTCACTCCGTCAGTGCGTGCTTGCGGATCGCGTTCGATTGCAGTCTGGTTTCTGCCGAGCACCTTACCTACCGCGAATTTCTTCAGCGTGTTCCGGAAAAGACCTACCTTGCCTCTTGCGATCTCGCCCCCGCCGGCGTCTTTGCCCTGCTCCAACTGGATCTCGCCATCGCGTTCCCCGTCATCGACGTACTCCTGGGAGGCGAAGGCAAGGGCAGTGATGCGGTCCGCGACCTCACCGACATTGAAGAGCAGGTCCTCGAAAGCATTGTCCGCATCATCTGCCGCGAACTCCAGGCTACATGGGAAGCGATTTCCCTCGAATTCAATTTCGGCCAGCGCCAGCAGATCTTGCAAGCCCAGCGCCTGATGCCGCCCGACGAAAAGAATCTCTGCCTGAGCTTCGAGATCAAGATGTCGGAGACGCGCGGCACGCTCAATCTGGCCGTTCCCGCCGTCATCTCGAATGCGCTGCTCAGAAAGATTTCCGCCGAACTAAGCTACCAGCGGCCGCGCAGTCCGATCGAGGCGCGCCGCCAGATCGAGAAGAAACTTCTCGACTGCCCTTTCTCCGTTGAATTCTCGCTTCCCCATCTCCGCGTGCCTTTGCAGTCCCTTGCGGAACTGACTCCCGGCGCCGTGCTTCCATTTTCCAGAAGCGTTTCCGCGCCCGCGGTTCTGCAAGTTGAAGAGGTTCGTCTATCTACGGCCGCGCCCGTTCGCGTCCACTCCCGTCGCGCAGCCCGCGTCCTTTCCATTGAACCCGCAACCCCACGAACAGGTGAGCCATGACCGAAGTTCCTGGCAAGCAGCTGACACTCGAATTGCAGACCTGGCTGGAAGCCTGGAAAACGTGCACCCAAAACGTGCTCTGCCAGGTTTTCGCTCAACCCGTCGCTTTCGAAATTGCCCCCGAACCGCTGCCCACGGCCGATTCCGATTTGTGGTTCACCATCGTTGCCGGAGGGGCCGTACGCGGCGAAATGTCGCTGCGCCTCCCCTCCCTTTCCGGCGCGCGTATGGCCCAGAAATTTCTTGGAAAAACAGAGCCCGCCCAGGAAATCACTGCCGAGCACAAAGAAGCGCTCGACGAATTGTTCCGTCAGATTGCCGGCCTCGCCGCCACCGACCTCGCTCCGGCCACCGGAGGCGAGGTTCAGTTCCACGTCGCAGCCTCATCCGCGCCCTCCTGGTCGTCCGCCGGAACCACGTGCTTCCGCACGCGCGACGAAGCGGGCGACCCCGTGGCGTTCGAGATCCAGATCAGCGCTGCCCTTGTCTCCAACCTGCGGCCGCGTGTCGAACAGCCACCGGCTGCAAAGGGCCCGCCCGTGTCCGCCCCGTCATCTGCCAGCTATGAACGGCTGCTGGACGTCGGACTCGACGTCAAACTGCGCTTCGGGACCCGCCGCATGCTGCTCCGTGATGTGCTCGCGCTCAGCGCCGGCTTGGTCGTCGAACTTGACAGCCAACTGCACCAACCGGTCGATCTGCTGCTCGACGGCCGCGTCATCGCCCAGGGCGAGGTCGTCATTGTGGACGGCAAATACGGACTGCGCGTTACCGAGATTCCAGATTCCGTGTCTCCTGCGTGAGGCTCTTCCCTATGTCCAACTTCCTCAACCTGCTTACCTGGGCCCGCAACCGAACCCAACGCCGCCAGCAGCAACGTCCCGGATGCGGGCTGATCTCCTGCTCCGGCCCACAAACATTCTGGCAACGCCTGCGCCGCCGCCGCACGGGTACCCTCCTTCAGGGCGTCTTCTACTGTCAGCCCGAATGTCTCGAAACGGCGCTCACCGCCCAACTCTCGCGCCTGCACGTGCTTGCACCAGCGGTTCTGCCGCCCAATCGGATTCCCCTCGGTCTGCTCATGGTCGCCCGCGGCAAACTCACCTACCTGGAAGTGTTGGCCGCGCTTGAGGCCCAGCGCCGCGCTCACCGCGGCAAAATTGGCGACTGGATTGAAAAACTGGGCTTCGCCACCGAGCAAGATGTTACCGCCGCTCTGGCCCTGCAATGGGGATGTCCCGTAGCCTCCTCCTCCGATCCCTCCGCCATCGAAACTGCCGGCCGAATCCCACTCGCCCTTCTCGAAGCATTCCATATGCTCCCGCTGCACTTCGCGGCGTCCACCAACACGCTCTACCTCGCCTTCGGAGAGAGAGTCGACCATGCCGCTTTATATGCCATCGAGAAAATTCTCGATTGCCGTACCCAGCCCTGTGTCGCTCCCCGAAAAACCGTCGCCCGCCACCTCGAGCATCTCCGCCAGCAACCCCGTTCCAGTGATGTGGAATTCGGCCCCATGAACGATTTCTCCGAAATGAGCCGCATCAGCTCCAGCTACATTGCCCGGCTCTGCCCCGACGCAGTCCGGTTATGTCGGGTAGGAGGCTTCATCTGGCTCCGTTTGAAGATCCGCACCTCCACGACCAATCTGCTATTCCGCCTGCCAGATATGAGTTCTCAGTTCCAAGTTCTCAGTTCTCAGAAAGAGCCGCTACCACGTCTGTGTTCACCCGCTTTCACTGAGAACTGAGAACCGGGAACTGAGAACTGTTCCCTACAGCGTCCTCTTGAACAACGGCACCGCCAGTGCCATCGTCAGCACGGCGAAGAGCGATAGATAGAACAGATCCGGAACGATCGCTCCCAATCCGCTCTCCTTCAGCAGCAGCGCCTTGAATCCATGCACCGCGTACGTGAACGGATCCACTTTCGCAATCGCCCGCAGCCATGCCGGGAAGGCCTGCACCGGATAAATCGATCCGCTCGGGAAAAACAGCAGCGTGTTCAGAATGCCGAAGGTCGCGCGCGGTACCAGCGGATCCTCCACCCGTACCATCATGAGAAACATCATGCAATTGAACGCCGACGCCGTCGCCACAATCATTGCCAGCAATCCCAGCATGGTCCACAGGTTGAAAATTGTTCCCACGCCCGCGATCAGCGACCCGATCATGGTAATGACCACTCCGGTCAGCACGCCTTTAATGGCTCCTGCTCCGTTCAACCCCAACACCAACTCCGCCTTGGTAATCGGAGTCACCAGATATCCCTCGTGGATCCCGCGCGCCTTGTCGTCGATGTACAGCATTCCGCCGCCGATCATCGCCGACACGAACATCGCCAGCGCGATCGACCCCGGTAGCAGGTACTTCATATACTCGATATACGGATACAACTCCACCACATCCAGTGCCGTTTGCTGCAACAGACGCGGCTCGATCTCCGGTTGATTCAGAGCATCCGTAACCCCCGTCATCTTCTCGGTGAGCGTCGAACTCATGAAATTGTCGCTGTTATCCACAATCAGGGCGATCCGCGGATGATTCTTTTCGTACACCATCTTCGAATATTGTGCCGGAATAATCACCGCCCCTTGAATCTTCCCGTCGCGTACATCTTCCCGCGCCCGCACCTCGTCGTCATACAGTATTGCGGCAAACGTCCGCGAGGTCGCATGCACCGAATCGAACGCTTCCTTGATCCGGATCGCCTGCGTCCCATGGTCTTCGTCCACGATGCCCATCTTGGCGTCGATAATCTTTCCCCCGAACGCGTTTCCCAGCACAATCAACTGCACCAGCGGGAAAATCATCGACACCATCATCAGTGCCGGCGAACGGAAGAACTTGCGCATCTCGCGCTCGATAATTGCCATCGTCCGATTCATGGTTGCATCCCCGGTCTCGGTGGCATCACGAACGAGTAAGCTTTTACCAGCTCATCGCGCAACTGCCGTCCCGTGTAATGGACGAACACATCGTCCAGCGTCGTGTTCTGTACCGTGAGCGTCCGTACCGCAACACCCGCCTCCACCGCCATCCCCACCAGGTCGGTCGTAGTCCGCGAGCCGTTCCCAGTCAGCACCCGGAACATGCCCGCGCTCTCGTTCTGCACTGATGTCACGTCCGGCAGCGCACGCAGCCTCTGCTCCCAATCCGCAGGCGGGTTGTCGAAGTGCGCTTCAATGACATTCGATCCGGGTACGCTTGCCTTCAGCGCCTCCGGAGAATCCAGCGCCACCAGCTTTCCGTGATCCACAATCGCAATCCGGTTGCACAGCCGGTCGGCTTCATCCATGTAGTGGGTCGTGATCAGCACGGTCAATTTGCGCTTCGACTTGATATTCGTCAGCATTTCCCAGACCGCGACACGCGATACGGGATCGAGCCCCGTGGTCGGCTCATCCAGAAAGAAAATCTTCGGACTGTGGACCAGCCCGCGAGCGATTTCCAGCCGGCGCCGCATGCCGCCCGAAAGAGTCTTCGTCTGTGCATCCCGCCACTTCGTCAGGTCTACGGTTTCCAGCAGTTCCTCGATCGCCTGTTTCCGCCGCTTCGCCGGTACGTCATACAGCTTGGCGTAGATGGTCAGATTTTCTTCGACCGTTAAATCCAGATCGCTGGTCAGCGCCTGCGGAATCACTCCAATCGTGCGCCGAGCTGCATCCGGCTCTTTGCTGACGTCGTGCCCCGCAATCCGCGCCGAACCCGCTGTGATCGGGATCAGAGTTGTCATCATCCGGATCAGGGTCGATTTCCCCGCGCCATTGGGCCCCAGCAGCCCAAAGATTTCCCCTTCCTTCACCTGGAACGAAACATCGTCCACTGCGGTGAAGTCGCCGTACTTCTTCACGATGTGCGAAACCTCAATCGCATTGGCCGCATCGGCTGCCACTTCGTTCTTCACGAACTCGGAAGCCGAAACTGGCGCCCCATTTGTCTTGTCCACATCCATCCCCAATCTCCCTCGCTCACGCGGGGACGGCCGCCTCGACCGTCCAGCCGGGCAGGACCCGGCAGCACCGGTCACATCATTTGTTACCGGCCGCCTGCACGCTCCCTTTCAATTGCGACGATGCCACCAGCACCTCCGCCGTCATGCCGGGGACGTACGCACCCTTTGGGTTCTCCAACCGCACCTTCAACACAATCGTTCGGATGTCCCGTTTCCGCCGGCCCACATCCCGCTGCGTCGCAAATTCCGCTTCCGCCGCTTTATAAAAAACTTTGCCGGGCACGACTGTGCCTCCCGGCAGCCGCACCCGCAGCGTGTCGCCAAAGCCAATGTGGTCTGCATCCGTCTCAGGCATCGCCGCCCGCACCCAGGTGTCGCTCAAATCCACTACCGTCACGATCGCCTGTCCTGCATTCACTACTTCACCTTCGCGCGCGGCCCGCACCAGCACCGTTCCCGTCACCGGTGCGTAAATTTTCGTGTAACCCAGCCGTACTTCTGCTTCTTTCAGTTGCGCCTCCGCATTCGCGACTTGCGCCCGGGTCGCCGACACCGTGCTCTGGGCCGCCGTTGCCTGATTCGTGCGTGCGATCGCCGAGTTCAGGTCCGCCTGCGACGCCGTCACCTGGTCCTTCAGCGATTGCACGCTCGCCTGTTGCGCCTTCAGGTTCATCTCCGCCTGCACCTTTTCCTGTTCCGATGCCACCCCCGCCTCCGCCAGCCCGATCGTTCGCCGGCTGTCGCTTTCCACCCGCGCCAGCATCGCCTCTGCCTGCGCCAGTTGTGCGCGCGACGATGCAAGCCGCGCCTGCGCATTCGACACGTCGCTCGACGTCGACCCCTTCGTCGACTTCTGCGTGTACTGGTTCGCGCTCATCTGCGACCGGAGACTGGTGATGGTCGCCGCCGCCGCCCGCTCCTGCGCTTCCAGTTCCGACGGATCCAGCAGCGCAATCAGGTCGCCCTGCTTTACCTGCGTCCCTTCCTCCACCAGCAGCTTCGCAATCCGCCCCTGGATCTGCGGGCTCACCACGATCTGGTTCGCATCGACCGTTCCCACCAGCACCAGATCGTTTCCACCCGGCGTGGAAAAAAAGTAGTACCCCAAAGCAATCGCTACGACGGTCCCCAGCAGAATTAGAAACTTACCCCGAGCACTCATCACCATCTCCTAGAACCCGTGTGGGACGGGCGCCCTCGCCCGTCCAAGCCGAGCAAAGCTCAGCAGCGCGGTTGGCAGCACCACATTCTGTGCGCCTTCACCGCGATCAATTCCTCACAAAGAGCGCCGCCGAAATGAAATCCAGCACAAACGCCCGCCGCTGTGCGATCCGCTCCGTCGAGAGCGGATCCTCCTTCATCAGCGTCTTCATCGCCGGTGCCGCGCTGAAATAAAACACAATCACCGCCACCATCGAAGGCAGAAAATCCATGGGATTGACCGCCCGAAACTCTCCCGCTTCAATTCCCTCGTGTAGCACCTCGCCCAGCTTCTGATAAATCGGACGAAAATATTCCTTTGCGATGTGCTCCATGTGCGGCGTGCGCTTCCCCGGAGAGCGCATCCACTCCGCCTGCACCACCCGCGGAAGGCGCGGGTTGGCGGCGATGTAATCGAAATACGCGCCCAAGTATTCCAGCATCTTCTCGCGCGGCGGCAGGTTGCTCTCCAGTACCGGCACCACCCGCGCCCGCAGCCCGCTGAATACCTGGTCGAGCACCGCCTCGTACAGCGCATCTTTATCTTTGAAGTAGTAGTAAAGCAGCGCCTTGTTCACATGCGCGGCCCGGGCAATCGCGTCCGTCCGTGCTCCCGCGATTCCATGCTCCGCGAACTCTGCAACCGCGGCCTTCAGTATCGCAGCCCGGCTCTCTTCCGGTTGTCCGCGCGTCCCAAGCCGAGTACCGCCCAAACGTTGCCTGCCATCAGGGATGCGAGCAGACGCCACCACGGCCCTGGAACCGGCTCTCGTTCCCCCTGGAACCACGACTTTCAAAGGCTTCCGTTTCAGTTTCCCTCTCCTAATTAACCAGTTAGTTAGATCATAACCCAATTCATCCCGCTGCACAAGATGGTTCTACAAATCCCCGCTTTTCTGTGGGTTAGAAGACCGCGAGCCGGCTTTCCGGCAACGCACGCTCCAGAACGAGCCTCCTAATTCCGATGCGCGCCTTGCTCGCAGAAATCCAATTCGGTGCTAGGATAGACGGGCAAGAAAGTTAGCTGCCCGGTTGCCGCTTTCGTCTCCTCAGGGAAAAATTCCAATTTAAGGAGAGAAACCATGACTCGAAGCATCAAGAATCTTTGCATTGCCCTGCTGTTCAGCGCTGGGCTCGTGGTCTCATCGGTGCCGGCCCACGCCGATCGAGACGAGGGGTGCGAAAAGCGCATTCATCAAGCCGAAGACAAACTGCGCGACGCCGTCCAGCGTCACGGCGAAAACAGTAAGCAAGCCCATAAGCGCCGCGAGCAACTCGAACAGGTACGGCAGCGCTGCGGGGACCATCACGATCATGATCATGACCACGATCACGAGCAGCACTAACCCGGAGAGCAATCGAGCGGCCCACTCATCGTGTGTAAACCGTGGGTCGCTCTTCCGCAATCAGCGTCATTGTTGAACCGGAGGCGGCTGCATTAGTTCCGGCAAGCGCGCAATCGACGCCGGATCCGGCGCCTTTAGATTCAACTCCTTCACCAGAAACGCCACCCTGTCCCGCCGTGCCTCCGCATTCAAAGCGTGCGGAGCCTCGTAGAACCTCAGGCTCTTCGGCTCGCTGACCACTGCGTAGTACTCCTTCGCCCGCGCGGGCGTCAGAAAATCCTCCTTCGTCGCGTATTGCAGAAAAACCGAAGCTGGGGCGGCATGCGCGACATAGATTCCCTGATCCAGCCACCCATACCTGGCACGAAAGGCATCCATCTTCTCCGCGCCGATCTGCTTGCGGAAGTCCTGGAATTCCTTCGACCGCATGTCCACTTCGTCCGACAAATTCCCCGCCATCAGCACAAACGCCTTGAACCGCTTATCAATCCCCGCCAGAAACGCGCCCGTCGCAGCGTTGTAACTGTGCCCCACGTAAGCCAGTCGGGTCGGGTCAACATCGCCGCGCGCCAACAGCAGGTCCGCGCCCCGCCGCATGTCGAGGATCGCCTGTATGCGCTGCTCGATCTGCAACTCACCCAGAGGATCGGGGTCGCGTACAAACCCGGGCCGGGCGATCGGACCATCGGGCAGCAACGAGACTACCCCCGACGGTGCCAGCGCAATTGCCTCTTCCAGAAATTCCTTGCGGTTCAGAAACTCCGACCCGTCCTGATACCAGTGCCCCCAGATCACTGCCGCAAACGGCCCTTTCCCCTTGGGCGCAACCAGGTAAGCCGGAACGCGTCCGCCTTTGGGACTCGCATAGGAAATGTCATGAATCGCCACCTCTCCACGCTGCTTAACCCCCGTCTCCCGAATATCAAGCGGCGCCTTCGAGTCGTAATCGAAATGGTGGAGCAGCGAGGGATCCTGCGCGAAGAGAGGCGAAACCAACAGAAAGACTGTTGCCACAAGGCGGGTCATGGGGACCTCCGGGGAGCCGCCATTTTAACCCCCTCATTGAAAGACTACGCGACCACTATGCGTGGGCACGTTCTGCCACCCGAGCGTGCCCAGTATTTGGGTGTACAGGCCTTGTTCGCGCCAACCAGCCGCCGGGTCGGCCTGCTAACTTGGTTGTCCCTGGAAGAGACGAGGTAGCAGCTGACACATCATGTGCTGATAACCGGCAAAGTTTTTCATCTTGACAGCCCTTTCCGCCGGGAGTAATGTGCGCGCCAATCGGGAGCGTGAAGGTCCCAGCTACTCTGGGTGTCTCTCTTTTCACCCTCCCACGAACCTAGGGGATTTAGTTTCCGATTTTAGCTAGGTCCACGCGTAGACCCGTAACGCACGTCGGGCCTGGGGGAGGCTTTGGTGAAAGCTCATTTTCTACCCATCAAGGGGACTTCGTTTCTGGGCGTGTGCTTTTCGCTCGCCCTGTGCTCTGCAATCAGTTTTTCCGCGCCGGTTAAGGTGAGCACGGTCGCAGGCGGTTACATCAATGACGGGAAGGCGGGTCCGTCATCGGCACTGCAGCTCCCAACCGACATCGCCAGTGACAGCAAAGGCAACCTGTATATCACAGACGGCATTGACCAACGCATTCGCGAACTTAACACCAAGGGGATACTAAAGACGATTGCCGGCACTGGGATTGCCGGTTACAGCGGCGATGGCGGGCTCGCCAGCAAAGCGGCGATGAATTTTCCGCGGGGTATTGTCGTCGATTCCAAGGGGAACATCATCTTCTGCGACGCGGGGAATAACCGCATTCGCAAAATCAGCACCACCAAGATCATCACGACTATCGCGGGCACTGGCGTGGCGGGTTACAACGGCGACGGGATCCCGGCCACCACGGCCGAGCTTAACTCTCCGATCGGACTGTCCCTCGACAGTGCCGGCAACCTTTACTTC
>Ga0209698_10002197_pt1 | contig 22271 bp, 18 predicted proteins | sample LitLauG_LLR_2012_FD_187203 | JGI IMG/M metagenome (GOLD analysis project Ga0209698, IMG submission 187203) | Freshwater sediment microbial communities from Pennsylvania, USA - Little Laurel Run_MetaG_LLR_2012 (SPAdes) (version 2) | ecosystem: Environmental > Aquatic > Freshwater > Creek >...
GCGCAGCCCACTTCTTGGGCGCGCCGATGATCGTCACGGCCCACATGTGGGTGAGGAAGGCGTCCAGCGAATCGAAGCCCGGAGCGAGCATTCCTTCCACGTGGTCCACCGTGTGGAAGACCCCGGCGTAGCGCTCAATCAGCCGCCGCCCGATCACCTTCACCGTTCCCGGTTCGCACACACGCGATTTATCGTTGCGGTCCACGTCGCTGCACATGGTCAGCTCGGACTCTTCTTTGGTCGAAACCAGCAGCGCGCGGATGTTATCGGCATCGCGCAGGGGATCGCCCGTGCGCACCGCGGTTCCGGCGATCGGACACGTCTCTACGCGCCGCCCTCCATCCTTCTTTTCCACGCGCACGAACATCTCGGGCGAAGCGCCAATGAGTTGCTCGTCGCCCAATTGCAGAAAGAATTCGTAAGGACTGGGACTGGCCTTCTGGATACTCTCAAACAGCTCTGAAGGGCTGCCCGAGTATGGCGCGCGGAAAGTCTGCCGCAAAACCACTTCGTAGTAGTTGCCCTGCCGCATGCCTTCGCGCACGGCTTCCACCTTCTCCATGTACTCTTCGGTCTTGTGGTCCGAAACGATCTCCGCTGGAGCAGGCGCCTTCTTCGGCTTCGGAATGCTTGCACCCGAGCGATCCAGTCCCGCCGTCGATCCCGCCTCAGCGCTGAAATCGTATTGGTAGTGCTCAATTACCTCTTTCTTGCGATCCATAAAGTAGATGTCGTCGCAAAGAAACAAGTGCAGCGTCTTCTGGTCGTGCCTTGGCAAGCGCTGCTGGATTGGGTCAAACTGCAGCAGTAGATCGTAGCCAAACGCCCCGGTCAGCATCAGCCGCGTATCTGCAGGATTGCCAAACTCTTGCACCAGCAGCCGAACCAGCGAAAAAGGCGATGGCTGTTTGCTGCGCTCTTCTTCCGGAAAGCGTTCGGCCAGCGGCTTCAATCGCACGTGCAGCGAATCGGCGGTCGGAGCATCATCGTAATCCCAATGGCTATGCTGCGCCACCAGCGGATCAAGCAAGCGCAACAGCATCCGCCCGCGCTCGTTCAGCGCATTGATCGCCAGCGTCCGATCGCGTCCCACAATCTCAATCGGCGGCGTCAGCGTGGCCACATCCCAACGCGAATACCGCTCCGGATACTCATAGCCCGACGAAAAATAGGCTCCGCGCTTGGTGTCTAACTGTTTGAGAATGTGTCCTAACCCGCGCGAAAACCCAAGCTTCGTCTCAGTGCGGGTGACGGTGATTCCGTGCGGGGTGTTGTAGCGCAACTGCGGCATGATTTTAACTGACGTGAGGGTGCTAATCACTCAGGATACCAGCCAATAGACGATAATCTCCTCAATGGCGACGCCTTCACTCATCCGCCCGGATCGCCGGCTGCTGAGGCGCGCGGTCTTCGTAGCCGCGTTATTGGCGCTGATGCTGTGCATTGGCACCACCGGCTTCGTCCTGATCGATGGCTATGGTGTCTTTGATGCGTTTTACATGACGCTCATCACCATCACCACCGTGGGCTATGGGGAAATTCATCAGCTCAGCCGTGCTGGCCGCATCTTCAATTCATTCGTGATCTTCTTTGGCGTAGCCGTTATCTTCATCGCGTCCGGCGCCATGACGCAAACAATCATCGAATTAGAACTGGGCGACCGCTACGGCAAGCGAAGGAAAAAGAAAATGATCGATAATTTGCACGACCACTTCATCGTGTGCGGTTTCGGCCGCGTCGGCCGCAACGCGTCCGCCGAACTTCAGCGCCTAGAGGCGCAGATCCTCGTAATAGACAAAAGGTCGGAGCGCGTGGAGCGGGCCATGCACTCAGGTATGCTCGCTCTCGAAGCTGACGCCACACTCGACGACACGCTCCGCGCGGCCGGCGTCATGCGCGCCAAAGGCCTGATCGCCTCGCTACCGAGTGATGCCGAAAATCTCTTCATCATTCTTTCCGCCAAGACTTTGAATCCTGGCCTCACAGTCGTCACGCGGGCTTCCGAAGAAGAGGCCGAGATCAAACTGCGCCGCGCCGGCGCCGATATCGTTTTCACTCCCTATGCCTTGGTCGGTCACCGCATCGCCCAAGCGCTTGTCAAGCCGCATTTGGTTGAATTCCTGAATATCGCCACGTCCGATGTAGGGCCGCAGGTCACGTTGGAGCAGATGGAGCTTTCGCCAAAAAGCCGGTTTGCCTCCAAAACCTTCGGCGAAATCCAGAAAAGCTGCACCTCGGGCGTCATTCCGCTGGCCATTCGCCGAGCGGGAGGCCAAATGGCTTTTAATCCTTCGGCTGAAACGCTCGTCTCAGCGGGCGATTATTTGATAGCCATCGGGGAAAAACCGGGCCTGGAGAAACTCGAACGGCTACTGGGCGGCAACTAAGGGTGGCTAAACCAGCCCTAAATGTGCAAAGCTAGAAGTATGGCTAGAGGCTGGGAAAGTAAAGAAGTAGAATCTCAGATCGAAGCAGCGGCTGCTCGTAGCGAACAGTCGAGGATCAACCAAATGCAAGCGGCCGATATCAGCCGCCAGCGTGAACGCGAAAGCCTGGAACTGTCCCGCACACGCGTACTACAAGACATGGAAAACGCAGCTAACCCGCGTTACCGGGAACTGCTGGAGCGTTCCTTGATGTTCTTAGACCAAAAGCTGGCAGCGCTCGAACAACCAGTGCATACCGGCAAGACTCTCAAGCACCACGCCTGAGGATCAGCATTTACAGGACGTCAGTCCTTCTTCCCCTCAAGCTCCGCCACGCGCTTCTCTAGCGCGCGTAACTTGCTCACCATATCAGGCAACCGCGAATAGGCTGCCGAAGCTCGCAGCCACACCCGCGAATCAAACGCTGGCGACCCGCTCACTATCGCGCCTTCCGGCACATCGTGCCCTAAACCTGATTGCGCCCAAACGACGGCGTTCTTGTGAATCGTGAGGTGCCCTGCCGAGGCCGATTGCCCGGCCATAATTACGTTCTCTTCGAGTACCGTGCTCCCCGCGAGTCCAACCTGTCCGCAAATAATGTTGTCTTCCCCAACAATGCAGCCATGGCCGACTTGCACAAGGCTATCGATCTTCGCCCCGCGCTTAACCCGCGTTTCCGTCAACGCGCCGCGATCCACCGAACTCAGTGTCTGGATCTCCACGTCGTCTTCAATCACCGTAATCGCCGACTGCGGAATCTTGAATTGTCTACCTTCATTGGTCTTCGCAAACCCGAAGCCATCGCCGCCAATCGCTACCCCGTTTTGCAAAGTCACGCGATTACCAATCTGGCAGAACTCCCGCACCGCCGCATGCGAATGCGCCGTGAAATCGTCGCCGATCGTGCAGCCCTCGTAAATCACTGCATGCGGATGCAGCGTAACATTCGCGCCGATAGTTGCACGTTCGCCCACCACCGCAAACGGCCCGATCGAAGGGTTGGCGCCAATCACCGCGCTCTTCGCAATCGATGCCAGCGGATGGATGCCCGGCTCCGGTTTCGGTGGTTGGTAAAACTGTGCCAACGCCCGCGCGAAATCGTGATACGGATTGCTCGAAACCAGCGTCGCGCCCGCGAAGTCCTTAATCGGTTCGGCGGCAATAATCGCCGATGCCCGGCAGTCTTTCACCTTCGGCGCATACTTCATGTTCGCCAGAAAGGTGATCTCGCCGCTGCCGGCTTTCTCAATGGTGGAAACCCCGCGAATCTCCAGGTCCGCCGGCCCATGAAGCTGGCAGCCCAACAACTGGCTGAGCTGCCCCGTGCTGAACAACTTCATCACTACCCTTCCGCGACGACCGGATTCTTCAGCTCGCCAATGCCTTCGACCCTCACCGTCACTTCTTCGCCGGCACGCAGGAAACGCGGCGGCTTGCGTGCCACCCCCACGCCCGACGGCGTTCCGGTAGAAACAATATCTCCCGGCTCCAACGTAAAAACACTCGAAAGGAAGGCAATCAATTCCGGAATCTTGAAGATCAATTCCCTCGTGTTCGAGTTCTGTAGCATCTCGCCATTGATCTCAAGCTGGATATTGAGGTTGTGCGGATCGGCGATCTCGTCCGCCGTGATAATCCAAGGCCCCATCGGCGCGAACGTATCGAACGTCTTGCCCATCAGCCATTGCGTGGTTGCGCGTTGGTAATCACGCGCGGAAACGTCGTTGATGATGGTGTAACCCCAAACATGATCCTGCCAATCCGCTGCGGCGATATGACGCCCGCCCCGTCCAACAACAAACGCAAACTCCGCCTCGTAATCTGGCGATTTCGAAACCTTGGGCAGCACAATATTGGCGCCAGGTCCAATCACCGCCGTCGCGAACTTATTGAAGATCGTAGGAACGTCGGGAATGGTCGCGCCCGTTTCCGCGGCATGATCGCGATAGTTCAGTCCCACGCAGATCAGCTTGTTCGGACGCGGAATCGGCGCCAGCAGTTTCACCGTATTTAGCGGACGCTTGTCGCCAGCGGTGGCGCCTGCGGCAAAGGCGGCAGCCTTGCCACGGCCATCATCACCCGCTTCAATTAAATCGAGGAGAGTCGGAAAGCCCGCCGCGGTGAGGTCTATTACGGTTTGATCGGGCGCCAGCAGTCCAGGGCTGGTCTTTCCGCCATATTGAAATGTCACAAAGCGCATGTAAGCAGTGTAGAACGTGCGCTGACCACTAACTTGCAATTCCCCTTCCTCGAAAACTGCTCGGCAGAGTAGCCAAGGAGATGATTGACCGGCGTTATCAATAATTGACAACTATCGTTACTGGCGCTAACCTTCAAATATGAACGTCAATCTGGGCGCCACATTCGATAAATTCGTCACTGATCTTCTTCAAACGGGCCTTTACCAGTCTCAAAGCGAAGTGGTGCGTGAAGGGTTGCGGCTGCTCAAAGAACGGGAAGACCTGAAAACTCTTCGCGTCGCCGAGCTTCGCAAAGAAATTAGGATTGGCATCGATCAGGCCGAACGCGGCGAGTTCGTTGACGGCGCACAAGCGTTCGAAAAAATTCGCCATCGTAGCGCCGCGAGGAAACGCAGCGATCGATGAGTGGTTTGTCCTTACGCCTCGCGCCGAACAGGATGTCAGCGATATCTGGAATTACATCGCCGACGACAACATAGAGGCAGCGGACCGAGTCGTGGCGGCCATCGAAAACGCGATCCTCAAATTGACTCAGAATCCCGGCCGCGGGCATTGGCGCGAAGAATTGGCTGACAAGCGTCACCGATTTTTCTTGGTTTACTCGTATCTGATCGTCTACCGCCCGGAGACAAAGCCGATGCAAGTGATCCGAGTTCTTCACGCCGGACGCGACATTCAGAGCATCCTCGGATTAGTTGCCGAAGACAACCCTAGCTGAAGGGGGAGTGGCGCCTATGGAGATGGGCGTTTATCGCTGAATCCTCGTTGTCGGGGTGTATGCCCAAAACCACTCCAAGCAGATTTTCTAAGAAATAGCGGAGGACGAAAGGGGTCAGTCATATATTGGAAGACACCATGCCAGCGAAACTACCATTGAGGATTTCCTCGATCATCTTATTTCTCTTTGCTTTAGGACACACCGTTGGATTCCAGACGTTCCGGCCGGCCTCACCGCGAGGCCTAGAGGTCATGGAAGCAATGCGAAGCGTGCCGTTCGAATTCGGGAGCAAAACTGTCCATTGGATGGATCTCTTCATGGGGTTCGGTTTAGACATTTCCGTTGCCGGCTTCTTTTTTGCGATATTGGCGTGGCGATTGAGCAACGTCGCGTTCGCGGAAGCACCGCTGGCTCGTACCATCACCTGGCTCCTTTGCGCAACCCAGGTTGCAAGCATTGTTCTAAGCCTTCGCTACTTCGGCCCAATCCAGGCTGGGTTTTCGCTGGTATCTTCGGCGGCCCTTGCATGGAGCGCTGTTCGGCTGAGTGCGGCGAGCGAAGCAGACGTTCACCAACGCTAGACTGGGCAAGTGAACCTAGTCCGACGGCTTGGCTGCCTTCTTCTTCTACTTTCCCCCGCGCTCTACGCCGGTCCCGTAGCGCAAGCAGGATCCTTCGAATTCCATTCCGATTTCTGGCTCAACCTACACCATTTCCTCTACGAACAAGCTCTATCCGATTCGAAACGAAGTCTGAACCTTGCCGCCGACGAGAAGGCCACCTGGGACAAGGCCGTGTCGTTCTACCGGCAGAACATGACCAAGCACGATTTGCTAATGGATCGGCGCATGAACGACATCGATACCGAACTGGCGGAGGACGAAACGCTGCCGAAACTCGTCGTCAACGGTCCCGACGGCGCACTCTGGGACACTTTGAACTCCGTCGCCCCTGTCTATCGCGCACATTGGTGGACCGACCATGATCAGTCTAATCGCAAATTCATCGCGGCAGCCGTGCCGTTGGTTCAGCATTATGGCCCGACGTTCATCAAACAGCTCACCACTGTATTTGAAACAACCTGGCCGAAAGATCCGATCCGCGTCGACGTGTCCGAATATGCTAACTGGGCTGGCGCCTATACGTACACGTACGGATGGAGCCGTGTTCACGAAATTGTCTCCAGCTTCGACGACTCCAATCAAGGCAACGCAGCGCTAGAAGTCGTTTTCCACGAAGCTACGCACGGTATTGTGCCATCGAACTCAGGCCGCTTGGCCGATCAGATTTCCTCGGCTTCGAAGACCGCGGGCGTCCACCCGCCAAGCGATTTGTTCCACATTTTCATCTTTTATACAGCCGGTGAACTGGCTCGTCGCGATCTTGCCATTGCTTATATGCCATACGCTGAAAAGAAGCATCTCTATCAAGACCAGTGGGCACGCTGGCACAGCAGCATAGCGGTCTATTGGAAGCAACATATCGACGGTACCTTGTCGTTCAACGACGCGGTCAACAAGATCGTCGAGGAAGCGGGGAAAAAGCTTGGCAAGTGAACCGAAAGCGCTGGTCACCGGCGCATCTCGTGGAATCGGTGCGGCCACCGCGCTCAAACTGGCGGAACGCGGCTATGACGTGGCTCTCAACTTCCGCAGCAAAGCGCCGCGCGCCGAACAAGTTGCCGCGCAAATCTCAGCACTTGGCCGCCAGGCGCTTATGGCTCAAGCCGACATCACCAGCGAAAGCGACGTCGCGGACATGACGAGCCTGATTGCACGTGAGTTTGGCCACCTAGACGCCCTTGTCCTGAACGCCAGCGGTGGTCTGGAGTCGGGCAAAGCCGAAGATTACGCCATGACCCTCAATCTAACCGCGCAAATGAGTGTTGCCCACAGTGCTGCCAATCTCTTGAAGACCGGCGGCCGCATCGTCTTCGTCACCAGCCACTGGGCGCATTTCTATGGCACCAAGCCGGTTCTGCCGGTGTACGAGCCGGTGGCCAAAAGCAAGCGGGCGGGTGAAGATGCCTTGCGAAACTACTCTCAAGAGTTAACGTCGCGCGGAATTTCACTAGTCGTCGTCAGCGGTGACGCCATCGAGGGCACCATCACTCCCAGGCTGCTCGAACGGAAAAGTCGCGGTAAGTTCGACACTCCCCTCGCAGAGGCGCGCATTCTTCCGACGGTAGACGAATTCGCCGAAGCGATTGCCGAAGCAACGGTGGACTGTAAGCTGGTTAACGGGCAAACCATCTTTGTCGGCTCGACGCATTGGTAAAAAAGAGCCTAACCGATTTGCGCCAGTTCCGTCTAAACTCAAAGTCGAGGTGCAGACATGTTTCTGAAAACCGTTGTCGCGGTCACGCTACTCACCAGCGCTCTGAGCGCCTCCGATCTCTTTAGCGTGCGTTCCTTTACTCAACCGGATACGAAGGCAAAAATTCCGGTCGATGGGAAGCTATTTTCCACAGATGAAAAAGTCCCGAGCCGCATGGCAGAAAACCTGAAAGTCGAAGGGATGCGAGAGTGCTCGATCCCCTTAGTGACTGTCAAAACGCCCAAAACGAACGACAAAATCGCGCAATTCTCCGGGCCCAACGGCGTCAACCCCGACCCAGGTTCCACCATCGCGCCACCAGTGCCCGCGTGCACGGAACCAGGGGCGCGGCATTCAAAACTGACCTGGCACTAAGACGTTCTGGATTTCGCGATCTCCGGCCCTTCTTCCGCTACGCGCGGCAGGCGGGCTTCCGGTTCCAGATAGTACTTCGTGAGCCCGTCTTTCAACAGACGCAGTGCGTCTTCCGGCGAATCGGCGAAGCTGAAAAGGTTCATGTCGTCCGGCGCTATCATGCCGTATTTCACAAGAGCGTCGAAGTTCAAAATCTCGCGCCAGTAATCCGAGCCGTAGAGCAAGATCAAAATCTTGTTCTCCAGCTTCTTCGTCTGCGCGAGTGTCAAGATTTCCGTTAATTCGTCCAGCGTGCCAAAGCCGCCGGGAAACACCACCAGCGCCTTCGCCAAATAGGCGAACCAGAACTTGCGCATGAAGAAATAGTGGAATTCAAACGAAAGCTCGGGTGTGATGTAAGGGTTCGGCCGCTGTTCGAACGGCAAGCCAATATTGAGACCGATCGTTTTGCCTCCCGCATCGCTGGCGCCGCGATTGGCAGCCTCCATGATGCCGGGGCCGCCGCCCGAACAAATAACGAAGCGATGCGTCTTTGTGTCGTCGGGCGGTATCGGTTTTGAAAGCGATTCCGACCAAACCGTTAGCAGCCGTGCCAGCTCCCGCGCTTCCGCATAGTATCGCGCCAAAGGCCCATTTTCATGCACCCGCGCCGACCCGAAGAACACGATGGTATCGTGGATCTTTTCATCGTTGAAATGCGCTAACGGCCACAAATATTCAGAGAGAAATCGCAGCGGCCGCGATTCCGGGCTTTGCAAAAAGGCCTCTTCCCGATAAGCAAGGGGACGGCGCAAAGAATCGTTTCCAGTGGGTGGGGGCAATGGATCCTCAATCGACGATAACCCCGATTGTCGCACCAAGAAACCGACCGGCGCAGACATTTGTCACGGCGGTTGATAAAATTCGGGGGATGCCCGGTCGCAACGTTTACACCGTTCTAACAGAGACAGCTAACCGTTGTGGAAACGACGTGGCGATGTATCAACCCACGGGCCGTGCCAAAGACGGTGCCGATTACCGCCGCTATACGTGGAACGACTGGGCGAAAACTTCGTCCGAGCTTGGTTTGGGGCTGCGTGCTCTAGGCTTAGCAAAAGGCGAAATCGTCTGCATTCTTTCGGAAACCCGCGCCGAGTTCTATCTGGCGGATCTAGGCATCATGGCCGCGGGCGGCGTGGCGGCGGCGCTCTATACCGCGTATCCCATGGCGGATCTGGCGCGCAACATTCACGCGTCGAATCCGCGCTTTCTGTTTGTTGAAAATACCAAGGCCTTATCCAGTCTCGCGAAGGCCGCCCAAGATCAAAACGTAGCTCTGCCGGAACATGTGATTTTGATGACCGAAAGCGCTGCTGGCTACCAATCGCTGGAATCGCTGGCCGAATTGGGTCGCGAGTTGCTGGCTCGTGACCCCGGCGCAATGGACCGTATTCAAGCAGAGATTTCGCCCGAGGACAACGCGATCCTTTACCTCACGTCGGGCGCGACGGGCGAGCCCAAGATGGGGTTGACTAGCCATGCCGCTGTCATTGCCAATATCGACATGGGGCCTGCCGTTCTGCCCATCGGTATCATCGATTCGACCGTTGTTTTTCTGCCATCCGCGCATATCACGCAGCGCATCGCCTTGGAATTGCTTCCCATGCGCATGGGCACGCCGGTCTATTTCTCAGAAAGCCTGTCGCGTCTGCCCGCCGAGCTCAGAGCGGTTCGACCCACGTTCTTCCTGGCCCCGCCTCGCGTATGGGAACGCATGTACGCCACGATTCTGAGCGAGGTTAAGAAGCGGCCGATGGTGGCGCGCAAACTCTTTCACGGCGCGTTAGGCCTTGGTGCTGAAGCAGCGCGTCTTACACGTGAGGGCAAGCCCATTCCCGGCTGGATGAAGCGCGCTTTGAAGGTGGCAAACAAGCTCGTTTTTCAGAAAGTTCGCGAACGTTTGGGCGGCCGTCTGCGCATTGCCGCTTCGGGCGGCGCGCCGCTCGCCAAGGACTTGGCGGAGTTCTACGCTGCTATTGGCATGCCCTTGATCGAGGGTTACGGGCTAACCGAAGCAGGCATCGTCAGTTTCAATCCACTTGATCGCCCTAAGCCGGGCAGCATCGGAAAAATTCTGCCGGGTGTTGAGGCTCGCCTGGCCGACGATGGCGAATTGCAGCTTCGTTCCCCGTGCATGTTCCGCGGCTACTTTCATGACGAAGCCGCCACCCGATCGGTTGTCGATCAGAACGGCTGGTTCTCAACGGGCGACATTGCCGAAAGTGACGCTGATGGCTACTGGTACATCACGGGCCGCAAGAAGGAACTGATCGTCTCCTCAAACGGCAAGAAGATCTATCCTTCGCGAATCGAAGGCTTGTTTAAGATGGAGCCGCTGGTGAACCAGGTTGTGCTGGTCGGCGACAAAAAGCCCTACGTCACCGCGTTGTTGACGCTGAATCTGGCCAATATAAAGGGCACCAAGAATGGCGATCACTCAGACGTGGCGCAAAACGAACCTCTCCAGAAAGCCGTGAAAGAAGCTGTGGCCCGCGTCAACAAACACCTGGCCGATTTCGAAAGAATCAGGCGTTTCAAAGTGCTTGAGCGTGATTTTTCGATTGAGAACGGTGAACTGACACCAACGATGAAGATTCGTCGTGCTCGAGTACTGGAGCTTCATAAGGATCTTGTGAGCGAACTTTACTTAGGGCGAGAAGAGAGCGAGTAAAGGCTACCTCCGCGAATACGTCCATCTTTTCCGTCTGTGCTTCCATCTGCGGAGGCGGAGCGGTTGCTTGAGATTCTGTTTCTTCTTGTTTCACTCGATGATCATCCAATTCGTTTAGAATTCGCGAGACACGGCTGTGCGACTCTCCTAGGCCTACTAAGGACAGCGCACAGATTGCTATAAAAACTAAAAGGCCAACCGCGATAATCATAATTTGCTCCGCTCATGCCATCAAACTCTCCATTCCGCCGGCCCATTGAGCTAGTTCCTCTGTTTCAGGAAAAAGTATGGGGTCGCGAGAACCTGATGCCGTTCTATGCTAACCATGCCGTAATAAAGCGTATCGGCGAGGTTTGGTTTACTTTTAAGGACAACCTGACTAAATCTGGCGCAACGCTAAGCGATGTGATCAGTGCGCATCCGGAAGTTCTCGGCAATACCTTCGATCCCGCGCACCCTAACCAATGCCCGCTGCTAGCTAAGCTGTTGTTCACAACTGAAAGATTATCGGTGCAAGTCCATCCGCGCGACGATTATGCTTTTCAGCATCATCAAAGCTTGGGCAAAACGGAGGCGTGGTATGTGGTGAGTGCCGATCCAGGAGCCGAAGTCGCGGTCGGTTTTAAGGAGCCCATTACGGCTCAGCGCATGCGAGAATCGGCGCTCTCGGGCGAGATCGAGTCGCTCCTCGATTGGCGCACCGTGAACGCGGGCGACACCATCTTTGTGCCTGCAGGAACGGTACATGCCATCGGTGCAGGCGTCATCATCTGTGAAATTCAACAGAATTCCGATATCACGTATCGTTTGTACGATTACGGCCGGCCGCGCGAACTTCACCTAGAACATGGCGTGAAAGTCTCAGATCTGGGGCCTCATCACCATCGCGTCGAGCCAATGGCGCTCGGCGCGGGCCGCGAAGAATTAGTGGCGTGCGATTACTTCCGAATCGAGAAGCTGGCCATCGCCGGTTCTTACGCGTTTCGCGGTGGCGCGCCTTACTACATGCTGCTGACTTGCCTGAAGGGCAGCGGAGCGATTGCCGGTGAAAACTATGACGCCGGAACGAGTTGGCTCATTCCGGCGTCAGCAGATCAGTTCAGTGTTGAAGGAGAAGATTCGGAGTGGATTCTTTCCTACACATCGGCGGTGCATGCCGATCTTTAACTAATTGCGGCTACGTCCGCCGAAAATGCTCAAAAGGATGTTCAACGCGGCAACGAAAACATTGAACATGCCCGCGAACAGGCTCAGCGCACCCGGAATCGGGCTAGCGCCGTCTGGCGAGCGAAGCACGCTGCTGGTGGAATAGACCAAGATGCAGACGCCCAATGCGCCCGAGCACAAGCAGACCAATACCCCAAGGGCTCCAACATGCAGGAAGTTATTCAAAAGCATGATGGCGACAGCCGCAAAGAACAGGCCGGACATAAGGCCCCGCGGCGCTGAAAAACTATGGCCCGATATCATGACATAGCCGGTGACACCGAGGAAAACGCAAGCAGCCACGGCCAGCGCCATCAGGATCAACTTCTGATCAACCATGCTCGCGGCCCAAAGAAGCGGCGACATGGCGATGCCCGAAACGAAGCCGTCGGCCACTAGCGCCGTTACGCCTAGCACCGGATTATTGCGGGCAGCCATGGCGATATAGGGAACGGCGTTCAGAAGAACCATGGCTACGATCCAGCCCACACCTGACGAAAAGAAATGCACTAGGACAGGAGTGGTGGCTCCAATATACCCGCCCACCAGTGCGCAAAAAATGCTGACACCAAAGAGCACGTACGTCTGTTTAATAACCGCCGCTTGCCCCGCCGTCAGTTCGATGGTGCCGGTCAGCTTCTGCAAAGCGGAAGGTTGTTGCTGATAGTCGTTCATATTGTTTTATGTTTTGCCTCCTCTCATTAGGATATGACGTATGGCTAAGGTGCGTCATAAAGAGCGCGCGCGGTGAGAGACTCGGAGCTTAATCCGACGCCGATTCCGGCCAACGTTGCACCACCTTACTATTTCGCGACCACTGGCAACACGATATGCGACGGATGCCCCGCATCCAAATAAACCGTATTCTCCGCCGTCTGCACCCGCCGATTCTCATTCAACGGCTCCCCCGTATTCGGGTTCACGTCAAACCGCGGAAAATTGCTGCTCGAAATATCCAGCCGGATCCGATGCCCGCGCGCAAACTTCAGAGACGTCGGATACATCTCAATCGTGAACTCATAAACTTCCCCCGGCTTCAACAGTTCAGCCTTCCCAAAACCACCCCGATAGCGCGCCCGTACAATCGAATCCGCGATATTCAAATCCACCCCGCTCGGATAATCCGCATTCGGCGGCCAAACATCAATGAGCTTTGCTGTGAAATCCGTATCAAGCGCGTTTGACGACGCCCACAGTTTCACAATCAAACGCCCGGTAACTTCCATGTCGCTCTCTAGCGGTGGCGTCTGAAATACCAAAACATCATTGCGGGCCGAAAGCGGTTTACTATCCGCGCACAGCCAGAAATCGGTCCGGCACCGCTGGTCCGCCGCCCCTTGAAACATCAGTGCGCCCTGCGACGAAACATTGCCGCCCAATGTCGGCACAGGATTGTGCGGATCGAACAAATACGTGATCGGCTTCTCGTCCGCAGCCGGTTTCTCGCGGCTCAACACTCCACCGCTGTGCAAATAAAACGGTGTTGCCGCCGCCCGCGCCAGCGGCCAATCCTGCTCCTCGCGCCAATGGCCACCAACAAAAATTCGTCCGTCCGCGGTCTTATGCCCGTCCCCACCGCCCATTACGTAAATCCGCACTGGCGGTTCACGGTCCACGCCGTTGTCCACGCCTTTCAAAAAATGATCGAACCAGCGCAAATGAAACTCACGCAAATTCAGCGCCGCGTCTGGTGTAAATTGCGCCTCGCCCGCGTGATCTTGGTTCTCAGAGCTATGAATCCACGGGCCAATAATCAAACGCTGCAGACTCTTCTTGTTCTTGCGCAATTCCACAAAATTGAGATTCGCCGCCGGCGTGCCCCACGAATCGTACCAACCCGTCGTGTGATACTCCGGCACGTCTTCATATTCCTTGAGATGATCCACCACGCTCGAACCAGAGTTCTTCCAAAAATCGTCGTAATCGCCATGGCGCATCGCCTCAATCAGCCACGCTTCATAATCCGGCGCGAACTGTAAGGGCGTGGTCCCGGGTCGCAAGGGCAGCGCGCGCACGTAATCGCGCACATGCTGGCTTAGATCTTCCAGTGCCGCCGTGGCCTCTGGATTCGACGCCGCTCGTTTCGCCGCAGCCGCCAGATCGGCCCCGCCGTTCGGATTCCCTAACATGAAAACCCAATTAAAAAACCGCAGTTCAAACGCTCCGTTGTGGCGCACGCCGTACCGGCCAAAGTCCGACATCGCATTGCGCGGAACCATTGCCTTAAGAAACGGTGCATTCGCAATCGCCATCGCGTGCTGCGTTGCGCCGTCATAAGACGACCCCATGGTCCCGATGCCTCCACCAAACCAAGGCTGCTCGCCAATCCACGCTGTCGTATCAAAACCGTCGTTCGGATCGTCGCGAATTGGAATCCACCGCCCCTCCGACTTGTACCGGCCGCGTACATCTTGATAAATCACAACGTAACCGTGCTCCACAAAAAAATCAGCCGTCGCCTTGCCGACCGTTTCCTTGTTATAAGGAGTCCGTTCCAACAACACCGGGAACTTTCCCTCCACCGGGGCTCCATCGCGCAAAGGCCGGTAAATATCCGCCGCAAGCCGAACGCCATCCCGCATCGGAATCATGACATTCCGAGCCACAGAGACTTGGTACGGGCCATCCGCCGCCCAAAGACCGCAGAAAGAAAAAAGAGCCGCAATTTGCAGCAACCGCGAAATGTGTTTTGTGAACATGACGATGTTGAGTGAAAGTATATCGGGGACGCCGCGCGCCCGTCTGCCGATGGGTAAGCACGTCTGGATCTCGTACGCACAATCGGATGGAGGCAAACTGGCGCTTCACCGTGCTGGCTTCGATGCCAGGACGTGAGTGCGACTTCTCCACCAGCCGCCTCCCTACCGGAGCAATCGACTAAACTTGAAACTAAACAACTGAGGGAGAGAGATCACTCGTGTGGATCGTTAAACTCGCATTACGGCGGCCGTACACATTCGTCGTGATGGCGGTTCTTATTGCGGTACTGGGCGGCATGGCCATTGTGTCGATGCCGAAGGATATCTTTCCGTATATCGATATTCCCGTGCTGAGCGTCATCTGGACTTATACGGGCATCTCGCCGGACGAGATGTCATCGCGGATTACCACGGTCTTCGAGCGCGGACTGACCAGCACCGTAAACGATATCGAACACATTGAATCTTCGTCGTACAACGGCGTTTCGGTGATTCGTATCTTCTTTCAGCCCAACGTGAAGATCGATCTTGCCATCGCGCAAGTGGTGGCGGTCAGCCAGCCGATTCAGCGCATCCTGCCCCCGGGCATTTTTCCGCCGGGCGTGATCAAGTTCGATGCTTCGAGCGTGCCCATCCTGCAGCTCAGTCTGAGCAGCAAGACACTGAGCGAACAGCAGATCCAAGATCTCGGCCAAAACTTCATTCGCACGCAACTGGCCACGGTCCAAGGGGCCACGATCCCGCCGCCCTTTGGCGGAAAGCAGCGCCAGATCATGATAGATATCGACCCGACAGCCCTGTATGCGCATGGGCTTTCGGCTACCGACGTTACCAACGCCCTCAACAATCAGAACCTCATTTTACCGTCTGGCACAGCCAAAATGGGAGACCGTGAATATTTTATTCACCTCAACAGCAGCCCTACCAGCGTGCAAGGCGTAAACGATCTGCCGGTTAAGGCAACGAGCGGCAGCATTGTGTACATGCACGATGTCGCCCAAGTCCGCGATGGATTCACCGTGCAAGCGAATATTGTGCGCGAGAATGGCCGGCGTTCGGCGCTCATGACGGTGATCAAGAACGGGCAAGCCTCTACCCTCGATATTGTCAACAACATTAAGGCGACTCTCCCAAAGGTGATGGCCGGATTACCTGCTTCTTTGAACGTCCGCCCCATGTTCGATCAGAGCTTGTTCGTGACCGCTGCCATTAACGGAGTCGTGAGGGAAGGCTTGATTGCCGCCGGTCTCACCGCCGTAATGATCCTCCTCTTTCTTGGAAGCTGGCGCAGCACGGTGATTGTCTGTACGTCGATTCCGCTTTCAATTCTCACATCGTGCATTGTGCTGTGGGCGATGGGCGAGACGATCAACGTCATGACGCTAGGCGGCATGGCCCTGGCGGTCGGCATTCTGGTGGACGATGCCACGGTGGAAATTGAAAACGTACACCGCAATATGGGCATGGCGAAAGTGCTGACTCGGGCCATTCTTGATGGCGCACAACAAATCGCGCTGCCTTCTTTTGTGTCCACGCTGGCCATTTGTATTGTCTTCATCCCGGTCCTGCTGCTGACCGGTCCCGCGAAGTTCTTGTTTACGCCGCTGGCCTTGGCCGTGGCTTTCGCCATGCTGATGTCGTACCTGCTTACACGCACGCTGGTGCCGACCATGGTGCATTACATGTTAGGGCCCGAGGTAGAAATCTATGCCAATGGCGAAGAAGGACTGGCCAACGCGAAAGGAATCATTTGGCAAACGCATCACGCCTTCAATCGCAGGTTCGAGAGGATGCGCGAGAAGTACCGTAAAACGCTGGGTTGGTGTTTGCACCACCGGGCGAAAGTCTCCATGATTTACGCAGCGTTCGTGGCCGCTTCGTTTTTGTTGGTGATGGTCATTGGGACCGATTTCTTCCCGTACATCGATTCGGGCTTGATTCGCTTGCACGTGAGAGCGCCCGAAGGGACGCGCATCGAAGAGACGGAGCGAGTTTTCGGTGCGGTGGAAGATGTCATCCGTCAGACATTGGCGCCGGGAGAACTCTCCGCCATTACGGACAATATTGGCCTGCCCAATGCTTCGTTTGCCTTGGCATGGGGCGACAATGCGACGATCAGTTCTGCCGACGGCGAGATCTTGATCTCCCTCAACCAAGACGATCATCGTCCTACACAACTCGTGCAGCGGCAAATTCGTCAAGCCCTACGCGAACGTTTTCCCGACGAGGTTTTCTTTTTCCAAGCCGCCAACATGACCAATCAGATTCTGAATTTTGGCTTGCCCGCGCCGATTGATGTGCAGATTGTCTCGCGCGATGCAGAGGCCGGTTATCGCATTGCCGAAGAGGTTCAGCGTAAGATCGCAGTGGTTCCGGGCGCGGTGGATGTGCATATCAATCAGCGGGTTCACACGCCGCAGATAGAAGTGGGCATTGATCGGAGTAAAGCCAATGAGGCTGGCTTCAGCCAAAGAGATGTGGCCAACAGCGTTTTGATTTCCTTGAGTTCCAGCGGCCAAACTGCCCCCAATCAATGGGTCAATCCGGTGAACGGAGTGAACTATCAAGTGTCGGTGCAGACTCCCCAATTCAAGGTGGATTCCATGGACGCTTTACGCAGCACCCCAATCACTAGCGGAAACGGCGGCCCCCCTCAACTGCTTGGCAACCTGGTAGGCGACATACATCGCAGCCTAACCACGTCGCTTGTCAATCACTACAATGTGCAGCCGGTGTTCGACGTCTTTGCCAATGTCGATCAGCGCGATTTGGGCGGTGTGTCGGCCGATATTCAAAAGATCATGAACCAAACCAAGCTGCCCAAAGCCGTCACCATCTCCATGCGCGGCCAGGCGGACACTATGAAAACGTCGTTCCGCCGGTTAGGACTTGGTGTCTTATTTGCCATCCTTCTCGTATACCTTCTGATGGTTGTGAATTTCCAGTCTTGGCTTGATCCCTTTATCATCTTGACGGCGCTACCGGGTGCTTTCGCCGGCATTTTGTGGATGCTGTTTGCCACTCAGACTACTCTCAGCGTCCCATCACTCATGGGTGCGATTATGGCAATTGGCGTTGCAACCGCGAACAGCATTCTGCTGGTTACATTCGCGAACGATGAGAGACACACTGGGATGGATGAAATGGCTGCGGCGCTGTCGGCCGGCTATACGCGTATTCGCCCGGTGCTCATGACGGCCTTGGCGATGGTGATCGGCATGTTGCCCATGTCGTTAGGCTTGGGGGAGGGAGGAGAGCAGAATGCGCCGTTGGGGCGCGCTGTGATTGGCGGCTTGATTTTTGCGACCTTCTCTACTCTGTTCTTCGTGCCCATCGTCTACAGCTTCTTGCGCAAGAAGCCACCGATCAATCAAGACGAGCAGATAGAGTTCGAAGCGCACGAAGAGTTGGTAACGCATCACTAGGTGGAACATGCTGGAAGATATTAAAGAGGGCCGGAGCGAGTCCTTGAAGCGGATCGATCCACCAAACGGGTCAAAGAATGGAGGGGCAATGCCGCCTCTGGAGGGTAAAGAAGTAGTGGAGCCAAGTCTAGGAAAGGCCGAACATCATCCTCATCACATTTCATCCGGCAAGATCATTTTAGTGGCGGCGCTACTGATGGCGCTAGTGATAGCAATCGGATTAGCGGGTTATTTGCCGCGCAAGGCCCGTGAGGAATCAGCCGCGAAAGCAGCCAACGAAGAAAAGAATTCGCTGCCAAGAGTCACTGCGGCGCGCGTGCGTCCGGCCTCGCAAACTAACGATGTTGTGCTTCCCGGTACCCTCTCGGCATTAGCCGAGTCATCTATTTATGCTCGGGCGGCAGGCTACGTACGCAAGCGCTATGCCGATATTGGCGATCGCGTTCGCCAGGGACAACTGATGGCCGAACTCGACGCGCCTGAACTGGACGAGCAAGTAGCGCAAGCGCGTGCGGCGGTTTCGCAGGCGCAGCAGCAACTCAGCCAAGCGCGCGCGGCGCTGGTGCAAGCGCAATCGCAGCGCGATCTCGCCAAGATCACCGCCGAACGTTATACAAACTTGCTGGCTAAGGGTGCGGTCGCGCGCCAGGATGTGGACACGCAGCAATCGAGCTATAAATCCTCCGACGCGCTGGTGGATGCGCAGCAGGCCAATATCCGCGCGGCCGAAGATAGCGTCAAGCAATCGCAAGCCAATTTGGAAAGGGTTATTTCGCTGCAGGATTATAAGAAGATTCGCGCTCCTTTCAATGGCATTGTCACGGCGCGCAATGTGGATGTCGGCGCACTGATTTCCGCCAGCGGCGCCGGCCAGGGCGCGTCGCCCATGAGTCCCGGCGGTGTGCAAACCGCCGGCGGCAACGAAATTTTTCGCGTTGCCCAGATCGGCACCATCCGCATTTTGGCCAATGTGCCGCAGGCTAACGCTCCAGGGATTCACGTTGGCATGCCGGCCGAGCTAACGGTAAATGAGTTTCCCGATCGTAAATTCGCCGGCAAGGTCACGCGCACAGCGAATGAACTCGATCCGAACGCGCGCACTCTGTTAGTTGAGGTTCAGGTCGCCAACGAGGATGGCAAACTTCTGCCTGGCATGTATGCGCAGATTCGTTTCCAAAATCATCGCGACACTCCGCCTCTCTTGGTTCCCGGCGATACGCTCATCGCGGGCAACGCCGGTTTGCAAGTAGCGGTTCTCACCGACGCGGCGGATGGAGCGAAGAAGATTCATTTGCAGCCGGTGAAGATTGGCCGCGATTTTGGAACCGAAACCGAAGTGCTGAGCGGCCTCACCGGCAATGAATTGTTAGTGGTGAATCCGGGCGACGAAGTAAAAGAAGATGCGTTGGTGAAGGCGGATATCACCGCCACTCAAAAGGGAGCTCCCAAGCAATGAAGTCTTCCATCACGGCGCGTGCCGTGGCATTGGTTCTTTGTTGTCTCTGTCCAGTCGAAGCACAAACAGATCGCACACCCAGCGTTGATTATCAGGGCGGCTTCGGCGGCATCTATCAACGCAGCGTCGTCTCGAGTTTTAGTTTTCGCGATTCGCAGCGCATTCACGAGCTGATTCGCGGCGGCCAGCTTTATCTTTCGCTGCAGGACGCTATTGCGCTCACGCTCGAAAACAATCTGGATATTGAACTCGAGCGTTATGGGATTCCCATGGCCGCCACGGATACCTTGCGCGCCAAGGGCGGCGGAACTCTGCGGGGTGTCCCGTTTAATGTGAACGATGCGCCGCCTGGCGTGGGCGGCCCCGGCGCACCACTACTAAACTCAGCGCCCTCGGGCGCAACACCCCAATCGAATGTCATTGCCAATGTCAGCGATGGACAGTTCCTGGCGCAGGCGCAGGTCAACACATCGCTGACGCCGTTTTTCCCTTTTTCCACGGGACCCGCCATTCCTCAATTCGACCCGGCCTTAACGGGACAAGTTCTAGCAGAGCACTCTACAACTCCGGAAACCAGTACCTTAATCACGGGCACCGCGGCACTGATCTCCAATACAATCAGCGGCAATGCCGGCTACAGTCAGGGGTTTAGCACCGGCACGCTGATCACCGCAGGCTTTCAAAACCTGCGTACCAACTCCAACTCAACCCGTAATTTGATCGATCCGTATTACAACTCCAGCCTGGGTGTGACCATCACACAGCCGCTGCTGCAAGGCTTTGGAAGAAGTCTCAATACGCGTTTTATTCGTATCGCACAAGCCAACCAGAAGCTCTCCGACAATATCTTCCGCTTTCAAGCATCGCTCACGGTGGGCGGAGTGATACGGCTTTATATCGACTTGGTGAGCCTGAACGAGGATCTACGCGTAAAACGGCAAACGCTGACCACCGCGGAGCGCTTGGCCGAGGACAATCGCAACAAGGTCGAACAAGGAACGTTAGCGCCGGTGGAGGTGACGCGCGCGGCCGCACAAGTGGCCTCGGCAAAGCAAGATGTCATCAACGCAGAGGGCCTCGCGCGCCAGCAGGAACTGATCCTGAAGAGCGTCATCAGCCGCGATTTTTCGGCCGACCCTATTTTGCATGCTGCCCACATCGTTCCGACCGATTCCTTGCAAGTCGAACCGGCGCCTGCCGAACCCACTGCGGATCTCGTTCAGAAGGCATTGATCTCGAGACCCGATTATCTGGCGGCCGAAGCCCAGTTAACGACTGCCGAAATCGCCATCAAAGGCTCGCGCAATGCGCTGCTGCCTCAGTTGGATTTGGTAGCGAACGCCGCCAATAGCGGTTTAGCGGGCTCGGTCAACCCGAACTTTACTTCATCGAGCCTCAGCGCAGGCGGAGCGGGCAGTTTGCTTGGCTACAACCTGGGCTTTGGTAGCGCTCTGGAACAGGTGTTACGTCGCGACTATCCCACCTATAGCATCGGCCTCAATCTGACTCTGCCATTGCGCAATCGTACTGCTCAAGCCGACGTGACGCGCGACCAATTGCAGTTCCGGCAAGTAGAAGTTCGCCGCAAGCAACTGGAGAACACAATTCGCGTGCAGGTTGAAGATGCCGTTATCGCTCTCGAACGGACGCGCTCCGCCTATGAGGCCGCCACGGAAGCCCGCAAGCTCCAGGAGCAGTCGCTCGAAATAGAGCAAGCGCGCTTCGATGCCGGTATTTCAACCACTTTTCTTGTGATTCAGTACGAAAGTGCCGTGGCCCAGGCGCGCTCTACCGAAGTAGCTGCACTAGGAGCTTATGCCAAGGCTCGTTCACAATTAGATGCGGTGATGGGGATTATCTTGCGAGCACATCGTATCTCATTGGATCAGGCTTATAAAGGGCGACCGTAACGTGCCGGATTAACGCAAACGATGTTCCATGCACGAGTGTCTATTCGCAGGGCCGCAGATGTCCTGTATGGTGGAATCGTGTCAATGCGCTGTATCTGGCTTCTCTTAGCGTTGCAAGTGCCCTTGGCGGCGCTCGACCCTGGCAAGCCGCTCACCAGCTATCAGCGTCAAAACTGGCAAACGGAGAGCGGGCTTCCGCAGAATACAGTCCACGCCATATTGCAAACACACAATGGCTATTTGTGGCTGGCGACGGAAGGCGGGCTGGTGCGTTTCGATGGCTTGAAGTTCACGGTTTACGATTCGCAAAACACGCCGGCGCTGCGCAGCAACAATATTCGCGCGCTCTTCGAAGACAAACAGCACGCGCTGTGGATCGGAACGGCGGATGGGCTGGCCGAATTCGATGCGGGCCGCACCGCTGTGTTTACGCACGACCAGGGTTTGCCCAACAACAGTATCTGGTCGGTGCAACAAGATACTGCGGGACGCTTGACCGTTCTGACAGCGAGCGGCTCAGCGATGTATCAGAATGGCCGTTTCGAAACGCTCGAAATCAAGGAGAACCCAGAAAACAATAACGGCGGTACAACCCTGAAGGATAGCCACGGCGCATTTTGGACGGTGAACCGCGGCGTCACGCGCACCTTGAACGGGAAGACTGAGGCGTTTCCCTCAGGCGACCCGCTGGCGCACGACGCAATGCTATCTGCTTTAGAAGATCGCGAAGGCAACATCTGGCTGGGCAGCGAATCGAACGGCATCACTGTTTTGCGCGATCAGAAGATCACAACCCACGGCGACGATCTGGCGCGCTGCGTCTATGAGG
>Ga0209698_10002198_pt1 | contig 22262 bp, 16 predicted proteins | sample LitLauG_LLR_2012_FD_187203 | JGI IMG/M metagenome (GOLD analysis project Ga0209698, IMG submission 187203) | Freshwater sediment microbial communities from Pennsylvania, USA - Little Laurel Run_MetaG_LLR_2012 (SPAdes) (version 2) | ecosystem: Environmental > Aquatic > Freshwater > Creek >...
CACATAAGCAGTGTGACTTCCTGGATTTAGCGCAATAGCACGTGGAGTAGCCTGAAGCGGAACCGTAGCAGTCGTTCCCGTCGCTCCGTTGATCACTGTAATGTCTGCTCCTGAGCTGGTACACGGCCCCGGGCTACCCGTCACCGTCCCAGAATCTGCTACATAAACTTTGTTTGCGCCGGAGTCTACCGCGACTGCGCTGGGCGCAGTTCCGACAGTGATAGTGTTGCTTACCGATGCGGTGACTTGGCCGCCACCGCCGTTGCTGTTTACCGCCCTCGTTCCCTCACCACATCCTGCCAATAGAAGCAGTGAGAAGATAGCAGCGATGAGCCTGACAGCCTTTAGTCTCGTGCTATTGCACGTTCTGCGATCTGCCATGCGCCCTGAACTCATGACTGCCTCCTATGCGCGCGCTCGACGCCATCCTTTTACGCTGCTCCGGTGAGCAAAGTCCTGAGGAAAAGCTGAATTTTCCGGGGGGATTCTCTAAGGGAATGACGTAAGCTCCACAACCGCAGAGCTTTGTCACCTTCGGCAACGAACTGTTATCGGACTATAATTCCTGTACTTAACGTGGAGGGGAGGGTGTGAGGGGTGCCTTTCGAGTTGGAGCTTGGGTCGTCGAACCCAGTCTAAACGTCATATCCCGCGGCGGTACAACAACCCATCTTGAGCCGAAGGTGATGGAAGTGCTGGTCTGCCTTTCCGAACACGCAGGGGAGACTCTTGGAAAGGAAAAGATAGTGCAGACGGTATGGCCAGGCACATTTGTCTCTGACGCTGCACTGATTCACTGCATCTCCGAGTTACGGCGCGTTTTTGAGGACAATGCTCGCGAGCCGCGCATCATTCAGACTATCGCGAAGCGTGGGTATCGTTTCATAGCCGGCGTCACTCAGGAAGGGATTGGTTCAGCTACTTCGGTCACACGTGACTCGATTGCCGTCCTTCCCTTCGTTAGCATTAGCCCCGATGCGGAGAACGAATTCCTAGCCGATGGCATCACAGAAGAAATCATCAACGCTCTAGCACAAATTAATGAATTGCACGTAGTGGCACGCAGCTCAGCTTTTTCTTTTAAAGGAAAACATGTTGACCCTCGTGTCGTCGGGAAACAGTTGAAGGTGCGGACGGTTCTCGAAGGCAGTGTCCGTAGGGATGGAACTCACCTGCGCATCACCGTGCAGCTCATCAATGTGGAGGACGCCTATCATATCTGGTCCGAACGCTACGACCGTGAGCTGAAAGACATATTCAAAATGCAGGACGAGATCGCACGTTCGATCGCGAGCCGGTTAAAGCTCACTCTCGAAGGCAAGCTGCACGATCCGCTGGTCAAGGTCGGAACGAAAAATCTGGAAGCTTACTCGCTCTACATCAAAGGGCGTGCCCTCCTGCCTCGCAGAGGTCCGGTTGCAGGCTATCTCGATTGCTTTGCGCGTGCTGTCGAGATCGATCCTGGCTACGCCCAGGCTTGGGCCGGCCTTGCCGATTCATATACGGTGATCGGATATTCCGGCCTCGTGCCACCTGAAGCTAGTATGCCGAAAGCACTCGAGGCAGCCCAGCGGGCTGTTGCTCTCGACGGGCTACTCGCCGAGGCGCACAACGCGCTCGCAATCGCATCTTTAATGGGCGCTTGGGATAAGCGCGCGGCTGAAAGGGAATTTCATCGCGCGCTCGAATTAAATCCGAGATACATCCAGGCTCGGACCTGGTATGCAATGTATTACCTCATGTTCTCGGAGGGTCGGATGGCCGAGGCCATGGTCGAAGCGAAGCTCGCTCTGGAATCCGATCCGCTCTCTAGCTACGCCCATACAATGTACGGCTTTGTGTGCGGCTATGCGAACGAGCATACGCAGGCCATAAACGTCTGCCGGCGTGCCGTACAACTTGATTCAGAGTCCTATCTTGCACACTTTGCTCTGCAGGAGGTCTTGCGTGTAAGCGGTAATTTCGGCGAATCCATTGCCGTCGGCGAGTTATCATTGGCTGTCTCTGGGCGGCACTCGTGGGCTATGATGTTTCTCGGGCTGGCCTTAGCAGATTGCGGCAGGACCGCGGATGCAGATGCGATTTACGCAGAAATGCTAGCTCGGGCACGTCGCCAATATATTGCCCCAGCACCGCTTGCCGTTGTAGCCTCTGCAGCATCAAGAGAGGACGATGCAATCGGCCATGCACGCGAAGCTTTCAACCGGCGTGATCCCGAGTGCCTATTTATCTTCTCACCCTACGCACACATTGCTGATCGGCTATACGTAGATCCCCGTTTTCGCGCACTTCTGAATGAAATGGGCTTTAATGAGTGGGGGGGCGGCAGGCCTAATGACTGTACTGCCGGATGATTGGCGATCGCTGCAAGCTGTTGTATTTTGTATGCGTGGTAGGTTGACACGGAAGAGGTCGAGGGTTCGAATCCATTCGGGCCAACCATCATTTGCCCGCTATTTTCAGCCCGGTATCCGTGTTTCGCGCGGCATCGATGTCAAGTAAGGGATTCCGCCCTGAAAGTTTCCAGGGCCCGCCGATACTCCCGCGCCAGTTGCCGCCGCAGTTCGACCGATCCTCGCCCGCCCGCGCTCTCCACCGGTAATTTTCGGCACTCCATGATGGTCGCTTCGAGACTGGCCAGGAACGCCTGGCATGGCCCACAGCCACCGAGGTGCTGTTCCAGTTCGTCGCACAGCGAGTCGTCCAATTGCTCTTCGAGGTAGTTGGAAAGTTCGGCAAACATGGCCTTGCAGCGCGGCGGCCTCTGCGGCCCGGCCGGCCGCCGGGCGACTGGCTCCAGCGCGTTGCGCCGGGGCTTCCGCGCCTTCACCAGTTCTTTTCGAACGAACAGTCTGGCCCGGTGCAAACGCACGCGCACGGTCCCGGAACGAAGCCCGGTGATCTCCGCCACCTCGTCGTCGGTCAGCCCCTCCATATCCCGCAGCACCAGGACGATGCGGTATTGCGGAGGCAAGCGCTGAATCGCTTCCCGCAAGTGCTGGGCCTTCTCGCCGCGAATCGCGAACGCCTCCGGGCTCGTGGTGTCATCGGTGCTCAGCTTTTCCAGTTCCTTGCGGTCCGGCATCAACTCATCGAGAGACAACTGGTGCGCCGGAGCGAATTTGCTTTTGCGCCGGTTCATCAGGCAGCGGTTCTTGGCCACCTTGTACAGCCACACCAGCAGGGCTTTCGGACTGTCGAACTTGGGCAAATGCGGAACAGACTTGAGCAGCACTTCCTGCATCGTGTCCTCGGCGTCCTCGCGCTGGCCGCAAAGGCGCATGCTGAACGAAAAAACCGTGTTCTGCAAAAGCGTGAGCGCTTGCTCCAGATCTGCGTCGTCGCCCCGTTGCAACAGGTGGATCGCTTGCTCGATTTCTGCGCGCATCGGGCTAAATGTAGCACGGCCCATCCCGACAGTATGTGATCGACAGGATCTCCAACCTCGACGCTTGCGCCCCGCGCGACAACTGTTTATGGTGCTCGCATGCAGTTTCACCGGTCCAGCGGCGTACTGCTTCATCCCACGTCACTACCCGGACCTCACGGGGTTGGCGATTTTGGCCCCGAAGCCCACCGCTTCCTCGACTTCCTCCATTCCGCCGGACAGAAACTTTGGCAGGTTCTCCCTCTGAATCCCACTGGCTATGCGGACTCGCCGTTCCAGTGCTTTTCTGCGAGCGCCGGGAATCCCCTTCTGATCAGCCTTGAGCGCCTGGTAGACGCCGGCCTCCTGAGCCGAACCGACTTCCGCAGCCCTCCCACCTTTTCCCTGGAGACGGTCGACTACGCGGCGGTGATCCGCTTCAAGCTCCCCCTGCTCCGAAAGGCCGCCACGAACTTCGCCAGCGCTGGCGCCATTGCCGATCGGGCCGCGTTCGATAACTTTGTGCAAGCGAACGCTTCCTGGCTCGATGATTACGCACTCTTCATGGCCGTAAAGGAAGCTCACCACCTGGTTGCGTGGAGTGAATGGCCCACTGACATCGCCGCCCACCAGCCCGACGCCAGGGCACGGTGGTCCGCCAAGCTTGCGCTCGAGATCGCCGCCCAAAGATTCTTTCAGTACGTGTTCTTCCGGCAGTGGCAGGAACTCCGCGATTACGGACGCGAACGCGGCGTCCGCATCATCGGAGACATGCCCATCTACGTGGCCCACGACAGCGCCGACGTCTGGTCGAATCGTCGCTTCTTCCTGCTCGAGGAAAACGGCAGGCCGGCAAGAGTGGCCGGCGTCCCCCCCGACTACTTCAGCGCCACCGGTCAACTCTGGGGCAATCCCATTTACAACTGGCCCCTGCTCAAAGAGACCGGATACCAGTGGTGGATCGAGCGACTGCGATCCGTCCTGCGCCTCTACGACTTCGTCCGCATCGATCACTTCCGTGGTTTCGAGGCCTACTGGGAAGTGCCCGCCCACGAAACTACCGCTATGAACGGCCGATGGGTGAAAGGCCCCGGCCGCGAGTTATTCGCGGTACTCCGCCGAGCACTCGGCGAGCTTCCCGTCATTGCTGAGAACCTGGGCGTGATTACTCCCGAAGTCGAAGCCATTCGCCACCAGTTTTCGCTGCCCGGCATGGCCATTCTTCAGTTTGGCTTCGGCAAGGATCCCCAGGCGCCCACGTTCAAGCCACACAACTACGTTCACGACCTGGTGGCCTACACCGGCACGCATGATAACGATACCGTCGTCGGTTGGTGGAACAGCGGCGGAGGCGACAGCACGCGCAGTCCCGAAGACGTGGTCAAAGAACACGACCACACGCGCGCCTATTTCGGATTCAAAGACGATCCCATCCACTGGGTCATGATTCGCGGCGTCCTGTCGTCAGTGGCAAAGACTGCCATCGTGCCCATGCAGGACATTCTCGGCCTGGGCAGCGAAGCCCGCATGAACCTTCCCGGCAAACCGAGCGGCTACTGGAAATGGCGCATGAGGCCTGACGCCGCCAGCTTAGAAATCGCGACCAAGCTCAGGGAAATGGTTATGCTCTACGATCGTTAAGCACAACGAACGCAGCTCCCTGTTGAGGCGCTTCTTTATGGAAAAACCCACCAAGTCCTTCTGGCAAATCTGGAACATGAGCTTCGGATTCTTCGGCATTCAGTTTGGCTGGGGACTCCAGATGGCCAACATGAGCGCCATCTACGAATATCTCGGAGCCCGCGCCGACCAGATCCCGATCCTCTGGCTGGCGGCTCCGCTCACCGGTCTCATCGTCCAGCCGATTATCGGCCATGCCAGCGACCACACCTGGGGACGCCTCGGCCGCCGCCGCCCCTACTTTCTCACCGGAGCGATCCTGAGTTCTCTCGCCCTCATCCTGATGCCTCGTTCGGCCATGCTGTGGATGGCGGCGGGACTGCTCTGGATTCTCGACGCGTCCATCAACATCAGCATGGAGCCCTTTCGCGCTTTCGTCGCCGACCTGCTCCCTGAGCAGCAGCGCACCCGCGGCTTCGCCATGCAGAGTCTGTTCATCGGCCTCGGCGCCGTGATCGCATCGCTGTTGCCGGGAATTCTGGCACGTTGGTTCCCTCAAGGAAGCGCCCAGGGACACGCGATTCCAATGGCCATCCGTTTCGCCTTTTACATCGGCGCTGCCGTATTCCTTGCCGCTGTTCTCTGGACCATCCTGACCACGAAGGAATACCCGCCAGAAGACATCGAAGCCTTCCATCGCATGAAGAGTGACAAGCGGAACCTGGCCACGAACGCCGCCGAGATTCTGGATTCGATCTCCAAGATGCCAAAGACCATGCGCCAGCTTGGTCCCGTGCAAATCTTCACCTGGTTGGGACTATTTTGCATGTGGCTATATTTCCCCGTCGCCGTCGCCCGCAACGTGTTCGGCGCACCCGATACCTTGTCGCCACTCTACTCATCCGGGGTTGAATGGGCCGGCCGATGTTTCGCGGTGTATTCGGCGGTTTGCTTCGCCTTTTCGTTCCTGCTTCCATCGATCGCTCGAACCGTCGGCCGCAAGCACACGCACAGCCTCTGCCTCGTCGCTGGCGCCCTTGGATTGATCTCGGTAATTTTCATCCACAATAAGTATTTTCTCTTGCTGACCATGGTGGGAGTCGGCATGGCTTGGGCCAGTACGCTCTCCATGCCCTACTCCGTGCTGGCCGGATCGCTGCCCAAAGAGAAGACCGGCGTCTACATGGGCATCTTCAACTTCTTCATCGTGACGCCCGAGATCATCGCGTCCCTGTTCTTCGGCTGGGTGATGAACCACCTGCTCCACAACAACCGGCTGATCGCAGTCGTGGCCGGCGGCTGCTTCATGCTCGTCGCAGCTCTGCTCATGCAGGGAGTCTTTGACCCGGGCGAAGAGAAGATTCGCGCAGAAGAAAAGCAGCCCCAGGCGCTCGCCGAAAGCCGGGCGAGATAGCGCACCCAAAAGGACAGACCTGACATCCTGAGCCGCGTCTTTGCGGTGAAGGACCTATGGATTCGCGTGGCCTACAATCGCTGCCGGCGACTCGGACGCAAGGCCAGTCAGTCGTTAATCGCCTGGTACGCCAACTCGTTCACCTGCCGGTCAAGGGTCAAATCGCCCGTGGGATGCAGCTGCGCCATGAAGATCACGATCATCTGCTCTTTCGGATCGATCGTGAAACCGGTGTAGTAAAAGCCGCCCCAGCTGTATTCACCCGGCGACCCCAATTCGGAGAGTGGCGCTTTGAGCCCCTCGACACCAAAGCCCAACCCGAATCCCTGATCGGGCCCAATCTTGCCGAGTTGATCTTGGGTCATCAGTTCGACCGTCTTACGGCTCAACAGGCGCGTGTTCCCAATCTTGCCGTTATCCAGCATCATCTGACAGAAGCGGGCATAATCCTCGGCCGTCGACACCAGGCCGGCGCCTCCGGAAAAAAGCTTCTTCGGGCCGCGCGATGGGTAGTCCGCCGAATACACGAACGAATCTTCCCGGATCGGCGCGTCCGGAAACCGGCTGAGACCCCTCGCAGGATAGTAAGCGTAAACGGTTGCCAGCCGGTCCAGCTTGTTCTCGGGCGGATAGAAGTACGTGTCTTTCATCCCCAACGGCTCGAAGATGCGCGTCCGGAAGAATTCATCCAGCGGCTTGCCGGACACCACCTCCACCAGCCGTCCTAACACGTCGACCCCGAGACTATATTCAAAACGGTCCCCCGGATTGAACAGCAATGGAAGGCCCGCCAGCCGCTTCACGCTATCGCCGATGGTACCGTCATACTGCAGCAGCCCGCTCGCCACGTTGGCCTTCTCGTACATCGCCCCCAGATCGGCGTTCCAGTTGTAGGTAATTCCCGACGTGTGGCGCAGCAGATCGCGGATCGTGATTTCCTTCGTTGCCGGGATCGTGTAGGGTTCGCCTGACTTCGGCTTTACCAGCACTTTGGGATCCTTGAATTCGGGCAGGTATTTCGACACCGGATCGTCGAGCAGAAACTTGCCCTCTTCGTAGAGCATCACCACCGCCACGCTGGTGATGGGTTTCGTCATCGAGCAAATGCGGAACATGGTGTCGGGCCGCATCGGCTTCGCAGCCTCGCGGTCGGCCACGCCTTGCGACTTGAACCAGGCCACTTTCCCGTGCCGCACCACCAGAGTGACCGCACCCGCAATCCGCTTGTCGTCAATATCGCGCTGCACGGCCGTGCTGATCCGCTCCAGCCGCTCCGACGAAAGCCCCACCGTTTCAGGTTTGGTTGCGGGCAAGTCCTGCCCCGCCGCGCAGACACTCAAAGCGAAAAGGCCGAGAAGGGCGGGAGCGATTCTCCGGCCCTTCCCGGCAAGAATGCATGTCTGAAGCATGCTTCCTCCTGTTTCCGCTCGCGCCGGAGCGGCCGCATTCCTCCGCCCCGCGAAGCGATACCCGCCTAGGACTTGACTGTCTTGGACGCCTCGTCCCAGGTTACCGTCTGCTTGCGGAAGTACGACTCGTTGGCCATATGGCAGGCCACCGCCGCATGATTGCCGAAGACCGCGTCCTCGGTCACCGGCTTCCGCGATTTGACCGACTGGAAGAAAGTATTCAGGTGGGGGCGCACGTCGTCCCAGTCGTGTCCTCGGTAGACGGTCTCCTCGTGCGTCGGTTCTTTCCCGAGCTGCGGGTCATGCTCCGCGTGCCACTGTTTGAAATACTGCTCGCGCAACTTGGCCGGGAAACTGTAGCTGTAATAGCTGGGATCGTTGTCCACACCGGATTGCGAAGCATGCCGCAAATCGTACTCGCCCGCCTCGAGGATGCCTTTCGGCCCCATGAAGCGCGCCAGTTCCGGGGACTCGCAACCCAGGTCGAGCCGCACATAAACCGGAATCCCGTGATAGTCGAAAAGCACGGTGTGAAAGTCCGGCATGTCACGGCCGTCGTTGAAACGAAAGATCCCGCCCAGCGCCGTCGCCGACCGCGGAATTTCGTTCCACCCCAGCGTCGCCATCATGCCACTGATCAGGTGGACCATCAGGTCACCGGCCACGCCGGTGCCATACGCCCTCCAGCAGCGCCAGCGCGCGAAATGATACTTGTTGAACGGAACCTTCGGAGCGTCGTTCAGCCAAGTGTCCCAGTCGACCGTCTCTGGTGAAAGGTCCGGCGGAGGAGGATATTCCCACGCGCCCGTTGGATCGTTGCGGCCCAGGGTCAGTTCCACCATCTCGATGTCGCCGATCGCTCCCCCTTTGTAGAGTTCATTCGCCTTGGCGCAGAGCACCGAACTCACGCGCTGCGAGCCGATCTGCACGATGCGATTATTCTTCTGCGCCGCCTCCACCATGGCAAAACCGTCGGCCACCGTGTGCGACATCGGCTTCTCGCAATAAATATCTTTCCCGGCATTGCAGGCGTCGACCACCACCCTGCGGTGCCAGTGATCCGGAACGGCCGCCACAATGCAGTCGATATCCTTCCGGTCCAGCAACTCCTGATAATGGCGCGTGGTCGGCAGGCTGGGGTTCGCGGTGATCTCCCGCGCCAGCGTATGGCGGCCGTCATACAAGTCGGCCGCCCCCACGCACTCCGCTCCCGGAATCGTGATCGCCCCGCCCAGCAGCCCGGAACCCTGCATGCCCACGCCGATCATGGCGAAACGAACCCGGTCGCTCGGCGACACCGCCCGGGGCATGGGTTGTGCTTCGAGGAAAATAGTCTTGGATACCAGCAGGCCGCCGGCCGCAGCCGCCGCCCCTCCCTGCAAGAATGCGCGTCGCGAAAAATTCCGTCTCATGCAGATTCCTCCATGTAAATGAACTGCGTCCTGTCTCGGCAAACGTTCCTACTTTTTCAGGGGTTTAATGGCGACTTCTTTGAAAAACACGATGTCGTTGTCGCTATGATTCTGCAGGCCGAACCAGCCGAAAATCGGACGCAGGCCGCGTTGCGGCTCGAAATCAAACTTCTTTTCCGGCACCGGATCCCCTTCCTTGAAGTCGGTGACCTTCTGGCCATTGAGCATGACCACGGTGTGTGGCCCGTCCAGCTTGATTTCCATCGTGTTCCACTCCGGACCGGGCTTCCACGCGTGCTTTACCAGGGGCTTGGTCAACGAATACAACATGCCCGTCTCGTGATATTCATCCTCCTTCGACGTCTCGGGATGGTTGTCGATTTGCACCTCGTATCCGTAGTGCACCGGCATCCACTCCTCGCGGGGTTCGAGCGGGATGCGGACGAAGACCCCGGAATTGTCGTTCTCATCGCGCATCTTGAACACCACGTGAATCGTGCAATTGCCGATCTTGCCGCCCGTCCAGTACAGCAGGCCCATACCGCCGTGCGTGCGGATCAGCCCGTCTTCCACGGTATCTCCGCCCGGACCGACATGCTTCCATCGGGCCAAATCTTTGCCGTTGAAAAGCTGTTGCCATTTTTCCGGATCGCCTTGGCAGGCGTTTTCATCGGATGCAAACGAGAGTGTCGCCAGACCGGCGGCCAGAAGCACCGGAACAATAAATCGTTTCAGCATTGGGATCTCCTGCAGTCTTGTTGAGGCTTCTTTTGGGACACACCAATCTACTCGTCTCGGCGGTGGGAATCAACGGACACTCGTAGGGGCGGACCCTTTGGTCCGCTCCGCCAGCGAAGCGAGCACCGAGCTCCGAGGCAAGGGCGGTCGAATGCGTCCGTGGGCTGGGGAATCGAACTAGTCCGTCTCGGCCTGCCGTCCGAAGAATCTCATGCCCGCGGCCGCTCCGGAACCGCCCTCTGCTTCGCGCTTCTTCTGCCAGTCATTCTCGCTCAGCACAGAAATCGGTTCCGCCTTTTTCTTCTTCAGTCCCGCATTGACCACCGGCAGTTCCTTGTCAGTGAGCTTGCGGAAATCTCCGATCACGTCCTCTAGTTCGTGGGCTAGCGATCCCGCGCGGGCCACCTGATAGTCTGCCGGACGCCCCTCGTAAAAATTTACGGACGCGTACAACTGCCCGAGCAGTTCCCGAATGCGTTCCTCTCCGGTGATCATCCCGCCTTCTTTTGTAGCGACGATCTTCGACCGCAACTCGTCGCATTTGCCTGCCAGATCCTGGAGCTGTTTTCTCAAGGGATCCTTTTCCGCCAGCTTGGCCGCGTGCTGATTGGCGGCGTTGCGCACTCCCTCAATCGCGTCGACCGCATAGGTCATGTGTTCGATCGTGTGGTAAACCTTCATGGTCACTGCAAACTGCTGCTTTCGGTCTTCGAGGGAGAACTTTGCCCGCGGATCGAGCACCACATTCACCTGTTCGGTATAAACGTTGTCTCCCTTGGTCATCTTCACGGTGTAGGCACCCGGAAGAACGCGCGGCCCCTGCGCCGCCTCAAACAGCGCGGTCGCGGCCGGTGGAACCGCCGGCGCTTTTACCCGCATCGCCCAACTGGCGCGGTTCAAGCCGCGATGTTTGCTTCCCGCAACGCTATCGATCACCTTGCCGTTCTGGTCCAGAATTTCGATCTTCAAATCGCCGAAGATGTGCCTGCCTTTTTGGTAGTAGGTGATCTGCGCTTCCGATGGCCGGTTCCGGCCATTAAAAGTCTCGTCTCCCTCGGACCATCCCCCCGAGGTTTCGAAATACTGGATCGACCGGCCAGGAATCAGGGTGGCTTCTTTCGCCATGAGATCGGGAGTAAGCGCCCGCAACGCCGAGATGTCGTCAATAATCCAGATGCCGCGGCCGTGCGTCGCCAGCACCAGGTCGCTTTCACGAGCCTGCACGGCAATGTCACGCACCGCAACCGCCGGGAAATTGCTGCCTTTGTACTGCGCCCAATGTTGCCCGCCATCCACCGAAATCCAGAGCCCGAACTCCGTCCCCAGGAAAAGCAGGTTCGGATCCACCGAATCTTCCTTGATCACATGCGCGTATCCGCGCGTGCCGCCGCCCTCGACGGGAAGCGCGCTCCAGGTCTTGCCATAGTCCGTCGTCTTGTAGGCGTAAGGCCTCATGTCGCCAAAGGTATGGCGATCAAAAGTGGCGTAGGCGGTCGCTTCATCGAAGCGGCTGGCCTCGATCGTCGACACCCACGAATTCTGCCCCAGCCCGCTGATGTTGCCCACCACGTTGGTCCAGTTCTTCCCCCCATCGCGCGTGATCTGCAGGTTTCCATCATCGGTGCCGACCCAGATGATCTGCCCGCTCTTGGGAGACTCCGAAATCGAATAGATCGACGTGTGCATTTCCGCCGACGAATTGTCGACGGTCACCCCGCCCGATTCTTCCTGCTTCTGCTTCTCGGGATCGTTGGTGGTCAAGTCGGGCGAAATGCGATCCCACGACTGGCCATGATCGCGCGAACGGAACAGAAACTGCGCCCCAATGTAGATCGTGCCTTTCTCGTTGGGGCTCATGTGAATCGGCGTGTTCCAGTTAAAACGCAACTTCTTCTCACCATAGTTGGGCAGCGGCTTGATGGTCGGCCCATCGTGCGTATAGCGGTTGACTCGGCCGACCTCGCCACCCTGCGATTCCGCATAGAGATAGTCCGGATCAGACGGGTCTTCAAACATCCAGAAGCCGTCTCCGCCAAACATGTTTTCCCAGCGCGAGTTGGTGACCCCGCCCGGATACGATGAGTCTCCCACCCACGAACTGTTGTCCTGCAGTCCGCCATAAACGTGATAAGGATCGGAATTGTCGGTGCTGACGTGGTAGAACTGCGAGATCGGCAGATTCATCTGATGTTTCCACCGGCTGCCGCCGTCCTCGCTGCGCCACAGGCCGCCGTCGTCCCCGGCAATCACAACACTGGGGTTCTTCGGATCGATCCACACATCATGGAAGTCTCCATGCGCCCCGCCTGAGACCACGTTGAAACTCTTCCCGCCGTCTGTGCTGTAGAGCAGGATGAGATCGGGTTTGAAAATCTTGTTCTCATCCTTGGGATCAACAATCAGGTTGCCGAAATAAAACGGCCGCCACACCATCCAGTTGCTGGCATCGAGTTTGGTCCAGGTCCCTCCGCCATCCTCCGAGCGATACAGCCCTCGTCCTTTTTCGCATTCGACGTTGGCATACACGACCTGCGGCTTGGAGGGCGCCACCGCGACCGCCAACCGGCCCCAGGGCTTGGCCGGCAAGCCCTGGGCGTTGCCGTCGTTGATCTCGCTCCAGTGATCGCCACCATCGGTCGACTTGAACAATCCGCTTCCCGGTCCTCCCGAGCGGAACGTCCAGCCCTGACGGCGAAAATCCCACATCGAGGCGTAAATCGTTTTCCACTCCTGCCGGCTCATGGCCAGCAGAGCGCAGCCAGAGGATCCGTTGGCGCCGGCCAGGACTTTTTTCCACGTCTTGCCACCGTCCATCGTCTTGTAGACTCCGCGTTCGTCATTGTCATCCCAAAGATGCCCGGTAGCGCAGACCAACACGTTATTTCCGTTGTTCGGATCGACCAGGATCTTCGCGATATGCTCGCTGTGTTTCAACCCCACGTTGGTCCAATTCTCGCCGCTGTCGGTGGACTTGTAGACGCCGTCTCCAACCGACACGCTGTTGCGCATCCAGGCTTCGCCCGAACCGACCCAGACAGTCTTAGGATTCGAGGGATCAATGGCGACCGCCCCGATCGACTGCACGCTCTCCCGGTCGAAAACGGACTTATACGTGGTCCCACCGTTCACCGACTTCCAGACGCCTCCGCTGGCGGAGCCGACGAAAACTGTGATACGCCCATCCTGATCCACGGCGTCGACCGCTGCAACCCGTCCGCTCATGGTGGCCGAACCGATGTTGCGGGCAGGAAGCCCGGACACCGTCGCGGCATCGAACTTGTACGCCGCCTGGCAGAATACTCGCCCGCTGCTGCTCAGCAGCCCAACACCGATCCACAGGCATACCCTCATCACACAAATGCAAGTCGCTCGTACATTCATCTTGAGATCCTCATTGGCACGGAATTCTTTGGCGGGCCGAAATCGCTCATGTCGGTGCTTCTATTTCTTCGCGGTGTCGGCTTTCGCCGGTTGCTTCAGCGCTGCCGGCACAGCGAAGTCGGTCTGGTCCATCGCCACATTCACTTCAATCTTCTCGATCGTCGTCGTCTGCGCACCGGGATTGTCCTTCGATCCCTGCGAAATCGAGAATGGGAACATCACTCCGGCAACTGGCTTGTACGACCCCATCTCGGTCACGCTTTCATGAATCGATCCGCGAATGTTCTCTTGCACCTCTTTGCGGATCTCCAGAAAGGTGTCGGGATCAAGGAAGTAGTAAATGATGTCGCCGTTCTTGAGCGTCACTTTCAACCGCAACGCATCGTCGCCGTCCACCACGTCGTGCCCAAGGTACTCGACGCTGTTGCCCTTCTCCTGGTAGTCCACCAGGGGACCGTCGAAGTCAGCGTCGAGAAGTAGATCTCGCAATTCGTCCTCGCCCAGCAGTTTCGGGTCCTTGTTGCCGCCAAACGGTTGGATCTGCCAGCCGGTCGCGCCATCGTAGGCGGTGATCGACGTCATACCCTGCAGCGAGAAAGTTTCTCGCACCAGGTTCGGTCGCTGGTTCTCCTGCCCCTGCGCCGCCGTAAAGCCACCGCCGGCATTGAGCTTGCCCGTCATGCGAACAGACTTGATGGCTCTGATCTTCTCCAACCCACCCTTGGCCTGAATATTCTTGTTCACCAACTCGTCGGCCGTCTGGCCCTGAACGAAGAGATTTGCGCAAAACACAGCCGCCAGCACAATCACTGCGTGACGCATGGGAGCGAACTCCTGTTGTATGGGACTTGGGACCTGGAATTGAGTCGACAGTACTCTACGTCTAAATGGACGTGCCTGCCAAGTGTAGGTAAGCAGAAACGGTCCATGAAGAGACAGCCGCCTCGGCTGTCCAAGCGAAAGCCTGCCCTGAGCCTGCCGAACGGCGAAAGCCGCGCCACCAGCAAAATCTCCGAACAGAACCTCCTACGAAGATTTTCGTTGACACTACGAACTTCTTCGTAGTATCGTCCCTGCCATGAAATCGTCCCCGCAGAAACCCACCGCTTCCGAGCTCGAAATTCTTCGCGTTCTGTGGAGCCGCGGGCCCTCCACGGTGCGAGAAGTCCACGAAGCGCTGAGCGAGAAAAAGTCCCTGGGATACACCACGGTGTTGAAACTGCTTCAAATCATGACCACCAAGGGCACCGTGCGGCGAAACGAAACCCAGCGCGCGCACGTCTATGAAGCATGTCTTCCCGCCGAGCAGACCAAGCGTCAGCTGGCCGGGGATGTGCTGCAGCGAGTGTTTGAAGGCTCCGCCAGCCAGCTCATGATGCACGCCTTGGCCGGACGCAAAGCCTCGGCCGAAGAAATTCGCGAACTGCGCCACCTGCTCGACGAATACGAAAGGAGCCGCCGATGATCGCCAGCACTCTGACCAGCCTGACCCATGAGTTTTCTCCGACCGCAATGCACTCCCTGGGTTGGGCGCTGCTCCACTTTCTCTGGCAGGGAACCGCAGTCGCGGCTCTGGCAGCTGGAGCCATGGCTCTCTGCCGCCAGGCATCGGCGCGTTACGCCGTGGCCGTCGGCGCTCTGGTGGTGATGCTGCTTGCCCCGCCCTTAACCTTCCTCCTGTACTCGCAAGCGCATTCCGTTGCACCATCGTCCGCAGCGCTCCTGCCCCACGGCGCGGGAACGTGGCCAGCAGTTCCGGCCAGGACGACGAATGTTCATAACGCCCCAGCCCTTCCCGAGCTCGACGCACTGCCGTGGCTGGTCGAGGCCTGGCTCGTCGGCGTGGCCTTCTTCAGCCTCCGCTCCGCGGGTGGATTTCTATGGCTCGAGCGTGAGCGCCGCCGACAGTCGTCCGTCGTGAACGCACGCCTGCTCGAGATTTGTCACACGCTGCAGGACCAGATGGGAATCCGCCGCGCCATCCAATACTGCGAATGCAAGTGGATGCAGGCGCCGGCCGTGATCGGATGGCTCCGTCCCATCGTATTCCTGCCCGTTACGGCTCTCACTGGCCTCTCGGAAGAGCAGCTCGAATCGGTCATCGCGCACGAACTCGCGCACATCCGCAGGCAGGATGCCTTTGTGAACGTGTTCCAGGTTTGCGTGGAAACCCTCCTCTTCTACCATCCCGGCGTGTGGTGGCTGAACAAACGGATCCGTGACGAACGCGAGCACTGCTGCGATGAAACGGCGGTGTCGTTCTGCGGGAACCCTGTCGAATACGCGCGGGCACTGACCCTGATGGAAGAATGGCGGAGCGCGCCCGGCTTCGCCATGGCCGCCAACCGCGGACCGCTGACCGAACGCATCGTCCGCGTCCTCGGGCTCAAACCCTTCGGCGCCGCAACCCGCGGAATCGGCCTGGCCGGCAGCGCACTCTGCCTGGCCGCAGCGCTCATCGCCGGCAATGCCCTGCTGGGGATGGCGCATCCGCCTTCCGCCCGCGTTTTTGCTGCCATGCAAGCGACTCCGACCTCATCGGCCAGCCCTGCCGCGCAAGCAGCAGGGAGGGCAAAACCTTCGCCCGCTCATGCGCAGAGCGGGGCCTCACAGGCCAGCGCTGCTGCAACCGCCACTTCGGCTTCTTCTTACGTCGACGCCATGAAGTCCACCGGCCTCGGCGATCTCACCGTCGACCAGCTCATCGCCCTCAAGATTCAGGACGTCACGCCGGAGTACGTCCGCGAACTGCAAGCGCAGGGCCTGCATCTCAACGTCGACAGGCTCATCGCCATGCGCATTCAGGATGTAACTCCGGAGTACGTGCGCGCATTCCGCGAGGCCGGCCTCAACCCGGATGAAGACCAGCTCATTTCCCTCAAGATTCAGGACGCGGATGCGGCCTACTACCGGGCACTCAGAGATGCCGGGATCGAGTGCGATGTGAACCGCCTGGTCGCCATGAAAATCCAGGACGTCACGCCGCAATACGTGCGCGATCTCCGCGCTTCCGGCCTTACCGTAAGCGCCGAACAGGTGCTCGCCCTGAAAATCCAGGACGTCACGCCCGGGTATCTGAAGGAAATGCACGATCTGGGCATCGAACCAAGAACCGACGATGCCATCGCCATGCGCATTCAGGACGTCACGCCCGAGTACGTGCGCCAGATCCATGCTTTGGGACTCAAGCCGTCTACTCAGGAACTGATTTCCATGCGCATCCAGGACGTAACCCCCGAGTATATAAAAGCGCTGCAATCGGCCGGCTTCCGACTGGAAATCGATGAGATCGTCCGCGCCAAGATTCAGGACGTGACGCCCGAGTTCATCGAGCAAGCCCACAAGCATGGCTTCAAGGACCTGACTCTGCAAAAACTGATCCAGCTTCGCCAGTTGGGAATTCTGGACTCCAAAGCAGATTTGTAGGATCACGAGAGAAATCATGTGGGGACAGCTGACTCGGCTGTCCAAGCGAAGGCGGCGCCGGGCGCTGCAGACACAAATCTCGCGTTTCCTCGGTGGATGGCGGCGTCCAGAACGTCCCTCGCGTTGCTGGGGATGACAACCTGATTCATCCGGTATGGAGAAATCCTATGAGACTCGCTCGCACCCTGGCCTACTTATTGTTCGCGTCCTGCGTCCTCGTCGTCGTCCTCAAGAACCGAACCGCCAACGCCAGCGCCGAACTCCGCTCCGGCGACTGGACCATCAGCAAATCCGACCTGCCGGGCAAAGTCGAGTTCTCCCTGATCGAACATCACCACGGCGGCACATCGAGCCACGAATCCGATTGGCCGGCCTCGTCGTTTCAGGGTGTGGATTTCTCCAAACCCGGTCGGCAGGATGTCCACTTCTCCATCACGCGCGACGCCGGCAAGATTGATTGCGAAGGCTTCCTGAACGATGGCGAAGGCGCGGGCATCTTCCACTTCCAGCCTGACCCGAACTACCCGCGCGAGATGCAGGCGCTAGGATTCCCCATCGACGGCGAGAAGCAATTTTCCATGGCGGTGCAGGACGTCAGCCTCGATTTCGCCAAGCAAATGAAGAACGAGCACCTCAGCGACCTCGATGCCGACAAACTGATCGCCTTCCGCATCTTCCACGTGGACTCGGCGTTCATTCGCGATCTGCACGCCGAGGGCCTGAAGGCTTCCGACAGCGACAAACTCGTCGCCTTCCGCATTCACGGGGTAACTCCGGAGATGGTACGCAGCCTTCATCAGGCCGGATACTCGCCCGATGACGACACGCTGATTGCGATGAGAATTCACGGCGCGACTCCGGAATGGATGTCAGAACTCAAGCAGCGCGGCTATGACCACATCGATCTGGAAAAACTGATCGCCTTCCGCATCCATGGCGTCAGCCCGGAATTCATCGAAAAGCTGCAGACCCTGGGCTATCGCCATCCCGACCCGGATGACCTGATCGCGATGCGCATCCACAACGTGACCCCGGAATACATCAGCGACCTGCGCTCCCGCGGTCTGCACGATCTCAGCATCGATCAACTGGTCAGCATGCGCATCCACGGCATCGACTGATGAGACTGGAAGAGCGGTGGTATTTACAAGAGTGGAAGGGCGGCGCCTTAGCGCCGCGGCAGGAATCCTACAAAAATTCGGGCTTGAGCCCCGGTGGAACCCGCCGGCTGAAGCCTATTTCCTTCCGCCAACAACTCTCCCTAGTGCGTAAACGTCACATTCAGCCCGGTCGTCAGAATGACGTCATTCTGCTTGGAAGCGATGGGCGGGTTGGACACATAGATATCGCCGAACTGATTCTGCCAGCCCAGCCACTTGCTCAACTTGGTCACCGTGCCCAGGTTGAAGGTCGCGCGGTACTCGCCGGTCTGCTGCAGGTTGGGATAGAAATACAAATTCTGCGTCACCACCGTGCTCTTGCCCAGCTTGTGATTCAATTCCTCACCCAGGGTCAGGGCGACGAAGCGATGGGTCACGCCGTAAGAAGCGAAGATGCCAGTCGGCGTTGTGGAAGGAGGCGTCGGCGGCACCTCGGCACCGTTGGAATAGGTTTCATGCGTGTAGTTCACTCCACCCAGAAAGTTGAGCGTGGTGCGATCCGAGGCGATGGCGTGGTACCCGAAGCCTCCGCCGTAGACGGCGCGCAAATCAAGGAACTGCAACGCGTTGCTCATGAAATCCGCCGCACCGAACACAAACAGCTTCGGATTTAAGTTGTGATCCAGGCGGAATCCGCCCTGCTCTAAACTCGCGACGGTGCTCGGACTTGCGAGATCGTTCTTGGTGTCGATCGAACTGGTGTACAGGGTAAGCTTGTCGTTCGCGCTGGCATGCACCGCATTGAAAGCCAGCGCCAGGTTCTCGGTCTGGCTGTTGCCGCGCGCTACCGAGAAGCCCACATTCGCCCCACCCGTCCAGCCATGCAGGAGCCCGGGATGCTGCGATTTCTCAAACGCTGCCTGCTCAGCATCGTTGCGGATCAGGGTTACGTCGTCCTTGGCCGCTTCCACCGTGCCGGCAGTCTTGGTGGCAACCTCAAGCTTTCCGTCCGTCGTCGTGACCGGGCCAACCGCCGTCTTGCCGCCTTTCAGGCCGACGTGCAGTTCCTGATCGGTCTTAATTTCCTGTATCGCCGCAAACTGAATAGTGACGTCTCCGGCTGCGTCCGTGTGTAACACGATGGTTTTGCCGTCTCCCTTAACCACCGTCCCAGTCAGTCGATCGCCGTTTTTCAAGGTGATCTGGTCGCCATACACCGCCGACGCCACCCCCAGCATCATTGCCAGCCTAAGCAGTCCGAATTTGCGCAACACTGCGTCCCTCCAGATTTAGAGAACTTGAGATTTTCGGAATCGATATCGGGTCCCAGGAACTAACGTTTGGAACGGAACAGGAAACGCAGACAAAGCGGCGGAATCGAAACCCAGTAAGTGAAGCGCCCCGGTGCCCGGGGGCCTCAATTAGCTTTTGGTGTCGGTGTTCTTGCTCTGCTCGTTTGAAGCCTGGGTCGAAGTATGATCCTTCATGCCGTCTTTCAAGGCGCGGATCCCCTCTCCCAAGCCCTTCCCGAGTTCAGGTAATTTCTTCGGTCCGAACACCAGCAGGGCAATAAAGAAGATCACCAGCAGGTGCATCGGTTGAAATAGACCTTCAAACATCGGAGCCTCCAAACCACGATATAGGTTACGGGACCCCCGGAGCGAAGTCAAACCTCGGTGGCTGCAGGAATCCCTTGTGTCTTACCTCATCTTCTGCCTTCCGGGCAGATTTGACGGTGAAGCCCTGCACGTCGACCTGTGATCCCGATCACGCGCGCCCTCCAACAACCTCATTCGTGTGAGGTTACCTCCGTGACCTTACCCTCGATCAAGGCTCAGAACTATCTTCCTTAGAGGGCCTCCCCGCGTCACTGTTCCTCGAGACGCGCCCACGGGCAGGCCACACCATCGGTTTTTCGGGGGCTGTTTGAAGCTCAGATCGGCATTTTCCTTCGTGCTTCTCGCTACGGCTGCGGCGGTGGCCCAGTTCTCCGACCCTCAACCCGTCAACACCACCCAGCTCGCGGCTTGGCTAACCGGTGGACTTTCCTCCAGCCGCCTTGGCAAACTGGTCAAACAACGTGGGCTGGCTACTCTTCCCACGCAGAACGAACTTCGGCAGATCGTGGCGGCGGGAGGCGACAAGAATCTGGTTGCAGTTCTAAGCTCGGGAAACGCGCGATCCGCCGAAGTCGGCCCCTCCATCCCAGACACCTTGTTGCAGGCGGCAGCGGAATTCCGCCAGCAGCGTTACCACGAGGCAGAGCTTCATTTGCGCGGCTTGCTCAGCACGGACGACCGGAATTCCGCCCTGCATTTCGCCCTGGCCGCGATGCTGCGCCGGCAAGAGCAGTGGGATGATGCCCTCGACGAGCTGACGCAGGCCACCAAGCTCATGCCCGAGCTTCCAGAGAACCACAGCGCTCTTGCCTACACCTTCTATCGCACCGACGACGGCCAGCTCGCCATCGCCGAAGCGCGCACCGCGCTCAGCATCGATCCCAACAACGCCGAAGCGTATCAATATCTGGGCCTGGGTCTCTATTCCATGGGCCGGTATGGCGCGTCCGCCAATGCCTATATGGAGTCGCTGGCCCGCGATCCCGACAATCCCGACACCCAGTACGATCTGGGAATCGCGCTCCACGCCGCCGGCAACCTTCCCGGCGCCATCACTGCGTACAAGCACGCCCTCCGCCTCCGCTCCGATTTCTGGGAAGCTCACGCCAACCTGGCGCTGGTTCTGCATGAGGAGGGGAATCTCAACGGAGCGGTGCGCGAGTATCGCGAGGCCAAACGGATTGCTCCCGACGAAGCATCCGTGCGCAACAACCTGGGTAACACGTATTGCGATCAGGGGGACTTCGAGGCCGCCATCAGCGAACTGCAGGAGCTGTATCGCCAGCATCCCGAGTGGCAGCAGGGACACGCCTGCCTGGCCAGCGCGTACATGGCCAAGAAGAAATACGATGCCGCGGTGGAAGAACTGCAATTCGCGCTCCGCCAGAACCCGAACGGGTCGGTCGAGCACCGCATCCTGGGGCAGGCGTTACTGCTCGCCAACAAACCGGAAGAAGCTTTGCACGAATTGCGTGCGGCGGTCTCACTCAATCCGGACTCGGAGGCGGCTCACCGCCTGTTGGGCACGGCTTTGTTTGAACAGCAACAGCTACTGGCGGCTGAAAAGGAATTTCGCGAGGCCCTCCGCCTGAATCCGTCGGCAGACAACCATTACGCGCTGGCGGCTTGCCTCACGACCATGGATCTTTACGAAGAAGCGCTGTCGGAGTTGGAAATGGCATCCCGGCTCGATCCCGGGCAACAGCTTTATCGCGCGCGCCGCGAAGAACTACTGCGGCTGATGAAAGAATCAGGCCGTACCCCATGAAGACATTCGGGCGGTACCTCTGTTCAGTCGTGCGAGTTACCGCGTGCATCAGGCAAGGGCAACAGCTGTTCTTACACTGAGAGTTGAGGCCGGCGGCAGCCGGAAGGGGGCATGAAAGGAAAGATGTCGACGACAGGAGCACAAACCAAGACATCCGCGGCGGCCGCTCCGCCCGTTCCCGTGAATCCGACTGGTGCGCGCAACCTAATCTCAGCGCGCGAAACTACGGAACCGGCTCCCTCGAAACCCGCTGGATACGGCCTGCCCTGCACCCAGTGCCGGCTGTACTATCCCGCCGACCTCGATATCTGCCCCACCTGCCATCACCACGAACGCGTTTCGCCGGTTGTGCCCACTCCGCCGCGCAAGAGCGCCGAAAAACTGCCGGATCCCGCTCCCGACAGCGCTGCCGTCGAACAGGAGCGCGAGGAATTTCTCCGCCAGTTCAAATCGAAGCTGATCGAGGTTCACTCCGAAGTGGTGAACGCTCACGGATCCTTTTGTGCCTTGGCCGGACATCACGACGGAGAAGAGTCCGGCGCAGAAATCTGCAGGGCCTGCTACGAGCGCATGCAGGAACGCATGGATGTTTTTGAAGGCGCCTTCCAGATCGATCTCAAAGAAGCTGCTCAGATCATCTACGACGCCGTTTGGTCGGACCCCTCCGACCCCAGCAAGACTTACGAGAACGCCGCCGCCGCCCTGCTGATCGAGTTGCGCAAGCGCGCCGGCATCAGCCCGCCGGTCGGTCCGTTTCACCCGATCAGCGACTGATCTTCGATCGCGATAACGGTCGAGCGGCGGGAAACCTATTCCAGTTTGGCATTCATCGTGATCTTGGCATTGAGGACTTTGGACACCGGACAACCCTTCTCCGCCGCTTCCGCGTATTTCTGGAAGGTCGCTGCGTCCGCACCCGGCACTTTTCCCACCACGTCGATGTGGCTGGAAGTAATCGTCCAGCCTGAATCCAGTTTGTCGAGCGCCAGGGTCACGGTGGTCGAGATA
>Ga0209698_10002201_pt1 | contig 22242 bp, 18 predicted proteins | sample LitLauG_LLR_2012_FD_187203 | JGI IMG/M metagenome (GOLD analysis project Ga0209698, IMG submission 187203) | Freshwater sediment microbial communities from Pennsylvania, USA - Little Laurel Run_MetaG_LLR_2012 (SPAdes) (version 2) | ecosystem: Environmental > Aquatic > Freshwater > Creek >...
GGGCGAGTCAGCCCAATCCATGCCTTTTTCGACGAGCCATTGCGCCTTGGTGCGGGTGCGGTTGTAACCGGTGACGTCATGCCCCTTGTTCAGCAGCCGGTTCACCATCTGGCTGCCCATCACTCCCAAGCCGATGAATCCTATTTTCGCCATCCGCACCTGCCTTCAAGATTGCGCCGCAATCAATAAACTAATGCGTGGGTTGCTTGCTGGCCGGACGCTTCGCGCTCGGTGCCTGACTGTCATCGCGCACTTGGCCGAGGTGAGCCCGCATGGTGTCGCGGGCGGCTTCGGCATCGCGCCGCTCGACCGCGTCGAGAATTCGCTTGTGATGAACCTGGCCGCGCTCGGGGCCGCCGGGGACTTCGAAGATGCGCAGCCGCTGTTCGCGAAGCAGTCCGACGATGGAATCGAGCAGCGAAAGGATCAGCGGGTTGGCCGCACCCTCGGCCAGCGCGAGGTGAAAGTCGAGATCAGCTTCGATGTAGGCGTCGGGGTCCTGCCCTGCGCGGTCCATGATGGCGACGGCCTCGCGCATGGTCGCCAGTTCTGACTCCTGAATGCGGGTCGCGGCCAGGGCAGCAATTTCGGGTTCGAGGATGGCGCGTACCTCGGCGAGATGAGTCGAGCCTTCGGGTTGGCCGATTTTGACCATCAGGTCGAGCGACTGGCGCACGGCCTGCGTGGTGCCGTCGGTGATGAAAGTACCGCGGCCGGAATACGCCTCGACCAAACCCTTCTCGCGCAGGGCCTTGACGGCTTCGCGCACAGCGGTCCGACTCACGCCAAAACGCTGTGCCAGTTCCCGCTCCGCCGGCAGTTGATCGCCGGGCTTGAGGGTACCTTTGACAATGGATTCTTCGATTTGCTGAACAATTTGCTCGTAGAGCCGAGATGTACGAACTAGCTTGTACACTGCACTGCCCCCCGCACGGTGTGGCGCCCAGCCAAGCGAGACACCAGTTATGGTCTGGCTACTATACCGCATATCCACGAGGTGCTTGCGTGTTTGTTCGCTAATGGCCAAGGTCGGTACACAGGTATGGTGGTATGACCGCAATCATAGCCAAGGCGTGCGCTCGAAGTCAAGTACTCGCGGCGGATGACCTTCGTTCTAATCCCAAAGAACTTTCGAGGGTTGTTTTGCTGTGGACTCCTCTACCTCGCCGCAGGCATAGTACTGTGAGGGTTCGAAATTCCATCCAAAATTTGAATTTGCTTGACACCGTTTCTCCGATGGTGGTATGGCTGTCGGACCAGATTTGCCCACGGAGGGGTTCTATGCTATCCCGTACGGTCGCCGTCCTTGTGTCTCGCGATGGCCGGATGACTGCAATTTCCATGCTGCTTGCCACCTTCACGCTCTTTTCGCTCTCTCTGTCCGTCGCGGCGCAGTCCAGTTCGGGACGTATTTTGGGGACGGTGACCGACCAGAGCGGGGCTGCGGTTGCCGGAGCTACCGTGGTGATCACAGACGTTCAACGTGGTACCTCGCGTACGGTGACCACGGACGAGTCCGGTGGCTACGTCGCCCCCGACCTGCAGCCCGGTACGTATAAGGTCCACGTCGAAATGAAGGGCTTTAAGACGACGGAGCGGACGAACGTAGGACTTGAGGTCGCGACCGACGTGCGGATCGACGTTACGCTGCACCCCGGAGCGGTCTCGGAGACTGTGATCGTGGAAGAGGATGTTCCCCTGCTCAACACCACTTCAGCCACGCTCGGCGGCACGCTCAGCAACCAGGAAATCAACGATCTGCCCCTGAGCGGCCGGAACTACGAAAATCTGCTGCAACTGCGGCCTGGCGTCATGCGGTATCCCGGAGGCGGATTCTCTACCACCAGTTCGAACGGCCTGCGCGCCGAAGATAACTCCTATTTCATTGAGGGATTATTCAACAGCGAACCCTATTCCGGGCAGGCGATCGTCAACGGGGCGGGTATCGCGGGAGACTCCGCTACGATCCTGCCGATTGATTCGATCCAGGAATTCAATATTCAGCAAAACCCTCCGGCGGAATACGGATGGAAGCCGGGGGCGGTGGTCAACGTGGGTCTGAAGTCCGGCACCAACGATGTGCACGGCACAGCGTTTGGGTTTGGCCGCGATGGCGCGATGGATGCACGCAACTTCTTCAACGCGTCCCCGAATTCAAAATTGACCAGAACGCTGGAGCAGTTTGGCGCCAGCCTGGGCGGTCCGCTCGTCAAGAGCAAAGCATTTTTCTTTGGTTCCTACGAAGGCCAGCGGTACAACGTGGGCAACTCGTTCGGCGGAGTCACCAGTCCCTCGATGGTATCGATGCCAGACAATGGCACCTGTGTGGCAATCACGGGCGACTGCGCCGATAGCATCCCCAACGTGATCGCCGACCTTCAGGCACAAAGCATCACGCCCAATGCCGCGAGCCTGAGTATCGCGGGCTGTACGATGTCAGGCGGCACCGTGACATGCGACGGTTCCGGGTTCCCTCTAAACAACACTCAGGACATCAACATCACCAACGGATTCAACAACAACGTGCACGTCGACAACGTGGTTGGCAAGGTGGACTACAGGCTCAACGACCGCCACAGCGTCAGCGGCACCTACTTTTTTGGAAACAACTCGGGGACGGTTGAAGACTTTCCTGAGCTCCAGAAGAAATGGCTTTCCAATATTCATACCCGCGCCCAGGTGGTGGGAGGCAGCTGGATCTGGACTCCCAATGCCCGCTGGGTGAACGAGGCGCGGGTCGGCTATAACCGGTTGTACCAGCCGACGCTGCCCGGCGATTTGAACACTCCGGCCTCGTCGTACGGCGGCCTCAACACGGGTGCCAGCGGACCCTTTACCGGCGGCCTGCCGCGCATCGGCTTTGGCGGTTACTTCTTCCCCGGGCTGGGCGGCTTCAAGTGGCCCAAGTTCCAGGGACCGGACTCGATCACGCAGTTTGTGGATCACATTTCCTACACCGCGGGCAAGCACGCCTTAAAATTCGGCGGCGAGCTCCACTACAACAAAGTAACCAACGCCGCCTACGGCAACTCACGAGGCAGTATCACGTTCCTGGGTGGGGTTGTGAGTGCCGGTCCTCCCCCCGCCGGTGCCCCTCCAGTTTCGAGCCCGCTGGAAGACTTCTTTGCTGGCTTGCCCTTTAAGTCGTCTGTAGAAGTGGGGAACCCGACGCTGCATCTGCACAACTGGGCATATGGTGCTTTTTTCCAGGACGACTGGCGGGCTAGCAAGAATCTTACAATCAACTTCGGCGTTCGATACGAATTCAGCACCGTCCCCCAGGAAACTAACAATCTACTGGGCAACTTTGATCCCAACTCTACCTTCGGCATGGTGCAGGTGGGTCATGGTATCAGCAACCTCTACAGCCCAGATCACAAGAACTTTGGCCCACGCATGGGCTTTGCCTGGGACGTCGGCGGCAACGGCAAGACCGTGTTGCGCGGCGGCGGCGGGTTGATCTATGAGACGGTGAACTGGCAGTCGTTCGTCGCCTTCAACAATGCCTTCGGCCCGGGCAGCGTTCCGACAGGAGCCCCCATTGACGCGTCGAACGGCACGTCGGGCGGAACGATCACCACGGGAAATGTCACCATCAAGAATTTCCTGAACCCCGTCCCCTGGGACACAGCTGGCAAGCCGCTGTATGGCGGCAGCACGATCAATTGCTTCGACAGTCCCTGCCCCATCATGAGTGTGGATCACAACCTCACGACACCGCACGTTTGGAATTGGACCTTGAACCTGCAACATGCCTTCACGCCGAACCTGTCCGTAGAAGCCGCATACGTGGGCAATCGCGGAACGAATCTGACGGGGATTCGGGATATCAATCAACCTCCGGTGGGATCGGGATGGGGGACTGGCCCCGGTGGAGAGCTGACCCTTTGTCTGCAAAGCGCCCCGGCCTACGACAATTGCGTCGCCGACAACAATGGAGGCGAAGAGGCCAACCGGCCATTCGCCAAGTTCCCCTACCTGGCCAACATCTTTCAGATGGCGAATGTCTACAAGTCCAACTACAACGGCCTGCAAGTCACGCTGAACGCGCGCAACTACCACGGCCTGAGCATGGTAGCGGGCTATACGTATGGGCACGCGTCCGATGATGTGGGCGCGAACTGGGACTTTGGGTACGGCTCCGGCCTGCCGCAGAACGCTCACAACGTCGGCGCCGAATACGCCAACAGCGACTTCGACATCCGGCACCGGCTGACGCTCTCCTTCACCTATGCCATTCCCGGGCCGAAGGGTCACGGTCAGATGCTGGAAGGCTGGGAGATTAATACCATCACAACGCTGGAAAGCCCGCAGTACTGGGGCCCGATTGATCTGGGAACGGACGCCTCCGGTACCGGTTCACTGCCCGTGAGTCCGCCGGCGACGGCCCCGATTCGCTGGAGCTTTTACCATGCCGGCAGTGCAAGCCGTGGAAATCCGTCCGACTTCAAATCTGGGCGAGGGGTTGGAATCCCTTACTTCGCACCGGGTGACCCGAACATGCCGAGTGGGTGTGCGGCATCTGCAGCAGCTGTGGACGGGGGCGCTGGCGCGCAAACGGCTGCCTTAAATCTGTTTGGCTGCTATGCTGCCGGAAACTCTGTGATGATGGCCCCGCCGCTCGGGCAGTTCGGAAACATGGGCCGGAATATGTTCCAGGACTCCGGGTTCAAGAATTTCGATTTCTCGGTGGGTAAGAGCTTCCATTTCGGCGAGCGGTACCGTTTGCAGTTCCGGGCGGAATTCTTCAACATTCTCAACCACCCGAACTTCGCCAATCCGTACGGCGGGCAGAACGGGTTTGGCCTGAACGATCCCTCGGTGCGTCCGTTCGGTTGCGGTTGCGCCACGCCGGATATTGCGGCGGCAAACCCAGCGGTGGGCTCGGGAGGACCGCGCTCTATTCAACTCGGAGCGAAGTTCATTTTCTAGTTCGATTCACCACTGCGGATTCCAGGGCTGGACCAGTTTCTGTCCGGCCCTTCTTTATCGCGCTGTTCACTTCACCAGGAAACTAACGAAACAGGACCTTGCCTCATGAAGAGCAGAACTTTATTCATTCTTACAGCCGTGTTGTTGACAGGGGTTGTCGTCATGCCGGCGGCGGCGCAACAGACGGAGCGGCGCGAGCGCACGATCGACGAAATCAAGACGGAGGCCGTTCATCGCGCAGAGGTGGGACGGTATCCGTTGATTGGGCTTGATCCCGCTGATGTCAAAGAGGCGTTCGAGAGTATTCACACGGCCGACAAAGACGAGTGGGCCGCGGGTTTCATGCGCGTCGCCGACCGGTACTTCAACCAAGCGAAATCGCTGGAGAAATCGGACCCTAAGAAGGCCGATGCCGATTACATCCGCGCCTGGCGGCTGTATTCATTCGGGCGGTGGCCGATTCCGGCATCGCCGGGAAAGCAGCGGTCGTACGAGAAGGCGCTGGAAGCGTTTCTCGATCACGCGAAGTTTTTCGATCCTCCGCTCGAAGTCGTGCGTATTCCATTCGAGGGCAAGGAAATCATCGCCTATTTGCGGTTACCGAAGAATGCCAAGGGCCCGGTGCCGCTGGTGATTGCGGTCAATGGACTCGACAGCCGCAAGGAAGACTTGACCGAGAGCTTCGGCGCGATCCTTCCCTTCGGCATCGGATATCTCGCGGTGGATGGCCCCGGCACCGGACAGTCGCCGATCAAGGTTACGGAAACTTCCGAGCGCCTGCTCACCAAGGTGCTCGACTATGCCCAGTCGCGCCCGGAGATTGACAAAAACCGTATCGCAATGCACGGCGTTAGTTGGGGAGCGTATTGGGCCACCAAGATGGCCATCGTCGAGCGCGCTCGGTTGCGCGGGGCTAGCGCGCAGTCGCCACCTGTCGACAAGTTCTTTCAAAAAGATTTCCTGATGAACTCGCTGCTGGGCAATCGCGAATATTTGTTCGATCAGGTACCGGCGCTGATGAACATTCTTGAAGGTGTCCACACGCTCGACGAAATGGGCGGGTATCTGCCGAAAATGTCGCTGGTGCACCAGGGCCTGCTGGGCAAGCCGATGGCTCCCATGCTCATCCTGGCGGGCGTGTTGGACACGCAGGTGCCGATCGACGATGAATACCTGCTGCTGAACAAAGGCGACACGCCAAAAGAAGCGTGGATCAACCCGCAAGGCGGCCATCTCGGAAGACAAGTTGGCGTCTGGCCCGATCCACGGATCTTCAAGGAAGTGATCATTCCGTGGCTGGTCAAAACCCTGCAACCTCCGGCGAACTAGCAATGCCCATGTGGGGACAGCCGCCTCGGCTGTCCCACCGAGGCGAAGCCAGGTGGCCAGGAACGGACAGGTTTTCGAGCACACCGAAAGAGAGAAGATGCCGATTCCGACTCCCCAACCCGACTCGCCAGCGCCGCGCCCTAAGAACTGGTACGCGTCGCTCTGGGTGCAGGTGAGTTTCGCAATCCTGGTCGCGGTGATCCTCGGGGTTTACCGCCCCGCCTGGGGCGTGGCCATGAAGCCGCTGGGCGACGCATTCATCCGCCTGATCACGATGATCATCACGGTCATGATTTTTTGTACGGTGGTGACCGGGATCGCGGGCATGCGGGATTTGCGCAAGGTTGGCCGTGTCGGAGGAAAGGCGCTTCTCTACTTCGAGATCGTGTCAACCCTGGCGCTGGTCGTGGGACTTATCGTCGGCAATGTGGTTCGCCCGGGCGACGGCTTCAACGTGGATGCGTCCAAGCTCGATATGCGCGCGGTTGCGGACTATGCCGGGCAGGCCAAGGCGCAGACGGTCACAGAATTCCTGATGCACATCATCCCGACCACGGTGGTGGACGCCTTCGCCAAAGGAGACATCCTGGAAGTAGTCTTCGTTTCCATCCTGTTCGGATTCGCCATGTCGGCCGCAGGCCCTCACGCCAAACCCCTGGTCGAAATGCTGGAATCGCTCACTAAAGTCGTATTCCGCGTGGTGAACATCGTGATGCGCTTCGCTCCTTTGGGCGCCTTCGGCGCCATGGCTTTCACCATCGGCAAATATGGAGTGGCATCGCTCGGACCGCTGGTCAAACTGATTGCGTCGTTCTGGGTGACGTCGGTGCTGTTCGTCTTCATCGTGTTTGGAGCGGTCGCCTGGATGGCAGGATTCAACCTGGTGAGATTTCTACTGCGCATCAAGGAAGAGATTCTTCTGGTGCTAGCCACCAGTTCGTCGGAGACCGCGATTCCCACACTAATGGAGAAGCTCGAAGCGCTGGGCTGCTCACGCTCGCTGGTCGGCTTGATCGTGCCCACGGGCTACACCTTCAACACCGACGGCAGCGCCCTTTACATGACCATGGCCGCGCTATTCGTGGCACAAGCCACCAACACGCACCTGAACTGGCTGCAACAGCTGACGATTTTTTCGGTCGCGGTGCTGACGTCGAAGGGGGCGAGCGGGGTCCAGGGGGCGTCGTTCATCGCGCTGGTCGGGACGTTGAGCGTGATTCCGACAATCCCTGTGGCGGGGATGGCGCTGATTCTTGGCATCGACCGCTTTATGAGTATGTTCCGCGCGTTGGTGAACATGATTGGCAACGGCGTCGCCACACTGGTGGTCGCACGCTGGGAGAATGAACTCGACCGTGCCACTTTGCAACGTAATCTTGCCTGAGAAATGCTGATGTAGAGACAGCCGCCTCGTCTGTTCCGCCTGAGCTTGCCCTGAGTACGCATGGACCTGCGGCCCACCGAAGGTAATGAAAATCGGGTGCCCCTCTCGCGCGTTTTGTGCGCGAGAAGTGGGGATTTTCGACAGAGCGGAGTCGAAGGGACGAAGTCCGGCGCTCCTGCCACGAAACTTGAGCCGTGATCCCGGTGCATGGGCAAGCCCCGTAACGGCACGAGTAACTCTTTCGTAACCCTCCCAGTGCACAATTTTTGTTGCACTTTAACATTCATGAAATATCTTCCGAGTAACATCATCTGAAGGAGGCCGCGCTCATGGGTTCAGCCAGGGTGGACAAGTCCTTACCGCTGCAGGTGGCAGCCGTCTGCTATCGCCGGCGAGGCACCGCGGTCGAATTCCTGCTGGTGAACACCAACGGCGGCAACAAATGGACTTTTCCCAAGGGCTCAACTGAAGCCCGGCTGTCGCACAGTCAGGCCGCCGAGCGAGAAGCGGCCGAGGAAGCCGGCGCCATCGGCACCATTGAGCCCCGTCATTTCCATCTCTACCTGCATTCCAAAGGCGTGTTCTGGCAGCCCGGCGGAGTGCAGGAGTTTGTGGTCAAGGCCTTCCTGATGGAAGTCCACCAGATGCGCCGTCCCGACGAAGCGAACCGTCGCCCAACGTGGGTAAGTCCCGTAGAAGCCAAGCGGCGCCTGGCAAAGGGCCGCGAAGTTAAGTATTTTCACGAACTTGAGACGGTGATCGACCGCGCCCTCGAACGCATCCAGTTTCACCACGAACTCTGGGGAGCCTATCCCGGAGCCCGCAACGCCCCCGCCTCTGCGAAAGATCCCATCGCTAATGTGGTCTGGCCATAGGCTTCGGTCGCCCCTGATCCGTGCACCCGCAATCCTGCTAGAATTCCGCAAAATCATTTGAAGGAGACTCCGATGAAGCGTCCATCGCTTGGGGCGATTCTCCTCGGTCTGGTCCCTTTCGTCGCCACGTGCTTTTCTGTTGCCCTGTGGGACCGCGTGTATCCCAGGGTCTTCGGCCTCCCCTTCAACTTCTTCTGGCTTATTTCGTGGCTCGTGCTCACGCCCGTGTGCATGTGGGGAGCTTATCGGCTGGAAGAGTCGCGGGAGCGCAATTGTCGCCGTACACAAGGCGGTGCACGGTGAGCGCCAGCGGTGTGGCGCTGACCATCATCTCCGTTATTGTGACGTTCGGTTCCCTTGTCGGGTTCCTTGCCCGATCTCATCACAAGATGGACCTTGAACAATGGACGGTAGGGGGCCGGGGTTTTGGGCTTGTATTGGTTTGGCTCCTAATGGCCGGCGAAATCTACACTACCTTCACCTTTCTCGGAGCCAGCGGCTGGGCATATTCCAGAGGGGGCCCGGTCTTATACATTCTCGGGTATCAGCCCTTGATGTATGTGGTTTCGTTCTTTATCCTTCCGCCTCTTTGGGAAATGGGGCGAAAGCACAAACTCCAGACACAAGCCGACTTTTTTCAAGCACGATATGACAGCACGGTCTTAAGCGCCTTTGTGGCTCTGGTCGGGGTTGTCTGCCTCATCCCTTATTTGCAGATACAACTCACCGGCTTGGGCCTGATCGTTGAAGTTGCCAGCTTTGGAGGAATCCATCGTACGCCAGCGATGATTCTTGGCTTCGGCCTGGTGGCGGCGTTTGTGTTGGTCAGCGGTGTCCGAGGAGTGGCGTGGGTCAGCGTGATTAAGGACCTTCTGTTACTATCCGCTGCCGTTTTTGTGGGAATTGCAATCCCTCGTATTTACTTCGGCGGTATCGGTCCGATGTTCTCGGCCCTCGTGAAGACGAATGCGAATCACCTCATGATGCCGGGAGCCACGAAACAGCTCGGTCATACGTGGTATGTGACATCCGTTTTGCTGATTGCGTTTGGCTTTTACATGTGGCCGCAATACTTCGCGGCTACTTTCACGGCGCGGAGCGGCAAGATCTTGCGGCGTAACGCGGTGATCATGCCTCTGTACAGTGTCACTGTGCCACTCATGCTCTTCGTTGGCCTGAGTGCTGTGCTGATCCTGCCCAGCTTGAGCAACGGAGACCTGTCGCTGTTGGTCATGGTGCGAAAGACGTTCCCGGCCTGGGTCTTGGGAATCATCGGCGGCGCAGGTGCTCTTACCGCCATGGTGACATCGGCCACACAGCTTCTGACTGGGGCAACCCTGTACGCCAAGAACCTGTTCCGGCCCCTCCTAGCTCCGGGCATGTCCGATCAGCAGGTTGCGAGGGTGGCGAAGATCATGGTGTTGGTACTTACGTCGGGGGCACTGTTGTTCGCCATCTACAGCTCTGCGAGTCTTGTGTCGCTCTATTTGCTGGGATCAGCCGGAATCGCACAGTTTTTTCCTGGCGTGGTGCTCGGCCTCTTCTCAAAACGAGTAACTACGGCCGGAGTCTTCGCTGGAATCGCTACCGGCATCTTCGTTGCAATGGTCCTTATGTTGACGGGGCGGGACCCATACTTCGGGCTGAATGCCGGGCTTATCGCGCTGGGGCTCAATTTTGTAACGACCGGAATGGTGAGCTTGCTCGCCCCGAGGCAGATGGGCCAGCTTTGACGGAACTGCTTCAGAGTTCACCGCTTCCCAGACCGGCAACGGAGCAAGCCCCCGATAGCAGGAGTGTCGCTGGTACGCGGTAGCTGGCAACTGGGAGTTAGCTGGCCGAAATTGACCCTTCCGCAACACTCGGCACCTGCAACTCGGCACTCGCAAGCTGGTTTTGTGAGACGATATTTTCAGCTCCATGATCCAGCTTTCCAGCGCCGGAAAACGCTTCGGCCACAAGCTTCTCTACGAGAATGTCGACTGGCTGATCACGGCCAACGACCACATCGGTCTGGTCGGCGGCAACGGGACCGGCAAGTCCACGCTGATGAAGGTTCTGGCGGGCATGGACACGTTCGACTACGGCTCGCTCACTGTGGCGAAAGGAACATCGGCCGGATATCTGCCGCAGGATGGGCTCACGCTCTCTGGCCGTAGTGTTTTCGCCGAAGGCATGTCGGTCTTCGATGATCTGCGGGCTATGGAGGTGGAACTCGAATCTCTGACTCATAGCATGGCCGAGATCGATCACACGAGCGCAGAATATGAGGCCGTCGCGGATCGCTATCACCGGGTCGAGCATGAGTTCCGCACGCGGGATGGCTATTCGATCGAGGCGGAAGTGGGCCGGGTGCTGATGGGGTTGGGCTTCACCAAAGAAGACTGGCAGCGGCAGACCGACGAATTCTCCGGCGGATGGCAGATGCGGCTCGCGCTGGCCAAGCTGCTGTTGCAAAAGCCGAACCTGCTGCTGCTCGACGAGCCGACGAACCATCTCGATCTTGAAGCCCGCAACTGGCTCGAGGAGTACTTGCAGAACTACCCGAACGCCTTCGTGCTGATCTCGCACGACCGGTATTTTCTGGACGTGACCGTCAACAAGATCGCCGAAATCTGGAACAAGCGTTTCTGGTTCTATACCGGCAACTACGACAAGTTTCTCGCCCAGAAGACGCAGCGCAACGAGCAACTGCAGGCCGCCTACCGCAACCAGCGCGAGCGCATCGAGCAACTGGAAGTGTTCATCAACCGTTTTCGCTACCAGGCGACGAAGGCGAAGCAGGTGCAGAGCCGCATCAAGGAACTCGAGCGCATGGAGCGGATCGAGGTTCCGCCCGAGGAGAAGACGATCCACTTTTCGTTCCCGCAGCCCAAGCCAAGTGGCCGCATCGTGGCCGAGTTCGAGGGCGTGGCAAAAAGCTATCCAGGGAAGAACGGCGGCGCCGAGAAAGAAGTCTTCCGCGACGTCAACTTCATGATCGAGCGCGGCGACCGCATTGCGCTGGTCGGCGTGAACGGCGCCGGCAAGTCGACCTTGATCAAGCTGCTGGCCGGAAGCGAGCCACTGACACACGGCGACTACCGGCTTGGCCATAACGTTGAGGCCGACTACTTTGCGCAGGACCAGTACAAAGAACTCGATCCCGACGCGCGCATTCTCGACGATCTGGGCGAGGCCTCGCCCCGGTCTGGTGAAACTGAACTGCGCGGTCTGCTCGGTTGTTTTCTCTTTTCCGATGAAGACGTTTTCAAAAAGATTGGTGTGCTCTCGGGCGGTGAACGCGGGCGCTACGCGCTATTGCGCCTGTTGCTGCATCCCGCGAACTTTCTGCTGCTCGACGAGCCGACCAACCACCTCGACCTGCGCGCAAAAGATGTCTTGCTCAACGCACTCATGGAATACACCGGCACAGTGGTCTTTGTCTCGCATGACCGCTATTTCATCGACAAGCTGGCCACGCGGGTGTTCGAGATCGGCGGCGGGAAGGTCGAAATCTTCCCCGGCAATTACGAGGATTACTTGTGGCGCAAAGAAGGCGGACAGCATGTCGCGCCGACGTTGGAGGATGTGCCCTCCCATGTCTCGCAAAAGCAGCGAGACATGGGGCACCCCACATCTACGGGTACTACAACCGGGGGTGCCCCACTTCTCGCTGATGTTGCGAGAACTGGAACAGGCCTAGACACACCTGATCAGCCCGGGGACGGGAATGAACCCCTCAAGAAGCGCCTCAATCCGATCAGGCGCAAGCAGATGAAAGACCGAGTCGGCGAGTTAGAACAGGAAATCGGTCGTCTGGAAGCCGCCATCGCCCACCTTGAAACCGCGATGCAGAATTACGTCAGCGCCGACGAAACACAACGCCAGGCGCAGGAACTCGACCAGCATAAAGCGGCCCATGCAGCCCTGATCATGGAGTGGGAGGAACTCGGCCAGGCCCTGCAGGAGTCTTAGGATCGTCAGTCGTTCTGCTCGTCCGCCTTCCACACCCGTACACCGCCTTCCGTAATCTAAGGAAAAACTTACCTCTGTGCGATAGTCAGGTTGGCCAAGTGGCCAGCAACTGCCGAAGGCCGCAAATTTCAAGACCAACCGCGGGCGTCAACCAGGGCGCCCGGCGCGAGAACCCCAAGGAAGGTCGCATGCTTCAGTCGTCGGACAATCCATTCAGCCTGAAGTCCAGTTCACCGGCTTCCAACCCCAACGCTTACAACCCAGTCAAGACCGTCACCGCCCCTGTGGATCAGGCGACCATCGGCCGCACGCTCGTGATCAAGGGAGAAATCAGCGGCTCGGAAGCGCTCTATATCGATGGCCGCATCGAAGGCAAGATCACCATGCCCGAGAGCCGCGTCACCATCGGGCGCAACGGCAAGGTCGATGCCAGCATTCAGGCCCGCGAAGTCGTGATCATGGGCAAGGTGACTGGCAACATCGAGTGCAGTGATCGCGTGGACATTCGCGCCGAAGGCTCGGTCAGCGGAGACATCTCGACCGTACGCATCAGCGTGGAAGATGGCGCCGCGCTGAAGGGCGGGATTCAGGTCCGCAGTGAGGGAAAACAGAACCAGGCGCAGACGCAGAATCAGGCCAAGCCCGAGCCGCCCAAGGCTCTGGCCGCCACCGCCAGCGCATAGTTCGCTAGAACGAAGCTCAAAGAACTAAAGAGGGGCACGCGCGCGCGTGCCCCTCTACTTTCCCGCCGCCTTGCAACTGGGCTTCTATCGTACAGACGTTGCTTGCAACGTCTCTCTCGCCACGATTCGAAACGCAAGCGGCAAGACGTAGCATAGCTACGTCTCTACAAAACGAGGGCCGCTTACTTCTTCTTCGGCTTCAGATCCAACGCCGCCGAATTCATGCAATACCTCAACCCCGTGGGCGGCGGGCCGTCCTCGAACACATGACCCAAGTGCGCGTCACACGCGGCGCAGCGAACTTCGGTCCGAACCATGCCGTAGCTGCTGTCCCGGTGCTCGACCACGCCGCCACCCTCGGCCGGCTTGGAGAAACTCGGCCAGCCGGTGCCGGAATTAAACTTCGTCTGTGAGTCGAACAGCGACGACCCGCAGCAGACGCAGTGATACATTCCCGGCTCCTTCGTGTTCCAGTACTTGCCGGTAAAGGCGCACTCGGTACCGGCCTCGCGGGTCACGTGATACTGCTCGTCGGTTAGTTGCTTCTTCCACTCGGCTTCCGTCTTCGTAACCTTCTCAACTGCAGTCTTTTCGACCATGACTCAACTCCATTTCGCTCTATTTTGCCAATGATTGGATGTTCCGAGCACCAAAAAGTGACACACCCTCCACCGGCAGCCGTCACGGCTTTTCGATCTCTACATCCTCCCCCACCTTGCGATACCTTCCCCGGAAGAACAACAGAGGCTCGCCTTCGTGGACCACCACATCCTCGACTTGCGCAATGAAGATGGTGTGATCGCCCGCCTCTTCGGCCGAGTGCAGTCGGCAGTCCAGAAAGGCCAGCGAACCGTGCAACATCGGGGTTCCGTGCTTAGTGCGGTCAAAACGCGCGCGAGCCTCGGTCTCGGCGTGCTCATGACTGCGGTCGGGGCGCGCGTAATACTCGGAGATTGTCCGCTGGTCCTCACCCAGCACGTTGATGCCGAAGCGTTTCTTCGCGTGCAGGTGAGCGTGGGTGCGGGTGTTGTGATCTACGCAGACCAGTACCAGCAGGGGATCGATTGAGACCGAGGCGAAAGCGTTGGCGGTCATGCCGTGGACTTCGCCGTCGAGGTCGACGGTGATGATGGTCACGCCAGTGGCGAAGCAGCCCATGGCTTTTCGGAATTCTGATGGGTTCAGGGTCATGACCAATCGTAGAGACGTTGCTTACAACGTCTCTCTCGCTAACTTTTGTGGTGCTGCCGGCAGAGACGTAGCAAGCTACGTCTCTACGACTGCTTACTGGCGCAACCGGCTACCTTACCATGCTCTGCCGATGTATCATTCGATTCAACCGTGACCCTGACCTCAATTACGGCCGCGCCGGAACCTCGCTCGCTAGACACTACGGTACTGGCTCAGGTGCGCCCGGGCGCACCGATCTCACGCGACGCAGCTACGCGACTGATTCGCTGTGGCGACGACGACCTGCCTGAGCTTCTAGCCGCCGCTCGGGCTACGAAGGAACGGTTCAAGCCTGGGGTCATTACCTACTCGCGGAAGGTGTTTCTTCCGCTCACCAATCTTTGCCGCGATTACTGCGGATACTGCACCTTCCGACGTGATCCGGGCAACCCGGGCGCGCAAACCATGACACCCGAGGAAGTACTGACTGTCGCACGCGCGGGGGAAAAGCTCGGATGCACTGAGGCCCTCTTCAGCCTCGGCGACAAGCCGGAACTGCTTTTTCCCGAGATGCGCGAGACCTTGCGGCACCTCGGTTACAAATCGACGCTGCACTATCTCGAAGCCATGTGCGAGCTCGTACTGCGCGAGACCAGTCTGCTGCCGCATCCGAATCCGGGCCTGCTCAGCGCCGAATGGATTGCCCGGCTCGCCACCGTTTCCCCCAGCATGGGCCTCATGCTCGAAACTACCAAAGCCGGGCTCCTGGCCCCCGGCGCAGCGCACGATAACGCTCCTGACAAGGTCCCGGCCAAACGCCTGCGCACAATCGAAGACGCCGGCAAGCAGGGCGTCCCCTTCACGACCGGCCTGCTGATCGGCATCGGGGAATCGCCCGAGGACCGGGTCGACACGCTGCTGGCGATCCGCGACTTGCACGAGCGCTATAGCCACATCCAGGAAGTGATCATACAGAATTTCCGCGTCAAGCCCGCCATCCCTATGGCGCAGTGGCCTGAGCCGTCGCACGGCGAAATGCTGCGGGCGGTGGCGGTAGCTCGATTGTTACTCCCCAAAGTGAATATTCAGGCTCCGCCCAATCTGTCCGCGCCTTACTATGATGATCTGATGGATGCTGGCATCAATGATTGGGGAGGGATTTCACCGCTGACCCCCGACTACATCAATCCCGAGAAGCCCTGGCCGCACCTGGAGCAGCTGCGCCTGCGCACCGAGGCTAAGGGATTCGCATTGCGCCAGCGGTTGCCGGTGTATCCGGAATTTCTGACAGCCGTTGCCGCCAAGCCCGGACTCTTGTCAGAAAGATTGCGCGTGGCCGTCGATGATCACGGGCTGGCGCGGGGCACGGCATGATTTGCGTTCTCAGCGGCGGCACGGGCGGAGCGAAATTCGTCGATGGGTTGCGGCAGGTTATGCCTCCCGAAGAGATGACGATCATCGTCAATACGGGCGACGACCTGCTGTGGTGGGGCCTCTACGTCTCGCCCGATATTGACTCGATCACCTATGTGCTTTCCGGCATGCTGAGCCGCGAGCGCGGATGGGGAGTCAAAGGCGACACATTCCTTTGCCTGCAGGCCATGGGACAGCTCGGCGAGCCCACGTGGTTTCACACCGGCGACCGCGATCTTGCGGTACACCTTCTGCGCTCACGGTTGCTGGCCGAGGGAAAGACGCTGTCGGAAGCGACGTCGATTGTCTGCGGCAAACTGGCAGTTCGAGCGCGCATTCTGCCCATGAGCAATTCGCGCGTCGAAACCCGCGTGGATACGCCCATTGGCGAGTTGAGCTTTGAGGAATATTTCGTGCAGCGCTGGTATCAGGACCCGGTCAACTCGGTGCGCTTCGCCGGAGCTTCTGACGCGGAGGCCGCGCCCGGAGTTATTGAGGCGATCACTTCCGCTGACGCCGTTTTGATTGCGCCGAGCAATCCGGTCACGAGCATTGGACCGATCCTCGCCGTGCCCGGAGTTCGTGAAGCGCTGCTGCGCGCTCGCGGCAAGATTGCCGCCGTCAGTCCCATCGTGGGGAACGCTCCAGTGGCGGGGCCAGCGGGGATTCTCATGGCGGCGCAGGGCCTGCCTTGCTCGATAGCCGGGGTTGCGCAAGCCTATGAAGATTTTCTCGACGTTTTGATTTGCGATACGCGCGACGCCCGAGCCGCCGACGCCCTCCGCAAAGGCGGCTTGCGCGTGCAGTGTACCCAGACGCTCATGCGTAGCGCCGACGACAAGGCCGCACTGGCCCGCGAAGCGCTCTCTTTCGTCGCCGGCGGCCTGCTCAAGGACGAACCCGCGGCTGACGGCACCTTCCCACGGTTCGAGCAGCCGTGATCCTTGTTCCGGTCAAGAATCTTTCCGGGGCGAAGCAGCGCTTGGCTGCCGTTTTGGATCAGCCTTCACGCACGCGGCTGGCGCAGGCCATGCTTCAAGACGTGCTTACCACCCTGCATGGATGGAAGAACCGGCCCCAGGTTGCTGTAGTCACAGGCGATCCCTACGCAGTGACGCTGGCGACTGAATACGGATTCGACACCATCGCCGACCCCGATAACCCGGGAGAAACCGGCGCCATTGAAATAGCCACCAGCGTCTGCGTCGAACAGGGCGTTGAGAGCACGCTGATCATTCCTGCCGACATTCCCCTGATTCAGGCCTGGGAACTGGAAGAAATTGTGAAGAACGCCCCGACCGTCGGCAGTGTGCTGGTCCCGGCGGCCGACGGACGCGGCACCAATGCCGCTTTCCGACGCCCGGCGGATCTGTTCCCGCTGCGTTTTGGCAACGACAGTTTCAAACCGCATCACGCCGCGGCGCAGGCGACGGGCAAGCCCTGCGTCGTGTTGAACCTGCCGGGCATTGCGGTCGACGTGGATAATCCCGAAGATCTGCAGCAACTGTTGTCGCTCCCCGGCGAAACCCGCGCCCAGAGGCTCGCTCGGGAATACAGCCGCGGTTAGTAGGGCGTCGCCCGTCCGAAGCCCCGTCGTAGAGACGTTGCTCGCAACGTCTCTGCCGGATGCTTACAGGTAACATGGGATTCATGAGCAAGGCGAGGGGTGACAAGACAGAATCAGCCACGAAGCGGCGAGAGAAACTGGCGTCAGAGTCGGCCCACGAACTCCGCCTCATCCCCATCCCGCTCGCAGACGAAATCCAGCCAGGTGATTCGCTCGCCGACAAACTTCTCGAAGCCCTCCGCCAGCGTCGCCTCAAGCCCCAATCCGGGGACATCCTCGTCGTCAAGCATAAGATCGTCTCCAAATCCGAGGGCCGATTGGTCGACCTGACTGCGATCGAGCCCTCCGCAGAATCCGTTGCCTGGGCGAAGCACTATGCGCTCGACCCGCGCGTCATCGAGTTAGCGCTGCGCGAGAGCCGTGCGGTGATTCGCCGCAAGAACGGCGTTCTGATTACTGAGACCCATCACGGCTTTCTCTGCGCCAACAGCGGCGTGGACGTTTCCAACGTGAACGGCGGCGGGCACGCGCTGCTGCTTCCGGAAGATCCCGACCGCTCTGCTGCCAATCTTCGTCGCGCACTCAAAAAACGCGCCGGCTGCGCCATTCCCGTGATCATCACCGACAGTTTCGGACGCCCCTGGCGCGAGGGGCTGACGGAGTTTGCCATCGGCATCGCCGGCATGAAGCCGCTGCGCGACGACCGGGGGCGGCGCGATCCGCACGGCTATAAGCTGCGCGCCAGCGTGGAAGCTGTGGCTGACGAACTGGCGTGCGCCGCGGGACTGGTGTGCGGAAAACTCAACCGGGCGCCCGCTTGCATTGTGCGCGGATTTCGCTATGAAGCTGGCGCGGGGCAGGTTCGCGAGTTGCTGCGACCGGCATCCTCCGACCTGTTCCGCTAGATTCCGCTACACTGTACGAATGTTGCTGGTGAGATCTTGCCGACTACAGCAGTGACGTAGCAAGCTACGTTTCCACGGGGTGAATTATGGCTCGCGCACTTGCCTCCTCGGAACTTGAAAGCTTTCCCTCGCTCGATTGGCTGGAAATCGCCCCTCGGTTGACTCCTGGTGTGCGGGCGTCGCTGGAGAAGATTCTCGAAATGCAGAACGGGGCCGAGTTGTCGCTCGAAGAGTCTTACTCGCTGGCGAATGCCGAGGGCGATGACCTGCTCGGGTTGCTGGTGGCCGCTAACATCCTTCGGTCGGAGCTAGCCGGCAACATTGTCACTTACGTGGTCAATCGCAATATCAATTTCACGAACATTTGTTTTGTGGGATGCAAGTTCTGCGCCTTCAGCCGCGGACCGCGCGAGGCGGACACGTACTTCCTCAGACCAGAGCAAGTTGGGCAAAAAGCCATCGAAGCGTGGCAACTTGGCGCCACCGAAGTGTGCATCCAGGGCGGGCTCCCGCGCGATCTCCCGAAGTTTTATTACCGCGACATTCTGCGCGCCGTGAAAAACGCCGTCCCTCGGATGCACATTCACGCATTTTCACCGATGGAGATTGTGTATGGCGTCGAACTGACCGGCATGCCGCTCGCGGACTATCTGGCAATGCTGCGCGACAACGGACTCGGCACGCTGCCTGGAACTGCCGCTGAAATTTTGGACGACGAGATTCGTCACATTCTCTCCGCCAACAAGCTTTCGACCACACAATGGGTCGAGGTCATCCGCACCGCGCACCGCTGCGGCATTCGCACGACTTCGACGCTTATGTATGGGCACACGGAGACTCCAGCCCACTGGGTGCGGCAAATGCTCCTGCTGCGCGACATTCAATCGGAAACCGGAGGCTTTACCGAGTTTGTTCCGCTCGGTTTCGTGCATCAGAACACGCTGCTCTTCCATCAAGGACTGGCGCGCAGCGGACCCTCATTGGCAGAGCATCTCAAGGTTCACGCGCTGGCGCGCGCGCTGCTGGCCGGCTCGATCAATAATATTCAGGTGTCGTGGGTCAAGCTGAACCGACGCCTGTCCCAACTTTGCCTGCATGCCGGCGCCAACGATTACGGCGGCACGTTGATGGAGGAAAATATTTCGCGGGAGGCGGGCGCGACTGCCGGGCAGTACACCAGCCCGGAAGATTTTCAGTCGCTGATTCTTGAGATAGGCCGCATCCCCGCCGAGCGCACCACCACGTATTCGCGCATCCAAATCAAGCTTGCCCTGAATCAAGAGGAGTGCACCGCCGAACAGGCGGCCGAGGCCGAGTTCGCATGAGCGCCAGTTCTGCGGATGGAATGCCAATCCGCCCTATCGCGATCATCGGCGGCACCGGGCCCTTGGGTATGGGACTCGGGTTGCGCTGGGCCCGCGCGGGAGAAACCATCATCATCGGGTCACGAGACGAGCAGCGCGCCCGACACGCAGCTGCAACTATTCTGGATCGAGTGGGAAATCAGGCAAACATCTCCGGCATGGACAACGGTCACGCTTGCGCCGCCGCTGACATTCTGATGTTGACGGTCCCGTTCGAGAGCCAAGCTTCTTTGCTCCGGCAACTGAAGCCGGCAATCACCGCGGGCAGCATCCTCATCGACGCAACCGTCCCGCTTGCGGCGGGAGTTGGCGGACGCGCCTCCCGCACACTCGGCGTCTGGCAGGGGTCAGCCGCTCAGCAGGCGGCCGAACTAGTACCCGAGGAAGTGAGCGTGGTGGCGGCATTTCACAATGTCTCCGCCGAACTGCTGGGCGGAGACGACCCGCTCGACTGCGACGTGATCGTTTGCAGTGACGATCGCGACGCGGCGCAGCTCACGCGCGACCTGGCGGCGAAAATCCCTGGCGTCCGTGCGATCGACGGGGGCAAACTCGAGAATGCCCGCATCGTCGAGCAGATTACCGCCCTGCTGATCGGGATGAACATCCGCCACAAGGGGCACGCAGGAATCCGCATCACCGGCTTGCCGGCCTCAGCGTATCGATAACCTCAGACCAGCTTTCACTTCCGACGCCTTACCTCATCGAGTCAGCTTCAATGTGGCGCGCCCTTCGCAGGTGGCCACTAAGGTGGAGCACACAAACGGGCCATTGTTGTGAGCCGGGGCTCCGCGTATCGTCGCGCAGCAAGGTTAGGTCAAATCGATTCCAAATTCCTCTCTCAGGAGACTTAGAAAATGCAAAATGGAAAACTCGTCGCCTTTCCCATTCTGGTGGTTCTTGTGCTGTCGTTTGCGCCCCTCGCGTCCGCTCAGCTTGCAGACTCGCCTCTCTCGTCGCGTCGCACGCTCGGTTACTACAATCCGGACACAGGACTGTTCGAGCCTCTGCGTCCAGCGACGCAGGATCTGGAAGCGCCGGCCGTTGCTCCTACGACAGGCACGCTGGTCTTCAACTTCACTATCACTCTGAAAACAGCTCTTCCTAAGAATGGCATGCTCACGTGCGGCGCGGCCGGTGCCGTGATCGAGACCGGCTACTCGGCGGATGAAACCGGCTTCGGATTCGCGAAGGTGGTGAGCGGCAATACTTATTCCTGCAGTGTCAGCATGCCTTATTCCTGGTTCCTCAACTCTCCCGGGACCGACAAGATCATCTTGAGCTACAAGGCAACGGTCGTCGAGGGGATTCAGGTCACGGCTACGAATGGGACGGCCGTTACCGTTGTGGCCAGCTCGGGGCGCGGCAGCAGTCAAACCATCGCCAGCATTGCTGTACCGGCGAATGGAGCGATCACGACGAAGGTCGTCACCGTCACCCTCTAAATTCTCGTTCACCGGCGCGGGCAGCCACGCTGGTTGCCCAGCGTAGATGCGTACCGACACTTTACGGTTGGAGATTGCAAGTCTGAGTACTGCGATTGGCATTCCGAACCAGCCACATCTCGGTCGGACTATAATTGCGCACACATGGCCCTGACCCCTGGCACGAAGCTCGGTCAGTATGAGATTCTTGCGCCCCTCGGAGCCGGCAGCATGGGTGAGGTGTATCACGCTCGCGATACCCGCCTCGACCGCGACGTCGCGATCAAAGTGTTGCCTCGGTTGGTATCCTCGGAACCTGGACGCTTGGTTCGCTTCGAAACCGAAGCTAGAGCCGCGGCGGCGCTGAATCATCCCAACATCCTTGCTGTTTATCAGATGGGAACTTATGAGGGCGTGCCCTATCTGGTGTCGGAACTCCTGGAAGGCAAGACGCTGACCGAGACCATCCGGCGCGGGCCGCTGCCTTTGCGCAGGGCGATTGATTACGGAGTACAAGTCGCGCACGGGCTCGCGGCGGCGCATGAAAAAGGTATCGTCCACCGCGATCTCAAGCCGGACAACCTGTTCGTCACCAAAGATGGGCGTGTCAAGATTCTGGACTTCGGCTTGGCGAAGCTGACTCGATCGAAAGAATCGCCCGCTAACCTGGCACCGACGGTTACGCTGCCTGGCGTGGCCATGGGAACGGTCGGCTACATGTCCCCTGAGCAGGTGCGCGGACTGGCCACCGACCACCGCTGCGACATTTTCGCCCTTGGGGCAATCCTCTACGAGATGGTGACCGGAGCGCGAACCTTTCAGCGGCCCACCTCGGCCGATACGATGAGCGCCATCCTGAACGAAGAACCCGTGCCCGTCTCTCAGCTTGCGCCAGACACACCTGTAGGGTTGGACAGAGTTGTGCGCCGCTGTCTGGAGAAGAACGCGGAGCAGCGGTTTCAGTCCGCATCGGATCTGGCTTTCGCTCTGCAGGCATTATCGGATCCGGCGATATCGCCACCCAGCAGCGCTCATGAGATTCGGAAAGACGAGGACCACCGCGTGCCAACTGCGCCCGCTGCGATAGCGCTGCTGGCCGCGATCTTTGTCGCCGTGCTCGTCTATTTTTGGCCGCGCTGGCGACGACTCTGGTCTCTTCCTACCGCCGCCACCGGGGCCGCGCCGCGCTGGCACTATCTCCGCATGATCGTGCTGGCAACCGCGCTCACAGGTGTCGTC
>Ga0209698_10002203_pt1 | contig 22234 bp, 14 predicted proteins | sample LitLauG_LLR_2012_FD_187203 | JGI IMG/M metagenome (GOLD analysis project Ga0209698, IMG submission 187203) | Freshwater sediment microbial communities from Pennsylvania, USA - Little Laurel Run_MetaG_LLR_2012 (SPAdes) (version 2) | ecosystem: Environmental > Aquatic > Freshwater > Creek >...
AGGTAAAGCTCTGTTCGAAGTTCTTGGCGCGGTCGAAGTCCAGGGGAGCATAGTTTCTGCGCCAGTTGATGAAGAAGATCAATCCGCCGTTGTCGTCTCCTCCGGTGGCGTAGCCAAGTGCCTTTCCCCACGTAAATGCGGAGGTGAAGGCGAGGCCGTTTGAATAGCGTTTCGAGAGTTGCGCCTGGAGGGCGCTGTAGTTGGAAGAGGCGCCAAGGAAGAACTCGTTGGTTGCCGCCGTGCGCCCGAAGGTGACGTTTCCGTTGGCGTCCTTGTTTTCAGGAAGGGAGTTGTTGCCGCCACCGTAGTAGCTGGGCAAATTGATGTTCTGCCCCAGATTCATACGGGTTCCATGGTTGCCCACATACGCGATCTGGAACGAGAAGTCTCTTCCCAGGCTTTGTTGAACGGCGAAGTTCCAGGCCTCAGCATAGGAGTTTCTGAAGTTCTTATTGACGTAGGTGTAGGCCTGGCTGGTGAGGAACGGTGTGTTGGCCGGAATGATTCCGCTGGAGGGAATCGCAACTGCCACCGGTGCCGGGAAGCCGGCCTGGAAGGTTGCCGTTGTGACGCCGTCTGAAAGAACGGCGGGGGTGAATGCAGAACCACCCGCGGCCTGATAGCTGTTGTTGGCCCGGATGGGGTAATTGTAGGCGTAGGTGTTGTCAGTGAAGGGAATATAGCTGACGCCGAATCCGCCACGAATCACGGTGGCGTCGCTGAGGCGGTAGGAGAAACCGGTACGGGGAGCGAAGTAGTCGTACTTGGTGATCATGCCAAGGTTGGATGGGTTGGTGCCCAAGCCAGCCAACTCGATGGTGTTGTTTGTCGGATTGTAGTTTGAGAAGCCGCCGGGAATCCTTGGCGTTGCGGGGGGATAAAACTCCCAGCGGATACCAAGATCGACTGTCAGCTTTGGCGAGACCTGCCACTTGTCCGCGCCGAAGGCAAAGAACCACCACTGGCGGTAGCAGGGGAAGAAGGTGTTGAGGTCGCGACCGGTCTGGCTGGGCTGATCGAGGAGGAAACTGGCGATATCGTTAACCACGTTGGTGCTGCCACCGGTGCTGGAGGTCTGGTTTGCCGAGAAGGTAAATGCGCCGCGAGGGCTGAAAGTCTGGTCCTGCAGTAGATCGTCGCGCACGCGGCGGAGGTCGGCGCCCCACTTGATGGTGTGGTTGCCTTTTACCAGGGTCCAGTTGTTGACCATGTCAATGTTGGATTCTGCCCTGATCCAAGGTACGGAGGCTGAGTAGCCAATGAGTGGACCCGAGATGCCGTCGTTGATGGTGACCGCGGCCTGTCCGGATGTGAACGTCTGACCGGAGATATTGACGCCGGGAATGCCGAGGGTGGTTGCATCGCTGGTTCCAAAGTCGAGGGGTTGAGCCTGATTGCGGAGATGGGCTACGCCGACGCGGGCTTCGGTAAAGAAGCGAGGCGAGAAGACGTGATCCCAGTTGCCGCCGGTGCTGTAGGTGTTCTGAGTGCCCTTGGCTTCAAAGCCGCCACCCTGGGGGCCGCCCAGGAAAGGTCCGAACGCAGCAGCCTGATAGATGTTGTTGTTCTGATAGCTGAAGCGGCCGCTGAGATGATTTTTCTCGGTGGGCGTGTAATCAATCTTAATGTCGTAGCTGTTTGAGGACTTGGTGAACGGAAGCCGGGTTGTGTAGTTGTTTGTTGGGGCGGACAGAGGCTTGGTGCTGTCGAGCGTTCCGTATTTTGCAGCCGCCGCATTCACGCCCTGGAGGATAGCGAGGGAGACTGGGTTGATCCTGTTTGCGGGAAGCTGATTGTTGACGAACGGAGTGCGCGGATGAGCGGCGGAACCGTCGCCGGTAGAGGGATCGTAGAGCTGTCCCTTGCATGCACTGACGGTGCAGTTGGTCCCCACGAGGGCGGCGCTGAGATCGACGATGCCGCTGCCATTGGGAGTGTAATATCGGGCATCGGGAATGGTGAATGTGCTGCTGACAGCCTCCCGGTCGTCGGTGCGCAGGTAGTCGCCGAAGAAGAAGAGCTTGTCTTTGATGATGGGTCCGCCGAAGCTGCCGCCGAAGTAGTTGTAGGAAAGGTGGCCTAGCGGCGGAGCGAAGTAGGCGCGGGCGTTGACTGCGTTGTTCTGAATGAACTCGAAGGCCGAACCATGGAACTGGCTGGTTCCGGACTTGAGAGTGACATTGGTGATGGCGCCGACGGAGCGGCCAAGTTCGGCTTCATAGTTGTTGGTCGAGATGTCGACCGACTGGATGGCCTCTGCGGGCGGAATGAGGATCTGGAGAAGGCCCGTGCGCTCGTCGTCGTCGATGCCTTCGATCTGATAGAGGTTGCTGACGCGGGGCATGCCGTTGGCTTCAGTCTGCAGGGAGTCCGACGCATTGAAGAACTGAGAGTGCTGAAAGACAGCGGGCGCGACGCCGGGGACCAGGTTGAGCAGCGACTGGTAGTTGCGATTGGTGGTGAGCGGCAACTCCATGACGGTTTGGGCTTCAATCTTGGTGCTGATGTCGGCGCGATCAGTCTGCAGCACCGGAGGCGCCGTGGTGACGACAACGGTTTCAGAAACGTTGCCGGGTTGGAGCGTAACGTCGACACGGGGCGACGTGTTGCTGAGCAGGTTGATGTTCTGCTGCTCTGCCTTTTTGAATCCCTTTGCATCGACAGCGATGGTGTAGATGCCGGGTTGCATGTCGGGGAAGGTATAGTTGCCACTTCCATTGGTGACCGACTGGTGAATTGCGCCGGTGGAAGTGAGCGTTGCGGTTACCTGAGCGTCGGCAACAGCCGCGCCGGAGGAATCTGTCACCGTTCCGAGCAGCGTACCGTTAACGGCCTGGCCCAGCAGTGCGTGGGTGAACCCAAACACGAGAAGGACGTATATGGACCCGATGATGGATCTCATCAATTTCTGAAGCGTCATTGTGTAGCCTCCCTGCTAAATCAAATTCCAATCACCAAACGATTTCTGTTCCAAGGCAATGCAAATACGAAGACGAGTCGCTCGGCGTGAGATGCAGAGGGTCGCTCGTCACAGTTCATCTTCCTTTGAGAATCTTGCAGCATTCAGCGCGTCTTCCGACAAACCCAATGCCCGCCAAAACTCACCTGAGAGGACACAGGGCGCCAGCGCGCCGCAAAGTGGTTCAGAAAACCCATCTCAATTCGGCAATTTGCAATGGGCACACTAACCCCTGTGCTCCCATACCCAGCCTGGTAGAACGTCGGAGATGAAATGTTTTTCAATCCTGACGAATTCTTCCCCTCGGCATTGATTCGTGCAAGACTGATACCGTATGTTACAGGTTTTCAATGTCGTCAATGCGCAATTATATATATGAAAATAATGCACTTGTTGTCATTTTCCAGAAATGCGGTTGAAACCGTTGAAGACCGTTCAAGGGCCCTCTAATCTCTCGTGACAAGACTCGCCAATGGGGTGTATGCTACTTCGCTACGGGTAATTTGGGCCTTATTTATGTCTACAAGTGCACCGGCTTCGGAACGCTGGACCCCAACTTCTGCGGCGGACCGCGAACAGGTTCTAAAGGAGCTGGAGGCGATTCTCGCCAGCTATCATTTCCGTGGCAGCAAGCGCTATCCGGCGATGCTGAAGTACGTCGTCGCTGCCGCGCTGGACGGCCACGCCGGCGAGTTGAAAGAACGGACCCTCGGCGTTGAGGTTTTTGGGCGCCACCCGGATTACGACACCAGCGCCGATCCGGTGGTTCGCTTCAGCGCAAGTGAAGTTAGAAAGAGGATTGCCCAGTACTACCACGAAAACGGAACTGGATCACGATTGCAAATCGAACTGCCGCTAGGTTCTTATGTGCCGGAGTTCATCCCACGCACGCCAGGTCTAGTGACCATCTTTCCGGGAACCACACCCACCATCACAAACTCTCCTGAAAGACGCCCGACGCAGAATCCACGCCATCACCGGCTAACCGTCGTCGCACTTTCTGCCCTGGTTGTTTTCGCGTCTGTGATTGCCGCCTTTTGGTACCACAAGTCCAGCAGGGAAAGCTACACCGTCGTGGACGAGCTCTGGGGGCCGCTCCTCAAATCGCCTGGGCAGGTTCTTTTTGTCGTGGGGCCCGTTCTGCAGGAGGCCCTGATGGCGCGCGCCGAGAACACCGGCGCCATCAACAACATGACCGGCCGCTACGATCATGTCTCAGTTCTCAGTGCTGTCGCATTGACCCATCTTGCCGGGGTTCCTCAGAGAAATGGCCGCATGTATGAGGTGAAGGAATCGACCGAGACGAGTCTGGCAGACATGCGATCGCGGCCGGTGGTGCTGATTGGAGCCGTGAATAACACCTGGACCATGCATGTCGTAAACCTGCTGCGTTTCCGATTTTTGTTTGATGGCCGCAACGCGGAGATCCAGGACACTCGAGATCCCCATAGTCCACTCTTGTCGTTTGACGTAACGGACTCGTCCCAGTCAGTGACCACCGACTACGCCATTGTCGCCCGGTTTCACGATCCGACCACAGAAGGGCCTGTTCTTGTGATCGCGGGACTCGGGCCCAACGGCACAGAAGTCGCGAGCGAATTTGCCAGCGATCCGCAATACATAAGGCGAATCGCCGAAAAATTGCCTTCCGGTTGGGAGAACAAGAACCTCGAACTAGTACTCAAGATGGATGTGATTGGCAGCAAGGCAGGGCCGCCGGAACTGGTTGCCTCGACCATGTGGTAGAAGTAGGCCGGGGTAGGGTCAGGGCTGGGGACTCGCCGCCAGGTGGATTGCGAGCAGGTGCTCGAGCAGCGGCTTGAGCAGCTTGAGATCCAGGGCATTGGCTCCGTCGGACCTTGCGCTGGCGGGGTTGTCATGGACTTCAAGGAACAGGCCGTCAACGCCTGCTGCCACCGCGGCCCGCGCAAGAAGAGGAATGAACTCCGGCTGGCCGCCGCTGACGCCGTTGGTCGCCGAAGGCTGCTGCACCGAGTGCGTGCCGTCAAATACGACCGGCGCGAAAGCGCGCATCACCGGGAGCGACCGAAAATCCACAACCAGATTGTTGTAGCCAAAGCAAGAGCCGCGCTCGCTGAGGAAGACGCGTTCGTTGGCGGTGGAGCGGATTTTTTCGACGGGGTGGTTCATGTCCCAGGGCGCGACAAACTGGCCCTTCTTGATGTTGATGGCTCGGCCGGTTTTTGCGGCGGCTACAAGCAGGTCGGTCTGGCGGCAGAGGAAGGCCGGAATCTGCAGTACGTCGACTGCCTCGGCGGCAACATCGCAATGGGCGGGCTCATGCACGTCCGTCAGAACGGGCAGGCCGGTCTCGCGGGCGAGGCGGCCAAGAATGCGCGTGCCCTCGAGAAGGCCGGGACCGCGAAAGCTCTTGACGCTTGTGCGGTTGGCCTTGTCGTAACTGGCCTTAAAGATGAGCGGCAGGGCCAAGTCCGCGGCAATGCGCTGCAGGGCGTCGGCCATGGCGCGTACGTGGGCTTCGCTCTCGATGACGCAGGGGCCGGCGATCAAAAAGAGCCGGCCCGCGCCCACCTGCACCGGCCCAATTTCAAACGAGTTGCTCACGAAGGCGATTCTACCTTGCCGGGCGCGGAGGATGCTGTGCCGGTGACGGTGCCGGGGTCAATGCGCAGCCAGTTCCTCCTGGTGGGTCCGCGCCCACTCCCAGAGCGCGCGTTCGAGGGCGTGGAGGGGGGTGGGTGCGGGAAGGCCGCCTTGCGGCTTTACGATGCCGCACTCGGCCAGGTGGCGGAGTGTGGCGTTGTATTCGGTATAGAAGCGAACGTCATGGCGCGCGTGGCCAAGCGCCTCGAGTGCGCGAAAGTCGAGTACCGCGTAGCGCTCGGGGTAGATGGCAGCAAGAATCGCGGAGGCGATGGAAATGTCCACGCCGCGAAGCGCAACGAGCGCGTTAACGGCTTGCTCGGCCGAGGCGCTGGGCGATGCGGCCACCGCCAAAGCGGCGCGGATGTTCTCGCTGCCGTTGCCGATCAGATAGTGGACCATCCGTTCGGACTTCCACCGGACGATGGTTTCCAGGTTGGGCAGCGTGTGTTCGCCGCTGCGAATTGCTTCTCCGGCCTCATAGGCGGCCGCTTCTAACTGCCGCTCTCTTTCGCCTGCTTCCTGCCAATATTTGTCTGCCAGTTGCTGCAAATCCACTTCCGCGGGTTGGAGCTGAAAATATGCCATAGTCGTCGGTCCTCGATCACAAAACTTTCAAACGATAGGCCCGGTGCATGGCGTTGTCAATAGCGGAGGACACACTGGTTGTAACACTTTCGCGGGTGTGTTGAAATGCGCTTGCGCACACGGGAACTGGCCCGGGAAGACGGCGGTTTCATGGCCCAGGAATGGGGCGAATTGATGCTGGGTTCGTCCCAAAGCGGCACAAAAACAGGCCGGAATTCGGGTTCTTGGCTTAGTAACTGCTGCGATGAAGTACTTACAAGTAATTCATTAAAATCGAGTTAATAAAACTTTGGCTCGCGAAAGGGCCTAGTGCTGTGCGGGTTTTGCGGCCGGCTTGGGAGATGGCTTGGCCGCCGGTTTGACGCCGGATGGAGGGTGCGCTGCCGGCGCGACTGCGGGAAGAATCGCAGCCAGCTTGATCTTGTCGATCTTTGGAAAATTGGCTTTCAGGTAGGCGTCGCCCTGGTTGGTGATCAAATCCTGGCGGGGCGATTCGCGGTATCCAGGAAAGATTTTGCCGACCACATCCATTCCTTCGATGACGGTACCGAAGGGAGCAAAGCCCATGCCGTCGAGACGCGCGTTGTCACCATAATTGATGAAGAGCTGAGTGGTTCGGGTGTTGGGGCCAGCTGTCGCGAAGACGAGGCTTCCGGGCTTGTTGCTCTGCACGACGGGATCGTCCTTGATTTTGGCGTTGTCCCAGACCTTGTTGACGGCGGGGTCGGCGCTGAGACCGAACTGCACCACAAAGCCGGGAACGACGCGAAAGAAGGCCGCGTTGGTGAAGTAGCCGTTGCGAACCAGGTTGTAAAAGCGGTCAGCGCCGAGGGGCGCCCATTCGCGATGCACTTCGACGACGAAGTCGCCAGCCGTGGTGGAGAACTTTGCCTTGAAGTCTGCAGGCGCCCTGGCTGTGAGCGACGCAGGGTTGAGGAGGGAAGGACGTGGGCCGGGAGCGGCCTTGTGGGCGGCGGCGCTGGGCTTGGCAGGACTGGTCTTGGGCGGAGCGCTTTTGGGAGCCGGTGTCTGGGAATGGACAAGAAGGCTGGCACACAAAACAAGGCCCGTCGCAATTGTTTTCATGTGGACGATTATACGAAGCCGCGGGCGGGGTGCAAGAGGTCAGGTTTTGGAACTTTGTGCCGTTGCCGTTGTCTATTTTTGCCGGTTTACGCAACTGGGGCTACTGCGCCTGCTGACCAATCAAAGCGCGATGGGGCAGGATGTGCTTTCTCAGTCCCAGGCGTGGGTAGCATATGACGAGTTCCTCGCCAACCCGGGTAACCGGGTGATGGAAGAGCCGGGCGGGATCGATCCACTGTTTCGGCAGTACACGGGCAGCGACGAGGCATCCACGAAGCAATGGGCGGATGGTTATCTTGCGGCGTTTGCCATGGCTACGGGTGTTCGGCTTGTCACCTTCGATCGGGCGCTGGCGAGGAAGGTGGAGGGGGCGGTGCTGCTGGGATGAATGGGAGGGATCAGAGTTCAGAAAGGCTCTATAGTTTAGGTCCTTGTTTCCTCTGATCACGGAATCGGAGGGGACCCCGGCGTCCATAATTTCGTTAGTTATTTTGAGATTTTTCCTCTTACGCTTCGTTTCACGATCACGCGCATCCAGTGTTCTTGCCGCCAGGCGACCAGACACAGTATCGCGATAAGAATCCATTCGTAGAGGGATCCTCTGCGGCCTCTGACCGTCAACCAATTGGGCATCTCGCTAGCGAGGTGGGTCCATTCCACAACTATGCCGTATACGGCGAGCAAAAACGGCAGATGCATGGCAGCGAACAATGGGAGTTTCTCCTGAACCTGAGTGCGGTCAAGGGAGCAGTTCTCATCGCGAAAGGCGAGGGAAAAGACGAGCACGGTGTAGGCGCAGAGGGTGGCGACGGGAAGACCCCAGGGCCTGTGCATAAAAGGGAAAAAGAGAATACAGAAGGTGACGCCCGCCAGCACCACACCGAGGCGTCCTGTGGCGGAGTAGTTCCCCCAAGTGTCCTTCGGTGTGCTGTCATCCCATGTTGTGTCCGCAGCCTCTACTTCCGCCTGATTGCTCTTAAACTTCTTTTCCGCGGTTTCAAGGTCGTCAAACATGATTTCGTCTGCCTTCCATGAATCGAGCGCATGAAATATGCTCGAAATTTACACCAGACGAGCGAAAGACAATTTTAGGTCCTTTGACTCGTGCTCGCAGCGACGCGCTCAGGATGACAGCGTGTTGGTTAGTGCTGTAGCTTCACTTGCTTCTGAGGGCGAGTGGAGTTGGCGGTTTTTGTAGCTGGCCACGATAAATTCGCGGAACAGCGGGTGCGGCTCGAGGGGCTTGGATTTGAATTCGGGGTGGAACTGGCAGCCGAGGAAGAAGGGGTGGCCGGGAATTTCTACGATCTCGACGTAGGTGGCGTCGGGGGTAGTGCCGCTTAGTCGGAGGCCGCCCCCTGTGAGAAGGGCCTCGTATTCGCGGTTGAATTCGTAGCGGTGGCGGTGGCGCTCGCTGATTTCGGTGGCGCCGCCATAGGCCTTGGCGGCGAGTGAATCTTCTTGCAGGATGCAGGTCCAGGCGCCGAGACGCATGGTGCCGCCCATCTCTTCAACGCCGAGCAGCTCGCGCAGTTTATAGATGATGCGGTGCTGGCTGGCAGGATCGAACTCGCTGGAGTTGGCATCCTTGAGGCCGCAGACATTGCGCGCGAACTCGATGCATGCGGTCTGCATGCCGAGACAGATTCCGAAATAAGGGACCTGATGCTCGCGGGCATAGCGGATGGCGTTCAGCATGCCTTCGATGCCGCGCTTGCCAAATCCGCCGGGGACGAGAATGCCGTCGAATCCTTGAAGCTGGGTCTCGTAACTGCGGTCTTCGGGAGTCTGCGATTCCAGGCCTTCGGCTTCAATCCAGGTGACCTTGAGTTTGAGATTCTGCGAGAGGGCGCCGTGGGTTAGCGCTTCCTTAAGCGATTTGTAGCTGTCTTCGTACTCGACATACTTGCCGACGATGGCGATATGAACTTCGTCCCTGGGGTGATAGAAGCGGTCGACCAGGTCTTTCCACCTGGCGAGATTGGCCTCGGGGGCTTCGATGTGGAGGTATTTGAGGATGAGCGTGTCGAGGCCCTCGTCAGCAAAGCGGAGAGGCACTTCGTAGATGGAGGGGACGGTAGTGGCGCCGATCACGGCGCGCTCTTCAACGTTGCAGAAGAGGGCGATCTTCTGCTTCATCTCGCGCGGCAGGGCGCGGTCGGAACGGCAGAGGAGGACGTCGGCCTGAATACCGATGGAGAGGAGCTCCTTGACGGAGTGTTGCGTGGGCTTGGTCTTGAGCTCCTGCGCGGCAACGATGAAGGGAACGAGCGTGAGATGGACGAAGACGGTATTCTCGCGGCCGAGTTCCTGGCGCATCTGGCGGATGGCCTCGAGGAATGGAAGTGATTCGATGTCGCCGACGGTGCCGCCGATTTCGACGATGGTGACGTCCGCTCCGTTGGCCGAGACCTTACGCATGGCGTTCTTGATTTCGTTGGTGACGTGCGGGATGACCTGCACGGTTTTGCCGAGGTAGTCGCCACGTCTTTCTTTCAAAATGATCTGCTCGTAGATGCGGCCGGTGGTGAGGTTGTTGTCGCGGGAGAGTGGGGCGTGTGTGAAGCGCTCGTAGTGGCCCAGGTCGAGGTCGGTCTCCGCGCCGTCGTCGGTGACAAAGACCTCGCCGTGCTGGAAGGGCGACATGGTTCCCGGATCGACGTTGAGGTAGGGGTCGAACTTCATCATGTTGACGCGGAGACCACGGCTTTCAAGCAGGCAGCCGATGGAGGCCGCCGCCAGACCCTTGCCTAAACTGGACACAACTCCGCCCGTCACAAAGACATACTTTGCCGACATCGGTGCAACCTCAATATTGGAATGTTGTGATTGGACGTACCTGGTGGGCACGATCAAGTATGGCAGAGTTTGGAATACGAAGAAAGTGGAAAAGTGGGACGGAGCCGTGAACGGCGTGAGCCCCAGCCGTTTAAGTAGATTTGAATGAGGTGCTTGAATTGAGTCGTATCCCATCCTAACCAAATGAGTACGTGGTTAGGATGGGAATTCAGTTAGAAGTTGAAAGTCAGCTTTGCGGTCAGGGCTCTGGGGGTTACGTAGTGCGTGCCGCTGAAGGTGGAGAGGAAGTTGTAGAGCGCGTACTTGTTGGTGATGTTGATGGCGGTGAGGTCGAGGTCGACTTTGTAGTGCTCTTTGTGGAAGATGTTTTCCTGGCCGATGGAGACGTCAAAGAGGTTGCGGGGTGCAATCCGGGGCGGGTTCTTGTCGGGATCCTCGGTGCCGGGCTTGGGGATGCTGACCAGCGACGACGTGTACTGCGAGGGTGCGCAGGACTGAAAGCCCGCGGTGCGGGTGGCGGCGACACCGTTGCAGATGAGGCCGGCCTGGGCTTGCTGATCGAAGGTTAGGCCACTGAGGTCGACTGGGGTTGTGGTGTCGGTAGCAAATGGCACGGAACCTGCCACAAGACCGGAATCGTAGCGCCAGTTCCAACCTGCCCATGGACCTCGCTTGCCAATCTGGTATTGCAGATGGGTGGTCTGGTTGAATTTTTCATCGTGGTCGATGCGAAACGGCGTGCCGCTCTGGCCTACGGTTGCTCCGGCGCCGGCGGACTGCGGCGGGAAGAAGCGGGCAGCCACGGAGGATGCCACAAGGTAAGCGCTGAAGTGGTGGATTTGGGGAACCTCGAGATTGATCGCATAGCCCGGAATCTTGGAGTTGTGCCAGTCTATGGGGAAGAAGATGGGAGTGTTGCCCAGAATGCTGAAGTCAAAGGCGTTGTGGGTGTACTTCCAGATATACTCACCGCTGAACACGGCGAATCTGCCGAACGACTGCTGCAATCCGGCATGAAACTCATTCCGGTACCCGGGCTGCAATGTTCCGGAAACGCCCGGCGTGCAATTGAGCAGTGGCGCGAGAACGACATTGTTGCACCCATTGCTTGAGACCACCAGGTTCTCGTTGAACGGCGTTTCGAGGGTGCGCGCGTAGGAGATGCGCGTAACGGTTCCAGTCCGCTTTACGTTGTAGGCAATACCGAGACGTGGCTGGGTCTGGTTGGCGTCGGTGAGACCGTTATACACATCTTCACGGAGTCCCAGATTGAAGTCCCAGTTGCCGAGCTTGATCTCGTCCTGGATGAAGAGGGCCAATTCTTTGATGTCGGTGTGACCGGAATACTTGTAAATACTTCCGCCGCGCGTCAGGTCGTAGGGCGCAAGGCCGGGAAGATAATTGGGATTCTGGAACGAGATGACTCCGTCGCAAGCCGAAGGATCGGAGTAACCTGGCAACGAATTCCCACTGTTGTCGACGCAGGGCGCGTTATACGCCGGATCGATGACGCCCAGGCCGTCGTTCTCGCGCAGAAAGGTTTGCCCGTATTGCGCGCCTATCTTCAGGTTGTTGCCTCCCTTGACGTAGGAGTAGTCTGCATGGGCCGCCGTATTGGTAAGCGAGCGCTGCTGCACGATGGATGAGGTTTGTATTGGCCCCAGGTCGGCCAGGGGGTTCTTGCTCGGGTAGTAGTTATAGTCGTCGCGGCGCACAAAGGCGCCCAGGTTGAGGACGGAATCGTTGCTGATGATGCGTGTATAGGTCGGCGATATGTTGAAGGTACCGATCTTGGAGCGCTCGTCGGTGTTACCCAAGTTGCCAAAGACAGGAATGGCGCTGGCGCCGCCACTTACAACATTCTGCACGCCGAGGTTGTCGTACGTGTTCGGCGTTTGGAACCATGAGCGGCTGTAGTTCAAATCAAGATGCATTGAGTCAGCCTGGGTGAGGGTGTAGTCGACGCGGTCGAAGATATTCTGCTCGTTTCCCTTGTCGTGGAAAACGGAATACTCGGGTGGATCGAGAAAGCGGCCGGTGTTCAGAGCGTCTGCCTCAATGAAATTTCCCCATTTGGCGCCGCCATAAGATAGATCAGCGCCAACCGAAGCAGATCCGAAGGCCCCGTATGAACTGTTGATGCTGCCGGTCGGCTTGGTAACGCCTTGTCCGGAGCGAGTGGTGGCCACGATCACCAGGCTTGTCTTGCCGCCAAATTCGGCCGGCGGAGCGCCAGAGATAACCTGAATGGACTGGATGGAGTTGGACGGAATCTGGTTGGAAAAAATCTTGCTCTGCTGATCGGTGATCGATTGGCCATCAATCGAAAACGAATTGGACGCATGATCGCCCAAACCATGGAAGAGGCCATTCGAGTCTGCTGCCACGCCGGGGGTGGTAAGCGTTACCAGAGAACTGAGTGTGGAGGACTGGCTCTCAAGCGGTACTTTGGTGAAGAGATCGCGGTCGACATCCACGTGAAAAGTGGGGTCGGTTTCAACCAGGTCGCCGGTGGACTCTACGGTAACGGTTTGGGAGGCGCCTGCAACCTGAAGGACCAGTTTGAGGCTCGTGCCAACGACAGATTGAAGGCCCAATGTCTGGCTCAACGGAGCAAAGCCGTCGGCGGAAACTCTTAGGTGATAGGTGTTGAACGGGACGTTGGAGAACGAGAATTGGCCCAGCGAATCTGTGGATGTGGTCCTGTCGAATCCGCTGACGTCGTTGCCGAGGTGGACTGTGGCGCTGGGGATCACTGCGCCGGATGGATCGGTGACGTTGCCGTGAATGGCGCCCGCGTTGCCGCTTTGCGCAAAAGCAGAGGACACGGCGATGCTGAAGGCAAAGAGAGGAAGAATGCGAAGACTGATGCTTCGAATGGACTGCATGGGGTTGCCTCCTGACGATTGCTGAAAGATGGGAAGGTGGACCGCAGCCTATGCTGCGGCATCTTCAGTGCGCGGCGAGCACTCTCTCAGTTTCCAAAGAGCCTGCAATTGTGAATCTGCGGTGGCTTTTCCCGCTGCTTTGAAAGCGGCGGGAGGGTGCGCGGGCGATGCAGGATTGGAAAAGCGGAAGAGGCTCTAGCAACCGGTAGGAGGAGGACGGGTGAAGAGCTTGGGATTCCAGTGGCGGACTAAGGCTCGCTCCTCAAGGACGGAAGTCGGAATTCCGACCTGAACCAGCACCACCGCAACAGCAGCCGCTGCGGCCGGGGCGGCTGAGTGCATGGAGACACAGAGCGGGCAATGATCTGCAACGGCCTGGTCGGCATGTAAGTGCGCGACCTGGACCACGGCCAGCAGAGCCATCAGGACAAGGCACAGCACAGCCAGGACCGGCAAAGTGCCGGACTTTGCACGGCCTTCCCTTCGGAATTTAGGCTGAAATGCTGTCAAATTCCCGTCCCTTGGATTGAGGGTACGTTATGTTGGACGCGCGTGCTCACCGGATGGTTGCGTGTTTACGGGAATAGGGGCGCAGTCGGGCCGCCAACATCGATTGCGCCGGTTCGTCTAAACTGTGTGCGATGAACAGATTCCCTCAAATGCGCCGGTGTTTGACCGTAGCGGCGGGATGCCTGCTGCTGGCGACGGCGGTTGTTGGAGCGCAGTCAGCCCCGAAAAAACAGACGCCCCTGGTGTTGAAGCCGGACGATCCGGGATTGGCAAAGAACCACCGGCTCATCCTCAAGGACGGGACCTACCAGTTAGTAAGGCAATACACGATCGCGGGGGACCGAGTGCGGTACCTCTCGCTGGAGCGAGGCGATTGGGAAGAGATGCCCACCGACCTTGTGGACTGGGAGGCCACGCGCAAGTGGGAACGGGACCATGCGACCCCGACCGGTGAAGAGCCTTCGCCGGCGATGAAAGAGGCCTCGGACATCGACAAGGAAGAGGCCGACGAGCGCACATTGCAAAAGGCAAGAATGCCCGAGGTTGCCACGGGTCTGGAGCTGCCCGACGAAGAAGGCGTGTTTGCGCTCGACAACTTTCAGGGCACGCCTGAGTTGGTGGAACTTACGCCGGTGGACCTGAACATGAGCGCGAAGGCAAAACATGGGGTAAGCACGCTGAATCCGCTGGCGGCTTCAAAGGCGAGCCTGGAGCTGGCGGGCGAACACGCAAAAGTTCACTTGCATGTAGACGACCCGGCAATCTACCTGTCACTGGGCGTAAACGAGGATAAGGAGCCCGTGCTTTCGCATCCCATCACCGTGAATACCGGCACGGCGAAGGCGGTGAACAACGGAAAGCATGGAGCGCACTCGGACAAGTCGGGTTTCGCGATTGTGCGCGTGGACGAGCGGAGGGCGGTGCGGTTCGTCGGCTCCATCAGCGTGAGCGCTACGGGAACTGTAACCCAGGATGAGAACATGATTCCGACCAAAGCCGAAGTGCTGCCAGGCAAGCACTGGCTTCGCATTCAGCCGCAGCAGAAACTGACCATCGGCGAATATGCGCTGGTAGAGATTCTCTCGGCCTCCGGCATCAATCAGTCGGTGTGGGATTTCCGAGTGGATCCGGCAACACCCGATAATCCGGGGTCGATGGGACCGATTCTGAAGCAGTTGGACCAGCGGTAAAAGTGCGGCGGGCGTCCCTCGGTCTCGGATTCGAGACTTCGGGACGCCCGGGGTTCTTGCGATTGATTCCCCTTTAGAACATGACCTTCAGAGCGAATTGCAGAATCCGCGGTTCGAAGGTAGCGGTAATTTGTCCGCTGTTCAGATTTGCCGCGCCTGGCGTGATGGCTGAGAGGGGAGGAGTAGCGCCGGTTGAGAACGTCTGCGCGGTGGTGCCCTGGGTTACGCTGATCGAACCGGGCAAATAGAGGTTGGTGTGATTGAAAACGTTGTAGGCCTCGGCGCGAAACTGGATCTTCATATTCTCCAGCGGAGTATTGAATGTCTTGTTCAGGTCGAGATCGGTTTCGTTAAACATCGGCGTGCGGCCGGGATTCCGAGTGGCGTTTCCGAAGGGGCTAAGGACGTTGCCCGCGGCGTCCTTGATTGGAGGCGTAACGAAGGCCGCCGTGTTGACATAGTTGACGTAGCCGGTGACGGCCTGGCGATTTGATTTGCCGAGGGTGATCGGCTTGCCGGGCACGATGTCAGGCCGGTATTCATTGGCGCCGCGATAGGTGGCAGAGATTTGAGGTGAAACCGCCTGCGCGCCGTTGGGTCCATAAGTCACGTTGAAGGGGGTGCCGGCCTGCGCGGTGTTGATGGCGCTGATCTGCCAACCGCCGAGCACGGCGTCTTCAGCGCCATTGATGCCGGAGAGGAACTGACGCCCGTGGCCGAACGGAAGTTCGTATACCAGGCTGGTGACGTTGGCCACAGGCAGGTTGTAATCCGACTGGGCGTAGTCCGCATGGAGATTGTTGCCATCCTGGGGCGAAGGGGTATTGCCTTCAAGCGAGGCCGATGCGTTGTCGAGCGAGTGCTCCCAGGTGAAGGAATTCAAAAGAGTCAGGCCACCGACAAAGCGCTGCTCATAGCGCACCTGAAGCGCATTGTAGTTTGAAAAGAACTCGTTGAGCGCCTCGGTTATATCGCTTGGCCACTTAGCGAAGGGCCGGGCGAAGCCGTTCGCGGGGTTCTCCTGGTTGGCGTTAATAAAGCCTTCGAGATGAACTCCGTGATTACCTACATAGGCCACATCGAGAAGTGTGTTCTTCGTCAACTGCTGCTGCACGCTTAAGAAAAAGTTTTCAACGTAGCTGTCGGGCCTGTCTTTGGAAATGTAGGTGATGTTGTCGGTCGCCGGGTTGAAGGTTGTCACGAGGCCCGAAGGAAAGCCCTGATCGGAGGTGGCGTAGCAGGATTGCAGAGTGGTGCCGGGCGCGATGATTTGCGCAGGCAGCGGCGAAGAGCAGTGGTTGGTCAGGTTGGGTTTCAGGTTGGCCTGGTTAACCGCGGCGAATTGTGCCTGTGGCGCGTTGATGCCGAGGATGTCGCCCGATCCGGCACGCGTGTAATGGACATAGCCGGTGCCGAAACCGCCGCGGATGGCTGTTTTCTGCGTAGCCGCGAAGGCGAAGCCGACGCGCGGCATGAAATCGCGCAATTGCGGGTTCATGAGTGTTGAGCCATAAACTCCGCCGCCGGTGACCGGCATGACGCCGTTGCCCGCTGTTGCTCCAGGCGCGGTAGTGTCCACCACCTGATTTACGGGATCGAAGTTGGAGATGTAGTGGTTTTGTTCCGAATAAGGCGAGCCGTATTCCCAGCGCAAGCCCAGATTGAGGGTAAGGCTGGGCGTGACCTTCCAGTCATCTTGTGCGTAAACGGAATCCATGGTCTGGCGAAGGTGGGCTACAAAGTAGTTGGCCTGCTGGTAGCTGCTGGTAAGGCCAAACAGGAAATCGGCCCAATAAGTGTCGGCAACCGTGCCGGAGGAGAGGTTAGTAGGTGTTCCGCTCGCAGAAGAGCAGGTACCAACACCCGGAATCTGAGTCCCCGCGGGACAGGCGCTGTAGCCGCCGCCGTAAGTCCAGGAGCCATAGAGAGGGTTGTTGTCGTTAACAGCCATCCAGGTGTGCTCGAATTCGTAGCCGAACTTGAGCGAATGCTTGCCTCTGATCCAGGTGAAGTTCACCTTGGGATCAAGGAGTGCCGGATCCTGCCATTGCGGGTTTGTGCTCTGACGTCCGAAGGTAGTGAAGTTGGTGATGGACACCTGCGGCAGGCCGCCTGCGATTCCAGCGGGAACGGTTTGAAGGCCAGGGATAGTGAAGACGTTCTGTCCGATAGAGAGGGTGAATTTTCCAGCCTTTGTACGAGACAGGCCGAGGCGCGCATCGAGCACCTTGTTGGCGCCAAAAAGGTGTGTATAGCCGAGCGCAGCCTGCTGATCGAGAATGCGGATTTTGCCGTTGGCTGTGCTGTCGAGCGGCAGCGGAATCACCGGATAATTAAGTCCGTTTTCCTTGCGGTCACTAATGCGGAGGAACCAGGAAGAATTGGTCGACTGCTGGTAGTCCAGGCGAAGATCGCCCTTGTCGGATTTGTCCGTGAAGGGAACTTCCCTGGCGTAGTCGTCCTGATTCAACCCGCTTGAGGCGAGCCCGCTCACAGGCAACTGGCTGGCAAACGGTTGATAGTAGCTGATGATCTTTGCTGAAAGCGGATTGATAGCAGCCGATGGGATTGGAGTACCGGATGGGTATACCTGCCCGGTGATGGGGTTTCTTACGGGCACGACAAGGTTGCCGCCGATCTCGTTCTGGGTTGGAAGGGTGTAGACATAGAGCGGCTTCAGGGTTTGGCGGAATCCCTCGTAATCAACGAAGAAGAACAACTTGTTCTTAATAATTGGACCGCCAAAGTTCATGCCGAACTGGTTGCGATTAAAGGTGGACTTTTGAAAGGGTACGCTGGTCCCGGCGCTGCCGATGAGCGTGGGCTTGAAGAAGCCGGCGGCGTTGAAATCGGTATTGCGAATGAACTCATAGGCCGTGGCATGGTAGCTGTTGGTGCCGCTGGCTGAGGCCACGTTGACGGTCGCCCCCGAAGACCGGCCATACTCGGCGCTCTCATTGTTGGTGACCACGTTGAACTGCGAGACCGAATCCGGCGGAATGGCGATGATCTGATTATCGAAACCCTGGTTGCTCTCGCCGTACGCGTTGTTGTCCATGCCGTCGAGAAGGAAGTTGTTGAACATGCTGCGCTGGCCGTTGACGTTATAGGCGCCCTGGCGGACCAGGCTGGAAATGGAGCTGGTGGTTGCGGCTGTCGGGGCCTGGCGCGAACCGGTAACAAGTGCAAGAAGGTCGGTGAAGTTGCGGCTCACCAGGGGAAGCGCCGCGGTCTGGTATCCGGAGACTGTTTGCTCGCGCTGACTGCTTTCGGTCTCCAGTTGCAGTGCCACATCGCTGACTTCCACGGTGGTCGCGGACTGACCCACCTGAAGTGTCAAGTCGATGTGTTGCCGCTCACCTACCGAGACGGTGATGTTATCCGCGATAGCAGTGCCGAACCCTGGATTCGCGGCGGAGATCTTGTAGCTACCCGTGCGCAGCGAAGGCACTTCATATTCTCCCGCGCTGCCAGATATCGCCGTGTAAGTGGCGCCGGTTCCCTTGTTGACAACGGTGACCGTGGCCCCAGGCAATACGGCTCCCGATGCGTCATGAATTTCGCCGACGAAGCTGCCGGTGTCGTATTGAGCTTGCAGTGCAGACTGGCCAAAAGCGAGCAGGAGAACACTCGCCAAAAGATTGAGCGTCAGTTTTGTCTTTTGTGTGCGCATAAGTCAGCCTAGTTAGCCTCCCATTACAAATTGAACATGCCGATATTAATGTGCAATGAATTCGGATATGGGATTTGGGATAACTCGACGATGACTGAGCAATTACTTTTCGACCGCTGGGGATCATGCTTCGAGATACCAGTTCGCCCGGTTGCCGAACCATGAACAGGGTAGAACTGCAGCGCGATCGTCCGTCGGGTTAGCGCGAAGCTGGGGAGCAATGCAAAATTGAATTAGCGCTTCCCCAATTTCGGATGCGGATGAGAGTAGCACCGATTCCATGCCACTGCAAACAACAATTTTCTGCGCCGCTCACGAGTCATCTCGCGCATTCTCTATCGATTCAATCTCCGCCAAAGGGAATGAGCATCTGATTCTCAACGGGTTTCTCCGGTGCAACAATCCCTGTGAATTGGAGCTGGAGTGTCCTGCGAAGGAAGGACTCTTTCCTGATTATTCCGCTGTTCATCGACCCCAAAATACTGAGCATGTACTCTGACTTCTGAATGCGCATTGGTCATGCCCGGGCGGCCTTTTCTTTACATATTGACGATACCGATCTTGAAGTGCAAAAAATTCGGGCTTTGACTTTGGTATAACTCGCCGACAATTGTGCGAGGCTTATTCAAGTATGGGCATGGCAGGTAGCCAGGCAGTTTTAAGCAGCGTAGTAACGAATGTGCTATTCCATGCCATTTCCTCGTTAAGCTAAAATCCAACGAATGCGGTGAGGGATGCCGCAAAGTGATGATCGACTACTATGAATTCCTTCAAATAAGCCCCAACGCCGATAGCGAAACGATCCATCGCGTCTATAAATTTCTGGCGGCGCGCCTTCACCCGGACAACGCCACAACGGGCGATGCGCTCAAGTTTCAGGTGATAAAGGCTGCTTACGACGTGCTGTCTGATCCGACTCGACGCGCCGAATACGATGCGAAGCACAAGCGGGAGCCACCCCAACCGCTATCGACAACAATCGACTTCATGGATCAGCTCGAGGGTGAACTGAACCGGAGAATGGCGGTGTTGGCAGTTCTCTACTATCGCCGACGCACCAATCCGAGCTTCCCGGAAGTCAAACTTGCCGAGATCGAAGAGCGCATGGGGTTCCCCCGCGACTACCTGGACTTTACGATGTGGTATCTGGCCAGAAAGCAATATGTAACGAAAGCGGACAACGCAACCTTCGCGCTCACGGCCGATGGCGTGGACTTTGTAGAGAAGGAGCGGGTTGTATTCCCGGTTTTGAACGGATTGCTTACCAGCAGCGCGGGACCGTCGGCCCCTCATACTGCACAATCGTACGAAGAGGCTGCCGCAATTCTCGCGCAGAAAACGCCGAGGGTTGACGTGAAGCCAGCTCGCGCTTCCACGCCAATTGTTCTACCGTCAACTGGGAAGCCTCCGATGGACGGACGGACGGCAAAGGCCGACAGGCGCGTGGGCTCACCCGATCTCCGCATCATTAAGGTGGAAAGGCGCAAGAACACTGGGGACCGGCGAGCGAGAGAACGGTAGGCGGCCAATCAAGGGCCATTGGAGAGCGGCGATCCATCAAGCGTCGATCGCGCAGGTGCTGCAACTCCAGTGATTCTGCGGGTGGGATCCCCGCGAAGAACAGGTGCGCAGGCTCCGCGGAGGAGATATGACGGCTACATCGACATTTGGAATTCGCGCCGGCTTTGGACTTCTCTTGCTCCGCGTGCTTGTGGGCTGGGTTTTCCTGTCCGAGGGAATTCAGAAATTCCTATTTCCAGCGGCGCTGGGCGTGGGCCGGTTCGCAAAGATCGGTATTCCGGCGCCACATTTCACTGGGCCATTTGTCGGGGTGGTGGAGATTCTGTGCGGCGCTTTACTTATCCTGGGTATCGCAACCGTCTACGCGGTTGTTCCGCTGCTCATCGACATTGGAGTTGCCATTGCGACCACCAAGCTGCCCATGATTGCGAAGCAGGGATTCTGGGCGGCGATGCACGAGGGGCGCACCGACTTCTGCATGTTGCTGGGGCTGATTGCGATTGCATGCCTGGGGGCGGGCAGCCTGTCATTCGATCGGCGGCGGTGAGGGTGCAGTGCCTAACCGGTTTACTCGGGGGCGTGCGCGCGCACGAACCGCTGGCGACGTTTCTCCCACTCATCGGATGAGAAAAATTGCGGGCCGACTTCGATGAGTCGAGGAATCATCTTGAAGACGGCGATGCGGCTCCAGGGGCGGCCGTCGCGCTGACGAAAGCCCTTCTCATTCAGGTTGCTGACAATTGCCGAATAGGAGAAGTCCTGCGCCAGCAATTCCATGATCTCCATCAGCACCTGGTGCTCGGCGGGATCGGCTTCGAGGCGCCTGCAGTCGTCGGAGATGCGCAGGCCGTAGGGAATGTCTTCGTCGAAGACGCCTTCGGCCGGGGCTTCGGCATCGGGCAGTTCGCGCCGCCATTCGATTGAGACCATCTGCCATCCGGCAGCGGTGCGCTGGCGGATGATGTCGGGACTGAAGGGGCCGGAAACTGCGTCTTTGATTCGTTCGAAGTAGGCCATGGGAGGCCTCCATGCGTGATTTTGTTGGCATAGTTATGAGCAATTTGGGGGCCAAACCTGCCGGCACGGCGAGTGCCTCAACTAACTCACAAGTAAGCCGTTAGTTTGAAGGTTGGATTCGCCTCGTTGGCGGCGTTGTCCAGTTTTGCGAGTTCGCGTTCACTTTCGGACAGGGGATGCGGGAAGTCCGATGTCTTTCGCCGCGCCGGACCAGAGATAGGGCACCCATCATAAAGCCATAGGATGATCCCCTACTCCCGCACGCTGATGCCTAACGCTTTCATCTTGCGGTAGAGATGGCTGCGCTCGAGGCCGAGTAGTTCAGCGGCGTGACTTACGTTGTTCCGGGCTTCTTCAATCTTCTTGACGATGTATTCGCGCTCGTAGGCGTCCCGCGCCTGTTGGAGACTCGAGAACTCCTCGGTGGAGCGGGTGCCGGCTTTGTGGGTGAGCGGAGGCAAATGCTTGCGCTCGATACGCAGCACGCGCGGGTTGAGGATCATCACCCGCTCGATGACGTTTTTGAGTTCACGCACGTTGCCCGGCCAGTGGTAGAGCGCGAGCGTAGCCAAGGCTTCTTCGCCGATCTCCATGCGCGGACGGCCGTACTGGCGTCCAAACTCGGCAAGAAACTCGCGGGCAAGGAGAGGGATGTCCTGCTTGCGTTCGCGAAGCGGGGGGACAAAAAACGGAACAACGTTGAGGCGGTAGAAGAGATCCTCTCGGAAGTTGCCCTTGGCGATCTCTTCTTCGAGGTCCTTGTTGGTGGAGGCGATAAGGCGCACATCGACGCGAAGCGGCTGTGTTCCCCCAACCGGCGTGAACAACTGGTCATCGAGCGCGCTGAGCACCTTGGCCTGGGTCTTGAGGCTCATGTCGCCCACTTCGTCGAGGAATAGCGAGCCTCCGTCGGCGCGTTCAAGTGTGCCGCGCTGTTCGGGCGGCCCGCCTGGTTGAACGCCATGGCGGTACCCGAAGAGTTCTGCCTCAATGTGTGCTTCCGGAATGGCGGCACAGTTCAACTCGACAAACACGCGGTCGCGGCGCAGGCTTTCTGCGTGAATGGCGCGCGCAATAAGTTCCTTGCCGGTGCCCGACTCGCCATAGATCAGCACGCGTCCATTGGTGGGCGCCATGAGCTTTATCTGCTGGCGGAGCGCCTTGACCGGAACACTTTCGCCAGTGAGCACGGAGCCGACGCTGAACTGGCGCTTGAATTCCTGGTTCTCGGCGCGCAACCGCCGCGCTTCCACAGCATTCTTGACGACGATCAACGTGCGGTCGAGCGATAGAGGCTTCTCAAGAAAGTCGTAGGCACCCAACTTGGTGGCCTTTACGGCGGTTTCGATGGTACCGTGTCCGCTGATGATCACAACCT
>Ga0209698_10002204_pt1 | contig 22232 bp, 17 predicted proteins | sample LitLauG_LLR_2012_FD_187203 | JGI IMG/M metagenome (GOLD analysis project Ga0209698, IMG submission 187203) | Freshwater sediment microbial communities from Pennsylvania, USA - Little Laurel Run_MetaG_LLR_2012 (SPAdes) (version 2) | ecosystem: Environmental > Aquatic > Freshwater > Creek >...
CGCGATCTCCTCACCGGAAGCGATCAATATCGCCATCTACGGGGACAGATAGGCATTTCCCTTCCAAAAACCGCTGGAAAGGCAGGAAGCCGCATCCAGCATCCTCAACGCAAAATCTTCAATCGCACTCTTGCCTCACATATCTACCATCTACCCCAACCCCTAACCCCCCAACCACGCCGTGAGAGGTACCAGCGTATTAGGAGGCACCTAATCAGACAACCGATTGGGCTATTGGAATCGCCATAAGTGGCGATAAGTACCTAAAAGGAGATTGTCTTGATGCAACACTCATCGGCGGTTCTTTTTCTGGCCGTTACCATCTGTAGCCAAGCCTATGCCGGAAACCTCAAGATCGCTTCGGACCTGATCAGTCGCGATCCCAACACCACCGTGGACGTAATCGTTCAATTCAACGCCGCCCCCACTGGAAAGCATCATCAAAAGATCCAGGCTAAGGGCGGCACATTCAAAGCCGGCCTGGATACGGTGAATGGTGCTCTCTACTCCGTGCCCGCCGCCGCCATAGGCCAACTGGCGAACGACCCGGACGTCGCCTATATCTCGGCCGACCGGCCGGTCGCCGCCAGTTCCTACGAGTACGCGCCCCCGGCCATCAACGGCGACATTGCCTGGAAATACGCCTGGGACGGCAGGGGCATCGGCGTAGCTGTGGTTGACAGCGGCATCGGCAACCATCTCGACCTATGGTCGGGCATGCAATCGCGGGTTGTCTATGCCCAGTCCTTCGTGCCGGGAGACGCCTCCACGGCCGACAAGTTCGGGCATGGGACGCACGTGGCCGGCTTGATCGGCGGCAACGGCTTCAGTTCGACGGGATCCTTCTTCACCAACACCATCAAAGGGGTGGCCCCGGCTGTCAATTTCATCAACCTGCGCGTTCTGGACAACAACGGACAGGGAACCGACAGCGCCGTCATCGCGGCACTACAGCAGGCGATTGCCCTGAAATCGGCTTACAACATCCGGGTGATCAACCTGTCGCTGGGCCGGCCGGTCTATGAAAGCTACCAGACCGATCCGCTGTGCCAGGCAGTGGAAAAGGCCTGGAAGGCGGGCATCGTGGTGGTGGTGGCCGCCGGCAACGAAGGGCGCAACAATACCTTCGGCACCAACGGGTACGGCCTGATTGCTTCGCCCGGCAACGACCCCTCTGTCATCACCGTCGGGGCCATGCGCACCATGGGCACCGCCGCGCGTACCGACGACCTGATCACCAGTTACAGTTCCAAGGGGCCGGCGGCGATCGATCACGTGGTGAAACCCGACCTGGTAGCGCCCGGCAACCTTCTGGGGTCGCTGCTGGCCAACTTCGGTTTCTCCATCACCACCTACCCGGCCAACGTGATTCCGCTGAGCGATTACGTCAACACGACCTCTACCTTTCCCTCGCCCAGTTACTACAAGCTCAGCGGCACCAGCATGGCAGCGGCGGTGGCCAGCGGCGCGGCAGCCCTGCTGCTGGAGAAAGACGGCTCGCTCAGTCCGGACACGGTGAAAGCACGGCTGATGAAGACGGCCACGAAGAGCTTTCCGGCATTCAGCACGGCGACCGATCCGGTCACCGGCCAGACGTTCACCAGTCAATACGACCTGTTCACCATCGGGGCCGGGTACCTGGACGTCTGGGCCGCTCTGAGCAACACGGACGTGGCCCAAAAGGCCGCGTTATCGCCCACCGCTCGCTACGACGCCACGAGCGGAAACGTGTACCTGGTGTTTGCCAATACGGCGGTATGGGGCACCAACGCGCTGTGGGGCAGCACTGCGGTATGGGGAACTAACGCGCTGTGGGGGAGTAACGCCCTGTGGGGCAGCACCGCGGTCTGGGGCACCAGCACGACGCAGGGTTTCACGGCCGTCTGGGGGACTAACGCGTTGTGGGGCTCCAACGCGCTGTGGGGCTCCAACATCTCCTCGGAAGCAATCAACATCGCCGTTTACGGGGACAAGTAGAGACGGTCTTCGCATAATTGCTGGAAAGGCAGGAAGCCGAATCCAGCATCCCCTGCGTTCCACCCCCGGCCAGTACCTGGCGCCGGCTCGGCCGGGGCTGTCACCCGCGGTCAGCGATAACTCCAAACGCCGCCAGAGCTTGTGGCGGGGAGCAGCCTCGAAGAGCCGGCGTTGCTTCCGCACGGCGGCCCGGTCCGGTCGCCGCCCCGACCGTCAATGCGACCGGTTCACGACCCGGGCGAGGTAAACTTGCCCGGGAACCCCATCCATCCTCCCCGCCCTAACGATAATCCTGCATTCAACCGATAAGAAACAAAGAGATGTCCCGAGCTGCAAGGTCCTTCATCACGCTGGTCGCGGTTACCGGATTCCTGGCCGCCGCCGTCACCTTGGGCCAAGCGCAGTGGCACACCGGGCATACCTTCCAGTCCCTTGTCTACCTGGTTCTGGCGGCTCTCTCCTCGCGGCTGAAGGTCACCTTGCCCGGAGTAACCGGGACCTTGTCGGTGAACTTTATCTTCATTCTGCTGGGAGCCGTGGAACTGCAAAGGCCAGACACGCTGCTCATCAGTTGCGGAGCTACGCTGGCCCAGTGCCTGGTGGCCGCGAAGGTCCGGCCGAAAGCGTCACAGCTCGCCTTTAATCTCGGAAACGCCGCATTTTGTGGGGTTCTGTGCGACGTCGTGTACCACGCCTCCATACTCCGCATGGTGGACGATAGCCTGCCGGTATTGCTGCTCTGCGCCTCGCTCAGCTATTTTCTGGTGAACACCCTGGTGGTCTCGGAGATCATCGCGCTGACGGAAAGGAAGAATACCGTCCTGGTTTGGCGTGAGAACTTCTTCTGGACGGCGCCGCAGTACATTTTCGGCGCGGCCCTGACGGGGCTGATTCATGTCTGCAACCGCCAGTTCGGCTGGCAATACGCGGTCCTGGTTTTCCCCGGAATCTACCTGCTCGACCGCTCTTATCGCCTCTACCTGAGCCGTCTGCAGGAGGAGAAACAGCACGTCAGCGAGGTCGCCGACCTGCACCTGCGCACCATCAAGGCACTGGCGCTGGCCATCGATGCCAAGGATGCCACCACGCACAAACACCTGTACCGGGTGCAGGCCTACTCCCTGCAGATTGCCCAGGAGTTGGGGATCGCCGAAGCCGAGATCGAGGCGCTCAAGCCGGCATCGCTACTGCACGATATAGGCAAGCTGGCGGTGCCGGAGTATATCATTTCCAAGCCGGGACGGCTGACGGCCGCGGAATTCCAAAAGATGAAAATCCACCCGTTGGTGGGGGCGGAAATTCTGGAGTGCGTGAAATTCCCCTACCCGGTAGTGCCCATTGTGAAGGCCCATCATGAGAAATGGGACGGCAGCGGTTACCCCTTCGGGCTGGCTGGCGAGCAGATACCGATGGGCGCGCGTATTCTGTCGGTGGTCGATTGCTTTGACGCGCTGACGACGGACCGTCCGTACCGCACGGCTATGACGACGGAACAGGCGATGGCGTTCGTGGTGGGGGAATCGGGCAGGAGTTACGATCCAAGGGTGGTGGAGGTGCTGGCGCGGCACTTCGTGGAATGGGAAAAGACGGCCAAGACGGCTACATCCGACCTGGTGGAGTTGCCCGCCGATTTGCGCATCGCCGCCGGAGGGTCGCCGCATTCGGGCCTGGAAGCCGCCGGTGGCGAGGATGAGCGCACGGATATGCCGATGGACTTCATCCTATCGATCGCGGCGGCCCGGCAGGAGTTCCAGACGCTGCACGAGATCACCCGCGACCTCGGCAGCTCATTGCGCCTGGAGGACACGCTTGCGCTACTAGCAACCCGGCTGCGCGAACTCATCCCGCACGACGCCATGGCCATCCGGCTGCTCCGCGAAGACAAGCTGATTCCCCACTATTTCGGCGGGGAGGGCGCCCGGTGGTTAGCCAAAACCGAGATCGGGGTGAACGAGGGGCTATCCGGATGGGTGGCCAGCAACGGCAGGCCCATCGTGAATGGCCGTGGGGCGTTGGATCCCGGGTGTTTGTCCCATCCGGAAACGGGCGCGTACCTGCGGTCGGCCTTGGCCGTGCCGCTCGAAGGGCCTGCGGGAGTGCTTGGCACGCTCACGCTTTACCATGCGCAGCCCGATGCCTTCACCCAAGACCATCTGCGCATCGTGGAAGCGATCAGCTCCAAGATCAGCCTGACCATCGAAAACACCAGCCAGTACCAGGCTGCCCAAACGTCGGCGCAAACCGATCAACTGACCGGACTGCCGAACGTCCGCCCGCTGTTCGTTCACATCGACCAGGAACTGGCGCGCTGCAAGTCGGCGGGTGGGTCGCTGACCATAGTGGTCATCGATCTGGACCACTTTAAGGAGGTGAACGACCGCTTTGGCCATCTGGAAGGGAACCAGGTTTTGCGGTTGGTGGCGCGGGGTTTGAAGTCGTCCTGCCGGGCCGGCGACTTTGTGGCGCGCATGGGAGGGGACGAGTTCGTTCTGGTGGTGCGCGACCTCCCCCAGGAAGCCCTCGAGCGAAGAGAACGGGAACTCTGCGAGATGGCCGTTTCCGCCGGCCGCGAGGTTTGCGGCGAGGAGATTATCGCGCTTAGTGCAGGCCACGCCACCTTTCCGCAAGACGGAGCCGACACCGAGAAACTGCTGGCCGCCGCGGACAAGAAGATGTATCAAGTGAAGGAGACGCATCACGCCGATAGCCGGCGCCCCCGCGTGCGGCTGGAAGAGGCTGTGCCGGTCCCCCTGGTTCAGTAGGCTCCCCTCCCGTATCCCCTTGAAATTACACAAGTCTTACAAAACACTAGCCCAACCCTTGCTAGCTTGAGAATGTAAGTAGCGCCACTCCTGAGGGAAATCCATGAAAAGAGCCGCCGCCATTTCCAAGCGTCTGGGGATCAACTGGTTTACCGCCATCGTTCTCGCCATTTTCCATATTGGCGCCATTGCCGCCCTGTTCATGTTTAGCTGGCGGAATCTGTTGGTGGCCGCCGTGATGTATTACATCGCTACGGGTTTGGGCATCAGCATGGGTTATCACCGTCTGCACACTCACCGGTCGTACCGGGTGCCGCTGTGGCTGGAATACTTTTTCGCGTTTTGCGGAAGCCTGACGCTGGAAGGCGGGCCGATTTTCTGGGTGGCCACGCATCGCCTGCACCATCAGTTCTCCGACCAGGAGGGCGATCCGCATTCGCCGCGCGATGGCGCCTTTTGGTCGCATGTGGGCTGGATTCTCTTTGGGGAGGCGAATCACGCCAACACCAAGCTCATGTCGAAGTACTCGCCCGATCTGGCCAAACACCGCTTCTACGTCTGGCTGAACGACTATCACTGGATTCCAATTACGGTGACCAGCCTGGCAATGTGGGCCATTGGCGGCCTTCCCATGATGCTATGGGGCACGTTCTTGCGCGTGGTGGTCGGGCTGCACGCCACTTGGGCGGTGAATTCGGCCACGCACATGTGGGGCGCCCGCCGCTTCAACACGCGCGACGATTCGCGCAACACCTGGTGGGTGGCCATCGTCAGTTTCGGCGAAGGCTGGCACAACAACCACCATGCGCACCCCACGTCGGCGCGCCACGGGTTGGCGTGGTGGGAGTTCGATCCATCCTGGCTGCTGGTGAAGGCTCTCCGCGCCTTCGGCGTGGCCAAGGCCGTGCAGGTGGCGTCGGTGGGCAGCCGCCTGGCCGACCGCGAAGCGGCGTAGGCCCGCAAAATCTGAGAATTGGTCTCGCAGACTTGCCGGTGTGAACGGGAGCGGCGTGTGCGTAAGCTGTCAGCAGCCAGCGATGAGCTACGCGCGGCGGTTCGATTCTGAGGCATAGTGTGGGAACGATCAGCCAGCCTACGCCGCGACGAGATCCACAAGCTTCTGAATCGCGACATCCGCTTTGTGATTTGCGGCTTCGATCTTGGCCGCCGGCTTGGTGGTCTTCTCCGGCCGATGGTGAACACCTGCTGCTGGCCAAAGATAGCTTCTGATTATCCGGTTGCTTCAGCAAGCCCCAACATATTGTGTTTTGGGCAGGCTACGCGAGGGCGCGATCAAAGTTCGGCCCCTGGCAGAGGCCCGCTGTTGGTCTTTTTGCGCCCCTGTAGGCGCCTTTCGGGCACGAGCGCGCAATCGGCCAATTGAAGTACGCCGGAATCGAAAGACGCGGCTGGCACGCCCCTAGCACGCGGTGTCGCTGACCACAACATTTGGTGGCTTGCTGAAGCAACCGGATAATCAGAAGATAGCTAGCCGGGCCTTCCGGCTTGCCCCCATTCAACGCCGCAAAATCCACATCACCAACGACACCACCGCGCTGATCAGCAAACAGGTCACGATCGGAAAATAGAAGGTGGAGTTCTTGCCCTGAAGGTAGATGTCGCCGGGTAAGCGGCCAAGCCGGATCGGCAGACGGCCCAGCAGCAGGACCACCACGCCGGCCGCGACCAGCAGCAGACCCACGGTGATCAGGAGGCGCCCGAGTGGCATGGTTTACCCCTTTTTAGTTTAGAGCCGCCGGTACATGTCGGCGAATTGTTGCAGCGACAGTTTCTCGGCCCGCAAGGGGGCTTCCGGCCAGGCGTCGATGACTTCCTTTCCGTAGATCGGGGCGAGATTGTTGCGGAGGGTTTTGCGCTTCTGGCGGAAACAGTGGCTGACGAAGCGGAGGAAGGCGTCCGGGTCGGGCAGGTCGAGATCGCCAACGCGGGGTTCCAGGAGGACTGCCGCGGAATCGACCTTGGGTGGCGGCAGGAAGGCGTTGGGTTTCACCTCGAAGAGCAGCCGGACGTCGGCAAAGAGGGCGGTTTGCACGGTGAGGTAGCCGTACTCCCGGCTGCCGGGACGGGCGATCAGGCGCTGGGCGACCTCCTTCTGAATCAGGAACACGGCGCGCGGCGTGTCGAGGCGCACGGCCTTTTCGAGTATCGGCGAAGCGATGTAGTAAGGAAGGTTGCCGGCGATGGGGGCGCGGCCCCATTTGGCGAGGTCGGTCTGGAGGATGTCGGCGTGGACGATCTCCAGGCGCCTCTCGCCGTCGAACTTACGGCGCAGGTGCTCCACCAGGTCGCGGTCGACTTCGATGGCGACCACCCGGTTGGCGCGCTTCAGCAGCTTTTCGGTGAGAGAGCCCTTGCCGGGGCCGATTTCGATGACTAGGTCTACCGCGGCCGGACAAGCGGCCGCGGCGATTCGTTCCAGGATGCCGCCCTGAATCAGGAAGTGCTGGCCGAGCCTTTGCGGCACCGGATTAGGGGCGCCCCAGACCCATCAGCTCCGAAAGCCGCGGCGGTGATGAGGAAAGACCACCCGAATCTGTCCCCAGGTGGGCTGGCCCGAATAGGTCGCGGGCGTGAAGCGGGAGAGCAGAATGACGTTGATCATGTCGGGCGTCAGGTCGCCGTGCATCACCACGCCTCCCCTGACCTTGCCTTGATCGTCGATGACGAGGTCAATGGCCCGTTCGCCGGGCAGGATGGCCACACCGACCGGTTCGATTCGGGGAGCGTTGTCGACATCGTCGGTGGCTCCCACCACGGCGCCATCGGGGAAGGTGAAGTCGATGGTGTAAGTTTCATCGCCGTAATTGTGCGGAAAACTCAGGTTCGGAACCAGCAGGCTGAACACCAGTAACGCCGATACGATGCCGCCGGTAAACGGCAAGGCAAAGGGCCGCATCAGGTTGTCGAACGCCAACCGAATCCATTCCGACCAGTCCTGGAGGCGGGCGCCGAAATTCAGGCGCGCGAGGTAGCGGTTACGTTCGTGGGAAGCCAGCACCCGCAGCCGCGCGGTCAGGCCAGGCGGCACGGACGGTTGGGCCAGACCGAGGAGGGCCGCGCGCATCTCCTGCAAGGTTTCGAGGTGCGCGCCGCATTTGCGGCATCGTCTGGTGTGCGCCAACACGTTCTCCCGCTCGCCTTCTGAAAGCCTCCGGTCAAGCAGTAAAGAGATCAGTTCTTGCACGTTCTCGCAACTCATAGCATTACTCTGCCGTTTTAGGCACCAATTGCAGGGCCGGCCTGGATTTCAGGTTCCCAGCCAGTTCTTCCCTCAGGGCATCGCGGCCCCTGAGGATCCGGGATTTGACGGTCCCAAGGGAAACTCCTATAACCTCCGCAATTTCCTCATAGCTCAGGTCTGTGATATCGCGCAGCACCACGGCTTCGCGGAAAATGGGGTTGATTCGATCCAGTGCCTCTTCGATCATGACGTGCTGCTCCTGGTCGGAGGCAACATCGAAGGGCGACCGGCTACCGTCAGGTAAAATCTCCTTCCAATTGCGGCTCTCGTCGGGGTTGGTATCGAGTTCCACTTCGCGCCGGCGGTGGCGGAAGAACCACCGCCGGGCGTTGTGGGCCTCGTTGACCGTAATTCGATAGATCCACGTTTTCAAAGTGCTCTGCCCGCGGAAGTTGGCGACGTTCCGGAAGACCTTGAGAAACACTTCCTGGACGACGTCGCAAGCCTCGGACTGATCGTCGAGCAGCCGCAGCGCCAAGGCGTATACGGGCTGCTGGAAGCGGGTGACTAGCTCCTCATAAGCACATTCCGAACCATCGCGCAGGGACTCCACCAGCCGGAGATCCTCTTGCTCGGCGATCGCCGCAGTTCGTTCCGGGTTCAATTCGAAGATTGAAGTGGCCACCGGCAACCTCGCATTCAGCCTGACTTCAAACTACCAGGAAAACTCCTGCCTTGCAAACAGGTAGACACTGCTGGGGCGGGAAAAGTTCCCGGCCTTTCCTGCTCCTCTTCCAGAGCGACGAGGCTTCGAGGGAAGCGGGTGGCAAGGTCGCCGTCTGAGTCTGCTTCCTCGTCCGCGATGTTGAGAATTGCGGCACGGGCAAGCCGGATGCCGCGGCAACCGCTTGCGATTCCGAGGGTTGGCTGTTCCGGGTCTGTTGGTCCGGCAAGGGTCCATCGGCCGACCATCAGGGCCACCATATTGAGCCACGCGCCCTCGGGGCGCTCGAGCCTGCGGAAAAGCGCCACGTTCAGCCAGGCAACTGAGCGGTCCGGCAAGTGGGACCCCAGGGACAACGTTTTGTTTACGGTGAACCCCGGCGCGTCCGCGTTTAAAGCAGACTTCCGTGCCGCGCGAACTGGAGCGCTTCGATGGCCGCGCCCCGCGCGCCGGCGGTATCGCCGTTGGGCATCACATGGATGGGAATGCCCACCTGCTCTGCGCGCTGGCCGGGCATGCCGGCGCGGGTCTCGGAGATGAACCAGTGTTGGAACTCCACTCCGGTCTCCAGAGCCCCGCCCCCGATGATCAACACATCCGGGTCGAAAGTGTTCACCATCTCGTCGAAGAACAGGCCGAGCGCGTGGGCCTGCACGCGGAAGATGTCGCGGCAGAGAGGATCGCCCTTCTCGGCCATCCCGCGCACCAGTTTGGCCGACTGCTGCAACTCGCGTTTGGCGAATGCGTGATCCGGATAGCGAGGCAGGAAGTAGGGCAGGAGCGTTCTGGCGATGGCGGTGAGGGAGCAGAGCGACTCCAGGTCGCCGATGCGGCCGCAGTTGCATTCCGGCTTCAGGCCTTCGGTACCGGCAATGCTTTGGTACGGAATGAGCACATGGCCGAGTTCTCCGCCGAAGCCGTTTTTGCCCTTGACGACATTGCCATCCACGATCACGCCGCCGCCGAGGCCGGTGCCGATCACAGCGGAGATGGAGGTCTGCCCGCTATCGGCCCCGAAGATCGAAAAGTGGCCCCAGAGGGCCCCGGCGTTGCCATCGTTGAGGTAGGTGACAGGGCGGCCGAGACGGGCTTCGAGGTTGTGGCGGATATCGAATCCGGCCCAATCGGCATGCACGAAGTTGGTGGAACCGCGCGCGCTCAGGACCCCAGTGGAACTCGCCGGACCGGGCGTGTCCAGGCCGATAGCAACTACGTCGTCCAAACCAACCCCGGCTCTGGCGACGGCGGTCTTCAGACCGTCCTCGATCTGCCGGAGGCAGACGTCCGGCCCTTGTGTCGAAAGCGCGGGGTGCTCGCAGAGTCCTTCAATGAGGAACTGGGCCTGCGCGTTCACGATCGTATAGTTAATGGCGGTTCCGCCAAGGTCGACTCCGGCAACGACTTTCACGGTTGATTTTCCCTATCCAAAGTAACACGGCCATTCCTGGCCGTGCTCCGGATTGCCGCCGCCACGCCCGTGATACCGTACCCGTATGCGTTCCTCCCCACTGGGCATGTTGTGCCCGATCGTTTTGGCCATTTCGTGTGCGGGCGCGGACCTCGTCTTCCCCTACGGCGCGGTCTACTTCCGCAAGTCCAACCCGCCAGAGCAGGACTGGGCCCGCGATCATCAGACCGCCGCCCGCATCGGCATGAACATCTTCCGCCACTGGTTCATGTGGGGCGCCATCGAGACCGCGCCCGGCAATTACGACTGGCGCGATTACGACCGGATGATGGACCTGGCGGCGCAGAACGGCATCAAAGTAGTCATCGCCGAGTTGGTTACTTCGGCGCCCGAGTGGGCGTACCGCAAGTATGCCTACGCCCGCTACCGCGCCAGCGACGGAACCACGCTGAACAGCAGCATCGGCGGCAGCAGCGCAACCGGCGGCTTTCCAGGCCTCTGCCTCGACAATCCCGAAGTCCGCGCCGCCGCCGAAAAATTTCTGATTGCCCTGGTGGAGCGCTATCGCAATCATCCGGCGCTGCTCGGCTACGACCTGTGGAACGAGAACACCTACAACGGCGGCAGCCCGAACAAGATGTACTGCTATTGCGAAGCCACCCGGCGTAAACTGCGCGAGTGGCTGGCCCGCCGGTACCAGACGCCGGAGCAACTGGGCAGGGTCTGGAACCGCTACAGCTACGCTACCTGGGACGACGTGGAGCCGCCGCCAAATTTCGGCGGCTATCCCGAAAGCCTGGACTGGCTCGAGTTCCGCATCGACACCGCGTTCGACCTGCTGCACTGGCGCGCGGAATTGTTCCGGAAGCGCGATCCGAATCACCGGATCCTGGCCCATGGCGTCGCCGGAACGCTGGAGTCGCTGCCCTCGAACGCGCACGATGAATGGCGGTCGTCCGCCGAGGTCGACACTTGGGGCTTCACCTTCGTTGCGTCGCGCAAAGGCGATGAGCCGTGGAAGCAGTTTCAGGCAGTCGACCTGGTGCGCGGCGGTTCCCGCGGCAAGCCGTTCTGGCATGCCGAGGCGGAAGCCGGACCGCTCTGGATGCAGCCGCAGGTCGTCGGCAGGCCGCGCGAAGACGGCCGCATCCCCGACGAAGCCGACGTCCGGCTGTGGAACCTGGTTTCCTGCGCGGGCGGGGCCACCGGCATCCTCTATCCCCGCTGGCGGCCGCTGCTCGATGGCCCGCTGTTCGGCGCATTTGGCGCGTTCGGCATGGATGGATCGGTGACCCCCCGTGCGGAGATGACCGGCAAGGTCGCGCGCTGGGCCAACACGCATCCCAACCTTTGGAAATCGCGGCCGGTCGAGGGCGATATCGGCCTGGCCTTTGTTCCGGAGTCGGAGATGTTTAACTACGTGCAGCAGGGGTCGACCGACTACTACGCGCAGTCGATCCGCGGGGCTTATCAGGCCTTCTTCGACTCCAACATTCAGGCCGATTTCGTTTCCCTGGAGGACCTCGGCAAGTACAAGGCGATCTATCTTCCCTACCCGGTCATGTTGAAGACGGAATCGGTGCAGACGCTGCGCCAATACGTGGAGCAGGGCGGCACGCTGATTAGCGAAGGCCTTCCTGCGTACTTCGGCGACCACGGCCGCGCCGCGGCGTCGCAGCCCGGCCAGGGGCTCGACCAGGTGTTCGGCGCCCGCGAGAGCTATGTCGAGTTCACGCCCGATCTCCTGGACGACCTCCAGTTCGAGGTCTTGGGCCAGACTATCCACGGCCGGTACTTCCTGCAGGAGTACGAGCCGAAGGGAGGGCAACCTGCCGGCCATTACGCCAACGGCCATGTGGCGGCGATCGAAAATCGTTTGGGCGCGGGACGCACACTCCTCATCGGCTCGTTTCCCGGCGCTGGCTACTATCGGCATCACGCGCCGCGCGCCAAGGCATTCTTCGCCGGGCTCCTGAAGCTGGCCCAGGTCGAGCCGCGGTTACGAACCGATAACGCCACGGTTCAGGCACGGCTGCACCGGGGAGCCGGCGGCAATTACCTCTGGGTCGTCAATCCTGCCAGGAGCCCAGCCAGCGTCACGATCTCCGTAGCCAGCCCCACGCCGGAGTTCCAGGCCGCCGAAGATGTCTGGGGCAAGCTACGGGTGACCGTCGCCGGCCGCAAGATTGCGGTGACGGTGCCCGCTCGCGATGCAGCGGTGGTCGCGTTGCGATAACGCTGCTGGGCGGCTGGGTTCAGCGGCGAAATGAGAATGATTCTAAAAACGATTCTTGAGCAGAAACACCAGCACTTTGAACCCGAGGTCATTCTATCCAATGCGAGGCGCCTCCGCCGCCAGGGCTTCGCGGTCTCACTCCTGCGGGTATTGCGGGTAAAAGTTGCGGACCGGCGATTCCGGGATCCGGTAGCTGGCCACAGCCTCGCGGTTCACGTCCAGACCCAGCCCGGGGAGTTCCGGAAGCTCGATGTACCCGTCCCTGATCGTGAACATCACAGGGGCGTTCAGCACCTTCAGCGCGGGACTCCACTGCTCCTCCGGCATCAGTGGCGGAGTGATAATGGCGAGTTCCTGCCACTCCGCGCCGATTGCCGCGCTGGCTTGCAGCCAACCGGCCAGCCGCAATCCCATAGATCCATGAAGGGTCACCGGTTTGTGAAAGGCTTCGGCCAACGCGGCGATTTTTCGAACCGTCAGAATGCCGCCGCAGATCACCACGTCGGGCTGCAGAATGTCGTAGGTTGCGAGCGACAGGCATTCGCGGTACGGATCGAGCCCCTGGAATCTCTCTCCGCCGGAGATTGCGATATTCACCTCGCGTGCAAGCCGTGCCGGGGAAAAGAAGTCATCGCGGGCAAACGGTTCTTCCAGCCAGGCCACATTGTGTCTTTCCAGTGCCCGCGCCACCCGCAGGGCGGTGGAATAGTCCCATAGCCCATTCAGATTGGCAGTGCGGTCCACCATGATGGAGAAATCGGGTCCCACGGCAGCCCGGATCTCGCCGCAAGCATCCGCGTCGGCAATCGGATTGGGCCGCCAGGCGCGGATTTTCAGGCCCGTGAACCCCGCTTTCTTGATCTTGAGAGCCATTTCGGCCTGGCTCCGATAATCGACCTGCGATTGATCCGCCTTGCCTCTCCAGACGCAGGTCAGGTACACCTTCAGGCGCGATTTCGCGCCGCCGAGAAGGCGATACACAGGCTGGCCGGCAATTTTTCCAATGGCGTCCCAAAGCGCCTGCTCGACACCGCCCTATTGACCGAGACCCGCTTTCAAGTGATTCTCGATGGCAAACAGATCCTTACCGGAAAGGGCCGCGCGGATGTGATCGAGTTGCCGGTATTCCGTGCCACGATCAAAGCAATAACCGCGAACGCCGGCGTCCGTCTCTACTTCGTAAAAGGTATTCCGGGCGTACTTCCCCATCTCGAGTTCTTCTCGCGGAACCGGTATTTCGATCGGAAAGATCTGAATGTTCTTGATGCGGACCGGCCCTGCCGCCGCGGCGCTAACCCGCACGGGTCCGGTGAGGCCCGCCGTCACGGCCGCCGAGGCGGTGAGGACAGTTCTTCTCGAAATCGAGGTCATGCTGCCAATCTCCACTCCGAAGGCTTGACGATCACCATTCGCGGGCGCTCTTGACAGCGATGGTCTTGCCGGTCTGCCGTTCGGTCAAAAGGATGTGCCCATTTTCCATCCGCAGCCTGGCGACGCCTTTGTACCCGAGCGGAATTTCCGTCAGGAAAAATACATAGTGCTGCGTGCGCCTGTGGCGCGCTTCAATCCAACTGTAAACCGGCAAGCCCATCTCCCTTCCCCGCTCGACGGCGTTTCTCAGGCCGCTTACCGTGGAATCGCCGATGCAGATAGCGCGAGCAATGACCTTGCCGTCCCACGGCTTTTCGGTCACCGTCTGGTTTTCCTGCCAATCGAAGACCCACGGGTTAGGCGCGCTTTCCAGGATATAGCCGATCAGTACGGGATAGTCCTCGTTGTACAAGGTGAACCACACCCGTGGTCCGGACCGATCCATGACCCACGTGTTGCTGTGCCCGGAGAATACCCGTAGATCGACAGTATTGCCGCTGGCATCCTTGAATTGCGGCCAGGAAGCTGCGGCGCGGGTGGTCCCCCGTCCCTCCCGCAAGACTGCCTGCTCCACCGAACCGTCAGCATAGGTCTTATTCAGTTCAAGGAACGGCGGCCCGAAAGTGACGTGCTGCACCCACTGCATGGGACGGTCAACGGGCATCATGTTCTCGACCGACTCTTCGACATAAGCGACGGTTTCGCCGGCGGGCAGCGTGATCGCGCGCTCCACCCGGTAACGGGTCATGGGCAGATCGGCGGAGTAGCGCAAAATGGCGTCGTTGCCATGACGCCCGGCCTCATTCAGTTTCCACTCCACGGCAATGGCTTCCCCGTGCTGTTCGTAATCCTGGCTGAACTCCGCCGGGGAACTTGCCGCAAAATGAGGAAAACACAGGAAATGGCCCATGTAACCACTCATTAGACGGCGTTGTATCCCGGCGCCGTAAAGGTCCCCGTGTTTGGCGATGTCATAGGTGAAAGGATCGATGGTCGGGTAGTGTGGAATCCGCATCGGATTCACACTCTTTTTCGGGTCGCTGGACTTGAAGCGGATTTCGCCGATGAACCCGCCGCCCGGCAGGGTGCTCACGCGCATCTGGTCGTTCTCGAGCACGAACGCGCGGCGCCCATGCAAACGGTCCTCGTGAAAAGAGGCAGCCTGGCCGAACAACATCGCGGGCAACCCAAGGACTAATAAACTCCGGGACATTCCCATACTTACCGGCCTGAAGTCAGACTCGTATACCCTAATATTAATATCATTGACTCCGCTTTGAGGCGTCTTTATAATACACCTTGCATACACACGGCGACAGATCAAACCAGGCGCGAAGACGCTGTGTGTGATTTCTGTCTAATCGTCGGGGCCCAAGGGTAGAGAGGTTAGTGCGATTGGGAGACTTTTGTGCTGTCCGGCACAGGGTTGCCCGGAAAGGAGCCACGACCATGAAGTGGCTAATCTCCAAAATTACCTTGTTGGTATTGGCGGTCGTCTTTGCCATCGGCGCTTACGGCCAAACCGCACAACTCACGGGGACCGTCTCTGACAGCAGCGGTTCCGTCGTGCCCGCCGCTAAGGTGGTCGCCACAAACATCGAAACGGGTGTCGCCCGCGATTCCACGGCCAATGAGGCCGGGAATTACCTCATCACGGCGCTGCTTCCGGGCAGGTACCGGATCGTCGCCGAAGCGGCCGGGTTCAAGCAGATGAAGCGGGAACCCGTGATCCTTGCCGTGGATCAGGTGGGAAAGGTCGATTTCGCCATGGAAGTTGGCGAAACCAGGGAAAGTATTACGGTCGAAGCGCCGGCAGTCCTTCTGGATGCCGCCACCAGCACCATCGGCAACGTGGTGGAGAGCCGGCAGGTGATGGAACTCCCACTCAACGGGCGTGACCCGCTCGATCTGTTGGGTCTCGCTCCCGGTATCCGCATCCAGGGCGGTTTCGGGGGAAAGAATGGCTCCTGGGGGAACTTTTCCTCCAATGGCGGCTTGGCGAATGCCAACGTCGTCATGGTGGAGGGGTTGGCGCTGGACCTGGCGCAGATGAATGCTCCTTCCTTTGTGCCGCCGGTGGATGCCACAGAGGAATTCCGGGTTCAGACCAACAAGTTCTCGGCGGAATACGGACGCACGGCAGGAGCGGTCGTGAATTTCAGCATCAAGTCCGGCACCAACGACTTCCACGGCTCGGCGTATGAGTTTCTGCGCAATAAGGACCTGAACGCCAATAATTTCTTCTTCAATCGCGCCAATACGCCGAGGGCGCCTCTGATTCAGAACCAGTTCGGCGCTTCCACCGGCGGCCCGATCAAGAAGGACAAGACGTTTTTCTTCGTCAACTGGGAGGAATTCCGCATCCGGCAGATCTCACCCAGCGTGACCACGGTCCCGACCGCCCTGGAACGCACCGGCAACTTCTCGCAGACGTTTAATTCCGCGGGCAACATGATCGCGATTGCCGACCCGCTGGCATCGCATCAAATGCCGGACGGCAGCTACATGCGGGAAGTTTTCCCCAACAATATTATTCCCACTTCCCGGATCAGCAAGGTAGCCGGAAACGTAGCCCAGATCTTCCCGCTACCAAACTCGGCGGGCAATCCCTTCACCCACGTCACCAACTATGCCACGATTGGTGGTGGCGGAACCAACGAGCACCAAATTGTCACTAAGTTCGATCATAACTACAGCGCCCGTTGGAAGTTCGTCGGAACCTACTCGCGAATTTGGGCGAAGCAGTTCAACACGGATCCTTTGGGTTACAAGGTAAACCTCACCCGCAATCCCAGTTATACCCGGACCCATGCTACCGCCTCGGCTACTGCCGTGCTGAACCCCGGTCTGATCGTCGAGCTGCACAGCGGCTTCGCGCGCTACGACAACCCCAGCATTCCGTATGCCCTGGGCTTCGACATCACCACTCTCGGATTCCCGCAGGCACTGGCCAACGACACGCAAATCAAGTCTTTCCCGGCCTTCAATATAGCCGGCCTGGTCTCGGTTGGCAGCACTTCTTCGGCCGGTCTGGGCCTGGTGGACCTGAACAGTTGGGGCCAGCGCGCGTCGGTCACATGGGTGCACGGCGCACACAGCATGAAGTTCGGCGTTGACTACCGCATCCAGCAGCTCAATCAGTTTCAGCAGAATTCGCTCGAGCCGGCCTTTCAGTTCAGCAACCAGATGAGTGCGATCAACCCGCTCAAGCTCGATTCCAACAGCGGAGTCCCGATGGCTTCATTCCTGCTGGGCTACATGCAGAGCGCGTCCGTGGGCAAGAGCGAGCGCCTGGCGAACGAGCGTCAGTATCTCGCCTTTTTCTTCCAGGACGACTGGAAGATCACCAAGAAACTTACTCTGAATATCGGATCCGACTACGGCCTGGAGTTTCCGATTACCGAGCGTTACAACCGGAAAATGTGGTTCGACGGCGGGGCCCCGCTGCCCATCAGCCAGCAAGTCGGATTCCCGCTGACGGGCGGATTCCGGTTTGCGGACAAGAACACGCGCTCTCCGTATGATCTTTACAAAAAGCAGTTCGGGCCGCGCGTAGGATTGGCATATCAGTTATTCCCGCACACGGTGCTGCGCAGCGGCTGGGGTATGTTCTGGATTCCAGCGGCCATCACGGAAGTCACGGGCGATGTGCGCGCTCCGGCCTGGTCGATCAGCACGCAGGCGATCGCTTCCCTGGACAACGGAATTACCCCATACAATACACTCGATAACCCGTTTCCACAGGGTATCCTGAACCCACCGGGAAACTCGGCTGGCCTGAACACACTCGTAGGCCAGAACGCCGCCGCGAACCAGCGCTTTTTCCATACGGGGTACATGCAGCAGTGGAACTTCGACGTCCAGCAGGAATTTGGAAAGGAACTTGTGGTCGAAGCCCTGTATGCGGGTAGCACCGGTGTTGGCCTCCCCGCGCAATGGGCGAGCCAGATGAATCAGCTTCCAGATTCGTACCTCAGCCAGGGGGCCAGTTTGCAGCAGTTGGTGCCCAATCCCTTTGCGGGGGTGGTGTCCAGCGGGCCCCTTTCCCTCCCGACCGTGCAGCGCGGGCAGTTGCTACGGCCGTTTCCGCAGTTTCAGACGCTGTACGTGGAGGGCGACCCACTAGGGCATTCGAGCTATCATTCCCTCCAACTACAGGCCAAAAAGCGCTTTGGGACCACGGTGCTCGGATTTGCGTACACCATCAGCAAGTCGATCGGAAATACCGAGAGCCGGAGCGATTGGCTCGAGGGCGGCGCCCAGGGTACCAGCATGGGGTTCATGGATCCCAATAACCGGCGTCTCGATCGCTCTCTTGCCGTGGCCGACACGCCGCAGCGGCTGGTTTTCAATTACACGCTCGAACTGCCGTTTGGCAAGGGGCATCGCCTGCTCAACAACCTTGGTCCCGCCGACCGGCTGCTATCCGGCTGGCAGTTCAGCGGCGTCTATACCGCTCAGGTCGGCGGCCCCGTAGCGGTGGGCACGCCAACGAACCTGACCGGCACGTTCAACGCCGTCACCGACGTGTACGGTTCGTACAGCAGCAATTCGCGGCCGAATAATAATGGCACCAGCGCCAAACTGAGCGGGTCGGCGGTCAGCCGTCTGAACCAGTGGTTCAATACCTCGGTGTTCAGCCAGCCGGCGCCATTCACTTACGGCACCGCCCCGCGCACGCTTCCGGATGTGCGTTGGGACGGGATCAATAACCTGGATTTCGGACTGTTCAAGAACAACCGCTTCGGGCACGAGGGGCGCTTCAACCTGCAGTTCCGGGCAGAGTTCTTCAACGTGGCGAACCACCCCAGGTTCGGCATTGCGGGAATGCAGCTGGGCAATTCCACTTTCGGCGTGGTGAGCAGCCAGGCCAATACCCCGCGGCTGATTCAATTGGCGTTGAAGTTGACCTTCTAGCATCGCTCACCGGGTTCGCGGCCGCCGAACCTTGACGGTCGCGAACCCCCGGCGAGTAACCACCATTCCGGCAGGGCTTCAATCGAGGTATAAACAGATTAAAGGATCCTAAAATGTCAGAACTTATGACTCGCCGTTTCTTCCTGGCAGCGGGCAGTTCCGCGATCTCCTTGTCGGGCGCCAGCGATCCGAACCCGTCGGAATATCAGCGGGGCGGCATGATTTACCGCCGCCTCGGCCAGACGGGGATGGACGTCTCGCTGCTGGCGTTCGGGTCGCACACGGATCCCGCCGACCGCATTCGCGCCGCCCCACCCCGCAAGAATGTTCTCAGCGCGGATGGGCAGGCGCGGCGCGACCGCATGATCACCCGCGCCTTCGACATGGGCGTGAACCTTCTGGACGTCTACGAAGAAGAGGGCCAGTGGGAACCCGCCGCGCGTATCGTTAAGGACCGGCGAAACCGCGTATTGGTGTCGCTGGCCACGGAAAACCCCTATCTTGACCCGGAGCAGGCTTTCCGGCTGTTTGGGCATGTCGATCTGTATCGGCTACAGGCCCAGCAATCGAACCCGGCGGTGCTGGAAAGCTGGGACCGGCTCCGCAAGGCGAAAGAAGCCGGCAAGATCCGCGCGATTGGGCTGGCCAGCCACGACGAGCGGCTTCTCACCACCGCGTTGGATGAGTTGGAGGGCCTGGACTATATATTCTTCCCGTACAACTTTATCCACGCCCGCGGCGACTACAGCCGCTTCTTACCGCTCGCGATCACCAAGGGCATCGGGCTGATCGCGATGAAGCCTCTGGCATCGGGATCGATCATGCAGCTTGATCCGCGCGCCCGCCCGGGCGCCAAGCCGGAGTTCGAGCGGCTTCAGTTGTTCGGCAGCCGGGTCCGCCCGGTTTTGCCTGCCGCCGTCGCCGAACTGACCAAAAGTCTCGACCGGATGCCGGACGAGACCTTATGTATGGCTGCCCTTCGGTTCGCGTTCGGCCAGCGCTTTCTCTCTACCGTGATCACCGGCATTTTCCAGGAGGACTTGCTGGAAGACGACTACCGCGCGCTCACGACATACCGGCAGACGCGTCCCGAAGAGCGGGCGGCGCTCGATGCTGCGCGAACCGTAGCCAGGCTATGCGGACCCGAATGGCTTTCGCCACATTACCGTTGGTTGGAGGAACAATGGCGCTCCTGATGGCTGCGTTTCTTGCGATCGTGTTCTCCCTGACGGGATTCGCGCAACAGGAACCGTTTCAGGAAGCCGGGGTTTGCGCGCGCTGCCACGTAATCTCGGTGATCGAGTGGGGCATGTCCGGCCATCGCAGGGCATCCACGGGATGCACCGCGTGTCACGGGTCCAGCGCCGGACACATTCGGGACGAACGCAACAACGTCAAGCCGGACCGGGCGCCGAAAGGCGCAGCCGCCAGCGAGTTGTGCGCGGACTGCCATCAGACAGGGTGCCCGAAAACCGCCGAAAAGGCGGGGTGCCAGACCTGCCACCACTATCACGCGCTCGTGGACCCGGAAAGGCCGGCCACAACCTCTGCCGCGGCGCGCCCGACCGGGAGCGAGGCGCGCTGGCAGGCATTCGCAAAGTTCATGGAGGAGGGCGAGAAGCTTGCTCAGATGGGCCAATGGGCCCAGGCTCGCACTGCCTTTCAGAACGCCCTCAGGGAAGAACCGGGCGACCGGCGGGCTGCGCTCAGAATGGAAGCGTGCGCGCGCCGTTCAAAGCCGGATTTGCCGGGTTTCGAGATCGTTGAAAAGGAATTCGACCCCGGTACCGGACTGGCGCGCAGAGTGCGCTTGGCCGGCTTCCACATCCCGATGGTGCTGGCGGCTGGTGGCGAGTTCGAGATGGGGTCCGACCGCTATGAAGCCGCCAGGCCGGTGCACACTGTTTCCGTCCGGCCGTTCTATTTGGGCGAATACGAAATCACGCAGGCGGAGTGGTTGGCCGTAATGGGCGCGAACCCGAGTGCGCACCAGGGCGATGCGTATCCGGACGCCGCCCGCATGCCCGTCGAAGAGGTGTCGTGGGAAGACGCGCAGGCGTTTGTCAGAGCGCTGAACGAGAAAGTTCCTGGTGGAGGATTCCGCTTACCTACGGAGGCAGAGTGGGAATTCGCTGCACGCAAAGGTGGCGCCGAGCCCGTTACGTCGGCGGCGCAGTCGCCGCACGCGGTTGACCGGAACCGCGCGGATGGGCTGGGCTTGCACGACATGCTCGGGAATGTTTGGGAGTGGTGCTCGAGCGTGAGCCGCCGCTACCCGTTCGATCCGGCGGACGGGCGCGAGTCGGCTGACGGTTCCAGCCTGCGAATCCTGCGGGGCGGAGGATATGCCGATCCGGTGGATCTGCTCGATCCCGCGTTCCGGCACGCGGAGCGCCCAACCCGGCGGTTGCCCTACAACGGCCTGCGGCTCGCAAGGGACGTGCCTGCGGCTCGCTGACAGTCGACGCTCGAACGGCGTGAAGAGACGAGCGGCTGGCCAATCCAGACGGTGGCCCGGCTCCGCCGAACCGCCTGTCTCCGTGAGTGGTTCCCCGGCTCTCTGAAGGCGGAGTATCGGGGGGCGCGTCAGTTCGAGAGGCGTCTACCGAAGGCAGCCCAGATAATATAACGGCCTACTAGCTACGCCTGCAGTTCGAGAATGGTGGCGGAACCGGAAAAGTTCGAAAGACGCCCATGCCGGGGAGCCATCACCTGGCTGAGCATGCCGGACGGACCGGATCGTCATGCTGTTACCCGAGCGGAATATAGATCACGCTGGCCGCCCAATCAGCTTCGGTGCCGCACCCGTCAAGCACCAGAAGGTCATCGACGGCGGTGCCGACCGACAGCGAATCCGGCACCATCACGATAGGCGCGCACCGCGACTCCAGCCGCATCTGCTCGCGCATGCTTGAAGACCTACCCAGAGAAGGGTTGGTCCGCGGCCAGGTTGGCACCATCGTGGAAAGCTGGGCTCCCGGCGTTTACGAGGTCGAGTTCTGCGATGACAACGGCCGGGCATTACGCCATGGTCACGTTGAAGGCAGAACATTTGATGCGGCTCAACCCCGAGCCGAGCCATCAGGCAGCCTGAGACGTTTGGGGCAACCTGCCCGTCGCCGGCCGCAAGATTGCGGTGACGGTGCCCGCTCGCGATGCAGCGGTGGTCGCGTTGCCACAACGCTGTAGGCCTACCGCTCGATCTTGAACCCGATTTTCATGGTCACCTGGAATTCTTTCACGGCGCCATCGACGATGCGGCCGCGTTCCTCGACGACCTCAAACCAATCCATGTGACGGAGGGTTTTCGAAGCTTCCGTGACACCCGCCTTAACCGCTTCGGCAAAACTTATGGGAGAAGTTCCAACCAGTTCGACGATCTTGTATGTGCCTGCCATTTGAGTCTCCTCGTCTCTTGAAGTCTCAGTATAGCCTCACGGCACATACGGGAGGGTTCACAATGGGTCAACGGAGGAGGAGCTGATTTTCCCTCCCCCCAAAAAAAAATGGTTCCAAGTGACCTGATTTCCAGCCTAGCTCACCACCGGCATGCACGGTACTGAGCAGCGCAATCCAGAGCGCCGGACGTTTCGCCTCTCTGCTCCCCCAAAGCTCGGTTTCCCTCGCCTCGGGAT
>Ga0209698_10002205_pt1 | contig 22230 bp, 19 predicted proteins | sample LitLauG_LLR_2012_FD_187203 | JGI IMG/M metagenome (GOLD analysis project Ga0209698, IMG submission 187203) | Freshwater sediment microbial communities from Pennsylvania, USA - Little Laurel Run_MetaG_LLR_2012 (SPAdes) (version 2) | ecosystem: Environmental > Aquatic > Freshwater > Creek >...
TCGAGCGTAACCATGTCGGGATGGAGTTGGGAGATTTTCGCCAGCGCGATTCGTCCATCACCGGCCGAAGCGATGACCTCGAGTTCGGGATCCTTGGACAAGGTGTCACAAAGCAGTTTACGAATCACCACCGAGTCGTCGACCACCAGAATGCGTATCGAAGCCACTTTTTTGCCTTTCAGTGTGCAGCGCCGGAGTTACGGCCGGGATGCACTATGCGTGGGCTGCCATGCTGCTGGCTTGCGCAGCGGATCCGTGGGCGTTTCCACTGCCGTCGGTGTTGATCTTGAACTGTTCGACCAGGCGGCGGAGTTCGGCGGAGGTTTCCACCAGCTGCTGCGCTGCTTTCTGCGTGTCGCTGGCCCCGCGCGATGTGCTCTCCGCCGCCTGTGCCACGCCCGCAATGTTGCTGGTAATCTCCCCGCTGCCGTGCGCCGCTTCGCTCACATTGCGCGCCATCTCGTTGGTGGTCGCGTTCTGCTCCTCGACCGCCGTGGCAATCGTGTTGGAGATACCGTTGATTTGGTTGATCACGTCGCTGATGGTGGCAATGGCATCCACGGCCGCCTTGGTGTCGGTCTGAATGGCTTCGATCTTGCGGCTGATGTCTTCGGTGGCTTTGGCCGTTTCTTTGGCCAATTCCTTGACTTCGTTGGCCACCACGGCGAAGCCCTTGCCGGCTTCGCCGGCGCGCGCCGCTTCGATGGTGGCGTTCAGGGCGAGCAGGTTGGTCTGCTGCGCGATGGAAGTAATGACTTTGATGACCTGACCGATTTCGGTGGAAGAGTCGCCCAGCTTGGAGACGGTAGCGGTGGTGGTTTCGGCGACCTTGACGGCAGAGGTAGCGACCTTGGCGGCTTCGGTGGCGTTCTTGGCGATTTCCTTGATGCTGGCGCCCATCTGTTCGGCGCCGGTGGCGACGGTCTGCAGATTCTGGCTGACCTGGGTGGTGGCGTCGGAAACCACCTTGGCTTGGGCCGAGGTTTCCTCAGAATTGGCGGTAATCTGCTGGCTGGTGGCGGAGAGTTCCTCACTCGCGCCAGCCACCTGGATCGCCGTGCCAGTGATGGACTGAATTACCTGGTGCAGGTTGTTCTTCATCCCATTGAGCGCGACGCCCGCTTTGCCGATCTCGTCCTGGGATGTGATTTCCATGTCCGCCATGGTCAAATTGTTGGCCGCAATGTCCTGGATCATGACCAGCATGCGGGAAATGGAACCTGTGATGGAGCGGACTATGAGAACTGCCACGCCCAGGCCGATCAGAAACCCGGCAATACCCAGACCCACAACGATGCGAATGGTGGAGGCTTCCACTTGCTCGTGCTCCTTCTCAGCAGCTACCTTCAAAGCTTCGATCAATTCGATCAATTCATCGACGGATTTCTCGGCCTCCCCACGGACCTGGGTCGCGCGCTCGGCAAAGAGTGCCTCCGTCGCTTCCTTGGTCTTGCCCGAGCGGCGCAATTCGACGGCGTGGCCCTGAAGATCTCGAAGCTCTTTGGCGGCGGAGTCCACTTTGGCGTAAGCCGCCTTACCCCGCTCGGTCTGAAGCAGCTTATTCAATTCGTCAGTGGCCTTGTCGTATTGAGCCATGCCTTCTTCCCGACGCTTGAGGGTCGCTTCAATTCCTGATAGCGCATATCCACGCGTGGCGCTGGTCTGCAACTCCAGCCCGGCATCCACGAGATTGGCAAGTTGAGTCTTGTGCATTTGCTTGCTGACCTCGTCGCTGAGGTCGGAAAGCTTGTTGATCGAGGTGTAGCTGACGATTCCCATGGTCGCCATGATCACCAGCAGCGCGCCGAAACCTAAACCCAATTTCATTTTCAGGCTGATCTTTTTCACGATGATTCCTCCCTGGACGATTCGAGCACGCACGGTTCCCGCTCGCAGTTCTTTTCTCTGCGCAGCATCCACTAAAACGGTCGGCGAGGTCGCACGCTGGATTTATCGGCTTGAGAGGTCGGATCTTTAGCCGCAGAGATCCGGACCGCCAAGGGACGGCGGTCTTTGCTTCCGTCAAAAGGAAATGACCAATCGAGGAGTAATCACGGGGCAATCCCGGTTGGCGCTCAAGCCTCCGGGATGATGGAAGAACTGAAAATCTTGCACCAGGGCGATATGCTTGTTGATCGTGGCCTTGTAATAGCTTTCCAGCGCCAACTCGCCGCGCAGGTCAAAACCTGCGCTGGGATGAGACGAAAAGCGCACCCAGGTTGCGGCCATCCCTATGGCGTCATGGCTGCGCTCGGTCAAAGGCGCTTCCAGAACTGCGCCGCCCCCGACATGGTGCGTGAATGGGCTGACTTCACCTTGCGCATGGCCGAATTGGAAGAAGGTCGATAGCTTGCGTTCCCCGTGCTCTCCCATCCAGGGATGGCGCCATCCGGACTGTTCCACTACCGAATAGAAACCCTGGGTGCCAGAGCCCTGCCCACCGTCGAACCGCGCCACCGGCCCATTCAAACGCCAGTATCCGACGCTCACTCGCCCTGGATGTTCAGCCCGCCCAACGTTCCAGTTGTGTGCAGGTTCGATGATCGCCAATGTTCCGCTTCCCGCCGTCTGAAAAACTCCCACGCCGAGCCCGTTGTTCGTCGTGGGATGCACGAAAACATTCAGGCCAAGCTTGGGTTCCGGATAGGTGGGAAACGCCATGATGGTCGGGCTGTATCCCATCGATGAGTTCAGGAAGTCAGCCGCGTTCTGCACCACTGCGAACTCCGAGTTTGCATCGATCTTTCCTGCCTTGAGGCGGAGCTTGTTCGACAGCAGCCTCTGTTCGAACCAGATTTCGTACAGCGTAGTTCGTGAGCCCGCGTCAATGTTGGAGTACAGCTGGGCGGCATCCTCATAAGTTTCGCCGAACTGACGCATGTGTTGTTTCAGTCGTACGAATCCTGCGCTGCCCTCCAAGCCGAAGGCCTTCCTGCCGTCCACTGGCATGGATAGATCGAACGAGTAGCGGCCGAATCCACTGGCCGGATCCCGATCGTGGTCGAACTCCACCGACCAGTCGTAAACGACTTGCCCTTGAAAGGAAATCCCATGCTCATTCAAGCCGTGCAGTATTTCCCGTGACTCAGAGACTAGACTGGCGGTGGCATTTTTGTTAGAAGTTCCTTGTGGGGAAGAAGAGGCTTCCTGGGCAAAGGTGAGATAAGAGGCCGCTAACAATACCGCCTGACTCAGCACTGCAACTCGCAAGCTTCCAAGGTTCACGTCGCCTGTTCCTCCGCGTGAGGCGACGAACGCACAACCCGCCTCAACAGAGGAATCGGCGGCAGAAAGCCGCGCTTTACCCTTTGGGACGTACCCTTCGGGCCATTACCATCCGCCCTTTGGTAATCCCTAAACCCGCGCACAGAGCCTAGGTGCCAGGCTGAAGACAGCTCGCGCAGCTATCTCTTCTCGGCGGCTGCCACCAGATCCGTCATTTGGCACGCCTTTTCGATGTCCAACACGTGCATAAGCCGGTCATCCAATTTGTGGACACCGAGAATCATGGTCCGGATGGTGCCCCGAAGAGTTTCCGGTGGAGGCTCAAAGGTGCTCTCCTCGACTTCCACCACATCGCCGATTTCATCGACCAGCAGGCTCACCGCGCCATCGTCGGAGCGGACCACTACGTTCATGATGTGCGACTCAGGCGGGGCCGGTTTCAGTTCCAGCCGCCTCCGCAAGTCGACTGCGGTGACGATCTGGCCGCGCAAGTTGATGAGGCCGCTGACCACCGCGGGTGCGAGAGGAACCTGTGTCATGTCGAGTGAATGAATGACTTCCTGGACGCCTTTCAATTCGACGCCGAACAGCAGGCCGTCAAGATAGAACGTGCAAAACTGCAGAGCTGGCATAACTCAGTGCGCCCCCTCGGTCGCGTGCATCGCCGCCATCGGAGGCTGGGCGGGCGAGGCCGCGGCCGTCATGAGAATGGCGGGAATATCGAGCAGTTCCGTGACCCGTTCGCCGATCACGGCGGAATAGAGGACGCACGGCCGGGTGGCCGGCGACTTCACTTCCGCTCGGTCCTCGACAATGTCCAAAATCCTGTCCACAACCAGGCCAAAGGAACGCCCCTCGTGATTCAGAACCAGCACCTGGATCGGCCCCGCATCCGCCGCGGGCAGAGAAGGCAGACCTCGCAACCGGACACGACGCTCTTCTATGACCACGTTAAGGCGAATCAAGGGGAGGATCTGACCGCGGTATTGCGTCACCCACTGCTTCCCGGACATTTCCAGTTGCGCCACGGGAAACTCCTCAAGGCGCGCCAGAGCGCTGAGCGGGATGGCCATGCGGGAGTCGCCTTGGCCGGCGAAGAGCAAGAATGTCTGTTTTTCTCCGCTGCTTCCCGCCGCCTCTGCCGCTTTTTCTGCTAAAGCCCGTTCGCGCGTTTCACTGACCACGCTGGCGCGCTGCGCCAAGCCGAGCACGTCGAGGATGAGCGCCACCTTGCCGTCGCCCATGATGCTGGATCCGGCAAAGGTCTTCACCGTCTTGAGCTGCTTTCGCAGCGGCTTCACCACAATTTCCTCGGTGTCATTGATGCCGTCGACTACCAGCCCGAACTGGCGCTCGTCAGCCTGTAAGACCACGATGTTGACCGCGCCATCCTGCGGTGTCGCAGGAGTTGCCGCCGCGGCAAGGTGCAGCTCTCGGCTGAGATACACCAGGGGTAACAGCCTTCCGCGCAAGCGGTACACGGGGACGCCGTGAACCATTTCGATGGCGGTGCTGGCCCGCTCCGCCTCGAGCCTTACCAGTTCCAGCAAGCTCACCTGCGGAATGGCGTAGCGATCGCCGCCGCACGTCACCACAAGTGCGGGGATGATGGCGAGGGTCAAGGGGATCTTCACCCGAACCGTTGTGCCCTGGCCGGGTGTGGATTGCACGTCTACCACGCCGCCGATCTTTTCCACATTGGTTTTGACCACGTCCATGCCCACACCACGGCCCGACACGTTGGTGACTTTCTGGGCGGTGGAGAACCCGGGTAGAAAGATCAGATTGAAGATCTCGCGCTCGGACAACCGCGCAGCCTGTTCCGGGGTGACCATGCCCTTCTCAATAGCCTTCTGCCGTATGCGCTCCCGGTTCAGCCCAGCGCCGTCGTCACTGATTTCAATGTTGACTTGCCCGCCTTCGTGGAAGGCCCGCAAAATCAGGCGCCCGGCGGGCTCTTTGCCGGCCTTGACCCGGTCTTCCGGAAGCTCGATCCCGTGATCGACGGAATTGCGCACCAGGTGTGTGAGCGGGTCCTTGATGGCCTCGATGATGGTCTTGTCGAGTTCGGTTTCCTTGCCCTCCATCTCGATGTTCACCTGCTTGCCGCAACCGAGTGCGACGTCGCGCACCGTCCGCGGAAATTGAGCCCAGATATTCCCGATGGGCTGCATGCGGGTCTTCATAACTTCTTCCTGCAGCTCGGTGGCGATCAGATTCATCCGCTGCGAGACGGCATTCAGGCCTGCGTTGTCCAGAGTATTGGCGAATTGCAGAAGCTGATTGCGCGCCAGCACCAGTTCGCCCACCAGCGTCATGACCTTATCCAGCAGGTTGACCGCGACGCGGATGGTTTCCGGCACGGCATCGCGGGGCTTGGCTTCGATGGCTTGCAGTGCAGCTGCGACGTCTTCCGCCCGGGCTAGGCCCAATGCCACAAGGATTTCGCCCAGCCGACGATGGTCCCCTCGGTCCTGTTCTTCCAGGGCGCGCGCGATGTCCTCTTCTTTGACCAGACCGCGCTCGACCAGCATGCCCCCGATTTTTCCGTGTGTCGGTTTACGGGGGGGCGAGTCGGAAGCTTTCTTTCGACCGCGAACTGGTGCCGCAACCGCAACCGGTTCGGGAGCGCGCTCGTCCTTCGGCGGCGCGGGAGGCTTCTCCTCGGACTTCGTTTCCGTCTGAGGGGCCGGAGGCGCGGAGACGGCATTCGCAGTTGGACCCGGCACCGCGGCGGGGTTCAGCAACTGGCTCAGACGTTCCCGCAATTCCGGGTAGTCCTGCTCGCCGTCCTGGCCTGTCGATTGGATTTCTTTTAACATCTGCCGCACTGCGTCCACCATGCTGAGCAATGCCGTGGTGATTTCCGGAGTGAGTTTGAGTTGGCCATCCCGCAGGCGAGTCAGCAGGTTCTCTCCAACATGCGCGACTTTTTCCAGCTTGCTAAAGCCCAGGAACCCGCACGTGCCCTTGATGGTGTGAATAGTTCGGAAGACCCCGGCCAGGGCGTCTTTGTCCTGCGGATTCTTTTCCAAACCAACCAGGTCCCGGTCCAACCGGTCCAGGTTTTCGGCACTCTCAACCAGAAAATCCTGAATGATGTCACTGTCGCTCATCGTTTGTCCCTCGGTTCTGGCGTGACGTTCGACGAGACATCGACGCCCTCGATCGCCGTCTCCGGCTGAAACTCCCCGCCGGAATCAATCCTGCGCTATAGGCGATAGACTCCTGCTGTGGCTACACCCTCAAATATCGTCTTTTTGCAGACATTCATTAGCGAGTAAAAAAGGAAAAGGAGGGGTCATTCTGGGAGGGGGCCTCTTCTGGGAAGAACGCGCGGACAGAAGGATCTCCGCCTATTGTGCCCAAGGCGCAGAAAGGCCACCGCAAACAGGACTACTGATCAGGCGGGGCCGAGGCGGGAAGGACGACTGCCTGCGCGGGAGGTTCTTTCCCCAACCGCATCAGGCTGTCGCTTGTTACACGTTACGACCGCAGCGGCGGCCGATCGCTTCGATGACTATCGCATGCCGCGGCGTCCGGAGCGCCCTGCAATTGGTCCCTGAAGTTTATGCTACCTCGGCTAAGGCGCCTTCCAGTGCGCCCTCTTCTTCAACAACGCGGCTGTGTGTCTTCGCTACGAGCACGTAGATTGACGGCACTACGAACAACGTGAACATGGTGCCAATAATCATGCCGCTGACGAGCATGATGCCGATGCTGTTGCGCGCTCCTGCACCAGGGCCCTTCGCCAGAACCAGCGGGAAGTGACCCATCACGGTGGCCGCCGTCGTCATCAAAATCGGGCGCAGCCGCGTGGTGGCTGCTTCGATCACCGCGGCAAGCTTGGTCTTGCCCGTTTCCTGAAGGTGATTGGCAAACTCCACAATAAGAATGCCATTCTTTGACACCAAGCCGACCAGCGTGATCAGCCCTACCTGACTGTAGATGTTCAGCGTCGTCAGCCCAAGGAAGGAGAACATCAGAGCGCCAGAAACGGCCAGCGGTACCGAGCCCACCAGAATTATGAACGGATCGCGGAAGCTCTCAAACTGTGCCGCCAGGACGAGATAAATCAGGATCGCCGACAGCAAGAATGTTCCCAGGAACTTACTGCCTTCCACCCGAAGCTGGCGCGATTCGCCGGAGTAGTCGACGGTGAAGCCCTGAGGCAGGATCGCCTTGGCCTGATCCTCCAAGAATCCTAACGCTTTGTCTAGCGGCACGTTAGGTGGAATCACGGCCTGAATCGTCACCGCGTTGAGCTGCTGAAACTTTTTCAGTTCTCGCGGCTCCGTGGTGGTCTTCAGCTTGGCGAAAGTCGACAACGGAACCAGCTTACCGTCGGAGCCCGTCACATAGATTTGTTCGAGTTGATCGGCAGTCAGCCGTTCCGCACGCTTGATCTGCGGGATAACCTTGTAGCTCCGGCCCTGAATGCTGAACCGGTTGACGTAGTCGCCGCCCAACATCGTGGAAAGATCCTGACCCGCCTGAGTCAGGTCAACTCCCTGTGCGCGAACTTTGTCGCGGTCGAAGACGACTTCAGCCTGCGGCTGGTCGAACTTCAGGTCGGTGTCGGCGAATATGAACAGGCCGCTGGCGAATGCTTTCCCTACGAGTTGGTTGGCGAAGTCGATCAGCTGCCTCGGCTCGGCCGCAGAAGTAATCACGAACTCAACCGGGAAATTGCCGCCGCCCGGCAGAGACGGGGGCGTCAGCGGAATTACGCGGATGCCCGGAATTTTCGACAACGGTCCAACGGATTCGACCAGAAGTTGCTGAGCCGTCTTTTTCCGCTGGCTCCAGGGCTTGGTCACCATGCCTCCGAATCCGCCGCTCGGAGAGGTGATCTGAAAGATGCTCGCACTCTCGGGAAACGCGTGATAGACATCGTAGACCTGGGTCGTAAACAAGTTGGTCTGATCGATCGTGGAATTCGCCGAGCTCTGGATGACCCCAAACACCACACCCTGATCTTCGGGTGGCGCCAGTTCGTGCTGCGAAAACATGTAGAAGGGCACGATCAGCAGAACAACAATCCCCCAGAGAACCAGTACAACAGGGCGGTACTCGAGCGTGCCGGACAGCACGCGAGAGTACGCGTTACGTACCTTCTCGAACTGGCGATTGATCAAGCCTGCAAAACCACGGTGGCTGTCTCCTGCGCGCAGCAGTTTTGATCCCATCATCGGCGACAAGGTCAACGCGACCACACCGGACACGATCACAGCGCCCGCCAGCGTGAACGCAAACTCGCGGAACAGCGCGCCCGTCAATCCGCCCTGAATGCCGACCGGGGCATACACAGCAGCCAGCGTGATGGTCATAGCAATGATCGGACCCACCAGTTCGCGGGCTGCATCGAGCGCGGCCTTCACCGGAGGCTTGCCCATTTCGAGGTGACGCTCGACGTTCTCCACCATCACGATCGCGTCATCGACCACCAAACCGACCGACAGCACAATCGCCAGCAGAGTCAGCAGATTGATGGTGAAGCCGAACGCCAGCATTAAAAACACGGCGCCAATCAGCGAAATCGGGATCGCGACTACCGGGATGAGAACCGAGCGCATCGATCCTAAGAAAAGGAAGATGACGATGACAACGATGATCAGCGTCTCAGTCAGCGTGTGCAGCACTTCATTGATCGCGTCCTGGATGTACTCCGTTGAATCGTAGGGGATGCCGGCCTTCATGCCTGGAGGCATCTGCGCCTGGATTTCCGGAATCGCTGCACGCACCTTCTTGATCACTTCCAGGGAGTTGGCGGTAGGGAGCACCCAGATGCCCATGAACGTCGCCGTCTCGCCGTTGAAGCGAACGTCTTGATCGTAGTTCTGCGCGCCCAACACGACATCGGCAATCTCACCCAGGCGCACCACGACTCCCTTCTCTTCCTTGACTACCAGCTGGCGAAATTCTTCCGGCGTGCGCAGGTCGGTGTTGGCGATCAGATTCACCGACACCATGGAACCCTTGGTCTGCCCGAGCGCCGAAAGGTGATTGTTTTTCGATAATGCGTCTCGCACTGCCGACGCCGAAATGCCAAGCGCCGCCATCTTCTCGGGCTTGAGCCAGACGCGCATGGCGAAGGTGCGGTCGCCGAGGATGTCGGCACGCTGCACGCCGCTGATAGCGCTTAATTTCGGTTGCACGACTCGCGTCAGATAATCGGTAATCTGGTTTTGATCGAGACTGGCGGACGAAAAGCCCAGATACATCGCGGCAAACTGTGTGTCTGCGGTTTGCAGATCGATCACCGGGGCCTGCGATTCCGGAGGCAGATCGTTGCGCACCTGCGCCAGCTTCGCCTGAATCTGCGTGAGTGCCGCGTTGGTGTCGTAGTTCAGCTTCAGGTGCACGGTAATAGTGCTGAGACTCTGCGCGCTCGACGACTCCATGTAGTCGATGCCGTCCGCGCTGGCGATCACGCGTTCCAGCGGAGTGGTAATGAAGCCGCGAACCAGGTCCGCGTTCGCGCCTACATAAACCGTCGTAACCTGCACCACCGCGATATCGCTGCGCGGATACTGGCGCACGCTCAGCGAGCGGATCGACTGCAGTCCAGCAATCAGGATCACCAGACTGACGACCATCGCGAGGACCGGACGCTTAATAAAGAGGTCAGTGAATTTCATTTAGCTATCCTGTGGCTTTGGAGCCGGGCTGTTTTCGGGCTGAACCTTGTTGTTGACTTGGACTGCCGCGCCGTTTCGCAGTTTGAAGACTCCGGAACTTACAACCTCATCCCCGGGGTTCACACCCGTGATCACCGCAACTTGATCGCCACGCGAGCCGCCCAGCTTTACGAACTGCTGGCGCACTCCGCGGTAGGTCTTGCCGCTCGGGTCTTTCATATCGGTGACGACGTACACCGAATCGCCGTAAGGAGCATAATTAATAGCAGATGCTGGGAGAGTGATGACCGGGCTTTCCGACCCGGTTATGATTCCCACCTGCACGAACATGCCAGGTCGTAGTTTGCCAGCAGGATTCGCCAGGGTCGCCTGCACCTGGACATTTCGGGTTGCCTCGTTCACGATCGAATCGAGCGCTGTGATTCGGCCCATGAATTCGGCGCGAGCGTCGTCGTTGGTCGTGACCCGGACAATCCGGCTCACCCGTGCATCTCCAGAGGCTTGCTGCGGCACGCCAAAGTTCACATAAATTGGATTTAGCGACTGGAGAGGAACGATCGCCTGGCCGGCCGATAGATACTGTCCGAGGTTGACCTGGCGGATGCCGAGGATGCCTGAGAATGGCGCACGGATCGTCTTCCGCGCAATCGTGGCCCGGATCTCACCAACCTGCGCTTCGGTTGCATTTTTCTGGGCCGTAACGTTGTCGGCTTCCATCTGCGCCGTGACTCCTGCCTTCACGAGCGCTTGCGTGCGATCAAAATTAATGCGAGCGAGATCGCGCTGGGCTTCGGCGGCGGCCAACTGAGCCCGTTCCTGGCGCGTGTCGAGTTCGACAAGCGCGTCGCCGGCATTGACCCATTTTCCCGACTCGAAAGTGATCTTATCGACCGTCCCGGGAAGGTCTGCGCTTACCGTGACACCTTGAACCGCTGCCGCCGTGCCAATCACGTTCAGAGTTCCCGGCCACTTCTCCTGTTTCGTCACAATGGTCGTGACCGCTTCCGGAGGCATCTGCATGACCATGTGCGTGGCAGCCTCGATTTGGTGGTATTTCGTGAAGCCGAGGCCCGCGACGACTACTGCCGTCAGAGCCAACATAAGAAACATTCGCTTCGCCATGGGGTCCTCTCAGATCGCGACACAAAATCACTCACTTGGTCTAAGGTGGGATCTGCTTGCCGCAGGTGTGTCGGCATTTCGTGCAAAACCGCAGCCGACAGGAATGCGGACTCAGATGAGGCACGAATTACTAAGGTCGCGCCTTTCACCGATCACCTGTGACGCCTCCAAAAACCGGCCATCACTCAGATTAACGGTTGGGTTGAAAGCAGGTTACGCTTACTATCGCTGTCCCCAGTCCCTCAGACTTAGTGTTCAGATTGGTTGGGGTGCTCCAAGGATTCAGACAATTTGAGAGCTACCGGTAAGTCGCGCCGACAAGTAACCTCGAGTAACCGTAGTCTCGAAGCTCCTGCGCAGTCTTGGGGCCAAACATAACAAATATCCAGACGTCGTGACGGGAAGCCTTCCCGCTCGCTCTAAATGCTCTGAAAGAACTCTGAAATAACTTCTAGCCTCCGGGTGGCCTTGCGCCGAGCCTGCCGGATTTGCAATCCCCTTTGCTCCCCGGCGACAATCATGGCGTGGACAATAAGCCGTTTAAGCCTGTAGCTGACAATCCGAGAGACCCATTTCTGCCCGGTGCACTAGTGATCGTAACCCTATGCAATCCGCGGGAGAAATTCTGGGGTATGATCCTCGCCCTGGCGTCGGAGGGCCTCAGCCTCAGCGGCGCTGAATTGGCCTCGTTCGAAGATCTCACCGTTATGGTAAAAGATGGCGAGCCGTTCACCCCGGCGGTAGTTTTCTTCCCCATGCATCGCATCGAACGCGCCGAACTGGACTTGCCCGACGGGAGCCTGCCTTCGCTTTCGCAGCGTTTCTTCGCCAAAACGGGCCTGCATCCATCGGTTGCGCTCGCCCCGGCGAGTGCGTCCCAAGAGTTGTCGGGCAACGTTTCGCCCGCGCTCAAGGAGCGTGCGTGAGGCTCTCCCAGATTTTCACTGCGCCCAACCAGCTCACTCTGCTGCGGATGGTCTTTGTTCCCTTCATCATCATTCACCTGGTGGAAGGACGCTATCTCTGGGCGTTGGTCGTGTTCGTGATCGCCGGTTTCAGCGATGGCCTGGACGGGCTGCTGGCCCGCACACTTCATCAACAGACTCTGCTTGGGCAATACCTCGATCCCATCGCGGACAAGCTTTTGTTGAGCACCATGTTTCTGGTGCTCTCCATCCTGCACAAGATTCCCTGGAAATTCACAGTTCTGGTTTTCAGTCGCGACATCTCGATTCTAGCCGCCAGCGCCGTTCTGTTCGCGATCGCCGGGTTGAGGGATTTTCGGCCGAGTATTTTCGGCAAGGCCAACACGTTCTCCCAGATCAGCGCCGTGTTTTTTGTGCTTCTGTTCGAAAGCCATCCGGCCCGCTGGATCTGGATTGCACGCACCGTGTTCCTGCGAGCCACTTTCATATTCACCATCGTTTCGGCGTTGCACTATGTCATCCTGGTGCAGAAGCGTTTGCGCGCACACACGCATGCTTTACCACCGGCTCCGGCCGCAGGTGCCTGACCGATTTGACCCGCTTTCTCGCTGGCCCCTAGAATCTTAGGTTCGTCTTCAAGCTCTGAAGCCACAATGGCCCTTCGTCTCTACAATACGATGTCCTCGCGAATCGAGGAGTTCCAGCCGCTTCGCGATCACGAAGTTCGGATGTACGCTTGCGGCCCGACAGTGTACGACTACGGCCACATCGGCAATTTCCGCACATTCGTTGCCGTCGATATGCTGCACCGGTTTCTGTGCCAGTCTGGTTACAAAGTGCGGTACGTCATGAACATCACCGACGTCGACGACAAGATCATCCGCAACGCCGCGCGCGATGGCGTCAGCGTGCGGCAATACACGGCGAAGTACGAGAAGGCGTTTCTCGAAGACAGCGCCATGATCGGGATCGAGCAGCCCACCCTGGTTCGCGCCACGGAGCACATCCCGGAGATGGCGGATTTTGTCGCGAAACTGGTGGAGAAGGGAATCGCCTACCGCGCCGACGACGGCTCGTACTATTTCCGCATCTCGAAGTTTCCGCTGTACGGGAAACTTTCCAAGAAAGACTTCAGCGGGATGCTCGACGGCGCTCGTGTCGACGTCGACGAATACGACAAAGACAGCGCCCGGGACTTCGCATTATGGAAAGCGCCCAAGCCCGGCGAAGCCTCGTGGGACACGTCGGTCGGCCCGGGCCGCCCGGGTTGGCACCTGGAGTGCTCCGTCATGTCGATGCAAGAACTCGGCGAGACCTTTGACCTGCATGCCGGAGGAGAAGATCTTGTCTTCCCCCATCACGAGAATGAGATCGCGCAGTCGGAATCGTTCACTGGCAAGCCCTTTGCCCATTTCTGGTTTCACGCTCGCTTTCTTCTGGTCGAAGGCGAGAAAATGTCGAAGAGCCTGGGGAACTTTTTCACCTTGCGCGACCTGGTGCTGAAAGGACACAAGCCCTCGTCAATTCGCTATCTGCTCACGTCTGTTCCCTACCGGAATCAGTTGAACTTCACGTTCGACGGATTGAGGCAGGCGGCGGTTTCGGTGGAGCGGTTGCGCAACTTTCGTCTGCGCTTGAGCGCGGGCAATTTTCCCCCGGGCTCCAATCCCGCCATGCAGTCGTTGGTAAGCGATACGGTAAATCGCACGCGCGCTGCGCTCGACGACGACCTCAACTCCGCGCAGGCTCAGGCTGCGGTCTTCGACATGGTGCGTCTGGCCAATGCCGCCTTTGACGCCGGCGACGTTAAGAAAGATGATGTGCCGCCGTTGCTTGCGGCATTAGCCAAGTTCGACGAAGTCTTTGCCGTGCTCGACGACGACGATATTCCCAAGATGAAGCGGGTCGTCGATTGGGCTGTGGCAGATGGTCGCGAAAAGGACATCAGTGATGAAACTCGCGCAGCGATTCAATCCGGAAAACTCTCCGACGCTGATATAGAAAACAGAATTGCCGAGATCAAGGCGGCTCGGGCAGCCCGCGACTTCTCAGGTTCCGACAGAATCCGCGCCGAGTTGTCCGAGGCCGGAATCATCGTCGAGATCACGAAAGACGGCATCCGCTGGCGCAGGAAATGATGCCGCCGGTGTTAAGCTGAGACCTGACGCCGAAAGCTGAAAGCTGCCCTGCTTGAAGTCCCTCGACGAATATCTTCGCGACGCTGAACAGGCACACGGCCACATCTGTGCCGGGCAGGTTCTCGGAGTGCGCCTCGCCATGCTTGGTTTGCAGAAACTCGCCATTGAAGATCCCAGCGGCAAAAACCGTAAGCGCCTGGTGACGTTCGTCGAAATCGATCGCTGCGCCACGGATGCGGTCGCCGTGGTCACCGGGTGTCGCTTGGGCAAACGCGCCCTCAAATTCCGCGACTGGGGCAAGGTCGCGGCCACGTTCGTTGACGTCAGCACAGGAAGAGCCATCAGAATCGCGGCGAAGGAATCCTCGAAAGCTCTGGCTCGCCAACTGCACCCCGAAATCTCAAACAAGAATCAGCAGCAAATGCTGGCCTATCGAGAAATGTCCGACGACGACTTGTTCGCAACCCAATGGGTGAAGGTCGAGTTAGGCCCGGAAGAATTCCCCGGATACAAGGGCGAGCGCGTTGTATGCGAGGCGTGCGGCGAAGGCATCAATTTCCGCAAAGAAGTACGGCGCGATGGAAAGGTGCTGTGCCGAGCCTGCGCCGGGGAGAGCTATTACGAGCCTTCAGCTGAGTAGGACTGCTGAGCCGGTCTCGGCGTTACCGTAGGCCGCAGATTGACCGCGAAAATGCGGGCTTTACCCCCTGAGGGCTTGGTCGATATTATTCGCGAAATGGTCTAGCCTTGCTCGTAGGCATGCGCCAAGCGCAGGATCGTGGTCTCATCGAAGTGCTTACCCAGAATTTGCAATCCAATGGGCAGCTTTTCTTTGGTTTCCCCGCACGGAATTGAAATCCCCGGAATGCCGGCCAGATCAGCGGTCACCGTGTAAATGTCGGCCAGATACATGGCCAGAGGATCATTCGACTTCTCGCCCAAGCGGAACGCGGCCGTCGGGCTGGTCGGGGTCACGATCGCATCCACTTTGCGGAACGCTTCATCGAAATCGCGCGTCAGCAGCGTACGCACTTTCTGCGCTTTCAAGTAATACGCGTCGTAGTAACCCGCACTCAGCGCGTAAGTCCCGAGCATGATGCGGCGCTTGACTTCCGCGCCGAAACCTTCGTCACGGCTGCGACGGTACATTTCCGACAGCGTTTTCACGCCACGCGCGCGATGGCTGTAGCGCACGCCGTCGAAGCGCGCCAAGTTCGCCGACGCTTCCGCAGTAGCGATCAGATAGTAAGTCGGGATCGCGTAAGGTGTGTGCGGCAAGGAAACCGGAACAATTTCGCAACCCAGAGTCCGCAGCTTGTCGATCGCCGACTCCACGGCCTGATGAACTTCGTGGTCCAGTCCTTCACCGAAATATTCTTTCGCCACGCCCAGCTTCATCCCGCGGACTGGCTTGTCGAGTTCGACGACATAGTCGGGCACCGGAATGTCGGCGGAAGTCGAATCCATGGGATCGCGCCCGGCAATCGTGCGCAGCACAATCGCCGCGTCTCTCACGGTCTTGGCCAGCGGGCCGATGTGATCCAGCGACGACGCAAAGGCAATCAACCCGTATCGTGAAACCCGCCCGTAGGTCGGCATCAAGCCCACGACGCCGCAGAACGATGCCGGCTGGCGAATCGAACCGCCGGTGTCCGAGCCGAGAGTAACCACGGCCATTCCGGCCGCCACGGCCGCGGCAGAACCACCCGACGAACCGCCGGGCACGCGGCTTAGATCGCGTGGGTTGCGAACCGGACGATAGGCTGAGTTCTCATTCGATGAGCCCATGGCGAACTCATCACAATTCATTTTGCCCAGCACGACCGCGCCAGCAGCCTCCAGGCGCGCCACGGCAGTGCAGTCGTAGGGAGGAACGTAATTCTCGAGAATCTTCGATCCGGCCGTCGTGCGCACGCCGCGCGTGCTCATGACATCTTTAATGCCTACAGGAACGCCGCCCAGTGGAGGCAACGGCTTGCCTTCGGCCGCCATGCGATCGATGCGATCCGCCTGCTCCAGCGCGCGATCCTTCGACAAAGTAAGGAACGCCCCGATCTGACCGTCCTCTTGCTTGATGCGGGCATAGTGCGCCTCCGCCAGCGCGAACGCCGTCGTCTCGCGCTCCTGCACTGCAGCGCGGGCGGCTTCGATGGTGAGCGAGGTCAGATCCATTCGGTTCAGGCTAGAACTGGCGCGGGCTATCGTTCAATCACTTTCGGTACCCTGAAGAAATCCTCGTCGGCGTCGGGTGCATTAGCCAGTGCTTCATCGTGCGGCAGCGACTTGCGCAATCCTTCCAGGACATCCTCGCGGCTGGCGTACGCAAACCGCTCGCCGCCCTGCTTCGACTCGTCGACACCATAGCGATCGGAGACTTGAGCCATCGGCGGCACCTCAGAGGTATCGAGTTCATTGAGGCGCTCGACGTAATCCAGAATTGAGTTCAGATCGCGCAGCATTCCCGCGCGCTCCTGCTCGGTGAGCTCGAGATTCGCCAGATCCGCGACATAGGCAACGTCTTTGTCTGTGACTTTCATGTAAGAAAGCGGCGGTCGATTAATGGAGCCCGTTTCGGCTTTCCGTGCGCACTGCGACAAACTCGATCTTATGAACGGCTTCAGGGGTGTACCCATTGATCATCGCCAAATACCGTGGTGCAAGCGCTTGCAACTCGGATTTCCATCTGGCGTCGGCCACTTCCACGCTCAAGACGCCATCCCGAAATCCGACGGCCCGCGTACGTTCGGCCACCGCCGAACCGCAAACCACGGGCCAGGCCAGCAGCGGCGCCTCGGCTGGAGGCGCTTGCCGCAGAGATTGAGCCACGATTTTGTCCAGTCCTGCGCCAGCCTGTTGCAATGCGGGGCCTCCCTCAGATTGTATAGACAAGATAAGAATGTGATTCTAGCATTCCAGCAGCTGCTCGGATGCGGCGCGGGGAAGACCTCTAGGCAGGGAATTCACGGTGCACGAAATCGAGGGCCTGATCCCGCGAAAGCACGCGGCCTTCGAGCTGTGCATCCTCCACGGCGGTCAGGATTTCGCGAAATTTCGGCCCAGGGACGTGGCCCGCCGCAATCAGATCATCGCCGGTTACCAGCGGGGAGGGCCGCATTTTTTCGGGCGGAATCTCCGTCAACTTCTGCCGGACAAACTCGTAGGTACTCAGATTGCGATGACTGGCCAGGCAGTCGGCGCGATGCAGAGCTAGGTGCTCTTCGAACGACGGCATGCGCAGGAATTTCTTCAGCGTCGCTTCCTTCATCCGCGTCGCATGGCCGAAGCGCATGTGGTTTTCGACCAGCGCCAAAATTTGAGTGGTCTCGTCGTTGGAGAACCGCAGGCGATCGCACATGTCTTCTGCCATTTTCACGCCGACTTCAACGTGATTGTCGAACCGAATCCGGTCTGGCGCCACCCGAAATGTCGGGGGCTTGCCCACATCGTGGAGCAGCGCGCCCCAGGCCAAAGCTGGCGGGCAGGGATGCGGCAGGTTGTCGAGCAGCAATAGAGTGTGCACGAATACGTCGCCCTCGGGATGAAACTCCGCTGGCTGCTCCACTCCTTTCATCGCCGAGATCTGCGGCAGAATGTGCTGGAGCAAGCCGCTCTCATCCAGCAACAAAAACGCCCGCCGGGCGTGGCCTTCGGTCAACATGTGAGTCAGTTCATCGCGCACGCGTTCGCGCGACACCGCTTCGATCTGATGGGCAAGCTTCTGTATCGCCCCGAACGTCGCTGGCTCGATCGCGTACTCAAATCGCGCCGCAAACCGCACAGCCCGCAACATGCGCAACTTGTCTTCGGCAAATCGCCGCTCGGGATCGCCAATGGCCCGGACGATTCCCGACTCCAGATCCTTCCTGCCGCACACAAAATCGAGCACCTCGCCGCTCCGCGGATCCAGCAGCATCCCATTGATCGTGAAGTCCCGGCGGGCGACGTCTTCCTCCGGTTTCCTGCTGAATCGCACTTCGTCCGGGTGCCGCCCGTCGGAGTACCCGATGTCGCTGCGGAAAGTGGCGACTTCCACGGCATGAGATTTCGAGGAGCGACCTGTCGCCGCATCACTCTCGAGGTCCCGGTCCGGGGCTGGAACGAGCACCACTCCAAACTGCACCCCCACCGCATAGGTCTCAGGAAAGATTTCCATCACCTGCTGCGGAGTCGCGTCGGTAGCGACGTCGTAGTCCTTCGGTTCACGCCCAAGGAGAAGATCGCGCACGCATCCGCCCACCAGATAGGTCTGAAAGCCGCGCTGGCGCAGAGTTTCGACGATGGTTGTTGCAAAATCCTTCAGCATGGGCCGATCAGGAATCCAGAAAGCCGATTCCATCATAAAACCGAGGGCGCTGGGGAAGCCTCTAGATGGCGTTCCAAGCGTTGAGGTACGAATCCGCCACGAGCCGCGATACCGCAGTTCGGTCAACCTTCTCCGGCAAAGACGAAGCCTGAGCCGCCTCCTCACATTCCGCGAAGAGTTTTTGCGCCATGGTGAGCACCTTCTCCATCGAGTACTTGCCTGTGCGCACGCGGATCAGAAGGTCACGTTCCGGCCGCGGCAATGTAATCGAGCCTTCGGATACGAGCTCTTTGCATTCGTGGAGCAGTCGCAGGGTGTGCATGGCAGCCTTCACGTCGTAGCCGTACTTCTTTTCGATTTCAGGGCGCTGGCCTTTCTTGCCGCGCCCCTTCTTACCGGTCATGCGCTTGAGTTGATCGTCGGCAAAACCCAGAAATTGCTTCGCACAGGTGCGAGCCAGAAACAAGTGCCGATTGGCTACGAGTTTCACCCAGATGTCGCTGCGAAGAACCCCCTCAGCGAATAAGAAATGCAGCGCCGTGGGGTTTCCCTTACACGCAAGTCCGGCCCACTTCTTCAGCGAGTAGAGCGTGACATCCACGTCATTCGCTCCGTTGCGCCGATCATTCCCAGCCGTTGACCAAACGAAGTGCGGTATAGACTCGAGGCCCAGAACCATCTCCGGCGGTTCAACGTAGACCCCGTAGATATCCAGGTCGTCGGTGCCGTGAACTTTCGCTCCATGCAGTTCCGAGCCGCCAACGAAGAGATGAATCAGACGATCGGGGAAAGAGAAACCAGAATCCCGTACGGGTTGGAGCAGGTCAGCCATCAGGTTCTAATAATATATACAGATGCCCGGCGCCTATATTCTCGGCATAGAGAGTTCCTGTGATGAGACGGCCGCGGCCGTGGTGCGATCCGGCGAGCAGATTATCTCCAATGTTGTTGCCTCGCAGATCGCAACCCACCAGTCTTACGGCGGCGTTGTGCCTGAACTTGCGTCGCGGGAGCACCTGCGCGCCATCGTTCCCGTAGTGCGCCAGGCGCTGGCCGAAGCCAAGCACACCTATGATTCCGTCGATGCCATCGCGGTTACGCGCGGTCCCGGGCTTGCGGGGTCACTTCTGGTCGGCATCAGTTACGCCAAGGCGCTGGCGTTCGCTCTCGACAAACCACTGATCGCAGTCAACCATCTCGAAGGTCACATTCATGCAGTGCTGCTCGAGGAGCGGCAAAAGGGCAATCGCGAACTGCATTTCCCGGTCCTCGCCTTGGTTGTGTCGGGAGGCCACACCCATCTGTACCTTGCCGCGCAAAGTGACCAGTCGTGGACCTACGAAAATATCGGCCACACTCGGGACGACGCGGCGGGCGAAGCCTTCGACAAAGTGGCAAAGCTCCTGGGTCTCGGATATCCCGGAGGCCCGTTGATCGACCGTCTGGCTCCGCACGGTGATCCTCGAGCAGTGACGTTTTCTCCAGCGCAAATCAAGCACCGCGACCGCCGCGGTCGTCACGACGGGCGCGCCGTCGAACCGGATGGGGACCGTCCGCGCTTCGATTTCTCTTACAGCGGCATTAAGACCGCCGTCCTGCGCTACGTCGAGACGCACGATATGCGCCCTGCTGTAGAAGCGCGGCGCCAGGCGCTGGTGAAGATTCTCAAGCCGAAGCTAGAAGACTACGTCGCCCATTGCGACCAGCCCACACTCGATCTTGTCGCGTCATTTCAGGGGGCAATGGTCGAAGATCTGGTGGGAAGAACGTTGGCGGCCGCCCGAGCCTACGATGTGGCCACGTTGTTTGTCACGGGAGGGGTTGCAGCCAACCATGAACTGCGGCAGACCTTTGAGCAGGAGGGCGCGAAGGAAGGCCTGCCAGTGTACTTCCCCTCACGTCCGCTCTCTACGGACAATGCCGCCATGATCGCAGCCGCGGCGTACCCCAAATTCTTGGCGAAGGATTTTGCGGCGATGGATTTTTCGGCAGAGGCAGGCCTGCTCTTGCGCTGAGGTAGCTCTGATCGAGTCTCCGTTGGAGTCCTCGTTGATTCTCTTCGCGTTCCTTGCAGTGTTTCTTCGCGTCCTTTGCGGTTCAGGCTTTTGACTGGCCCCTACACCGTCTAATCGTCGAGAGTTAGAGGTTCTCCCGCTGGAGGCCTGTTGGGAGGCTGGCTACTTTCCCGCCGCCTGCGTGGTGGCCTTGCCCAACACGGCATCGAGCGCCTTCCCGAGTTGCGCATCGATGTCGACGTCTTTGTAGATGGCGAAGTTGGCACGTTTTTCCGATTCGTCAAAGCCGCTGGCGCGGCTTGCCACAATGATGATTGGCACCCCAGCCGTTTCCGGCTTGCTCTTAAGCGCTGTGATCAACTCGCCGCCCGACATCTTCGGCATCTGCATGTCGGTAACGATCAGATTCGGTTGCAGCCGGGTAAGGACTTCTAGAGCTTCCACACCATTGCTGGCAGACTCCACCGTGAAGCCGCGTTCTTCAAGAAAGCGGCACACGGTATAGCGCATTAACATGGAGTCGTCGACGACTAGAGCCAACTTAGACATAGAGACCGGCCGGTTGCACACGCCCCCGGCCCGCACGATACCAAGCTCCTCTGGTGAACCACAAGCTGAAACCAATTGGGAGGGTTACCCTGGTCACGCGAGGCGTCGTCAAAGTTCTTCGCGCGTGCGTTCTTCGATGTTCATGTCTTTGAACTCGCTGGACTCGAAAATCTCCCCACATTCTTTGCACTCGACAAACTCAGCATCTTCATCACGGCTGACGATTTGCACGCGCAGATGCTTGCAGGGTTGCTGGGCTGCGTTTTGAGGAGGAGAGGGTGACTTTGAGTTCATAAATCCCGAAGCGTCCCTTCGACCCAACCATCGGAAGGGACAGAATTCGCGGGAATTTCCGGTAATTCTAGAACGGCTTCAGCGGTTGTCAAGTCCCTAGACATTCAATCAGTGGTTGATCCTTTTAACAGCGCCCTACCCGCATCGTCAACTTGGACCTCAAAATCCCGACGAAATGGGTCGCCTCCTCTAAGCGATTCAATCCTTGATAGTTACCGTTCAGGGACTGTTTGCGATCATTGGCTGGAAGGCCTTGCCTGGGTACGATGCCTGGAGTAGAATGAATTACGACGAAAAAGGTCGGCGTTTTATCCGACCATATCAGTCGGGATTGGCAAAGGGAAGCTTGGCTTGCTGAAGCTCACCAAGAAGGCCGACTACGCGCTGATGGCGATGAAGCACCTCGCCGAGCATCCCGGCGCGAGTTCGCGCAGTGCCAAGGATGTGGCCGATGCCTTCGGTATCCCTCCTGAGGCCCTGGCGAAGATTTTGCAGCGGCTGGCCAAGGCCGGCCTGCTGCACTCGCAGCACGGCATTAATGGCGGCTACACGCTGGCGCGGCCGCCGCACACGATTTCGGCCTTCGAAGTGATTCAGGCCATCGACGGCCCGCTGTTCATCACTTCGTGCGTCACGGTCCGCGGAGAGTGCGATCAGACCGACCGCTGCAACATCCGCGAACCGCTGCGCAAAGTGAACGAAAGTATTGAAGCAGTGCTAAAACGCATCAAGATTTCGCATATGCGCGAAGAACCGGAAGAAGTCGGGAGCGTGGCTCCCAAAGCCGCGGAACTGGTGACCATCACCTGAACCGCGAGCGGCAAAGATTCATCAAAGGTAGGAGAGGCAATCAATGAGCACGGACGTGAAGATCCCCCAGGCAAGCACGCAGGCGCACCACCCAGACGCCAAGGGTGTGAAGCTGCCCATCTACATGGACAACCACGCCACCACCCCCATGGACCCGCGGGTGCTGGAAGAAATGCTGCCCTACTTCATGGAGAAGTTCGGCAACGC